>OBIZ01000069.1_pt1 | contig 18399 bp, 10 predicted proteins | sample 1519801 | NCBI WGS metagenome assembly OBIZ01 (sample SAMN01911456, study PRJEB22533) | soil metagenome | biome: Soil | place: Malaysia | collected 2012-04-30 | depth DG_metagenome m | reverse complement strand
GTCGCCGGCTGGGGAACTCGGGGCGCGAGGAAGCGGCACGCAGATTTCGCTGGAGCGCGCACGCCCGGCAAATCATGGAAGCGGCGGACGGCAGCCAGCCGGGTAGATCAAGAGGCTGCATCACGGCGCCCGTTTCTCACGCCAGCGCGAACCCGCCGAAAGCACCCGTCAGCGTCCTGATTCTTACCCGCAACGAGGAAGCCAATATCGCCGCCTGCCTCGAAAGCGTTCGCTGGGCAAGCGAAGTGTTTGTGGTGGATTCCTTCAGCACCGACAGGACCGTGGAGATTGCAGAAAGCGCGGGCGCCAGTACTTTCCAGCACGCCTTTGAAACCTGCGCGGCACAGTGGAACTGGGCGCTCGATAGCCTCCCGTTCGCGAATGAGTGGGTGCTCGTCCTGGACGCTGACGAACGTGTTCCGCCCGCCCTGGCCCGGGAGATTATTCAGGCCGTCGCCGCGCCCACGCCGGAATGCTCGGGCTACTTTCTCACGTTCAGGCTCTGGTTCATGGGGCGCTGGCTCCGGCATGGCGGCCTTTACCCCACCTGGGTCCTGCGGCTCTTCAGGCGGAACGCGGGCCGCTTCGGGCGGCATGGGATCAGTGAGCACCTGATGCTCGAGGGAGAGGCGGGTTACCTGCAGGCCCCCTTTGAGCATTGTGACAACAAACCGCTGGGCGACTGGATCGGGAAGCACAACCGTTATGCGGGGCTGGAGGCGGAAGAGTTTCTGCGCGGGCAGTTCGCCACGGGCTGGGCATGTTCAATCGCCGCGCGACTGTGGGGCAACCAGGCGGAGAGAAAACAATGGCTCAGGCTGAAGGTCTGGAACCGGTTGCCGCTTCTTATGAGGCCCTTCCTGTTTTTCTTCCGGAACTACTTTTTCAAACTCGGCTTTCTCGATGGCCGCGCCGGCCTTGTCTACCACGTTCTCTGGAGTTTCTGGTATCCCTTCCTGGTCAGTGCCAGGATTCTCGAAAAGCGACTCGCTGCCACACAGGCCGCTGGAGTTCGCGCTCCAGAGGCAGATGCGCTACCGTTTGCGCCAGCAACCGGCGCGACGCAGGAACCTCACAGCGGGCAGGTTTCCGCCTCCAACGCCGTCGTCTGAAGGCGAGCGCCGCCACGACTCTTACAACCACAACAGCTCTCAATTCAAACGCCGACATTCATTGACTCAAGGAGATCATCATGAAGATTCTTGCAACCGGGGGTCTTGGGACCGTAGGCAGTTTTCTGGTGGAAGAATTGCGCAGGCGCGGGCATGAAGTCTGGATCTGCGACCTTTATCACCACCACGATTCGCAATCCATCCGTTGTGACGTCTCTCATTACCGGCAATTGGAACGTCTTTTTGCCACTCACCCCTTCGATTACGTCTATCACCTGGCAGGAGAATTCGGCCGCTGGAACGGTGAAGATTTTTATGAAAACCTCTGGAGCAGCAACGCCGTGGGCACCAAGAACATTCTGCGCATGCAGGAGAAGCACGGATTCCGCCTGGTCTATTTTTCAAGCTCGGAAGTTTACGGCGACTGGGAAGGCGTGATGAGCGAGGACGTGATGGACCGGTTTGAAGTCCGGCAGCTGAACGATTACGCCATCACCAAATGGGTGGGAGAAATGCAGGTGCTGAACTCCGCCCGAATGTTCGGAACGGAAAGCGTGCGGGTGCGGCTGTTCAATCTTTACGGGCCGGGCGAGAAGTACAGCGACTATCGCAGTGTCAACTGCCTTTTCTGCTATCGCGCCCTGCACGACCTTCCCTACACCGTTTATCTCAACCACCACCGCTGTTCAACTTACATCACTGACGCAGCCTGCACGTTGTCAAACATCGTGGACAACTTTAATCCCGGCGAGGCCTACAACATCGGTTCCGGCGAGTACCACGACATCAAAACTGTTTCCGACATCATCCTGGATATCCTCGGCAAAGATGACAGCCAGGTGACCTACCAGGAGTCGGAGGCTTATACCACCCGGAACAAGAAGATTGACATGACCAAGGCAATCAGGGACCTCAATCACCGGCCGAAAGTAACACTGGCGGAAGGGTTGCAGCTCACACTCGAGTGGATGAAGCAGTATTACGGCGTGGAAAGGCCGGTGAAGAAACCCAGCCCCATCCTCGTTGCCTAGCCGCACACCGAAATCCGATTTCCGTCAATGAGCATCCTGATCTTCACTCAGCATTTCCCGCCGGAGACCGTCGCTACAGGCAGGCGGGCGCTCGATCTTGCGGAGAGCCTCGCGAAACGCGGCCGCCGGGTGACCGTTATTACCGGCGTTCCCAACCATCCTTCCAGCCTGGGCCTGGCCTTCTGCCAGGAGGCGCCCCGCTCGGAAGTCGCCCCCGCCGGATACAACGTCGTGCGGGTCCCGGTTTTCCGCTCACAGAATCCCCGAGCGCGTAACCGCCTGCTCACCTACGCGAGTTTCGTGCTCTCCGCGGCCTGGGCAGGATTGCGGCAGCCGCGGCCGGGCGTGGTGCTGGCGGTCTCCCCATTGCCCACCGGCCTGGCTGCAATGCTGGCGCACTGGTGGCATCGCGCGCCGCTGGTCTTTGACCTTCAGGACATCTGGCCGGATTCCGCGCTGGCCGTCGGCGTGTTGCGGCCGAGCCGGGCCCTCCGCCTGCTTCGCCGGCTGGAACGCTTTTTCTACCGCCGTTGCGCACTGATTGTCGGCATTACGGAAGGGTTCAGGCGTTATCTGCTTCATCTGGGAATTCCGCCGGAGCGAGTGGCCGTGGTCCCCAACGGCGTTGACTGCGGAATGTTTGACGATGTGGAGGGCGGCCGGCAATTCAAGGAACCCCAGGAGCCGGATAAAGAGTTCGTTGTGGGCTATGTTGGGAATATCGGGCTTGCGCAGGGGCTTGCCACGCTTCTCGACGCCGCGGACGCGCTTCGCGACAGCCGCGTAAAGTTCCTCCTGGTCGGCGAAGGCACGGACAAGGCGCGGCTTCGGAAGCTGGCGCGAATAAGTGGGCTTGAGAACGTGAAGTTTATTGACGGCGTGCCCCGCCAGCAGGTGGCGCCCATCCTGGCGGGGTGCGACGCGCTCCTGCTGATTCTTCGCAGCGACCCTCTTTTTGACATTACCATTCCCTCCAAACTTTACGAATACATGGCGGCCGGGAAGCCCATCGTCTGTTCCGTGGGCGGTGAAGCCGCCGGCCTGGTTGCCACGGCCGAATGCGGGCTTACCGTAAACCCCTCTGATGGTGCGGAGTTGGCCCAGGCGATTCGTAGGCTCATGGATGATCCTGCCTTGTGCCGCACAATGGGCACGAAGGGAAAGCTCTGCGCCCGCGAGTGTTTCTCACGGGACAGTATGATGGCCGACTACGCCGAAATGATTGATGGCGTGGCCCCCGCGGCGCAACCGCCCGCCGCTCCGTTCAAGCCGTCTGCCGTCAGGGGCCTTGCCTCAAGCAGGCCGTGGAAGACTATCGCGGGACATCTGCTGCGGATGGTTTCCCTGGCGATTTGTCTGTTCCATTCTTAGCCTCGGGCTTCTAAACTTGTGACCAGCCTTTCGGGGCCCGCGCCTTGCGGGCCTCGTTGTTTTTCATGGATTGCTAAGGACTACCACCCTGATATAGCCTGATGAATATCCGCAGGTGATGATTTGAAGGAGCAACGGTGAACGGAGCAAAGGGGTGGTTGCGTCCGGCGGTTTGGTTGCTTGCCGCGTTCCTGCTTCCGGGATTCATGTCATGCCGCGGCAGAGACGCCGGACCCTCGAATCCCGGACCACGAAACGCCAACGTTCTCTTGATTACGCTTGATACCACCCGGGCCGATCATCTGAGCTGCTACAGATCCGGTTTTGCCAAGACGCCGAATCTCGACGCGTTGGCGGCCCGCGGCGTGCGATTTGAACACGCCATCGCCCAGGTCCCGCTTACCGTTCCCTCGCACGCCTGCATCATGACAGGCTCCTACCCGGAAGTTAACGGCGTGCGCGGCATGGCCGGGTTTGTGCTTTCCGATACCCATCCCACAATTGCATCGGTGGCCCGCGCGGGCGGATACGCCACGGCGGCCTTTGTGGGTTCCAGCGTGCTGAGCCGCCGCTTCGGTTTTTCGACCGGATTCGAAACCTACGACGACTACATGGGCAAGAGCGTTGTGGAAGCGAGCCAGCCCGGAGTGCTGCTGGAGCGGCGCGCAAGCGTGGTGACAGACCGCGCCATTGACTGGCTGAAAGCCAACGGCAACAAAAAGTTCTTTCTCTGGTGCCACTACTACGACCCGCATGCGCCCTATGAGCCGCCGGAGCCTTACAGCCATCTTTATGCCAAAGACCATTACTCTGGAGAGATCGCCTACACAGACAGCCAGCTCGGGCGGCTGTTTGATTACCTCAAGGCGCAGGACCTGCAGGACCGGACATTGATTGTGGTGATTGCGGACCATGGAGAAAGCCTGGGCGAGCACGGTGAGGACACGCACGGGGTTTTCCTTTATGACTCCACCGTGCACGTCCCTCTGATGATTGCCGGGCCGGGAATTCCGGCAGGTAAGGCGATTGCGCAGCAGGTCCGCTCCATCGACATCATGCCCACCATTCTGGCCTTCCTCAATCTTTCGCCGGGCAAGGAGGCGCAGGGCGTGGACCTCCTGCCGCTGATCCGGAAAGGGCAGCCGCTGCCTACTGACTCTGCATATCTCGAAACCCTTTATCCGCGCACCTATATGGGGTGGTCGGAGCTCCGGGCCGTTCGCACCAACCAGTGGAAGTTTATCCTGGCGCCGCGGCCGGAGCTTTACAACTTGAAGAACGATCCCCAGGAGGCGACTAATGTGGAGCCGCGTGAGCCGGTGGTCGCGTCCCGAATGGATGCGCGCCTCTGGTCGATTATCGGCCAGGACAAACGCAACGAAAAAGTGGTCTCCAGTCCCGTCACCGAGCAGACCCGCGAGGACCTGGCTTCATTGGGATATGTGAGCGGCGGCATGCCCCGGACGATCCAACTGGGAAGCAAAGCGCCCGATCCCAAGGATAAAGTGGGGGTGCTGAAGATCCTTGGAGAGGTTGAACGGCTGATGGATCGCAAGCAGTATGCGCGCGCCGCCCAACTGATGGAAACGGGACTGAAGCAGGACCCCACCAATCCACTGGGCCTGACTTATCTGGCGTCCTCATTTGAAAACCTGGGGAATTACCCGCGGGCAATCCGGGTTTACGAGAAAGCCATCGGCATGCACGTGGAGACGGACGAAATCTTCTCCAGGCTGGGGAAAGACTACCTGCGGACTCACCAGCTTGAGAAGGCCGTAAAGGCGATGCAGCGCGCCAGCGAACTCAATCCCACGGACCTGGACAACCTCAGCAACCTGGGCGCGGCCAATCTGCAACTTGGGCACGTTGCGGATGCCCGCAAGGCGTTTGAAGCTATCACCGCCCAGAGCGACCGTTACGCTCCGGCCTTCAACGGACTGGGATTGATTGCGATCTCGCAGGGAGATTCGGACGCGGCGCTGCTCAATTTTCGGAAGGCCGTTGAGGCCGATCCTTCTGAGATGGAACCGCTGCTGAACCTCGGCTTCCTTTACAAGCGGTCGGGACAGAAGCAGCAGGCCCTGCATTGCTTCCAGACGTTTCTGCAGAAGGCGCCCCGGGGCCGATACGGCAACCTCTTCCCGATGGTGCGCGAGACCATCCGGCAGTTGCAAAGCGGCGCGTGAATTGAAATCGCCGCAAGCGGGTCCCTCCATTTATTCAGCGAAATACGGGGATGCTTCGCGGAGTTTACCCTGAGCGAACTTCCGTGATCCTTCGCTTCGCTCAGGATGACAGGCGAACGGGCACAGCATGACGGCGGGGGCTTGGGTGGTTCACCAACTTGCGTAGCAGGACACTGGTAAACCGTAGAGAGGGAGGCTGTGAATGTTCGGCGAAAAACGGCTTCGAGGGGTTTGGACGCTTGCCTTGGCGATGGGGATGGCGATGGCGGCAACTGCTGTGGCTGGAGGTCCGGGCGCTGTGGGCTCGCTGGTGGGGAGCCAGAATGCCACACTGGACGGCCAATCGCCGCTGGCCCACACGGTGCTTTTGAGCGGCGACAAACTGAAGGTTGCTGACGGGCTTGCCATGGTGACGCTCGACCATGGGAACCGCATGGCGCTGGGCGCGGATTCAGAAGTGTCATTCCTGCGGGAAGCAAACACCCTGACGGTGGTGATGGTCCGCGGCAGCCTGTCGCTTTATCTACCGCCGGACGGCAGCGGACTGCGGGTGCAGGCGGGCAATGTGACTGTGGCCCCCGTCCAGGGCGGAAAGGTGTTGGGTGAAATCGCCGTTGCTGACGGCATGCTGATGGTTAGCGTGAATGATGGGTCGCTCAAGATAGAAAAGGATGGTACCACCACCGAAATCGCAAAGGGACACACAATGACGATAGCCACCGCTGCCGCAGCTTCCGCTTCGCCTGGCGACGCGCGCTTGAATGAACTTCTTAATCACGATGCCCGTTTTGATGCCGAGTCATCCGGCAGAGGCGCCAGCGCTGCTGCCATGGTGATTGCTCAACACCACCACAGGCATGTCTCGCCAGTGCATCACCATCATCACTGAAGTCCGTCAAGCTCTGCCGGATATCTTCTAGTTGCTGCACCGGCACGGACGCATCCATTTTTCTCCCACCGCAATCGAAACCCCATCGGCTGTTCTCCCTCCGTTCTCCGACAGCGTGATAATCTGGACAACCACCTCCGATGAAGCGGCAGGGGCGAAGCCCCCTTGCTTCGCCGCAGGGCGAGGTATATTCTCAAGCGTTCCATTGAATGAACAACTCCTTGATGGTTTCCAGGTGATGACCATGAAAAAGTCGAGAAGCGCGTCCCGTATCCCTCGGATTCCCGTCGGATTCTTTCTTGTGGTGTGCTGCATCGGGATTGGAATTTTCGGCGTGAGTTCTGCTTCCGGCGCGCAGGGAGAGTCCGGCGCGCGGATTGATGCTCCCTTTACGCTGGATGTAAAGACGCCGCATGTGGCCTGGGCGCAGCCCTGGGGTGGGAAGGCGGTCCACGCGCTCGTTGTGCCGAGCGTCAGCGAGGGCCGGACGCTGGTGGAATTGGCGGAGCGTTTTCCCATTACTTATGACACGGTAATGATTGACACCGCCTGGGACGTGAATACCTGGACGGCGGGAACGGGAAAGAATTACGAGGCTCGTGATTATAAGCTGACCTACAAATACCTGGCCGAAGACCTCGCCAGCAGCGCGCATTACGACGTCATCGTTCTTCCCAGTCTGTTCGGCTGGAACCGGCTGCCGCAGGAAGTTCGCGACGCGATTTTGAAGCGCGTTCAGGAGGGCGCCGGACTGGTCCTGATCCATCCCACCACCGGCATTCCCGCGCCCGGCGAGCCGCCCGTGGCGCAAGCGATGAACATCCACGCGCCGGACGCTGCGGTGGCACCCGGAGGAAAGCTTTGGGAAGTGTCGCCGCTGGTCGATTGCCTGTCTGATCAGTTGGACGGCAGCGGGCATTTGCACGTTCTTCCCAGGGCTGTCACGGGGGGCGCGTGGAAAGTTGTCGCCGAGAGTTTTGTTACGGACAATGTGCCGTTTGAATCCTTTCCTGCCAACGATCTGAAGCATTACAAGTATCGTCTTGGGCCGGACGCGAAGCTGCTGGTGGAAGGGCCCGAGGGCGAACCCATCGTGGCCACCAGGATGTACGGCAAGGGCAGAGTGGTGGCGCTCGGCTATGTGAACCACGGGCTTTCGCCTGACATCGACTGGAACTTTCTTGGCAAACAGGACGACCACTGGTGGGAATATTTTTACTCGCTGCTGGGCCGGTCCATCATGTGGGCAGGCGGCGAGGAGCCCCAGGTCCGGCTTCTTCCGCTTCGCGTAGAGGCCCGTGCCCAGGGCGCAAAGACACTTACCGTTGCTCTCGAGAACCACGCGCCGGTGAGGGCTGGCGAGCTTTCCGTGAGGCTCATCAATCAGTGGGGAAACCAGCAGGGAAGCGTCACCAAACCAGTCAAGCTTAAGCGCGGCAGAAACCGAATCGTGCTGGAGGTGCCCGGCGCCGCCTCTGCGGGCCGCAACGATGTTGACGTGATTCTTTCGGCAGGCGGCAAGCGCTATGCCTGGGGGTCGGTGTCGTTCGCTGTTCCGCAGCCAGCCACAATTCTCTCTATCGCCACAGACAAAAAGTTCTACGCGCTTGGCGACCGGGTGCACGTGACCGTGAAGACGCAGGGGAGCGGGCCGGCGAATGTTCGTGTGGACCTGCTTGACAATCTACAGCGGCTGATCGGCTCGGTGACCGAAGTGCCTGCGCCGGGCGGCGGAGGCGTCATCCAAGCCGCGCTGCCGGTGGGAAATTACACCACGAACATCGGGTGGGTGCGAGTGGCGTTGCTCGGCGGCGGCCAGGCGGGCGGGAGCACGATCGATCAATCCCAGACGCGGGTTGAATTTGTCAGCCTCGACCGTAAGTTCGGAGCGTATGAACTGATTCTGCCCTGGTACGGCCCGCCTTCCTATGTACCCTGGGCCCCCACGCTCGAGGAGCAATTTCGCAAGATCGGCGTTACGGTGGTGGGGAATCCGCGGAACAACTTCAAGCTGATTTCGCAAGTCCACTCACCCGGGTTCGGCATTTACTGGTACCGGCGCAAGCCGTACCTGGAGCAGAAGGCCCAGTACCTGAAGACCCACGACACAAAATACCTTATCCGTGATCCGGACCTTTCGAGCCCCGAGTGGCTCGACACGCTGCGCGGCGACATTATCGACTCGATGAAACAGAGTGAGCCCTACGCGCCGCTTGCTTATTACCTGGCCGATGAATCCTCGCTTACGTCGTATGGGGATCCGCTGGACTTCTCGTGGTCCGAGCCTACTCTTGCCGCGTTTCGGGTCTGGCTCCGGGGGCAGTATTCAACCCTGGAGGCACTGAACAAGGAGTGGGAGACAGACTACAAAACCTGGGACGGCGTTCTGCCGCTCACCACCTCCCAGGCGCAGGCCAAGGGGAATTACGCCGGATGGATGGACCATCGCACCTTTATGGAGCAGGTGTTTGCACGCGCAATGCAGGTGGCGGCCGAGACGGTGAAGGCGCAGGATCCCGGCGGCCTGCCCAGCATCTCCGGCACCCAGGGGCCCGGGCCGTCGAACGCGGTCAACTGGTATCTGTTGGACCATATTGTCGGCTACCTGCAGCCTTATTCAGAGGACGACCAGGATGACCTGCACCGTTCGATTCACGCGGGCCAGATCCTGACCGGTTTCACGGGCTATGAGCGTTTCGGCGCGGAACTGCGCCACGAGCTCTGGCACCGGCTGCTGGCAGGCCAGACCGGGGCTTCACTTTTCTGGCATTACACGGCGCTGAATGCCGACCTTACGCTGACCCAGCAGGGACAAGACCTGAGCGCGTTGACCGATGAGTTCCGCAACGAGGGGCTGGCGCTGCTGCTGCACGGAGCCGAGCGCGAGAATTGCGGCATCGCCGTTCATTATTCTCTGCTCAGTGTGCGCGGCCACTGGATCACCGACGGCCACATTGCTCCGGACGAGGTGCGGGACGGCGACGCGACATCCGCCAACCTCAAGCGGTTCCACCAGAATCGCACCGGCTGGCTGCAGGCGTTGCGCGACGCCGGATACCAGTACAACTTCCTCACCACCGAGCAAATCAGCAAGGGCAGCCTGTCAAACTACAAAGTCATGATCCTGCCCGATTCCATCTCGCTTTCGAAAGCGGAAGTCACGGCCATCCGGGAATTTGTTCTGCGGGGCGGCCTGGTGATAACCGATACGCAGACCGGCCTGATGGACGGCCACGCGCGCTGGGAAACGGCTGGTCTGCTCGATGACGTTCTTGGTGTTCAGCACAAGAACATTCGTGCGGAACCTAAGGAATCCGCGCCGGTGAAGGTGAGCACGTCGTGGAAGGAGCAGGGAATCGAGGCAGCGATTATTCCGGCCGAGGCGGACCTGAAAGTTACTTCCGGCAAGGCCGAATTCAGCGAGGGAGGCACGCCACTTCTTGTTGAAAATTCATTCGGCGCGGGACGGGCGGTGACACTGAACTTCTGGATGACCAATTACGGGACCCTGCAGAAGGCAGGGACGAACGGTCCCGTATTGCAAATGTTGGAGCATTACCTGGGCCGCGCAGGGGTTGAACCTGTTGCCGACGTCCGCACGGCTGCAGGGCAGCGCATCGGCTGCTCAGAAATTGTGGGTTACAGGAAAGGTGAAGTTCGTTATCTTGCAATCCTTCCAGGCATCGGGTGCGGGGACGCGGGGCCGGTAACCCTGCACCTTCCTTCCTCGCGCTACGTCTACAATCTCAGGGACCATCGCCTGCTGGGGAACGTTTCGCAAGTGGAGGGTACGCTTGCGGAGGGCGCTCCGCTCTTCCTCGCTCTTTCGCCTGAACCCATTGGCAAGCTCAGCGTCATCCCCCAGGGCGCAAACCCAGGCGGTGGTCTTCAGGTCAAAGCCGGAGGCGCGGCATCCTTCCGCATTCAACTCTCCATGCCCGACGGGCACGATGATTTTCCGGTGGCCGTCCACGTTGATGTCCGCAACCCGGATGGGAAAATTCTTTCCTATTACGGCAGTAACCTCGCGCTCAAGAATGGCGAGGGGCGCTTCAGCGTCGCGCTGGCGTTAAGTGACCAGCCTGGAGAATGGCAGGTGACGGTGCGCGAACCGTACACTCACCAGACCAGCTCCACCACTTTCACGGTTGTCCGCTGATGCGCAAACGCGCCCAACCGCTCCAACGCCTTCGCGTCCGGCGCAGGCTGGTTGGTTTTTCGGCCGGTTACGGTTTTGAGGCGGCCGCCAGGAGTTCGGATTCAATCTTCCGGAAAGCAGCCGCATCCCGAACGTAGTCCGTAAACGATGAGATGGCGCTCAATGCCAGGCGGCTGGCTTCGGCGGAATTTCCAACCTTCAGTTGTTGCAGCAATTCGTAGTCTTCGATTCCCGCCAGGAATGTTTCCATCCGAATTGAGCTGTCAAGCGTCATCTGCTCCCGGTTGGGATAATAGATAAACGCATCGCCGGAGGGCAGAAGCTCTGTGTTGTTGTCAATCACGGGCTGGGTGTCGAGCATGGGTTTCGGGGTCCAATAATTTCCTCCCCAGTGCAGGAAACCCGTAAAGTTGTAGCGGAAATCGAGCCAGGGCAGCAACCTCGTTTTGACCAGCGGGAAGTCCATCAGTCGGTTGATGTATTTTCCCTGCGGATAGAGGCAGGTGTAGTACCACACGGGATGTCCGCTCTCGATCCGCTGTTCCAGCAGGTCCATGGCGTTGTCAAACTTGCCCAGCTGAGGGACCCAGATATCGCAATCGTTGCGGACAATGTCCGGAATCTGCTGGGCGTCGATAGCATCAATGGTCTGGACTCCGGGCAGGTAGCGCCGGACGAGGGTCGCAATCTTGCCATAATAAGGAATCTCGTCCCCGTGGGCTTCGTCCAGCACGTGCTGCAGGTAAATCGCCTTCCAGCCTTTAGCCTCCAGGTGCTTGTCCAGGGCTGTCAGAAAGCCCGCAAGGAAGCGGCTGACTTCAGGCGAGTCGGGCGGAAGGGCTTTGGTGACCACCTTGCCGCCTTCGTGGTTGAAAACCTCAACGCCCAGCGGTGCTGTATAGTAAGGCCGCGTCAGCAGGTGGCTGCCTTCGATGTATCGCAGTGCGCCTGCGGACTGGAAGGTTTCCACCCAGCGGTCAAAGTTGCTGAAATCGTAGCTTCCGCTTCCACCCGCCTTGGGCTGGATCAGTTCCATCAGTGGAGTAATGATTACGTTCTGGCGGTGTGCCGCAAACACCCTCGCCACATTGCCAACCAGATTCCACCACCCGTCAGAAAAGGCCGGAACGCCGAAGAACTGCTGTGAGCGCTGGTCGTCGAGAGTGAACCAGTTGGTCACGTTGAGAGTCTGTTTTTCCGGGATCGTTGCTGCTAGCACGCTCAACCGGAAGGGAAGGTGAGCCAGTGCCTGCTGGCCGGCGCTGATATCGATGGCGCCGCGGTAATCGCCCGGCGGTGTGTCGGGCGGCACGTGGATCTCAACCCAGATGGAATGAGTACGATTGGCTTCAAGTTCAAGCGGAAGCGCGAGCAGCGCGTCGGGGTACCAACCGGGCGCAGTGCCCACCAGTTCATCGGCGGGTGAGTCGGGCGTGTGAGAGCCGACCACCACATAGCCGACCTGGCGGATGCTGGCGTTGGAGGCCGCAATCGCGTGGCCGCTTGTGTCCTCCGGCGGTTCAATAGTCGCCGTCAGACCGGAGAACGCTCTCGTCGAGCGGAGGGCAATCTGGATGTTGACGTGCTGGTTGCGGGCAGCTGTGAATTCGCCGGCGGGCAGGCCGTTGGCGCCAACGGCATCGTCCGGGAAGACCTTGACCAGTGAATCCACGAACCAGGCTTTGAGACCATGCGAACCTGTACCCGGGCCGCAGGAAGTGAGGAGCAAAATTGCTGCAAAGGTGAGGAGGAAAACGGCACGTGATCGCGACGTCATGGGAACCCTCCGCTGAATTGGGCTGAATGCGAAGCAATATTAGCAAACGACGGCGGGGAACTCAACATTCTCGGGGCCCAGGCCAACCCGCCACACGGCGTGCGCGGGAGCAGGCAGTGTGACTTGGTTCACTCCCCTCTGTGAGATGTGTCACTGGCGGGGCTTGAATCTTGAGGCATGATCATAGGCAATCAGGTAGGTCACCTGAAAGTATCGACACTTCTGTACCAGCGAGCAGGAAATTATGACCATTACGCCCAGCGTGGAGAAATTCATATCCGGCTGGGCTGAAATGGCATGCAAATGGTCTGTGAACCGTACGGTTGCCCAGGTGCACGCGCTTCTCTATCTTTCTGCCGACCCGCTCAGCGCTGAAGATATCTCGAGCGCCCTGTCCGTCTCTCGTTCGAACGTCAGCTCAGGCCTGAGGGAATTGGAAGGCCTCGGTCTCGTTCGCCCTGTCCATTTCCGCGGTGAACGCAAGCAATATTATGAGACCAGGATGAACCCCTGGGAGGCGTTTCGAGTCATACTGGACGACCAAAAACGCCGGGTGATCGATCCGGCAGTCGAAATGTTTCATGCCTGTCTCGAAGAGCAGGAGCGCGAGGCCCCGGAAGATGCTTATACCCTGGAGCGGATGCGCGACGTTGTATCATTTTTCGATGCAACGCTTCCGCTGTATGAGCAGCTTCGGCACCTTCCGGACGCTCCCATTCAGAAGCTGATTAGGATAACCGCAACCATTAAAGAACTTCTCCCGTAGCCAGCTCTTTGGATCACCCTATTCCACTCCTCTGTTTTTCTCCAAGGCATAGCCACAAACCCTTGTTTCCAGACGGGCAACCTTGAGCTGGAAACGAACTTAACTTCCCGGCCCTGGGAAAATGTGCAGCTTATACTATTGCCTGGCGAAGACTCCGGACCTCCCTGCTGACTCTGGGCTGAATGCAGGTGGATGACGCCTTGCGGGCCGGCACACGCTTTCAGGAATTGAGAATAAGACGCGAACTGCTGTGCCTGAGGTTCCGGAACCCTTGACTTTTCGTCCCAGCATTGGTGAGATATAGGTCTATACTCACCCCTACGCTGATGTGCGCGTGTTGGACAAAAAGGAATCCGCAGGGGCCTGCATAAGGTCTGCAACGTTCAAGTGGTCGAACCGGTGACCCTTGCAGTGCAAGGTGGCACGGATGGTTTGCCTGCTTGTTAACATAGTCTGCTTCAGTAGCCGAAGCAGAAGGTCATCCCGGGATCGTGGCAGCGGAACGGCCAGAGCTCCAACCTGGCCCAACTTAAGGAATGAATCGATTGCTCGTCAGACTACGTTGCAGGCAGCGGAATAGACCGGGCCTGAGTCTCGCCCTGGCAGGTGTAATGGCCGCCCTGGCTTCGTGCTCAAGTGGCAACCAACCCCAGGCGAAACACCCTTCTTATGTAACTTCGGGACAGTTCACTACGGCGCACCCGAGCGTGGAGGCTGCGGCCAGGGACTACTTTGATGATTATCCGACGCACGTCGAGCAGCCGATCGCCTTCACTCACATGTTGCACCTGAAGAACGGTATGCAGTGCACGGACTGCCACAAGGGGGTGGCTGACGGGCCGGACGCCAGCATCCCCAACGTGCAGCTTTGTATGACCTGCCATCAGGTGATTGCAACCGACAAGCCCGAAATCAAGAAAATGGCCGCTTATCAGAAAAGGGGCGAGCAGATCCCCTGGAGGCGAGTTTTCTGGTTCTACCAGTCAGCCCACGTCAGGTTCCGGCACGGACCCCACATCCGCGCGGGCGTTGATTGTGCGACGTGCCACGGCGATATGAAGCAGGTAACCGTTGCCGTACGCAAGGCGGGATTGGACATGAAATTCTGCGTCGATTGCCATCGGGCGCGCAAGGTGGTAACGGATTGCACGGCTTGTCATTTCTAGGCGTGGCCGGCCCGGCCGGAAATAAGGCGGGGCGTGTGCGGCAGTTTAACGAAGAGGCTTATGGATCGTCGCAACTTCCTTAAAATCTCGGCAGTGGGCAGCGCCACGGCAGCGTTGGATGCCTGCGGCAAACCCGAGCACCAGCTCATCCGCTTTATCCCGGAAGAGGAGCTTGTTCCCGGCGTCGCCCAGTGGAAGCCCGGAGTCTGCACACAATGCGCGGCCGGATGCGGCCTCCAGGTGCGTGTGATAGAGGGCGATGCGGAGGTGACCCGTAATGGGCAGTTGGGACTGATGAGCATGGGGCTGGCCAAAAAGCTGGAAGGCAATCCCGCGCATCCTGTCAACCGGGGCAAACTGTGCGCGTGGGGGCAGGCCGGTTTGCAGGTGACTTACAATCCTGACCGCATCCGGTTTCCGCTGCGGCGCTCCGGGGCGCGAGGCTCGGGCGAATATCAGGAAATCAGTTGGGAAGAGGCGATCAAGGAACTGGCCTCGCACTTGCCTCAGTCGAAACCGGCGGGCAAGCCGTCACCCGTGGCCTTCCTGACCGCGCCGCTCCCGGACCACCGCGGCGTGCTGATCGGGAAGTTTCTGGAGGCGATAGGCGCTCCGCCGGCGGTGGAGTTCGAATTCTTCGAGCAGACGGTCCTGCGCCGGGCCAACGCGTTGAGCTTTGGCCACTACCGGCTGCCCACCTTCGATCTGGCAAATGCAAACTATGTGTTCTCCTTCGGCGCGGATTTCCTGGGAACGTGGAACTCGCCCGTTGCGCAGAACGTTGGTTACGGAACCATGCGACAGGGCCGGCCCGGAATTCGCGGCAAGTTTGTGCAGGTGGAAGCGCGCATGTCGCAGACCGGCGCGAATGCCGATGAGTGGGTGTATGCAAAGCCGGGAACGGAAGGCCTGCTGGCGCTGGGCATTGCACACGTGATTTTGAAAGAGAAGCTGAGGCCCGCAGGCGCGGCCGGCGAGGCTGGAGCGCAGATTGAGGGCTGGTCGAAGGGACTCCCTGACCATGCCCCCGAAGCGGTTGCAAAGCTGACTGGCGTTGAGGCCGCGAGAATTGAGCGGCTGGCGCGGGAGATGGCAGCTAATCCGCCTGCGGTGGTTCTGATTGGCGGAGCGCCGCTGGCCCAGACGAATGGACTGGCCAATGCTCTGGCCGCCAATGCTCTCAACGCGCTGCTGGGAAGTATTGGGAAAACGGGCGGAGTTTCTTTTACGCCGCAGCCGCTCATGGCTGACCTTGCCGCTCGCAAGGAAGGCGCATCCGTGGCCTCACTGTGCGAAAGCATTTTGAAGGGACCTTCGCAGGTTGAAACCTTGCTGGTGTATAACGCCAACCCGGTGTTTGCCAGCCCGGCGGCGTGGCGAGTTCGGGAAGCGCTTGAGAAGGTCTCTTTTATTGCAAGCTTCGGAAGCTTTGTGGACGAGACGAGCATCCTGGCGGACCTGATCCTTCCGGACCACTCTTATCTTGAATCCTGGGTGGACAACATTCCCGAATCGGGAACGACACAGGCTGTCGCCAGCCTGGCCCCGCCGGCGATGAGTCCGCTGCATCACACTCGTGCCATGTCGGACGTTCTGCTTGAGGCGGCCCATCAATTGGGCGGTGACGCGGCCAAAGCGCTGCCATGGACCTCTTACCAGGACATGTTGCAGGCGGCCTTTGACTCGCTTCGCAGCCGCCCGGGATCGATTTCCGCAAAAACCGCCGATGACTTCTGGAGTGAAGTTCAGGAGAAAGGCGGCTGGTGGGGTGCCGGTTCGTCATCTGCAGTCCGCATGGGGAGAGCATCGTCTGCCAGGGTAAAAGTTTCAGAACCGCACTTTGACGGCGATGCCAAAGAGTATCCTTTTAACTTTTTGCCATACGCTTCGCTGCAGTTTTGCGATGGCCGCCATGCAAACCTGCCGTGGATGCAGGAGATGCCGGACGTGATCTCGACCGCCATGTGGAGCACCTGGCTGGAGATTAATCCCGAGACCGCTGAGCGGATGGGCATCCAGCAGGGCGAGTTGCTGGAAGTGGCTTCGCAACACGGCAAGTTGCAGGCGCCGGCGCTGCTGGCGCCCGGAATCGCTCCGGACGTGGTGGCCATGCCGGTGGGCCAGGGGCATGAGAATTACGGCCGGTATGCAAGCAACCGCGGCGCGAATCCCATCAAGCTTCTGGCTCCGCAGGCGGAGGCTGAAACGGGCGCGCTGGCCTGGGCTTCCACACGGGTAAAGATCACGCGTCTGGGCAAACCAGGCAACCTGATTCTGTTTGGCGCCGGATTGCGCGAGTGGCCGCTCGAGGACCGCCACCGGTAGGCGGGAACGGCACGAAGAAGGCAGCGAAAACGTCGGAAGGTGAATAGTTCTATGGCACATCGATGGGGCATGGTGATCGACGAAGACCGGTGCACGGGTTGTGAAGCCTGCGTCGCGGCTTGCCATGCCGAAAACAACATTGCGACCGTGGGTGACGATCAGGCGGCGCGCGGGCGCGCCATGCACTGGATTCGAGTGGAGCGGTATTATGAGGGCCACTTTCCCGAAATCAAAGTGAAGTACCGGCCGGTGCTCTGCCAGCAATGCAGCAACGCACCCTGCGAGCCCGTGTGCCCCACCTATGCCAGCTACCAGAACGACGAAGGCCTGAACGCCCAGATCTATAATCGTTGCATTGGCACACGCTATTGTGCAAACGCCTGCCCTTACATGGTGCGCTTTTTCAATTTTTACAATCCGGTGTGGGATAAGCCGCTTGATTTGCAATTCAATCCCGACGTCTCCTTGCGTTCAGTGGGGATCATGGAAAAATGCACGTTCTGCATCCAGCGAATCAAGACGGCGGAAATCAACGCCAAGGCAGAAAAGCGCCAGCTGAAAGACGGCGAGTTCAATCCTGCCTGTGTGCAGTCCTGCCCCACGGGCGCGATGGTTTTTGGCGACCTGAATGACCCTGAGAGCAGGGTTTCCCGGCTCTCGAAGTCGAATCGCGGCACAACGTTTCTGGAGGAATTGGGGACTCATCCCAAAGTGGTTTATCTCAAACGCGACACCTGGCACGATGAACAAAACGCCTGAACAGATCAACCAGGATTTACTGCGCCCGATTTACCACGCCACGTGGCGGTTCTATGCCACAGCGACGGTCCTCACTGCTCTTGTGGCGGCGGCGTTCTTTGCCTGGGGCTATCAGATCTACTACGGCATCGGGGTTTCCGGCCTGAACCGGCCGGTCTTCTGGGCGTTTTACATCACGAATTTCGTATTCTGGATTGGCATCAGCCACGCCGGCACATTGATTTCAGCCATCCTGCGCGTGTGCAACGCCGGCTGGCGGCGGCCGGTGACCCGCTGCGCGGAAGCCATCACGGTTTTCGCTCTCTCGATTGCGGGCATGTTTCCGCTGATCCACCTGGGGCGGCCGTGGTTGTTTTTCTGGCTGATTCCTTATCCCAGCGAGCGCGGCATCTGGCCGCAGTTCCGCTCTCCGCTGATATGGGATTTCTTCGCCATCAACACTTACCTGATCGGCAGCGTCACGTTCCTGGTGCTTCCCACTTTTCCGGATTTCGCCTTGATACGCGACCGGGCAAGCGGCTGGCGGAAGATGGTCTATAGAATTGTGTCACTCGGATGGCGGGGCACGCCCAAGCAGTGGCATCGCCTCGAAATGGCCATGCGCATCATGGCGGTGGCAATCATCCCGGTGGCCGTGTCGGTCCACACCATTGTTTCCTGGGATTTCGGCATGGCGCTGGTGCCCGGATGGCACTCCACCATCTTTGGCCCTTACTTCGTGGCTGGAGCTATCTTCAGCGGCATCGCTGCCCTGATCGTCGCCATGGCCCTGCTGCGCAAGCTGTTGCATCTGGAGGAATATCTTAAGCCCATCCATTTTGACAATCTTGGAAAGCTGCTGCTGGTGATGAGCCTGCT
>OBIZ01000068.1_pt1 | contig 18538 bp, 18 predicted proteins | sample 1519801 | NCBI WGS metagenome assembly OBIZ01 (sample SAMN01911456, study PRJEB22533) | soil metagenome | biome: Soil | place: Malaysia | collected 2012-04-30 | depth DG_metagenome m | reverse complement strand
GGATGAAGCCCACGCGACGGGTGTTTACGGCCCGCGCGGGCGGGGGCTTGTCGCCGCCGCCGGTGCGAATGCCCAGGTGTTCGCTTCCGTGCATCCGTGTGGCAAGGCGCTGGCTTCTTCCGGGGCGTTTGTGTGCGGCTCGGAAACCCTGAAACAGTTTCTCGTAAACAGGGCTCGGACCTTTATTTATAGCACCGCCCTGCCGCCTTACTTTGCCGCGCAAATCGGGAAGGCGATTGAAATTGTCGCCGAAGCGGACGCTGAGCGAAGCCGTCTTCTTGGCTTGGCGAGCTTTCTGCGCGCGCGTTTGCGCGATGCCGGATTCAACATCGGGACCAGCGACACGCAGATTGTACCCGTCCTGCTGGGCGGGAACGATGCCGCCATCCACTATGCCCGCGAACTTTCGCGGCACGGCTTCGCCGTCCGCCCCATCCGCCCGCCTACCGTCCCCGAAGGCACCTCGCGATTGCGGCTTTCAGTTACCACGAAACTTTCAGAAGAAGTTCTCGACCGGCTGGTGAAGGAAATGCTCGCGGCTAGGGATGTGTCCCAAGAGTAACCAGCCGTTTCAAATATATTCCGCCCCGATAGCCAGTTCGCTCTTGGCGATTTGGCTAAACCCAATCTAGGGACTAAGAGCAGTAGAAACTGCGATGGGGGTTTCGTAGAATGCTCCTATGCTAGGGAACGAGTTCGATCCGCGCGATCTCATCTCAGGGCCTTGGAGAGCCTGCCCTGCGTGCGGCAAGGATAAGTTCGGAGTCATCAACATCGGCGGCTCGCGCCTCACGAGGCGCTGCCGGGATTGCTGGCATGGGCAGGAATACCGGCTACCGGAACTGCGGAAGAAGATCATTTACCTGGATCAGTTCGTCGTCAGCAACTTGATGAAGTTGGAGAACCGCGCAATTAAAGGGCACGCCAATGTAGCGGCAGACCCGTTCTGGCGGGAACTGCATGACCTTCTGTTCCAGTTGATCCACCTTCAGATGATTTGCTGTCCGGACTCGGGCTCGCATGAGGAGGAGTCGCGTATAGCGCCATTCAATCCGGAGCTAAAGAAGACGTATGAGGCATTGTCGGGCGGCATCACCTTCAAAGCATTTGACTCGATTAAGTCCAACCAGATTGCCGAACTTGCTACCGCCTGGGCAGAGGAAAGAGAGCCATCATTCGACTTCGAATCGAAGAAGGTCTTGTCACGTAACCCAAATGAGTGGAACGAACGCTTCTACGTCGTCGTCGGGGATAACCCCTTCATTTCACCAGCCGAACTGCGGCGTGTGCGGACTGAACTCCACGCTAATATAGCGCGACTCTTCAGAGACGTTTGGGGTAAGGAAAAGCAGAGTTTCGAGTATTGGTACGAGCTTGAGCGAAAGGGCTTTCAGGGGCATTTATTGAATGCGGCGGCGACACACAAGCGCGAGCGCGCGAAGGTTATATCGGCATTTAAGCCGGGGGAAGAGCCCTCACTCGAAGCGCTCGACAAACTGTTGCCGTCGTTTCCAGAGAGGATCATCGAGGGCATCGAGTCGATCATGAGGTTTCCGAGGGGCGGCGGACTGAGGTCGCCCGAAGAACAGGCGGAACTGGTCAGAAGTTTCCTCTCGAAGAATCGCACCGCCGAGGCGCCCTTCGTTAAGCTGCAGTCGCTTTTGTTCGCGGCGATAGCGGTGCGGGCGGAGCGAGGGCAGAAGGAGCCACCGAATCAAGGGACCGCTACGGATATAGATACGCTTTCACACCTGTTGCCTTTCTGTGATGCGATGTTCATGGACAACGGCTGTAGATCACTCTTGCAGAATATTCCCGGAAAATTGCGCCCACCGGAAACGGCAAAGGTATACTCGCCGAATGTCAAAGCTGAATTTCTCAACTATTTGCGCTCAATTCGGGACGGCATATCTGCCGAGCACGTTCAGGCAATCCGCGAAGTGTACGGAGCCGCCCACCTAGGGGGCGTGCCCAGCGCGCAAGGTCAATGATTTCGGCGCAACCGTGGAAATCACGAAAGCATGGATAGTATGGAACTGACCGCAGTCTTCAAAAAAGTACCGGAAGGCTACATCGCCTGGGTTGAGGAGCTACCCGGAGCCAACACCCAGGGCGCAACCCTGGCCGAAGCTCGCGAGAACCTTATCGAAGCCATCGAGATGACGTTCAAGGCGAACCATGAGCTTTCCGGGACTCCGGGGTGACCGCCGGCCGAACTGCCGACTTAAATCCAATAAAAGCCATGGATCTGTGTGAAGGCCCGAGCGTGCTTCAGCGCCGCTTAACGGATGAGGGATCCAGCACCGGGAGCGAGGAGAAGTATTTTCGGTAAAAGCCGCGGTCTCGTGAAAGCAGTTGAGAGCACTGCACATCGGCGTGCGCTCCGATAAGGAAACCCGCCAGGACGCGGGCGCGAGGGCCTCCCTGGCGGCGGTAAGCCTTCCAGGCAAGGTCGGCCTGAAAGAGAGCAGAACGATTCAAGGGCTGCACCTCGATAGAATTCTCATCGAGGAAGCGGTCCAGTTCCTTTTGGGAGAGAAAGGCCAGGGAGAGCTCGGCGTAAACGAGGTCGCATATCACGAGCGACCCGCGTGAGGCGGCTTGCTCGACGACCCGGATTGAAGACTCCTGGAAGCGCTCATCGCCAGTCAGAATGTCGAGCAGAACATTAGTGTCAAGAGCGGTGATCATCGGCCCCGCACGGCCTCGATGAACTCATCTACCGACTTGAAGCCCAACTGCTTCCAGCCGCGGGCGCCGGCACCAGCCCACTTCCGCAAGCTCAACCCGGGCGTACTCTTCCGCAGCACAATGACGCCCCTCACGACTTCAAACTCCACTTCCGTCGTGGGGCGGAGCCTCAACTTCTCACGGATAGCCTTGGGAATGGTCACTTGTCCTCGTTCCCCTATTTTCATACTTTTAAGTATGACTCTGGATCCATACCACGTCAACCGGTCCCGCACGCGGCCGGTACGATCTGGGAGAAATACACAGCCTCGGGGAAAATTCGTTACCCGATTGAACAGCTGGCTTATAACAGAAAGAATGTGGTAATGCTGCGGCGAATTGAAGAAGCGCTGACGAGATGATAGCTAGAGACGGCGCAATTTCTGGGCGTGGGCCTATTGACATGCGGCAATCCTACGGTCAATCGAAAACCGATGGGGTCTTTGTCGCTGCCGGGTGCCATCGCACCCCAACCAAGACCAGGTCACCGGGCGCAGGAACAGCAGTTTGCACCCTCCGTACACGTCATCGATAGCCTTGAATTGTAGGCTATGTAGGCAGCGGTTTTCACCGGAAATGGGACGAATGGGATTTTCGCAGGACGAAAATCTCAAATTATCAAGTTGTTGATATATAATGGCTTAGTATAAAATGCGCAGCCGAAAACTAACCTTTCACGCAAATAGTGTTTCATTTATGCACAGTGGGTAAAAATTACAATTCGGCGGGTGAAGCATCGTTCGCTCCGTTTGCGATGTGTGCAGTGATGAGGCAGGACTACGCCAGGGAAGTCCAGATGGATTTGACGAGGCCTTTGCCAAATTCCAGCCGATCTTCGACCGTCGGCCAGCGGCCGAGCTTGCCGCTGTACGCGATCTTCTGCTCCATCAGGAACGCGGGAATGGGTCGCTTGCTGTACAAGCCTTCCGGCACTTGCATCCTGCCGGGGGCGGGTGGCTTGGCTTTGGGGGGATTCGCGTCATAGGCGCGGCTTGGGTCAAAGGATGTTGTTCGCTTGAGCTCGTCAAAGACTCTTTGCCCCAGCTCGCTGAACTTCGGGGAAAGTGGCGGGGTGAGATATTCGTTGGTTTCGTCATTGTGGAGTGAAAGGAAAAAGTCGATTCGTTTTCCCGCGTCCGCCCAGTTCAGAATGGCGTTGCGCGCCGCCGTGATTTCCGACATCTTCACCGGATCGTCAGCGTCCCAGTTGCGGTTGAGGTCATAGCCGTAAGCATTGAACCGCACGCCGCCGCGGAAGACGCCGTCAGGATCCTGCATGGGGAGGATCTTGAAGATGGCATCCTTGCGAATTCGCGCCGCGATGGGATCTGATGACAGCAAGAATCGGATGGCCCCGTCGCCGACCCAGGACGATCCTGCTTCCCAAGAGTGCTGGCGGAACATCAGCCACACCACCTTTTTCTGCTCCGGCGCGCGATCGGGGCTGGTGATGGTCAGCATGGGAATGTCGCGGCCCTGAACAGACTTGCCGATCACCTGGTATTCGAGCTCAGGTGCGTCCTTGGTCGACTCCAGCAGGCGTGCCAGATGTTGATTGGTGTAGGGCGGCACATGGGCGATCCACAACCGGGGTTGCGCAGGCTTGATCCTGAGCCGCATGCTGCTTGCTACGGCAGTCCAATTCTCTTTAGCAACGTGCGTCCAGTGCTGGTTGTCGTAGCTGTAAACGGGAGGAGTGTCGGGCGTTATGGCCTGGGCCCCGGGGCGGAAATTGTACTCGCCGACGATGTCAGTGAAATCGATGGTCAGCTCTGAATGCGGCGCGCCGTCAATCCGAAAGTAATACCAGCTGATCTGACGGTTGCGGCCAAACTGGTCAACTTCGCCGAGCAGGATACACCGCGTGCAGGTATCCGTGACCCTGATGACTTTGCCTAAACTGCCACCTTCGAAGTTGGTTGAGAACGTAGCGCCAGATCGACTGGCTGCCGCGGCAGTTACTTCCGGTGCTTTGGATTCTGTTCCTTCAGCACTTGAGGGCAGCCCTTTGGCCACAATGCTACCGAGACCTGCGGCTGCCGTGTTGCGGAGGAATTTCCGTCTGCGCATAGCTGTCCGTTTGCATCACTTCGCGGCCGGGCTACGAATGATGCATTGTTCAGGCTTTATGGGCTTTGAACATTTCCTTCATGCGCTGGGCGATCAGTCGTTCTTCTCCCGGCTTCAGCATAAAAGAAGTCATGGAGATTGAGTTGTCGCCGGGCCCCCCACCCATCATCACCGCAGGATCACCGCTCTTGAGGTAATCGAGCGCCTGGGCGGTGGTCAGGTCCACCTTTTGCGCATCCCACTCAATCCGCATGGTGGGAACGTGGTTGGCAATCGGGGGAACAAAATCGGCGGTGTATACACCGTTGATGCTCCGGACTTGTTTTGAAACGTAGTGCAGCCGGTCCCACCATTCCTGAGTAAGTTTTTCCTGGTTGTTGTTGAGATAGATTTCCAGCGCCTTCCACATCCCCACAATTTCTTCCTTGCCAACTTTCATGCCGCGTCCGATAGTGGGAGCGAAGGGAGCGGAATTGAAGCGGGCGGCACGGACCAGGTCCTTGCGGCCCAGCAGAAGGCCGGAGCATTGCGGGCCCCGCAGCCCCTTGCCACCGCTGAATGCCACCAGGTCGTATCCCATATTGTTGTAGTCCGTCAGGTGCGAGACGGGAGGCGTGTCAGCCGCGGCATCATTAAAAGTGGGGACGTTGTATTGCTTGCCCAGTTTGGCCCATTCGGCCACCTTGATCTCGCTGCTTTCATCCATATAATTCGCAAAGAACATGAGCGCCGTCTTCTCGCTAACGGCCCGGCGCACGTCATCGGGAGATTCCACCTCGACGATCCTCACTCCGCTGGCCAGAATCTGCGGGTTATATCCGTAGTGCCGGTGCTGGCTCTTCAACATGAGGACTTCACTTTTCATGCCCGTGAGGTCAGGCAACTGGCGGATGAATTCCTTGTTCTCGCCCGTCAAGGTTCCGGCGACGCCGCACATGATGGCGCCGGCCGCACCGGAAGTGATGGTGGCGGAATGGTCAGCGGGCAGGTCTTTCAGCATCCTGGCGATCCGGTCTCCGGTAGCCTCAAGAAGATCAGGAATGCTGACGTACTGCTCAGCGGCCGCACTCATGGCGGCAACGGCCTCGGGCGGAATCAGCGAGCCGCCAATAATGGTGATGGTCCCCCAGGCGTTGATCATGGTTTTCACGCCGAGTTCTTTGTAAATGTTACCGGCAGGGGCGACGGCGCTGGCTGCCTCTTTGCTCCGGGCCAGGGCATTACCGGGCCAGGCGGCCGCCGCCATGGCTCCGAGACCAGACAGAAAATTGCGGCGATTCCAAACGCCTGCTCTTCTCATTTTTCCCTCCCTTTTGTGCCCTGGAGCCAGCGCGGAGTTTCGGGCCGGCGAGACGGTATGGCTTTATGGTCCAATTCAGAACCGTGAACTGCAGGGGCTAACCTTACCCAGACTCTAAGCTACCTGGTCCTCCAGGATATCTGCTACGCTTTCAAAGCAGTAAGCTGTTTTCTTTATACGCCCAAAGTAGCTGTAAATCAAAAAAGATGAGTGTGGTGGGAGCCCGTCGGAATTGTGTCTCAGCTCTGTGTATGGTCATTTTGAAGTGGGCGCGGGATTGAAAACCGTCGGGCAGGAAGGGCTACACCATAAAACGGGGTGCTGGAGCGTTGCGATGGCGCTATATTAGGCAGACGTGATGGGTACGGACCTTTTTATAACGGGAACGGACACGGGAGTCGGCAAAACGCTGGTTTCGGCGCTGTTGTGTGCCGCGTTGGACGGAGTTTACTGGAAGCCCATCCAGACTGGCGCTACGGAAGACAGCGACCGGCGCACGGTGATGCAGCTGGCCGAGCTTGCCCCGGAACGGACGCTTCCGGAATGCTACGTCTTTGATCCGCCGGTGTCGCCCCACCTGGCCGCCGAGTGGGCCGGGGCGACCATTGATCTTTCTACAATCCACCGCCCGGAGGGCAAACTGCCGGGGCCACTCATCACTGAAGGCGCGGGCGGCGTGATGGTGCCGGTGAACGACAGGGAGTTGATGCTGGATCTGATGCGCCGACTGGGACTGCCCGTGTTGGTGGTGGCCCGCAGCGCTCTGGGGACCATTAACCACTCGTTGCTGACCCTGGGAACTCTCCAGCGAGCAGGGCTCACGGTTAAAGGCGTCGTAGCGGTGGGAACACCGAACCGCGACAACGAGCGTGCGATTGAGCGCTACGGCTGTGTCCCCGTCGTCGGCCGCGTGCCGCTCCTGGAAGTAATCAACCGGGAGGCGCTGCTGGAAGTTTTCAACCGAGAATTTGACAGGGGCCAATTCGACTGAATGTCTCAAAAGCCACTTTCCATCTGGCATCCATTTACGCAGGATGCCCTTGATCCCGCGCCTGTCTTCATTGAACGGGCCGAAGGTGTTTACCTATACACGCAAGATGGCCGCCGCCTGCTGGACGCAATTTCTTCCTGGTGGGTGACCCTTCACGGCCACGCGCATCCTGCAATCGCCGAGGCCATTGCAGAGCAGGCGCGAAAGCTTGAGCAGGTGATTTTCGCCGGCTTTACGCACGGCCCCGCGGAGGAGCTTGCGGCGCGACTCCGGAAGGTGCTGCCGTCATCGCTCGAGCACATCTTCTTTTCGGACGACGGATCAACCGCCGTGGAAGTCGCACTGAAGATGGCAGTGCAGTTCTGGTGGAACCAGGGCAACCGCGAAAAGCTGAAGTTTGTGGCCCTGGAGCACGCCTACCACGGCGACACAGTGGGCGCGATGTCAGTGGGAGAGGATTCTTCGTTTGTTGCGGCGTTTGACAGTCTGCGGCTTCCTGTCTACCGCGTGCCTTCGGCGTATTGCTTCCGCTGCCCGGTGGGAAAGAAGCGAGAAACCTGCAAGATTGACTGTGCTGACCCACTGGAACAATTGCTGAAAGAGAAACACCAGGAGATCGCGGCAGTGATTGTTGAACCGATGCTGCAGGCCGCCGGAGGAATGATCATCCACCCGGTTGAATTCCTCCAGCGCATTCGCAGGCTTTCCGCCCGTTACAACGTGCTGCTGATTGCCGACGAGGTCCTCACTGGCTTTGGGCGCACCGGCCGGATGTTTGCCTGCGAGCACGCGAGTGTTGTTCCAGACATCATGTGCCTTTCAAAGGGCATCACGGCGGGATTCCTTCCGCTCGGCGCCACTGTGTGTACCAGCCCCATTCGGGAAGTTTTCCGCTCCCATGATCGCATGCGAACTTTTTTCCATGGGCATTCCTACACGGGAAGTCCGCTTGCTTGTGCGGCTGGAATTGCCAGCCTGAAAATCTTTGAATCAGAACCCGTCTTTGAGCGCATCGCAGCCATTGAGCGGATTCACGCGGAGCGCCGAGCGGATTCACGCGGAGCGCCAGCCAGGGCTCAAGAATCATCCCGCCGTCGGAGACACGCGCGCCATTGGCACGATTGCGGCCATCGAAATCGAGGTCGAAGACGCGGGATACCTTTCAAAGCTGCGGCCGGTTCTCTATGACTTCTTTCTGGAAAAAGGAGTGCTACTGCGCCCGCTGGGCAACATCATATATATATTGCCGCCTTACGCGATCACGCCTGATGAACTCAACATTATTTACGACGTCATTGCGGAAGCCCTGGAAAGGCTGCCAGGCCGGTAAGGTAGTGGCCACACGGAATAAAGAAAACCTTTTGATTCGTGGGCGCGGAGAGGAGCGCAAATTCGGGTTTCAGCGTCTGCAACTGCAGTCGTGTGGAAGTGAATCTGCGCGGTGACTGCGCCGAGAACTTGTGAGTTGGCACACCCAGGCGGTGCAAAGGGCGACCTTAACTGGCTGGCTTGAGGTCTTTATTGGCCTCGGATTTGGACTGCCAATTGACAGGGCTCTCGGTGGTAATGCTGAAGGCACCATTCATAACAGCCGGTTTGCTGCTGGCGACCGCCATCTGTGTCGAAGCGCTGGAACAGATTTTGTTTACTCTGGTTGCCAGACCGTTCATGGCCGTTACGGCGGTCATGCAGACCAGAATCAAGAGCAAGGCGTATTCGGGCAGGTTCTGGGCTTCATCTTCATACCATATTCTCTTCAGAAACTGTGTCATCTTGCCTCCCCCCTCAGCGAGGCTCACTCAGCATATGTCTTGCAGGAGCGGGAAGAACTTTGAGTGACATTCAAGGATTGTGAACTTTCCTGCATCTCTGCGTCCCTAAAGCTAACTTCTGTCATCATCAGTTCTTCTCTTTATCCACAAGTCCCAAGGGTGTTCCTAATTGGAGTATCTCTGGAAACCTCCTTGAGACACCCTAAGCATAAGCCTGACAAGACATTTGCGACAATTCGGTGAATCCAGCAATATAGTCAGTCAAATAACCCGGAAGAACCGAAGGAAATACCTGATTAATGATGAAACATTGTCGCTTGAGTAATTGTGTGCACTTGTGGCGAGAGGCTGCCCCCCAGGTTGAAATGGTCCTGCGGGTAGTTCTCCCGCAATTCGTTATTAATCAGGACGTTACTTGACTTTCTTGGACCAGCGGGCTAAGATCGCTGCGCGATTGAGTCAAACCTACGCATCGGCGGGAGACGTTCCTGCGTGTGCCGCCGAAGATGTGAACCATCAGCAATTGCCGGGTTAAGGGGCTTCTTCAGAAGAGAGTTCTCTTCGCTTATTTCGCAGGGTCCAGAAAGGGTTGAAGGACAAGCGGCCGAATTGTCAGCCTGGCAGAAACCTTAGCGACATCTTAATGGCGCCAGCCGTTTAATGGGGAATTGGCGGTGGCGCGACTGGATCCTGGCCATTCCATGGCCTCCGTGGTCGACGAAGAGAACCATACGTCTAATCCTTCGTTGGGGAATATCCCTCACATTCCTTCAGATGTCCTGAACAAGCTGGCGATCAGCCATCGTTGCCCGCACCATTTGCGAGATATGGACCAGGTTGCCAGGGGACCTGGGCCATTTTGCAGTGGCGAGAGTTGTCCCTCAAGAAGGAATTATGAATTTGGAAAAAGAATGGAATGGGAGGATCGTGATGAAGCGATGGCTGGGCTATGTAATAGCAATGGTAACACTCGCGCTGTGCGGGACAGGGTCGGCGGCGGCCCAGAAGTCGCCGCGGGCGGGGCAGGTGATTGTTCCACCCAGCAACGTGCTGGCTCCGCAGGATGTTGGCAGGCGCATGCATACCAATTTCCTCCTTTTTATCCCGTCTGATAGGAGTGGGAACAAGCCGGCGCCTCAGTCCACGATCTGGAATGGTGGTGAAACGCCCAGCTCGATGGCTTGCGTTTACCAGACAGGTCCAGCGTCTCTTCCTGGCTGCCCGATCAGCGGTGGCAACTACAACAACCCGGTGGGCGGCTCCCGCATGATCGCCATCGTTGACGCTTATCACTACCCCACCGCGGCGAGCGACTTCGTCACCTTCTCGCAGCAATTCGGACTTCCTTCAGGCGACGCCTGTGGCACCAATGGCAATGCGGCTTGCTTTACGCAGGTGTACGCGACGGGTTCCCAGCCTCAGTCCAACTGCGGCTGGGCGCAGGAAGCTGCACTCGACATCGAATGGGCCCATGCCATGGCCCCCAAAGCCCAGATCGTTCTGGTGGAGGCCGCGTCAAACAGTTTCTCTGATCTTTTCCAGGCTGTGAATGTGGCGAGCAATATGGTGGCGAACGCCGGGGGCGGCCAGGTTTCCATGAGCTGGGGTGGCAATGAGTTTTCGTCGGAGGCGTTGTACGACTCCAATTTCAGCACGCCAGGAGTCACTTACTTTGCGTCCAGCGGAGATACCGGGGGCGTGGTCATCTACCCTTCAGCATCGCCTAACGTAATCTCAACGGGCGGGACGACTGTAAACCGGGACAGCAACGGAAATTTCATCGGTGAGAGCACCTGGAGCAGCGCTGGCGCGGGCCCCAGCGCGTATGAACCAGCACCCACCTACCAAAGCAGTATTTACACGCTGGCGCAAGTCCTCAACGGAAAACGGGGCACGCCGGATTATTCGTTTGACGCCAACCCTGCCTCCGGCGTTTCGGTCTACGACAGCACGTCCTGCCAGGGTTACGTCGGCTGGCTGGTGTTCGGCGGGACCAGCGTGTCGGCACCGTCGCTTGCCGGCATATTCAATCAGGCTGGCGCATTCGATGGCGGCTGGGAGGGCGGGAGCAACACAAGCAGCGTGCAAAGCAACATTTATCAAAACTATGATACAACCTCTTCCGGCGGAACGTCTTGCCAATACCAGAGTCCCTTCTATGACGTTACCTCGGGCTCGGCGGGATCCTACCCGGCCGGGGCCTGTTGGGACTTTGCGACCGGCATAGGAAGCGGCCGCGGCGTCAGCGGTTTGACCGCTTCGGCCGGCTTCTCGCTTTCCGCTACTCCCTCCAGCCAGTCAGTGGACCCAGGATCGGGTACCAGCTATACCGTAAATGTTTCTTTTTCGGGGGATTTCAGCGGCACGGTTACGCTCAGCGCCGCAGGCCTGCCGACCGGGGCCGGTGTCACCTTCTCGCCCGATTCGCTAAGCAATTCCGGATCTTCAACAATGGCGGTCACGACTGCCGGGAATACGCCTGCTGGCTCCTACCCCGTCACGATCAGCGCCACCAGCGGCAGCGTGAGCCATACCACAACAGTCACATTGGTGGTCAACACAGCGTCGTCAGGCGACTTCTCGCTTGGTGCTTCTTCTGGAACCATCACGGTGGCTGTGAATTCGAGTAGTACGGACACCATTACCATCGTGCCTTCGGGCGGCTTTACCGGAAGCGTAAGCCTCAGCCTCAGCGGCTTGCCGCGACGGACCAGCTCGAGCTTCAGTGTCAACCCTGTTTCGATCGCCGATAGCAGCTCCAAAAGCTCGGTCCTGACGATCATCACAAACAAGAGAAGTTCGACGGGAACCTACCCGCTGACAGTTACGGCCACCAGCGGCAGCTTGACGAAAACCCTTGTACTGACGCTCACCATCGGATCAACGTCTTCACCGGACTTCTCGATTTCGGCATCGCCATCGAGCCAGACCGTGGACCCGAATTCGAGCACATCTTTTTCGGTGAATGTTGCCGCCTCGGGCGGTTTTAGCGGATCTGTTGGCTTGAGTGCCAGCGGATTGCCGACTAACGCGACCGCCAGCTTCAGTCCTGCTTCGGTCGTTGGTTCCGGCCCATCCACGCTGAACATCACAACCGGCAGCACAACGCCGACGGGCACCTATTCTGTTACGATCACGGGGACCAGTGGCAGCCTGATCCATGCGACGACGGTGACGCTGGTGGTGGGCCAGGCGGCCGGAGGTGACTTCTCGCTCTCGGCCTCTCCGGGGAACGTAACACTCCGTGGTGGCGGCACGGCGTTGTACACGATCACCGTAACGCCGGCGAACGGTGCCAATCCGACGGTCGGCTTCCAGGTGACCGGAGCGCCGAGCGGATCGACACCAACCTTCACCCCCTCTACCGTGACCGGTTCGGGGAGCACAACCCTTACGTTAACTGTTCCTTCGAGCGCTTCAGGGAATTACACATTGGCAATCACAGGGACCAATACCCAGGGAACGTCACATACCGTTTCAGTGGGATTGAAACTCCACTAGACGCATCTCATTCAGGACACCTCTGGGGACCAGACAATATTTCACCTGGTCCCCATTTTCATATGTGTTGGGCCTGAACACCGAAACTCCCGGTATTCCTTCTCCTCCAGATACATCTCCAGCTTAGACAGGTTCATTGTGGGCGCCAGACGGGTGGAAGCTACACTTCAGTCTTTTGATCATTGTTGGGAGTCCAGGATAGATCACAACGCCGCGTGACATGAGTCACCGCTGGAGTGCGGGGAAAGTCGCATGCTAAAACTGGAGAAGTGTGGATAAGGCTGCCGGGAGAATCCCATGGAAAAGCAAGCCGCAAAAAAACGGATTCTGGTGATTGATGACGACGAACTGGTGCTTATTTCCCTGCAGTGCTTGCTTGAGAACGAAGGCTATGAAACGACGGTGGCGTGGAGCGGCCAGGAGGGTCTGGCATTGTTGCGATCGAGAGGGTTTGACCTGGTTTTGCTGGATGACTACCTTCGCGACATCGAGCACGAAAAAATCTTCAACGAGATCCGGGGAATGGGGACCCAACCGCTGGTTATCCTTACAGAGAGTTCTCTGATGCCCGAGACGAGGAGATACTTCCGCGAAATGGGAGCTGCAGCCATTGTGGGAAAACGGGCTCCGTGTGCGGAGATCGCCGAAGAGGTTCGGAACTGTCTCGAGAGGGCATCACTCCAGACTCTTTCGGCCTGAGGACGGGCGCAGAAAACCGACCCCGAGCAGGTGAGAGTAACGCCGAAGTTTGCAAAAGTGCTGATGCGGAATGAGGCAGGAATCAGAAACTGGCAATTGTGATGACAGCGGGATCCGGTGGTTGAAGGATCAGGATCGTTAATTGAAACGATGATTGGCGTGTACCCTTGGCTCTGCGTCGGCAGGAACGCAATCGGCGAATAGCTGCAGAACAGGATAAGCAAAGATCACATTTCAACGTGACCGGTATCACAGATTGAGCACGAAAACAGTCCTAGCCTTCGGAGTCAGAAGCACTCAAAGGGGCGCAGGGATTGTCGAAAAGAGTGCTTCGAAGGGGAGAGCGGTTATGCCGAGAGACCAGCAGGAAATACTGGAAATCCTGAAGTCTGAGTTGGAGTTTATTGAAAAAGGTGGATATGGGGCTCCGGACAGGCAGGAGGAAGGGGCGGTATCAACCATGTTCGCGGACTCGCTCACCTGTCTGAATTATGGATACCCTTATCGAGTGCACCCTTGCGGTGAATGTCCTCTGATGGAATTCGTTCCCGAAGACAGGCGAGTGTCGCCGATGCCGTGCCACCATATTCCATTGGATTCATCCGGGCAAACCGTCGAGGCAATGGAAGAAAAGGAAAATCCCACCCAAATGCAGGAAGCCGTGAAGGTCTGGCTGCGGGAAACCATCAGCCGGATTGAATCACGACGGTCAGATTGAGCCAGGGGCGCCAAGGCAGCGCCAGATTGAAGTTGTCACCGGATATTCGACAAACCTGAAGGTTGAATTCGCGTGGCATGATCGCCCCTGCCCGCGACTTACCGTATTCCGAAACCTACCCTCATCGTCCACTAATCGAAAAATAGTAACCTCATTTGGAGTCCCGGACTGGCGCGGCTCAAGTCCCACCTGAAGTTGCGGGCTCATCGCAAGTTCAAACGAGATGAGTCCTGCAATCCGACCGAAGCAATGCCTGCCAACCTTGAAGATGTCCGCCTGTGAAACCACAAGAGAATGTCAACGACAGCGTCATAGGATTATCGAACTTCAGGGTTGAATCTTACTCTTGCCAGCTTGGTTTGAGGTGTTGGGTATCCTCCCTGAAGGAACGAAATTGACTCAAATTCTCTTACTTTTGTACCGAACAATCCATACGGAACTGCTTGAAAATACAGTCGGAACGCCCCACGGCTGTTTAGATGTGATTACGGTCACCTGCGAGCGTGAGCAAGCTCACTGCCGTAGGTCTGAGTGGCTGTTAGAAATAGTTACCTGAACTGGTGGTGGGTGCCGCAAGTAGATGCAGGATGCAGCAGGGAGCCTGCCAGGGACGGGTGGCATGGAGTTCAAGTTCACAGAAAACGGATGTAGCACCAGGCTGAGGGATGTCTGCTCGGGTACTGTGCATACCGCTCTAAGTCCAGGGACCGGAGTCCGAATCGTTTCTACTTGTATGGTCATTGACGACTCTTCCGTCCCTGTTCTAAAATGTGACATATATCACTTTTCATTCAATACACATGTTCATTCGGAAGGCTTTGGCAAATTCTTGGCGGAAGCACTCGCAGCAGAACCCCCAGTCGACACAATGAGCCGCCGAGAACTAGTTCTTGCTGCGTGGAATAATCGTTCGCTGGGCCGGTGGCTTTGTTAAGGGTTTATTTGTTGGTGTATTCCAAGTTTGTTTACGAAGGGGAGTCCGATGGTTAACGAATGTGGAAGAGGGGAGAGCGACATGAAGCGACTGCTGGTTTTTCTAAAAAGCACCGCGTTGCTGATTTGCCTGGCAGGATTCTTGCCGACGGCAATTCTCTACGCTCAGCGGCAACCAGCCCCGCCCAAGGGGCCGTCGGTTGCCTGGAAAGCGCCCGTGCAAACCAACCCCAACGACTATGTCGGCCCGCAGGTTTGCTCTGGCTGTCACCGTGCGGAGGCCCGGCAGTTTTTCAAGTCGCCTCATGGTGAACAGGGTGGAGAAGTTGAGGCGACGCCTGCTGCCCCGGGAACGGCGGAGTCCCCTTCCGTTGCGGCGGGCAGGAAGCTTTATAACGACATGATGTGCGCGGGCTGCCACCAGATTGGCGGCAAGGGTGGGACAGTCGGGCCGGCCCTGGATGACGTGGGCGCCCGCAGGACCCGCGAAGAGTTGATGGACCGGATGCTCAAGCGGCGCGCCGGGACCATAATGCCCACGCTTCCTCCCGACACTCCGACCAAGAACATCGAGGCTCTTGTCGATTACATGGTGACGTTGAAGGGACAAACCCAAAATGAGGCGCAGGCTGTCGCCGCTCCATCCGGGCCCAAGCTGGTTACCGGCTGCGAGATCTGCCATGGTCCGGGCGCGGCCCACGCGAATGCCGAGCAGAATGCGGCTGGAGACCCTGAGAAGATGGAAGCAGGAATGAAGCTCATCTTCAAGTTCGACGCCAATCCCAAGGAGAACTCTGAGCGGTGCATGCAATGCCATGCGACTGGGACGCCTCAGGATGCTTTCCCTCACTCAATCCATGCCTCTGCTGGCGTCAGCTGTATTGACTGCCACTCCGTTCACCCGGTTGACATAGCCGATGCAGGGAAGCCCGCACTTGAACCCGCCCAGTCCCACTTCTTCTCTGTCCCAAGGTTGAAAGAAGAAAATACCTGGCTGACGGATGGCCTGTTGAAGAAGCCGCAGCCGGAACTCTGCTTCTCCTGCCACGGTACCGTCCAGGCACAATTTGCCCTGCCCGAACATCACCGGGTTCCCGAGGGCTTCATGAATTGTACTGATTGCCACAATCCCCACGGCACCATGAACCACAACCAGTTGACAAAGTCGGGCTGGGAGACCTGCGTGAAATGCCACGTTGAAAAGCGCGGGCCGTTCCTCTACGAACATGCGGTCGTCCGAGTGGAGGGCTGCGCCTCTTGCCATACTCCCCACGGCAGCGTCAACAACTTCCTGCTGATACGCCGTGAGCCGCGCCAGCTTTGCCTGCAGTGCCACTCGGTCTTTCACACAACGCCGGCGGTGTCTGGATTAAACGGCCAGGCCAATGTGCCACACGGCCGGGGTGGGTATCAGACCTCAGGAGACTGCACACGCTGCCATGTGGCAGTTCACGGATCAAACTTTGATGAGTTCCTGCTGCGATAGGAGGTGTCGCTTGAGAATCACACGTATTCTATTCTTCGTGATGTTAGTTTTCCTGGCGAGTTTACCTGTGCTCAAGGCGCAGGACCAAAGCGAACCTTCACTGCAGTGGGGAGGTTTCGGGGTCCAGGGGTCCGCCAGCATGGGGTACCGCTTCACAGACGTCAAAGGCTACGAGCCAATGTACGAGGAGCTTTATAACCTCAAAAGTGGGCCAAGGCTGATGGACTTCAGCATCTTCGGCCATAACGACGGCTCGAACCCATTTGCGAGCGATTTTTCACTGAACCTGAGCGGCATGGGAGGGGATCCTTATCCGAGCGCGCAGTTCACGCTTTCCAAGCCCAAGCTCTATGACCTGCGAGTCAACTGGCGCCAGTCGTACTTTTACTGGAACCAGGATGACAACGTGCTCCTGCCCACGCGTGGGACTTCGGGGCTCACTGACAACCATGTCTGGGCCAATGTGCGGAAATTGGGTTCCGTCGATTTCACCCTGCACGCCACTGAGAACCTGCGGTTCCACTTCCAATATTACCGGACCTCATTCAGTGGGGCCACCTTCACAACATTCTCACCGGATTTCCTCGATTCTCCGAGCTACTTCGGGTCCTATGCTCGCGCAAACGCTTACTATACGTATGCGCCCGTCTTTGACAACACGAACAGGATCGTGGGCGGACTGGATTACACCTGGCGGAACTGGAATTTCCATTACACAGTAGGCTACCAGACGTTTACTGACAACATACTGCTGAATAACACGGCGTCACCTCAGCTGGCAATTGACACCACAACGGCCACCAATCTGTTGCAGCCACTTTCACAGGCTTCCTGGAGCGATTTCCGCGAGTTAAAGACTCCGGTCAGCGAGTTTTCTTATACCGGTAAGCCCAGTTCGAAGGTGGCGGTGCGCGGCAGCTACATGTTCTACCGCTACCGCGGACCAGCCTCGCTTGACCAGTCCTACAACGGAATCGTCCAGACGGTCAGCAACCCGGCTACCTATGCACCCTACACAGTCTCACAGACCGGACGAATCATGGTTTCTGAGCCGAACAACCTTGTTCAGCAGGGCTTCACCTTTTACATCACGCCGTGGTGGGACATTGACCTGGACTACCGTTATACAAGGTTTTCGGCTAATACCGAGGGGACCCTCACCAGCTTGTACAACGGAACGACATCTGCCAGCGAGGAGTTCGTCAACGACTGGAAAGATGGTATGCACCAGTTGGAACTCAGCATGATGTTTACTCCGGTGTCGAACCTGGTGATTCGTCCTGGTGTCCAGCTGTTCAAATCGGACATCCTGATGTTGGAAGACGGCGAGGCCGATGGAGCACGCAGTTTGCGGACGAAGACTGTATCGCCCATTCTTAGCGCTTTCTACAGGCCTTCAAAATGGTTCAATCTCCGGGGTGAGATTCGCCACTACAACCGGGGATCTTCCTATACGGCCTTGACGCCGCGTACCAATACAACCGGCCGCCTGGTGGCCTCATTCCGACTCAGCGACAAGCTCTCCCTGGACAATGAATTGTATATGGTCACCCAAAGGTTGTTGGCGACGGATTACCAGGGCAAGGTTCAGTCGAACTCTACCATGCTGAACTATACCCTGAATCCGAAGTACTCCTTTTTTGGCGGGTTCACCTATGATAATGAGCTCGCCACTGGTGTGATTGCCTACCAAAGAGGCGTTCCCGTAGCGGGGACGGCTTACCCCCTGCGCGATCAGGCTCTCAACCGAGTCTGGCAGGCAGGACTTGCCGCAGAACCCATCAAGTATTTCGGCATTCGCTTTACCGGGAACTTTGTGCGCACCACCGGCTACGGGCTGGAAGGTGGAATCAACCCGGTATACGGACCTATGACATGGCCCCTGGGCACCGGCACGGTGTACTTCAACATTCCTAAGGCCGGCCGGCTCTCCGTCGACCTCCAGCGCACCTATTACATCCAGGAGCTCATCACAGTAAATAATTTTGGGGCCAATATGCTGACCGTTCGCTGGACACGTGATTTCTAGCGAAGGTGTGTGGGTGTTGAAATCTGGCAAGAGACGAGAGATCATTTCAGGAGAAGGAACCAAATTAGATAAGGTACATACCGAGGAGGAAATCATTATGAATAGGGTCGTTAACACCGCAGCACTTGCAGTCTTTGCAGCCATCATGGCAGGTGCCTGGCTTCTGATGCCGGCTTCCAAGGCACAGGCAAAGGATGCGGCACCAACATTTGCTGCAAAGTGCGCGATGTGCCATTCGAAGGACGGAAGTGGAAACAGCCCGATGGGCAAGAGCATGAAGATTCCCGACCTTCGCTCGAAAGCGGTGCA
>OBIZ01000067.1_pt1 | contig 18552 bp, 13 predicted proteins | sample 1519801 | NCBI WGS metagenome assembly OBIZ01 (sample SAMN01911456, study PRJEB22533) | soil metagenome | biome: Soil | place: Malaysia | collected 2012-04-30 | depth DG_metagenome m | reverse complement strand
GCAAGCCGCCTGCTCGGCTTTCTGCGTGAATGGGCCGTCGCGCACCAGTTCGGCTCAAGCGCCGTTACTGACGCCTATTACACGGCGTTTACGCTGCCGGATTTCGTCAACTATCTTGTTGCCGGAGCCTCGCTCAGCATCACTTTCATTCCGGTCTTTGCCAAATACCTTGCGGAGGAAAACGAAGAAGAGGGATGGCGGGTTTTCTCCACTGTGATCACAGTCATGGTCCTTATCTTGCTTGTCCTGGTGACTGTGGGGGAATTCCTCGCGCCTGAACTTCTGCACGTGATCGCTCCCGGGTTCAATCCAGCAGAAAAAGCGCATGCGGTTTTCCTGACCCGCCTGATGATGCCGGCGCAGATCTTCTTTTATCTTGGCAGCATTCTGAGCGCGGTCCAATACGCCAAGAGCCGCTTCCTCATCCCTTCTCTTGCCCCGGTCATATATAACACCGGAATTATTCTCGGCGGGTTCCTACTGGCTTCCTCTCTCGGCATCACAGGATTTTCAGTCGGCGTCCTGGTAGGGGCGTTTATAGGCAACTTCCTGTTACAGGTTTACGGCGCCCAAAAAGTGGGCGCCAGGTTTACGCCCAACCTTAACGTCCGGCATCCGGGCTTTCGGATGTTCATCAAGCTGGCCGTTCCCATCATGCTGGCGCTGTCGGTGGTCTTCTCAGATGACTGGATTATCCGCTGGTTTGGTTCGTACCTGGTTCCCGCCTCAATTACCTGGCTGAGCTATGCCAAGTTCCTGATGCGGGTCCCCCTGGGTGTCATTGGTCAGGCCGTTGGAGTCGCTTCGTTTCCTTTTCTGGCCCAGCTTTACGCTGAAAAGAAATACGACGAACTCAATCGTACTCTCAACACAACGCTCAAGGGCTTGCTCCTCATGATCGTGCCCGTTTCAGCGCTGACGATTGCCTTGAACCGGCCGCTGGTATATTTCGTTTTCTCCCACACACGCCTTCAAGTTCCTGATCTGAACGCCACGGCCGCGGCGCTGGCCTTGTTCTCGATCAGCATGTTCGCCTGGGGAGCACAAAATATCGTGGCGAGGGGATTTTACGCAGGGCGCGACACCCTTCGGCCAGCACTGTATGGTACTGCCATAACATTCCTGAACCTCCCGGTTTACTGGCTGCTGGTGAAGCACATGCAGTTCAGGGGACTTGCGCTGGCAAGCTCCGTCGGAATAACCGCTTACGCCATTGTGCTTTTTGTGTCGCTCTACCGGTCAACGGGCAATAAGGCAACTCTGGAGATGGTGGGGTTCTTTCTGAGGGTTGCCACAGCATCAGTTGTTGGGGCCGCGGGCGCGTATGAGATTGTCCACTGGCTCGAAGGCATGACGAACTGGCAAAAAACCTCGGGCGCCCTCTTAATCCTCATTGTGGCCACCCCGGTGGGTATCATTCTTACCGGGTTCGCGGCCAAACTTCTCCGCATCCGCGAATTGAATGACTATCTGAAGTCCGTCCCGCTATTTTCCCGCCTGCGCCGCGGCCTCGGATGACCGCGGGCCTACTCATCGCCAATCGTTAACGCCCTGGCTATTTCCCAATGCAGAACTGGGAAAAGATTATTCCCAGAATGTCTTCAACGTCGGTCGCGCCAGTTATCGTGTCGAGGGGCCGCAGTGCGTCATAGAGATCGAGCAGGAGCATCTCGTGGTGCATCCGCCCTGCAGCTGCCCTGCGGCACCGCTCAAGCGCCTGAAGTGATTCCTGAAGAAGTTGCTGGTGCCTGAGGTTGGTTACCAGTTCACCCTCTGAACCGGGGTTGTCCGCCGCTCCGGCCGCCTGGAGGATTTTGTCACGCAATTCGTCAATGCCTTGTCCTGTCAGCGCGGAGGTCACTACGATTTCCACGGTCCCGGGCGCTTCGTCATCTTCAGCCAGGATTGCCTGCTCAATTGCGGTGGTGCTGGTGCGGATCGGCAGGTCAGATTTGTTGGCGACCACCAGCATGCACCCCATGCGGCACGTTTTTCGGAGCAACTCGGAATCTTCCTCGGTCCAGTCCTGCGAGGTGTCCACCACAAGAAGTCGAAGGTCGGAATCGGCCATGGCCTGATGCGTCCGCTCAACTCCGATCTTTTCCACCGTGTCCACCGTTGCGCGGATGCCGGCGGTATCCACCAGATTGACGGGAATGCCACCAATCGAGGCGCTTTCAGTCACCAGGTCTCTTGTTGTACCGGGTATTTCGGTTACAATGGCGCGCTCCATGTTCAGCAGGCGGTTGAACAGGCTCGATTTGCCAACGTTCGGACGGCCTACGACGGAAAGGCTGAGTCCCTCGCGAACAATGCGGCCGTACGCATACCCTTGGATCATCTTCTCAACGTCAGACTTTACATCATCGAGGTCATTCAGCAGGTTCTTCCAGTCCATCACCTCAACGTCATCGTCGGCGAAGTCGATTCCTGCTTCGAGGCGTGCAATCAGGTCCAGCAGCGACTGTTTGTGCGGTTTCAACCGTGCGGAAAGCGAGCCTCCAAGTTGCGTGGCAGCAACACGCGCCTGGAAGATCGTTCGCGATTCAATCAGGTCACGTATTGCTTCTGCCTGGGTGAGATCGATGCGGCCGTTAAGGAAGGCGCGCATGGCGAACTCACCTGGTTCCGCCGCCCGTGCGCCGCGCTCAAGACAGCATTCCACCAGGTACAGCAGAATTATGGGAGAGCCATGGCAGGAAATCTCCACAACGTCTTCGCCGGTATAAGAATGGGGCTTCTTGTAAAACGTCAGGACGACTTCATCCAGAACCTTCCCGGTTTGGGGATCCATGAACTTGCCTAATGTCGACCGCTGCACTTCGGGAGGCACCTTTGCCGGCCGAACCAGTTGAGAGGCGACTTCGATGGACTGCTCACCTGACAGGCGCACGACTCCGATTCCTCCGCGGCCCGGTGGGGTGGCGATGGCCACGATGGTGTCTTCCTTCGTCATGCTAAAACCTGCGGATGTTTCAGGAAGGGGATGTAGCGGGGTAGATAACAACTTTTCGGGACGGGCCCGCGCCTTCGCTCATTGTTTTCACAGTTGCCTCGTCCTTAAGCGCCAGGTGGACAATTCGCCGTTCGCGTGAACTCATGGGAGTCATGTGGAACGGGCTTCCGGTTTCGACGGCCTGGCGGGCCGCCATCAAGGCCGTCAGCTTAAGCTCTTCTGCCCGGACATGCCGCCAGTCGTGGCAATCAAAGCTGATCCTGCCATAAAGATCGTCATCCACACGCACCGCTTTCAGCACAACATATTCAAGAGCGTCCAGCAGGGCGGCATTTTTCTCCAGCAGCAGGTCGCAGTCAGGGCCGTCAAAATCCAGAACTATACCCGGGGCATTGGGGCCACTTTCAGTGGCGTCGCATTTCCTCACAGTTGACTTGAGTTCGAAGCCCCCGTACTGGATAATCTGTGCCACAAGAGATTCGATCTCAGCCATGTAATGGTCCTCGGATTGCTCTGATGAAAATTGTGTCGTCATGATTTCTATTCGCTACGCCTTGGCCACAACTGCCTTTTCCGGTTCCAGCGGCGGCCGCTTTGGAGTGATAAAGCGGTTGATAATGAGCTGCTGCCCAATGCCGACTATGTTTGCCGCGAGGAAGTAGAGAACCAGCCCACTGGCCAGGTGGAAGAACATCAGCCCAAACACCAGTGGCATGATCAACATCATGCGTTTCTGGTTCGGGTCTGCCGTCATCATCGGCGTCATCTTCTGCATGAAGAACATGCTCACCATCATGATCACGGGCAGGATCGGAATTGGCAGACCCATGATACGGGAAGGATCGGGCATGGACAAGTCCTTTATCCACCAGATCCACGGAGCGTGACGAAACGCAAAAGGCGTTTCAAGCGACTCGTAAAACCCATAAAGGATGGGCAGCTGCGGCAGCATGGGCAAACACCCACCCAGTGGATTAATCCCATGCTCCTGGTAGAGCTTCATCACTTCCTGGTTCATCCTCGCCTTGCGAGGGTCGTTGAACTTGTACTGCTTGTACCGGTCCTGGATGCTTTTCACCAGCGGTGCGATGCGTTGCATTTCCTGTGCGGACCGGATGCTCTTGAGCTTAAGTGGGAATAGTGCCGTGTTCAGGATGACGGTTAGTATGACAATCGCCCAACCGTAGTTGTGCACCCAGTTGTTATAGATGTAGCGCAATCCCAGAAACAGCGGCTTGGCGATGACGCTGAACCAGCCGAAATCCACCAACCCCGTCAGCGGAGGGTGCGTTGTTTCCAGCACATCCAGGGCCTTGGGGGCGACAAACAGCCTGAAGCTGACAGACTGGGCCACGGAACTCCCCAGCTCCGCATAGCCGGCTTTGGGTAATTCCTTTTCCTTCCAGTTTTCAGGCGTCCATGATGTGTGTCCGGCGCCGAAAACCTGGTTTGAGGATTCGGGAAAGAATATCCCGGCAAAGTAGCGGTCTTCAAGCCCTGCAAAATCAATTGGGCCGGACTTTGTCAATTCATTTTCAATCTTGTGGAGATCCGTGGTTTCTACTTTGTCGTTGGTTTGGTAAGCCACCTTGCTCTGCGCGAATTCGTCCAGTTCGGGAAGCGAATGGTCGCCGAGCCCTCCGACCCAGGCCACCCGCACGGGAACGTAATTCTGGTCACGGGCCACGCTCACGCTGGCCTGAACCATGTAATCCGAGCCGAAGGTAAACTTCTTCTGCACCTGGACATGACCGTCGCTGTAGGTGAATTCCAGTGCTGCGGGCGCCTTCAGGGTGGTGCCTGATGGCTGGGCAACATAAAGCGCCTGGTTCACTTTCTGATTGAGCGAATCGTCCGTAGTCCTGAGGCTCATCGGATAGCCCAGCTGCTTGCAGGCTGCAGGATCCACCACGTCCAGAGGTTTGCCGTGAGCGTCGTCGTACTTCTTGAGGACCCAGCTTTTCACCACGCCTCCCTGCGTGGTAAAGGTGATCCGGTAAAGATCATTCTCGACGGTAATGTCCTGGGCCTGCTGGCCTTCTGCCACTGGAATCTGCGGAGCAGGGGGAGGCTTGGGAGCTTCCGGCTTGGCGGCAGCTTGTTCAGTTCCTTCTCGTCCCGCGGCCTGCTGGGTTGTGGACTGCGCGGGACTGGACGGTTTCGGCGCAGGAGGCGGCGTCTTGACAAACATCACCCGCCATATCAGCAGCAAGACAAATGACAGGGCGAACGCTATCATTACCCTTTTTTCGTTGTCCATGGATGAAAGGCTTTCTGTTTAACTCTCTTGTCCTGATACCGCCGGACGGTCAGGGAACTGGATCGTAGCCGTGATCCCCCCAGGGCCGGCAGCGCACCAGCCGGCGAACCGCCAGCCGCGTTCCTTCCCATGCACCCCACTTTGCAACCGCTTCAAACGCGTAAGCTGAGCAAGATGGATAGAAGCGGCACGACGAGGGAATGATGGGCGAAAGACAAATCTGATAGAAGCGGATCAGCCCCAACAGCAGCAATCTCAGAGCGTAGGCTCCTCCGCGGAGGATGCCTCCGACGGCCCGGCGGGGAAAAGGCGTAACAACTCCCGTTCCAGGGCCGGATAGGCGACTGTGGCGGCTGCAGGGCGAGGGTTGAGCACAATGTCCCATCCCCCCGGCAATTCCCGGCGATGCAGCCGGAAAACTTCCCGGATTCGCCGCTTGATGCGGTTCCGCAAGACGGCCGTGCCCAGACGCCTTGGCACGGTAATTCCCAGGCGTGTCTGGGCCAGCCCGTTCGGTCGATAAAAAACTGTGCATAGCGACGCACTTCGGCGCTGTCCCTCATTGTAAACCCGTTGAAATTCCAATCGACGGAGCAGCCGGTATTGCTTGGGGAAAGCAGCCGAATCGGGATTCACGGAGTCAGGCGATGGCGACCCTTCTGGCGGCGCCGCTTCAGCGTCTGGCGCCCTCCTGGGGTTCGCATGCGAATGCGGAATCCGTGTGTCTTGGCACGCCGACGCCGATTGGGTTGGTAAGTCCTTTTCAAAGCTCTGACTCCCTGTTAAGTTCGTGTCTCTAAAGCTTAAACACTTACGATAACCTGTGCCTTCCAGCCAAGTCAAGCCGCGGATTCTCCGTGAGCGCACGTTATTAACGATAGGGCATGTGGACGGCCGCTCGGCACAGCGTTTCCAGTGGCCCTCAAACCATCCGCTCAGGCGAAAAAGAAGGACGATGATGGTATGGGCTCCACCGCAGGCTCCAATGCTTGGCTGTCACCTTGGGTCAGGCGCCGACAACCAGCTTGTGGTCTGCCTCCGCCACTCCGGCTGCCCTTGCACGCCACAAGCTTCGGCGCTCCAAACAGCGCACAACTTCAAGGCAATAATCCGGTAAGGCCTATGACCTAAGCTCAAAATCAGATAAAAAGTACGTCCCAAGCCCTATGCCCGACGGCGGCAGACCTGGCCCTTGTGGAATAATTCCGTGATGGGGGGCACCGCATTTCACTTCACGAACTCCCCCTGCCTGCCCTTCGACCAGGGATCGTATGCCAGGCAGAACTGAATCCGGTCGGGGACGGGAGGATGTGAATAGAACAAGAAAACGTTCACCGGATTGGGTTCGGGATCACTCAAGTTTACCTCTCCCAGAATCTGGAAAGCCTGCGCAGCCACCTGCGCGGAATCAGGCGTAAGGCCGTGCGTGACTTCCAGGCCGTATTGGTCGGCCTGATGCTCGTAGTGACGGCTGACGGCGCTCGTTAACGGACTTGCCAGAAAGACGAAAACTGAGAGGAGAAACAGCAGGGCCGGCAGCGACGCCCAGTCGTCCAGACCTCTGACCTTCCACTTTTCCCCCCAACGAGACAGCACCCATCCGATCGATCGAAAGCCGAGATAAAAGAGGACAAAAAAGAGGGCCGCGAAGAAAGTGAGCAGTTTAGGGATGTGCTTGAGAACGTAATGGCCCATTTCATGGCCGGTAACAAACACTATCTGGGGGGTATTCATCTTGGCGATCGTGGTATCCCACACTACGATGCGCTTGGAAGCACCAAATCCAGTGACGTAAGCGTTCAGCGTAGTCGTCTTCTCGCCTGCCCCCATCCAAAACATGCGCTGCGGCGGGATGTTCTCTCCAGCACGCCGCACCATGCGTTCCAGACTTTCGGTTAGGACGGGATCCTTTTGCTGGAGGGGCTCGAATTTGTGGAACATGGGATCTAAAATCCACGGTGAGATGAAAAGGACAAACAGCAAGATCGGCAGAGAGAACAGCCAGAAATAAAACCACCAGCGCTTGGCGCTGCGGCGAATGACCGTGTAGAGAAGCCAGATCAGGATGATTCCAATCACCATGGAGATTAAACCCCCTTTGACCCAGTCCCAGCTCCACGAACCCCATCCCTGCACCGAAAGTCCGTACTCTCGCGAGATCCAGTGCTGGTAAAGATCTGCCGGCAAGGTGAGAACGGCCATAGTCAGAAGCAGCAGAGGCGAGAACACGACGCTCTGCAGTAAGCGCCTGGACGAGAATTTCTCTGCCCAATCGCGGTATCTGGGTGCGAGTTTCCAGTGGAGGATCAGCCAGAGCACGATAAGTCCGTAGACGAAGCTGATCAGCCTGAAGCGGAAACGGATCCGGCCGAGGTTATGCGCCTTCTGATAAAGTTCATGGGAGAGCGTGTAGCTCGTGACTTTCGACTGAGTTGCGGGCTGAGTAGTTGGGCTCTGAGTTGTAGCAGCGCTCGGACTCCCTGACGGTTGTTGCCCCCCGCTCGATGAACTCGAGGCGGGTACGGCTTGAACGAGCAGGGCAGGACACATGACAAAAACGAGAGCGAAAACAAGGTAGAAGCTTCTCATGTCGCGCCGTCTCCTTTCGTTCTTGAAATCTGCTCACACTGTGACTTGCGAGGCCTGGATGCAGGGTGTGGAACGAGAGGGAAACTATCAAAAGCGAGACTGGAAATCAAGCCGGATGTTCCTCGGTTGCGGACTGGCCAAATCTCTGTAGGATTTTGGTTTGCGAGGCAGATGGTGCATGACAGGAGTTTGATCGTCCGCCTGAGGCATCTGGCAATTCTGCGAATGGCAGGGTGCTTTTTCCATGAGGCCAACGCCTGTCAGCCCCCTTGAGGCGGCTTGATTTCTGATAGAATACCGGAAGATTTGAAAACCGGACCACAGCCCGAGTGCTGGTTGTGTCTTCATAGTCCGGCCGGAACTGAGGGGCTTGAAGAATGGAATTACGCAGCGAATCTGGACCATGAAGTTTCCATCGTAATAGGGCTTTCGCCAGAGAATGGACAGAAACACTCAACCCGGACCCGGGAGGAACCGTTGAAAGCAGGTTGTCCCGATTGCCGTGTTCTTTCCAGTACGCTATTCCGGAGCCTTTCTGAAGACCAGGCCAGGCGCTTCAACTGCATCTTCTGTCCCACGCGCTATCACAGAAACCAGATACTATTCTTTGAAGGCGGTGCCGCCAATCATCTCTTTGCGTTGAATTCCGGACTGGTCAAAATGGTGAAATCTCTGGAGAATGGGAAAGAGCGAATCACCCGCGTTCTATTCCCTGGAGACCTCTTCGGCCTGGAAGCTTTAAACCAGGAGACTTATCCATTGACTGCGGTAGTCCTTCAGGACTCGGAGATCTGCGCGGTTCCGCGGGAACAGTTTTTTGCCTTCCTTCGCTCCAACCCGGATATTTCTCTGGATATGATTCGCCTGCTGGTCAGCGAAATCGCCGCGGCCAGGTCGCAGATGACCGAGATGAGTTTCAAGGATGCGCGAATGCGGGTCGCCACCTTTCTGCTGTCGCTCATTCCCTCTGATGAAGGCCGCTCCTCCAACTCCCTTTCCCTGAAGCTTCCACTGACGAGCCAGGAAATTGCGGAAATTTTGGAATTGTCGCCGGAAACCGTCAGCCGTACCTGGCACGCATTGCGGGAGGATGGGCTGATCGAAAAGCGGGGCCGACACCTCGTCATCCAGGACCTTCGTGCCCTTGAAGGTGCTGCGAGACGCTGATGCACTCCAGACACTTATAATTCGCTGCAGGACAAACCTGCTATCCCTTCCACATAAAACAATTAGCAGAGCGGAGATTGACATTTGTCATGGCGAAATCTGCCTGATGTCATCGACGAGAGGTTTTCCCTGCAGGATCATAACTTTTCGTCGGCGTTCTTGGGCGTAAGCAAGAGCAGATCATCGCGGTTTTCTGCCTATTGTTTCAAGTTGAATTCAGTCCCGGACACGGAGGCACGGGTTCGGGATGTGACATTGCTCTAATTTTGCAAGAACGGATTTGGGCTTGATGAAATGCTTCCGAACTATCCGGGTCATCATTCAATTTTTCTGCTTAGGGCTTGTACTCGGCGCGCCGACAACGATCTTGACTGAGCCCCGGACGGCGGGAGAGCCTTCTCTCCCGGCCATCATTTTTGTTGAGGCCCCCACCGTTGCATCTGGTCCACTGGCGGAGAGGTTTCCTCAGGGAAGCCATCTGGCGCACCTTGTGCCCGGAACTTCATCCGATTCTCATATCAACCTGACTCCGGAATTGTTTGCCGCGGCTGATCCGCGAGTTTCTTATGATGCGACAAAGGTCCTTTTTGCTGGCAGGAAGGAACGCAATTCCGTATGGCAGATCTGGGAGATGAACGCCAACGGTTCGAATAAGCGCCAGCTTACGCACTGCGCGACGGATTGTTTCCAGGCCGCCTACATTCCTCGAAACCAGATTGTGTTCACGATGGTCGCAGGGAAAGGGAGCCAGCAAACTTCGGCCATCTACGTTTCTGAAGAGAATGGCGCGGGCGCCCACCCCATTACTTTCGGTCCGGGAGATTTCCAGGTTGAAACCGTTCTGCGCAGCGGCCGAATTCTTGTCTCGGCCAAGTCAACTCTTGTAGCCGGCGGGCAGGGCAGTGAATCACGCATGTTTTACACATTGCGAACGGACGGATCGGGACTCAGTCCATTTCGCTGGAACAGCGCGCCGAACGCGTTAAGAGCCGGGGCCGAGGAATTGGATGACGGAACCGTGCTGTTTGTAAAGAAGCAGAATTCCGACGCCGGCGAGCTTGCCTGGATCAGACCCGGAGCCCTGCATAATGCAATGATTACACCACCAGGTCCCGACTATTGGTCAGCACACGCTCTTGATGGGAATCGGCTGGTGGTGGCAAGAGCGGATGCCGGTTTGTCGGGTACTTCGGGGAAATTCGGACTCTATGTTTTCAACCTTGCAACAAGAAGCATTGAGAAGACTCTCTATCGCAGCCCGAAGTTTTCGGGCGTCGAGGCCGTCGCTCTGGAGAAGCGCCCGGTTCCGCTCTATTACTGGAGCATTCTGCATCCGGACCGGGACTACGGACGTGTTGTCTGCCTGAACTCGTATCTGTCGGCTGATGCGCCCGGTGGCCGCCTAGCTGGCCATATTGCGCGGGTGCGGGTGATCGCCCTCCAGCCGGACCATCTCATCGAACGCACGCTTGGTGAAGCTCCGGTGGAAAGTGACGGCTCTTTCTACATCAAGGTACCGGCCGACCACGCCATTCGCTTCAAGTTGCTGGGCACAAAAGGTGAAGTGATTCACGAGCAAAAGGGATGGATTTGGGCGCGCACGGGGGAAGACGTCCCCTGCCTGGGATGCCACGAAAGCAAGGCGCTGGTTCCGGAAAACCGTTGGCCGTTGGCGCTGAAGCGTTTGGACGCACCAATTTCTGTAGGCGTACCTTCAAATTCGCAATCGGCGCGGCATTGAGGAGCACATGAAGATTTCCCGAAGAAGATTTGTAACCCTGGCTGTCGCATTAGGGTTTGTCTTGCTGGCGACTGGACCCATCGCCCGGAGTTTTGCCCAAAGGTCCGCCGCCGCACCTTCACTCCCTCACTTCGTGGAAGTCACGGCAAAATCCGGCATCGACTTTACGCACTCATTTGGCGAAAAGGACCTGAGTTCAATTCTGGAGGGCACGGGCTCAGGCTGCGCCTGGCTCGACTATAACAACGACGGACAGCTCGACCTTTATGTGGCTAATGGCCGTTTTGTCGAGGGCCTGACCAACCGTTCCGCCCCTGACGGCAAAGACGCCACCAACCATCTTTACCGGAACAACGGCGACGGCACTTTCACTGACGTCACGGCCCAGGCCGGTGTGGGCGGCAAAGGAATCGGGGTGGGCGTGACGGTTGGAGATTATGACAACGACGGCCACGTGGACATTTACGTGACCAATTACAATTCCGCCATTCTCTATCACAACAACGGCGATGGGACGTTCACTGACGTTACTGCGGAAGCGGGCGTTGACAATCCCTTCTTCGGCACCGGCGCAGCCTTCCTGGACTACGACCGCGACGGGAGGCTCGACCTGTTTGTTGGAAACTATCTGAAATTTACCCCCAGCTACCGCCAGTTCTATCCCGGCGATCACTATCCCGGGCCGCTGGACTACAACCCCGAATTCAACCGGTTGTTCCATAACAATGGTGACGGAACTTTCACGGATGTCTCAAAGGAATCCGGGATTTCCCGCCAGCCCGGCCGGGCGATGGGGATCACCGTCGGCGACTACGACAACGACGGCTGGCCGGACATCTATGTGGCCAATGACACGATGCCCAGCTTCCTTTACCACAACAATCACAATGGCACATTCACCAACGTTGGTGTTGACGTTAACGTCGCCTACGGGCAGAACGGGGAAGCAACCACTTCCATGGGGCCCATCTTCGGCGATTACGACAATGACGGCTGGCAGGACCTGTTTGTGTCCGACGCCCGATTTCACCGGCTGTTTCACAACCCCGGCAAGCCCCAAGCGTACTTCCTGGACATGACGGACGAGGCTGGCATCGGCAGAGTGTCCGGCCAATACGTTGCCTGGGGCGATGGCTTCTTCGATTTTGACAACGACGGCTGGAAGGACATCTTCATCGTCAACGGTGGTTTGACGTGGCTGGTCCCCATGGAAAGCGCGCTGCTGCGGAATAGTGGCAGCCGGACCTTTACCGACGTTTCAACCGAGGCCGGAAGTTTCTTTGAACAACGGCACGTCAGCCGCGCTGCGTGTTTTGGCGACTATGACAATGACGGTTATGTGGACGCCTTTGTCACAACTCTGGGCGGGAAGGGTGTTCTGCTTCATAACACCCCGCCCACCGGAAAACGCAACCATTGGCTGACCGTGAAGCTAGTGGGTACGCGAAGCAATCGCGATGGCTTTGGCGCACGACTCGAGGCCGTGGCAGGTGGTCTGCGCCAGTACGTCGAGGCCGTATCGGGCACCGGATATCTATCGCAAAATGATCCCCGGCCGCGCTTCGGCCTCGGGCAGAACGCCGAGGTGGAGAAGTTGATCATTCACTGGCCCAATGGGACGGTCCAGACCCTCGAACACGTGAAGGCGGACCAGATTTTGACGGTCACTGAACCGGCAGATTCAAAGACAGTTGCGGTGAAAAGTAACGGGAAATGAGAGCTCATTCGAAGAAAGCGGAAGTCGGAAGGAAATGGAGGCGGTCGTTCCTCGTAAAGGCCGCGCTCGTTGGTTTCGCTTTCGTGGCCGGTGTTGGAATGGAGCGGCCCGCCGTGGATGCTTCGCCCCAGAACCCGCCGAACCTCGACGGCGCAGTCACGCGTTATCTCAATCCAACCGCTTTGAAACTCTCGCCCGACGGCAAACGGCTCTACGTGGTTTGTACGGCCAGCAACCTTGTGCTTGTGGTGGACACACACGCGCGACGCGTTGTGGGGCGAGTCGCCGCCGGTGCCAAGCCTCAGGGAATAGCAACTTCTCCGGACGGTAAGACCCTCTACGTTTCCAAAGAGTGGAGCAACTCGGTCAGCGAAATCGACGCCGCTTCTCTTCGAGTTCTGCGGACACTCGAAACCGGGTGGGGTCCGGTGGGAGTCACAACCGACCGCGCGGGAAAGCTTCTTTACACCGCGAATACGATGGGCGAAAACATCTCCGTCATTGACCTCTCGACCGGGAAAGAAATCAAGCGCCTTGCCGCCGGACACTTTCCTGAGTACGTGGATCTTTCCCAGGATGGGAAATGGATCTACGTTTCAAGCCTCCTGGCCCATCTTGCGCCGCCCGAAGAGCTGCCGGTTTCGGAATTGACCGTGGTGGATACAGCCACGCAGATTGTTAGCAGCCGGATTCCGGTTCCCGGCGCCGTTCAGCTTCGCCACATCGCTCAAGTACCTGTCAAGGCGGGAGGATATCTGCTGGTCCCGTTCCAGCAGCCCCACAACCTGGTTCCGCTGGTGCAGATCCAGCAGGGATGGTACCTGACCAACGGTATGGCAATTGTCGAGTTACCCGAATCTGGCCAGGCGCCCCGGGTTAAAGAAGTCCTGCTGGATGACATCGACCATTATTACGCCGACGGGTTCGGCGCCGCTTCTACCCCCGACGGGCGGCTGGCCCTGGTAACGGCGTCAGGCGCCAACGTCGTTTCAATTATTGACGTCGCGAAGCTCAATCAACTGCTGACGAAGGCGTCCGGCAATGGCTCCGATGACCTTGCGCGCCGCCTGGATTCCGCCCAGCAGTTTGTGGTGAAGAGGCTGGACACCGGGCGCAATCCTACTGCTGTGGTTGTCTCGCCCGACAGTCGTTTCGCCTACGTTGCAAACCGCACAGACGACACCGTGACCGTCATCGACCTGCAGCAGTTGAAGGTTGATTCGACCATCGACCTGGGCGGCCCGAAGGAAATTACGCGCCTTCGCCGCGGTGAGCAACTGTTCTACGACGCAAGGTTTTGTTACCAGGGACAAATGGCGTGTGCAAGCTGCCACCCGCACAACGGCTTTGAAGACAGCCTCGTCTGGAGCCTTGAAACTCCCGATCTGGGCCGCGACATCGTGGAAAACCGCACGCTGTTGGGCATTGCTGAAACATCGCCATTCAAGTGGAACGGGTTGAATCCTGACCTTGCCACGCAGGACGGTCCGCGCACTGCCATGTTTATTTTCCGGTCGCAGGGCTTCAGTTCTGAGCAGGCGAGAGACCTGGTGTCCTATATCCAATCGCTCGAGCTGCCGCCCAACCCGCGCCGTTCCGCGGACGGACATCTCACCGAAGCGCAGGAGCGCGGCCGGGAGATTTTCTTCCGGACAACCACCAATGACGGGCGCATCATTCCGGACCATGACCGCTGCTATTTCTGCCACGCCCCGCAAACGCACTATACCTCCAGGGTCCGGATGGATGTGGGAACGTCAACGGAGTATGACAACGTCAAGGATTTTGATGTGCCCCAGATCGAAGGCGTGTACATGCGCGCTCCGTATCTTCACGACGGCAAGGCGCTGACCCTGGAAGGAATCTGGACGAAGTTCAACCCGGAAGACAAACACGGAATTACCTCCGACATGAACAAGGTGCAGTTGAACGACCTGATCGAATTTTTGAAGACCTTATAAAGGAGAACAGGGGCGAGTCGCGGATTGTGCTGCGGCTGCTTCTGGAAGGAACGATGAGAAATCGATTGCGCGTAAGCCTCCTCCTGGCAGCCGGAACATTCGTCCTGGCGGCAAGCACTTTGATGGCGCAGACGCCGCCGCTTTACACCAAATGGATCAACTACACAACGGCCAACGGCTTCCCCGAAGGTGAAGCGTTCTCAGTCGCGATCGACGGCAACCAGGTGTGGGCGGGGACTTCAAACGGGCTGGTGCTGATTGAGGACGGAAAAGTCAAGAAGGTCTTTACCACTGCCGACGGCCTGGCTGGGCAGTTGGTGATGTCCGTTGCTGTAGACCATGAAACCGGTGATGTCTGGGCCGGAACCTTCGGCGGGCTCAGCCGGTACTCCGCGGGCCAGTTCAAGAACTACACCAACCTCACCAGCGGCCTCGCGAACGACCTTGTCTACAGCGTGGCCATCCAGGGGAGAAACGTCTGGGCCGCAACCGCGGCAGGCATCAGCCGGCTGAATACAGACACCGGCGACTGGACCATATTCAATGAGCAAAACTCTCCTTTTTCCGAACCCTGGGCCTACGCCATTGATTTCAGCAAGGAGAAAGCTTATTTCGGGATCTGGGGTGGGGGTGTTCTCGTTTATGACCTTGCCGGCCACTACTGGAGACCTTACACCGACCCCGACGAGTCCATGGAAATTGTCCTCTACCGCAACCAGGGTCTCATCCACATGATCGTGAGCAGCATCGCCTTTAACCCGGACAATCAGATGGTGTGGGCAGGCACCTATTTCGGACTCAGCGGGTACGACGGCCGAAACTGGCACAACTATCTCAGCAAAGACAGCGGCCTGGCAGACGACTTCGTCAACGGGGTCCTGTCACGCGGCGACGAAGTGTGGGCCGGCACACAGAAGGGACTGAGCGAACTCGATTACAAGACCAACACCTGGGTCACTTACCGGCCCGCCGACTGGCAGTCCCTCGACGGGGCCAAAGCTGAAAAGGCAGGGCGCGGCGAGATTATCATCACGCAACCGGACGGCAAGAAGACCAGGATTGAAACACCCACTTCTCTCGCGCACAACTACATTCTCAGCATGACATTTCAAGGAAAGGACATCTGGGTTGCTACGGCTGGCGGTTTAAGCCATGGCATCCGCCAGTCCGACAAGGAGGAACAACGCAATGAGTCAGCTTCAAACAGACACTGAGGCCATCACGGCAAGACAGAACCACAAACCGGTCTCCAAGAAAGCTATCAGCGCGCCCACGGCCCTAAATGAAGCGTTCGATTACGAGCGTCCCTCATCGTTTTCGCGCGGCATGCGCCTGGATATCAGGGGAATGACCATCCTTCTGATTTCCGGGACGGCCAGCGTGGATGAGTATGGCCGCAGCGTTAACGTGGGAGATTTCAGGGCCCAAACCTGGAGGACCTACCAGAACATTACGGCCCTGCTGGAGTCGGAGGGCGCCACCTGGAAGGACGTGGTTCGCACCACCTGTTACCTTCGTGATATCGAACGCGACTACGCTGCGTTCAATGAGGCTCGCACTGAATTTTTCAAGCAGCAGGGGCTGGACCCGCTCCCGGCGTCCACGGGCATCCAGGCCATCTTGTGCCGTCCGGACCTGCTGGTTGAAATGGAAGCCATGGCCATTTTTGAAAGCGACCGCGGCCCGGAACAAAAAGGTTAATTGAAGAAGGACGCACGGCGCGCCCTCTGCGTTGCCGGGAGGTCACCGCGCCACGAGGACCTGATGCCGGGCTCCCGTTTTGGCGGGTCTTTCCTTTCGAGGTGTCGGTCGGGTCAAGGAGGCAGTCATGAAGATTGCCGGACAAGTCAGCCTTTCTGATCTGCCGCGGATCTGCCCTCTGCTGTGCCGCGCGGCCCATCCTGAATATGGCGAAACCGGCACGCGCGTTGTCGAGGTGGGCGGGGTGCGTTTCGGCAACGGGCGTCCGGTGGTAATCGGCGGTCCGTGCGCTGTTGAAACGCATGAGCAGACGCTCAACGTTGCCCGCGCGGTCCGGCGTGCCGGGGCAGACATGCTGCGCGGGGGAGCTTACAAGCCGCGCACTTCGCCGCACGATTTCCAGGGCACGGGCCTGGAGGGCCTTCGCATCTTGAGCGAGGCGCGCGAGGAAACCGGGCTTCCGGTGGTGACTGAAGCCATGGATACCCGCCTGGTGGACCAGGTGGCGGAATACGCCGACATGATCCAGATCGGGTCCCGCAATATGCAGAACTACCCGCTGCTTGCCGAGGCAGGGCGCGCGGGCAAGCCTGTTCTGCTGAAGCGGGGAATGGCGGCCAGCCTGGTGGAATGGCTGGGCGCGGCGGAATATATTGCCGAGCAGGGCAACCTGGATATCGTCCTGTGTGAGCGCGGCATCAAGGCCTTTGCGGGCGGCGAATACTCGCGGTACGTGCTCGACCTGAACGTGATTCCCGCCGTGCGGGCCCACTCGTTCCTTCCAGTAATCGTTGACCCGAGCCATGCCACGGGCGTCGCCGCGATGGTCGGCCCTGCCAGCCGCGCGGCCCTGGAGTTTGGCAGCCAGGGGCTGATCATTGAAGTTGCCGACCCTGCGTCAGCGCAACCCATGTGTGATGCCGCCCAGGCCATCAGCCCGGAGACCCTGGCCGGCATTGTCCGTTTTGCTCGCGGGCGTGTTGAAAGTTTCGTGGAAACAGAGCGGGTGGCGTAAGGCTTTGTGGCCGCCGCCGATAATAGAATTTGAAAATGGAGGATTGCGAGCATGAGAGTTGGAACCTTGACAGCGTGTTTGCTTTGCCTGCTGGCGGCTCCTGCGTTGCCGCAGACATCACCCTCGAATACAGCGCAGGAACAATCAAACTCTCCGGCAACAATGCGCTATGCCAACATGCCCCCGCTGGCTGTGCCCTTCGGGCGGTTTCGGAAGCCTTACCAGGAATGGTACGTGGAGTCGAACACGCTGGAATATAACGGTGCGGCGCGCACCGCGCCTGCTCCCGACTTGAAGGACCTGAAAGCTGTCGATATTGGTTTTCTAGGCCCGCTCGGGAAGGACAATCCTGAATCTCCATATGGCATCGCCATGCTGCACGGCGCGCAGATGGCCATTGATGAAGCGAATGCGCAGGGCGGCTTCCAGGGCAAGCCTTTTGCCTTGAAGATCCACGACGACCTGCCCCTTTGGGGCGCTTCTTCGATGGACATCGTTCGGATGCTTTACAGCGAGCATGCCTGGGCCATGTTCGGATCCATCGACGGTTCCTCCACGCATATTGCCTTGCGGGCCACTTTGAAACTCGAGCTCCCGATTATGGACACCGGCACAACGGATCCCACCGTTACGGAGACCCGCATCCAGTGGCTGCTGCACAACTTTCCTGACGACCGGCAGCAGGGATACGCCCTGGCCGATTACATCTTTAACCAGCTCAAACTCCGGCAAGTTGGTGTGCTGCGCGTGAACAGCCGCTACGGCCGGCGGGGCCACGAGGAGTTCTTTAACGACGCCCGGAGAATTGGCTACCAGCCCCTGGTGGTGGTGAAGTATCCGCCGAATGCGACGGATTTTTCCTCGCAGCTGCAAGCGCTGAAGAACCTCGGCATCGACAGCCTGCTCATCTGGGGCGACGCGACGCAGGCCGGAATGATTCTCAAGCAGATGCGATCCATGGGGATGAATCAGCCCGTTTTTGGCAGCAGCAGGGTGGCGTATCCGGAATTGCTGAAGGTCGCCGGCCCGGCCGCAAACGGCCTGGTTGCCATATCGGCCATTGATCCTTCACGGCACGATCCGAAGTGGCAGGAGTTTCGGGAAGGATATGCCGCGCGCTACCACGAGGAACCCGACGCATACGCCTCCTACGCTTATGACGGCATGAACATCCTGATTGCGGCAATCCAGAAGGCAGGGCTCAACCGGGGCCGCATTATGGACGCGCTGCGTGAGCACGGAATGAAGCGATACGATGGTGTGAGCGGCACCGCGTTTTTCGACTATACCCTGAACAACATTGCTCCTGTCACTTTTGCCGAGGTGAAGGACGGACATTTTGTCTATTGGCCGGAGCACCGGACGGACTGGAAGGACGGCAACCCGATAGCGGCCATTCGTTGACGTAAGCGTGAGGGGGGCGTTTTCATGAAATCGCTCCCGAC
>OBIZ01000066.1_pt1 | contig 18593 bp, 13 predicted proteins | sample 1519801 | NCBI WGS metagenome assembly OBIZ01 (sample SAMN01911456, study PRJEB22533) | soil metagenome | biome: Soil | place: Malaysia | collected 2012-04-30 | depth DG_metagenome m | reverse complement strand
ATGATAAGTGGCGGCCGTTTCCTGAGGAAGTCAACCGCAGTGTAGCTCGCATGGTTGCGGACCTTCACTTTGCTCCCACCCAGGCAGCCAGGCGAAACCTCCTCTGCGAGGGAGTTCCCGAGTCGCAGGTGATGGTGACCGGCAATACGGTGATCGACGCGCTCCGCTCGGTGCAGACAATGTCATGGGAACCCAATTCGCTGGGCGAGGCTGGGAGGGAAGTTCTGGGGTCCGGGGCAAGAATCATCCTGGTCACGGCGCACCGCCGGGAGAATTTTGGCGCGCCGCTCGTCCGAATTTGCGCTGCCCTTCGCGATATCGCGGCGCGGTACGGTGACAGCATTCGGGTGTTTTATCCGGTTCATCGGAATCCAAACGTTTGGGAACCCGTCCATCAACTCCTGGGAGGGGTCCCCAATATTATTCTCAGTGCTCCTCTGGAATACCTTTCGCTGATCCATTTGATGAGGCATTCCCATGTCGTGCTGACCGATTCCGGCGGGATTCAGGAGGAAGCGCCGGCGCTGGGAGTGCCGGCTCTGGTCCTCCGCGAAGTAACGGAGCGGCCTGAAGCAGTTGCCTCCGGCAATGTCCGGCTGGTGGGTACGGACCCCGACCGGATTGTCTCCGAAGTTGTTCGTCTGCTCGATAATCCGGGCGAGCACAGGCGCATGGCCCAGGCGGTAAATCCTTATGGCGACGGCCACGCGGCCGAGCGAATAGCCAGGGCACTCTGTGGGAAAACAGTGCGTCAATATGAGCCGGGCGTCCTGCAAGTATGAGGGTGATTTTGAGGCTGGTGGGTTGATCAAGACGGGTAATGGCAGGTCCTAATGGTACATCATATCTTCGTCATTCTTAATGTGATTGTCGCCGTCGGTTTTCTTGTGAGCGGCCTCGACGACCTCTTTGTGGACGTCTATTACTGGCTCCGGGAACTCTACCGCAAAAACTTCCTCAAGCATCGAATTCGTCCCATCACCGAAGATGATCTTGAGAGCAAGCCTGAGAAATGGACGGCTATCCTGATTCCCGCCTGGCGTGAATCGGGGGTCATCGACCGGATGCTGCAGAACGCGGTCGAGACTCTCACCTATGGCAAGTACGACATCTTTGTCGGGACCTATCCAAACGACGAAGCCACCCAGCTCGCCGTTGAATCGGTTCGCGAGCGGTACCACCAGGTCAACAAGGTCGTCTGTCCCAACCCGGGCCCCACCAGCAAGGCGGATTGCATGAACTGGGTCTACCAGGCCATGCAACTCACCGAACAGGAAAGGGGCATCCACTATGAGATCGTGGTGTTGCACGACTCGGAAGATGTCGTGCATCCGCTCGAGTTGAGGCTCCTCAACTGGCTCATCCCACGCAAGGACATGGTGCAGCTGCCGGTGGTTCCGCTGGAGAGGCCGGCCAGGTATTGGACGGCGGGAACTTACCTCGATGAATTTGCCGAATACCACTCCAAAGACATTATCGTACGCGAGCGCCTGGCATCCGTTATTCCCTCGGCCGGAGTCGGGACCGGATTCAGCCGTGCGACGCTGGATGAGGTTTCGAAAGCGCGGGGGAACCAGCTGTTCAACGTCAACACGCTGACAGAAGATTATGATCTTGGTTTTTCTCTTTTGCCTTTCAACCGTCAAGGCATTATGGCCCAGTTCAGCGTACTACGCTCCCACCTCGTCACCCGCGGCTTCTGGCGGAAGCGGCAGGAGGTTCGCCAGACCTTCGAGCTGGTTGCAGTACGCGAATACTTTCCGGACAAGTTTCGCCTGGCCGTTCGCCAGAAGTCACGCTGGATACTCGGCATCGCGATTCAGGGATGGAAGAACCTGGGATGGCAGGGAGGTTTCTGGTGCCGGTACATGCTCTACCGGGACCGGAAGGCGTTGCTCACCAACGATATTAATGCCCTCGGCTACCTGGTGCTGATCTACTGGGTGGTGCTGTTGTTCACTCAGCCGCCTGATCATTTTCTGTCACTGGTGCCTGCGCCGTGGGTCTGGGACATAATCCTGATCGACACCTGCCTGATGGTCAATCGCCTGGTGCAGCGCATGGTAGCCGTGCGCAGAGTTTCAAGCTGGAATCAGGCCCTGCTTGCGGTTCCCCGGGCTGTGGTGAGCAATGTTGTCAATTTCTGCGCTGCCGCCGTTGCGATCAAGCGGTTTGTGACGGCTGAAATCACAGGCCGCCGGGCGGCATGGCAGAAGACTGACCATGCTTTTCCCATGCCCGAACAACTGCGTAAATTCAGGCGGCGGATTGGCGATTTGCTGCTCAAGGAACAGATGATCAATGTGGCTCAGCTGCGCGAGGCCCTGCTTTCCCAAAAGGAGAAGGGTGGAAAGCTGGGCGAAGTGCTGCAGCGCCTGGGATACATCAGGGAAGAAGACCTGTTGCCGGTGCTCGCCAGACAGTTTGGGGTTTCGCTCTTCGCCTTTAACCACCTGAAGATCGAACGAAGCTGGCTGGAGAAGCTTCCCCGGGAAATGGCGCAAGACATGCTCGCGCTGCCGGTGGCGTTCTCGGGCGGCGCCTTCAAGGTCGCCTGCGCAAGTCCCTCTCCAGACCTGAAGTATAGTCTGGAAGAGGTGCTGGGCCAGCCCGTGCACCTGAGCCTGACTGGTGAGAATGACCTGCGATTTGCAATCTGCCGCGCCTATATTTCCGCTGAGGGTTCCGGCCGGCTGCACCTTGGAGAAATTCTGGTAAATGCCGGAATGATCAACCGCGGCCAGCTTGAACAGGCGCTGCTTGCCCAAAAGCTGACCCAGCAAAGGCTTGGCGAAGTTTTGCAGGACCAGGGACTGGTCTCGCCGCAGGTGATCGCCGCAGCGCTTCGCTCACAACAACCCGAGCCGGTTGCCGAAGCAAAGGGGATCCTCCAATGAAGAACCAGCTAAACCTTTTTCGGTTGGTCAGAACCCCTGGGGCCGTCGCGTGCATCCTTGCGGGGCTGATGCTTTCCCTGGCGGCGCCCGCCGCAGGCCAGACAACCGAAGTTCCCGGTTCTGCGGCTGCTGACGAAGCCTACCAGGAACTGTCATTGAAGCACTACGAGGCCGCTATCCGCGAATTCCAGAAGGCTCTTGCCTCGGACCCATCGAATGCTGAATGGCGCACGGACCTTGCTTACACCGAACAGGCTGCCGGCTCTCCCAAAGATGCCGCCAAAGAATTCGAGGCCGTGTATCGCGATCATCCCGAGCAATTGAAAATCGCTCTTGAGCTCGGTTACTTGTACCTGCAATTTAATGATAATCCCGCAGCGAAAAAGTACTTCGCAGCCGCGCAAAGCAGCGTTGATCCTGAAATTTCCCAGCCCGCCCGGCAGGCGCTCGAGGATCTGCGCGCCTCCGAGCTCGAGGCGCAGAAGCAGAAAGCATATGACCTGCTTGAGCAAGGCCATCGTGAAGAGGCGCTCAGCCTTTTCGAACAGGCCCACATAGCGGACCCCGGCGACAGTGCGGTAACACTTCAATTGGGGTACATCTATCAGGAAACCGGGAAGTTGGCAAAGGCGCGGGAAATGTTTGAGGCCGAACGCCTTAATCAGGATCTGCGGGTGAGCGGGCAGGCAATTGCGGCGCTTAAAGAGGTCAGGCAGCAATCAGCCTGGTGGTTTGCCTCCGCCTACGTTGCTCCATTTTATGAGTCGCGTTTCGCCAACCAGATTAATCCCATAAACTTCAAGATCGGTCTGCGGGCCAGCCCGTATCTTCAGCCCTATCTGGGCATGCGCTTTACACGCGACATCCGTTCGACAACCGGTACCCTGCCCGTGATCTATTCCGACAACTCCGATGTCTTTTCCGTCGGGCTCCAAAGCCCCATCCTGGGACACGGCACAAATCTCTACGCCGAGGCAGGCACAGCCGTCAGCCTGGAGAGCCGGCCGCTCCAGGGGCGCGCTGTTCCGGATTACCGCGCGGGCTTCATCTGGTACAAACCCTGGGAAACCAGCCTGGCTGATGCTGCAAAGAAAAGGTCCACCGGCATCTCCATGACCGGGAACGCATACAGCGATATCAGTTTCTACAGCCGCTATAACAATAATGTGATCGGCTATCTCCAACTTCGGCAGGGTGTCAACCTGCCCACGGCCCACCTTCTTCCGATGCAGGTGCTGGCCGCGATCAACGTGGTGAGGGATTCAAACAGCGATTTTTACAACAATGTTGTTGAGGCGGGGCCCGCTTTGCGCATAGCGCCCTTTCGCCGCCTCCTTGATCTGCAGTTTGAAGTCAACTACCTGCGAGGTTTCTATACGGCCCACGACCCGTCGAATCCCTATGGGTCAAGCTACGGAGACTTCCGGGTATTCTTCATCTGGTCGAAAGACTTTTAGATTCTTCTGCGCAGCCTGATGAGGACGTCGAGCGACAGAGCGAAAGGCGGAACGAACCATTCCAGGCCCGTCCACACCGTGAGAGGCGGCAGATTTCGCACGTGGTATGAACATGAAGCGTTTTCTACTGGCACTTTTCGTCTTGCTCCTGTTGATTTCAGGACCTTCGCGTGCCCTTGCCCCTCTGGTCCCTGTCGAGACCGCACGGTTGATTTTGCCGCGTAATTTCGGGCCCATTGTTGTTCTCGTGGATCATTTGCCGGGTGACGAGAAATTTGCGGAGGCGCGTGCCGAGCAAGTGGCCATTGCTTTGCGCCATTTCTCCGCCAAAACCTCATGGGGATACGTCGACTCCGAACCCATCAAGAACGTGGCATCCGCCAAAGCTGTCGTCTATCTCGGCCTCGACGGAAGTCCCCAGCTTTCGCCGGCTGCATTGGACCGCTTGCGCCGGGCGCATCATCTGGTCGTGTCGGGCTATCATATGCCGGCCATACGGAAAGCGGGAATTGCCTTCAAACACACCGAGGGTGGCGTGGATGTGGCCGTCCCGCCAAATACAACCGTAAGCTTCAAGGGACAAACGTTTCCCGTTGCGTTGCATGATTTTCTTGATTTCAAGGTCAAGAAGCCCGCGACGGTTATTTCCAGCTACAACACATCCCTTCCCGGCAGGACCGAGGTGCCTTACATCGTTCAGGATGGGCATGCGCTCTTTGTGAACGGAGTTATTTCATTCGATACGGATGCTGTTACTCGACGGGGCGCAATGCTCGCCTTTTGCGACGTGATGACGCGGTTTATCGGTGCGCGTCGATTGCCATCGCGTCCTCTGGCCATGCTGCGGCTTGAGGACGTGTCGGCGATAACCCCGGCATGGCGATTGGAAAGCTTCGTGCATTACCTGTCAAGCGTTAATGTTCCATACGGAATCAGCGTCATCCCGGACCTGCGTGTCCAGGGGAAAGTCATTGGATCGCTGCGGGACAACTCTGAACTGGTGGACACGCTCCGCTGGGCAGAGGGTCACGGCGGGACTATCATCCTGCACGGCCTGCACCATTGCTGCTCGTCAGAAGACGCCGAAGGTTATGAGTTTTGGGACCACGAACGCCGTGGTCCGATACCGAACGACTCCGCTGAATGGATGCATTCGCAGATTGCGGAAGGCCTCGCGGACCTGAAGGCGTTGGGCTTACATCCCCAAATGTGGGAGACACCGCACTACTCGGCGTCTCCAGTGGACTATGGAGCTGTGTCACAGTTTTTTGGGGCGGCATGGGAGCTGCGCCCTCCCGTCGGATGGCTGCCCTGGGTGCTCAAGCGCGATCAATATGGCGTCATGGTCCTGCCGGAAGATCTGGGCTATGTCTCACTGGACGGAACCATGACCGTTGCCGACCAGCTTGCCCGTGCAAAGGAACTCCTGGTCTGCCAGAGTTGCGTAGCCGCCGGATTCCTGCATCCCTCCACCGTTCCGATTGAGAAAGCCCAGGAGTACGTTAAGGGGCTGCAGGAACTTGGATACAGGTTTGTTGACCCGGCGCAGGACCTTCGCAAATACGGCACCCGCAAGACCCAAGGGTAAATTGGCTCAGCTTCCCGATAATTCTGACGACGTCATACCCATAATGGCGCGGGATGCCTACCCTTGATGATGAAAGGTAGGAGCGGCCAGATATGGCGGCAGCGGCTTCCAGGCCGTGGCCGGGCGGCCTTCACTAGGCCTCGTATAGTAGGCTAGCGCACCCCTCCAAAAGGCGCCAAATGGGACGTATGGGATTTTGAGCCCCTCAAAATGTCAAATTTCTATCCCATTGAAATTAAGCTACTTATGAAATTCTTGGTGCTCTGAGAATTCCGTAATTACAAAAAGTTGTTGCTTTATTGAACAGCGGGTAAAATTTACAATTCCCTCTTTCCACGAAAGTTCAGCGCGCCATGGAGCGAGGTATTATCGACGGCATCCGGCTGTTCAACGCGGGGCATTACTTTGAGGCCCACGAAGCGCTTGAAGCCGTGTGGTTGAAAGCAACGGGCGATCGCAAGAGGTTCCTGCACGGTCTCATCCAGGTGGCGGCAGCTTTCCATCATCACGCGCGGGGCAATCGCGCCGGCTACCTCTCGCTGATCGAGAAAGGCTCGGAGAAACTTGAGTCCTTCGGCGCAGAGTTCGAAGGCATTGACCTGGCAGCACTCAGGCGTCAGCTTCAGTCGTGGCGGGACCACCTGAACGCATCTTCCCTGCCCGCGCCGCCTGCACCGCCGCTGCCGCAGATCAAATTCACAGGTAAGCCAGAGAACGACTGACTCCGCTGGTGTTTACACGCGCGCACGGCAAAGCCTAATATAATCGGTTGTGTTTTCTGCTTCGAGAATTTCTGGGGCTCTTCCGGAAACAGTTATGGAGTTTGAGGTCCCGTTGCATGATTGAGTGTCTTCATCCCGTTTCACGAACTCATAAAACTCGGGTGATACTTTTTGATTTTGACGGCACCCTCTCGCTGCTCCGCGCGGGATGGATGGACGTGATGGTTCCCATGATGGTGGAGGTCCTCGCGGAGTTGAATACGCGCGAAAGCGAGGCGGACCTTGAGGCTCTGGTGAAAGACTACGTATCGCAGTTGACCGGCAAGCAGACCATCTACCAGATGATCGAGCTGGCCAGCCAGGTGAAGTTGCGCGGGGGAAATCCACTCGAGCCGCTGGCCTATAAGAAGATGTATCATGACCGCCTGATGGAAAAGATCCGTCACCGTCGCGAAGCATTGCGGAAGGGAAACGAATCGCCCGACAATTATCTTGTTCCGGGCGCACGGGCGCTGCTCGACTCGCTCAAGGATCGCGGTTTCAGGCTCTATTGCGCCAGCGGCACCGACCACGCTTACACGGTTGAAGAGGCGGAACTGCTCCAGATCACGCCCTATTTCGACGGCGGCATTTTCGGCGCCCAGGATGACTACAAGAGCTTTTCAAAGGCCATGCTGATCCAGAAGATGATCGGCTCCATGGAATGCCGCGGTGACGAACTGCTGGGCTTCGGCGACGGTTACGTGGAGATCAAGAACGTGAAGGAAGTCGGAGGCATTGCGGTCGGCGTGGCCTCCGACGAACCTGAATGCAAGAAAGTCGACGAATGGAAGCGCAAACGATTGGCCGGCGTCGGAGCGGATTACATTGTTCCCAACTTTCTCTGCCGCGACGAGCTTCTCGAAACTTTATTCCCCGAGTGATGGCGCGAACATGGCATCCAAATACGAATTGTTTGACCGGTCCAGATTGTTGATCAAGCCGCTCGGCAAGCGCACACACGATATGCAGCTTGATTACGTGCTGAGCCTCGACGATCCCGCGCCGGACTTTTCGCATGCTCAACTCCCTGAGGTTGCGCGCCGCATGGCCGCAGCCAGACGTAATGGCGCAGCACGAATCCTGATGATGGGTGCGCACGTCATCAAGATGGGCACAAGCCGCCACATCATCGATCTCATTGACCGCGGCTTCATCAGCCACGTCGCCATGAACGGCGCCGGCGCCATTCACGATTACGAACTGGCGCGCATCGGGGCCACCACGGAAAGCGTGGCGCGCTACATCCAGACGGGCGAGTTCGGGCTGTGGAAAGAAGCTGGGGATTTGAACGACGTCATCAAAGAGGCCGCCGATCTTTCGCTCGGGCTCGGTGAAAATCTTGGACGCCACATTGACACCGGCGACTTTCCTCACAAGGACGTCAGCATCTTTGCCGCGGCTTATCGGCGCTCGGTTCCCGTGACGGTCCACGTCGGCGTCGGCTACGACATCATTCACGAGCACCCCAATTCCGACGGCGCGGCCCTGGGTGCGGCAAGCTACCGCGACTTCCTGATTTACACGCGCGCGGTGGAGAAACTCGAAGGCGGCGTCATGCTGGATTTTGGGACAGCGATCATGGGGCCCGAGGTCTACCTGAAGGCGCTCTCGATGGTTCGCAACGTGGCCCGGCAACAGGGGCGCTCCGTCAAGCAATTCACCACGGCGGTTTTTGACCTTGTACCAATCCAGGGTGACATTCACCATGAATTGCCCAAGACCGACCCGGGTTATTATTTCCGCCCGCACAAGACCATCCTGGTCCGGACGGTCGCCGACGGCGGAGAGAGCTTTTATTTTTGCGGGGACCATCGCGCCACCGTTCCGGCGCTTCGCCGCGCGCTGCTGGAGGCTGAATGAACACGGCGGAAATCCTTTCGGCGTTCCCACGTCTCCAGGCCCTCGTGATTGGCGACATTTGCCTCGACCGCTGGTGTACCTATGACCCGTCTATCTCCGAACCCTCCTACGAGACGGGTATCCCGCGCCTGGGTGTCGTTTCAACCGAGGTAACTCCGGGCGGCGGGGGAACTGTGGCGAACAATCTGGCTGCTCTCGGCGCAGGGCGAGTTGGAGTGATCGGCGTCCGGGGTGATGACGGCTTTGGATTTGAATTGCAACAAGCCCTTGCCGCCCGCGGGATCGAAGCAGACCGCATGGTGAAAGTTCAGCGGTGGCAGACTTTCACTTACACGAAACTGCTGAACACCAGGACTGGAGAAGAAGACCAGCCGCGCGTGGATTTCGTTTTCACCCGGCCTTTGCCCACTGAAACGGAACAGGACGTGATCGAGAATATTCTGTCGGCCGTTCCCCTGTTCGATGTCATCGTTGTCGCCGACCAGGCAGAGACCAATGCAGGAGGAGTGATCACGCCGGCGGTGCGCGATTCGCTCACCCGGCTTGCGGGAAAATATCCGGCGAAAGTGTTCCTGGCCGATTCACGCAAACGGCTTCACCTTTTCCGCAAGGTGATCCTGAAACCCAACCGCGACGAAGCGGAAGCCGCCAGCCAAAATCTCTTCGGCAAAGTGGACTTCCCCGCCCTCCGGCGGCACCTTGAAGCGAAGCTCCTGATTGTTACCCACGGCTCGAAAGGCGCTCTGGTTATCCAGGATGAAGAAGAGGCCTGGGCGGACACCCGGCCGGTTGAAAAACCTGTCGATATCTGTGGCGCTGGAGACAGCTTTGCGGCGGCTTGCGCGTTAAGTCTGGCCGCTACCGGCAACGCTGTGGCAGCAGCGCGTCTGGGCAATCTTGCAGCGTCCGTCACCATAATGAAGAAAGGGACCGGCACCGCCACGCCGGAAGAGATTCTAGCCGCCGAAGAGGGTCTTCCAGTCTAAAACACCCTGAGTCATCCGCTATCCGCATAGCCCCTACTCGACTCACTACGCGCCGACGATTCCAGGCCACGGGAAACTGGTCGTTAAAGAAAAAGAAGGGGGACCGATAACATCGGTCCCCCAGGGTTGTACTCACCGGGCCCAAGCCCGAACTAGAAGCTCAGCTTGGCGGTGAAGATGAACTGGCGTGCGTCCACTCCGCCGTCGCGGCCCGTGTTCGCCAACCCGTTTACCCGGCCGAAATTGCTGCTATTGAAGTCTCCGGTCGGGTTGCTGAAGTGGGGTGTATTGGTGAAGTTGATCGACTGGGCGCGGAACTGCAGGTTGAACCTCTCAGTCAGCCTGAAGTTCCTTGCCAGGGCGAAATCGAGGTCGAAATAGGGCGGCCCGTGAAGGGGATAGAAGGGCGACGTACCGAATGTGTTAAGGGCGGTCACGGGCCCAAAGGCTGAGGTGTCAAACCAGGTGGTGCGGGGGCCGTACTGGCTCAAAACGTTGACGGAGGATTTGACGAGGTTGGGGCGTTGGCTGTTGCCCACCGTCGCATTCAAGTTGCTTGACGAAGACCCGCCAGCGGTTACCGTAAACACGCTGCCCGAAACCTTCGACATGACGCCGCTGATCTGCCAGCCGCCCAGGACCTTGGAGCCGACTCCGGTGGTCATCCACCGCTTGCCGGCGCCAAAGGGCGATTGGCCGATAAAAACCGCCTGGAGGTTTGAGGGGCGATCGTTGGGATCGAGTCCCCTGTTGAGGAAATAGAATGCCGGGGTATTGATGGTGGGGTGGCTCTTCTCATTGCTGACACCTGACATTCCGATGCCCTTTGACCACGTATAGGCAACCATAACCTGGTAGCCATTGGCAAACTGGTGCTTCAGCTGGGTCTGGAGAGAATCGTAATGCATGTTACCGATGGGCGCGACGATATTAGTCGACGCCTGCCGGCATCCAGGGTCGGTTGAAGCGACGTCAGTGCAGGCGCCAGTGCCGTAATTGTAGTAGAACGGTTGGCTCGCTTGCCCACCGCAAGTTCCCGGCGTGCAGCCACCGGGCGCAATGGGGCTTTGGACGTTCAGATCCTGGAACCCGAGCTGGCGAATCGTCCTCGTGGCAACATAGCCTGCCTGCGCCTGCCAGCCGTGAGCCAGCTCCTTCTCCAGAGTAAAATTCCAGGACTGGATGTAACCGCGTTTCAGGTTATCCTGGGTTGTCCCCAGAGAAACATTGCCGGGGATGGGATCCTCGGCGCACGTCTGGCACGGTGTTGCCGGCAGCGGGATGCCGACCGGCAACGTCGAGCCGACAGGGCTGTTTTGCAGATCGCCGGAATTCATCACTCCCGCAGCCTGGTACGATCCCGCGCTGACGTAAAGTGGAATCATAACCGGGAAGTTTGTCCGCAGATCGTCGGCCAGATTGTAAGGCTCATTGGTAAGGGCATAGCCGGCGCGAACAACGAAGCTGGGCTTCACACGATATGCGAGACCTACGATGGGGTCGAACAGCGTCTTGCTGGTGTTGGTCCCGCAGTCTATAGGAACTCCGGCTACGCCACAGAGCATCATGGCGTAATTGGCGAAGTCAAACCGTTCCATGCCCCGGCCATTGCCGCGGGTAGGCATGGGGTAGTACTCCCAGCGGAGGCCCAGGTTGGCAGTCAGCTTGTTGCTAACCTGCCACTGGTCGCCGCCATAAACTGAAAAGAAGTGAGTGTGTGTTTCAAAGAAATCCGGAATCTGAATGTTCTTGCCGTAATTGGTGTCGAGACCCATCAGGAAGGTTGCAAAATTATTGTAAGCGTTGGTCTTTGAGCCTTTGCCTGCGGTCAGTGACGTGTTGAAGCAATTGTTCACAGAGGCGACGGTGTCTGCCGCCAGCGCCTTGCAGGCGGTGGGACCGGATCCGAAGCCAAATCCACCTTGCGGACCGTAGGAAGACCCGCCGGCGTTCCATTCCGGCTGCTGGTGGTGCAGGTTCTGGATGTAATAAGTTCCGCCAAACCGCACCGTATGGTTGCTGTGGATCCAGCTGGCATTGCCGCTCCAGATAAACTGAGGATCGTTGCGGAAATACGGCATGAAGTTGTGGTTCGTGCCGAGGTTGTCAAAACCGCTGATCGAGAATTGAGGCCAGCTTCCTTCAAACTTCCTCGTGCCGTTGGTGCCCGGGATGCCGAGGACGTCAAGCCCTTCATTCTTGTCAAGGTCAAGTTGCTGGGAGTTTACAACCTGGCGGGTTATCCCGAAGCTGCCGTCCACAACGAAAGTCGCCGAGGCCACATAATTCCCCGTGATGCTGGTGGTGATGGTATGGCCGTACCCGTGGCCTTCATTGCCACCGAAGCCGCTGATCTCGGGCCCACCCATCGGGCCAAATGACTGAGGATCGAGATCGTCGAAATTCAAGTAGCCGATATGCCCGTACATCGTGAACTTGTCGGTGGCGTTCCAGTTGATCTTGTCATCCGTGGTAAATCGGTTGAAGGCAAAAGAGGTAGCAGCAAGATAGTTATCGCTCGGGGCCGAGGTACTGGCACTGGGCAGGAACCTGCCGGGCGCCTGCGTTAACAGCGCCATCATCGTTGCTGCGGCCGGACTGATGCGGCTGGCGGGGATCATGTTGAGGCACTGTGCACTGGCACAAAGGGAGTTGTAATGAGCGGCGTCGTTCGGATCGTTGGTGGCATAAATCTGCGTCCGCCCCGTCCCATCTGCGTTGCCCGTCGTCGGGTCAAAAACGACGTCGGCATTGGCAGCCAGTCCGTTTGCCGGGTCATTGCCCTGCAGGTCCCCTGCCGCCATGGCGGTCGTTGGAATCGTCCCTACGCGCGTGGCAAACTGCCGCTGGCGCGTCCACTCGACGTTTGCGAAATAGAACAGCTTGTCCTTCTTGATGGGCCCACCGATGCTGGCCCCGAACTGATTGAAAATGTCCTTGGGTTTGCGCGTGATCTTGTTATTGGGGTCAAAGAAGTTGTGGGCTTCGGTGTTGTTGTCGAAATGATATTCGTAAACATCTCCGTGGATATGGTTTGTCCCGCTCTTGATCTCCACGTTCGTGGTGGACCCTCCCGCCAGCCCCTGCTCAGGGTTGAAGTTGGCTGTGGTGATGTTCACCGTCTCAATAGCGTCCGAGGAAGGGATGTAAGAGGTGTTTTCAGGGACCCAGATGTTGTACTGGCTGACTCCGTCAATTCGGACCGTATTGCCGTAATCACTGGTCCCGTTCACGTGGAAGTCCAGTGCACGCGTCGGGTTGGTGGCAATGGAGTGGGCGGTGGTTGGTGGTGTGGATCCGGGAATCGTTCGCATCAGAGATTGGAAGTTGTTCCCGGGCGGCAGTGGAACTTGCTCAAGGGTAGTAGCCGTCAAATCGTGGTGGACGTCGGCGCGGTCGGTCTGCAACATCGCAGCACTGGCATTGACCTGGACGGTCTGGCTCACAGCCCCGATTTCAAGCGAGGCATCCACACGGCTTACTGTGTTGATTGCAACGGCCACGTCGGGCCTGGAAAAAGTCTTGAAGCCCCTGGCCTCGATTTTAACTGTATAAGTTCCCGCTGAGAGGGTTGAAATAGTGTACCCGCCACGTGAATCGGTTTGCGCCTGGCGAGTGAGGGCGGTTTGAGTCTGGGTGACCGTGACAGTCGCCCCGGGGACTACGGCGCCGGTTGGGTCCTTAATGTTGCCAACCAGCGTGCCGTAAAGGACTTGGGCCATCCCATTTCCTGGAACAGCCAGAAACATTGTAAGGATAAAGGCAGCCAGAATGAGGCTGCGTAAGAAAGTGGATGCTTCCAAACGCTTCTTGGAACCGTTACCACGCATTTCGATAATTCCTCCTTAACTAACCATTTATTTAGCGACACTTCAGGTCAGTCGTATGGACGGTTTTGAGGACCTTCAGGGCGCACAAAGACCTCCCCTGAAGACGACTCGCCCCCTCCACGTCTGCTCAGTTTTCCAATGAAAAATCTAAAGAAAAGTGCCCCAAAAAACCGACGCGATGCAAGTAAAGCAGTGGAGATATACCAGTGATCTAGATCACTTGTCAAGCTATTTTTGCTGGAACTGTAACCAAAATCTTTCACCCACGTCTATGAATATCTTACGGGGAAAAAAGCCTCCGGGCCATATCTGTTCGGGCTGTGAGCGCATCCCGGGAGTTTACGGTAGATTGAAGGGAAAACTGTGAGCATTCAGGTTCTTAACGGGAAAGACGACAAGGCGTGAACCAACAACGTAGTCCCGCAACAATCCGCGACGTTGCCCGCGACGCTGGGGTAGGAATTGGAACTGTTTCTCGGGTCTTGAACGGAGGAGCGCAGGTCAGCCGGGCTACCCGGGAACGGGTCACACTGGCAATCCGCCGCCTGGCCTTCCGACCCAACGCCCAGGCGCGCCGGATCCACCGGAAACGGTCTGAAATTGTCTGCTTCGTGCTCAGCAACCGGTCATTCCCCAATACATTCCACGCTCGCATTCTACAGGGTGTTGAAGACTGTGCCCGGGAGTTGAAGCAGCATGTTCTTTTCACGGCTGTCCGTTATGAGGCGGCCACGCCCCCCCGCCACATCCCGCTGCCCCCCATTCTTGAGGAGCGAGGCCTGTTTGACGGTCTGATTCTGGCCGGTACAAACTACGCCAACTTCCTGACACGGATCCAGAAGATGCAGATTCCTTTCGTCGTTTTCGGTAATAACCTCTTTGACTTTGAGGGAGACAAGTACTTTGACCAGGTCGGGTTTGACGGCTCAAGGGGCGAATACGAAGCCGTCCGCTATGTAATCAGCCAGGGACACCGCGATGTGGTTTTCGTGGGCGATCTCACCTACCCGTGGGCAAGGAATCGCAACGCCGGTTTCCTGAAGGCTTGCCATGAAGCCAAGATAAAACCGAATTCGATTACGAATCCTCGCTCACCCGGATTTGTAACCTATGGTGAGTGGGCAGGTGACCTGATATTGTCGCGCAAGCCGCTGCCGACCGCTGTGGCGGCGGTAAATGACGAGGTGGCCTTCGGATTGTGGCGGTCATTCCGCCGGCGGGGCATTCACATCCCGGATGACATCAGCCTGGTTGGCTTTGATGACCGGGAAGAAGCCATGCTCATGGACCCACCACTGACAACGGTTCGCGTCCGAAAGGAAGAGATTGGACAGGTGTGCCTGCGCACATTGCTGGAAAGGCTCCGCAACCCGGAAATGGCCTTTGTGGAAAAGACGCTTTCAACCGACCTGATTGTGCGCGAAACGGTGAAGCATCTGTAGTGTAGTTCAGTTTTCGCGCTGGTCAGTCCCCCCTGGCGGGGCCAAGTCCTCCTGAGTCCTTCACCTGCCCGGGAAGCAATGTCCAATCCACCAGAAACTTCAGTAGCCGCCGCCCTCCTTGCTCGCCAACCATCCCGGATTGCCGGACTACGGCTTTACAAGAATTTAACTGGCGGGACGCAACTGTCTTCCGGCTGATAGCGTCTATGGCAAAGTACGACCCTAACGTCGGCGGGCGAAGTTGCGAAAGCCCGAAAGGAGATGCAAGATGATGAGGGAAGAAACCAGAAGGTCCTTCGGCCTGGATGACACCCAACTGCTGAAGTGGAGGACGGGAGGAAGGGCCCAGAAGGCTAAGACTTTTCTGCTTGTTGCAGGCGTCGTCATCATGATTTTACTGGGAATCAGGATGCTGGCGGGCGCTCCGCTGCCACAGTACGGCGGGCAACGAATACGTGGGCCGATGACCCCCGAGGATCAACTGGCCCGGATGACCAAGCAGTTGCAGTTAACCGACGAGCAGCAGGCCAAGATTAAGCCGATCATCGAGGAACAGCACAAACAAATGATGGACCTGCGGCAGGATACCTCGATGTCCCGCGAAGACCGGTTTGCGAAGTTCCGCGAGGTCCGGCAGCAGTCTCTTGAAAAGATAAAGCCGATCCTGACCACCGAGCAGCAAAAGAAGTGGCAAAAGATGCAGGAGGAAAGGCGGGGGAGGCGCGGCAGGCCAATGCCAAACTGAGCGGCGGCGGTTCCAATGAAAATACGGTGCAATCACTCGGCGCCATTGGCATCCTGGGGGTCGGGAATTACCAGCAGGACTGCGGCTCCTATTGCGCAAACAATGTCGTCCCAGGGACTTACTATCTCTGCCCGAATGGTGTCTGCTCATCCACCTCTGTGCCGGTGAATTTTCAGGTTCAGAACCCGGTTTGGATGTTCCCCAGTGACAATAACGGCGTCCTGATCTCCTTACCGTCTGTCCCCGCCGACGGAGCGCCAACTGCATCGGGGTCATTGATCTTCGGCGTTGGAACGCAGTCCGACAACGCCTTGGGCAGCGCTCATGTCTATACCACGAACCAATCCGGCAATATCCAGACCATCTATCAAAATGTCTCCTACAGCAGTTTTATCGACAGCGGGTCAAACGGGCTCTTCGTTCTGGATTCCGGCACGTTGGGCATTCCTGATTGTACGACGTACACAGGCTTCTATTGCCCGGGGTCAACGCAGAGCTACAGTGTCACCAACACCGGTGCGAACGGAACCTCCAATCCGGTCTCGTTCGATATTGCCAACGCGGAGGCCCTGTTCGCCGCCAACAACGGGCAGAACGCAGCCTTCAGCAATCTGGGCGGTGACAGTGGGACCGACCCTTCTTCGGACTATTTTGATTTTGGCCTGCCCTTCTTTTACGGCCGGAATGTCTTTGTCGGGATTGAGAACATGACCGGGCCGGGCGGTGTTGTCGGCCCCTACTGGGCTTATTAGCGGCGTGGGGTAATGCAGTATTGGTAGCTTGAAGTATTGTGTTTTGGGTCTTATCTCCTTGCCAAGGTATTTGAAAACGCACTCTGTCAAGTCATCTTGAGCGAAGCGAAGGATCTGCTTTGTCATTTCACTAAAATGCAGCAGATGCTTCTCCCTCTTCGCTGGATCAACATGACGGGTGGTCTTTTTCAACAACCTGTTAGATGCGAACGGCGGAGTCCTGTCTTTTCAAGACCCCGCCGCGTTCGTAAGGATATGGACTGATCTTTCACTTGCTCGGAGGCGTGGCCGGCATTCCGGGCCTCATGGGACGCCCAGGGCCGCGCCGACGAAAACTTTGACGGACCACCGACCGCGTGTCCTTCAACTTGTTCCACTGATCCTCCGTCAGGACGCCGCGGCTGGCCAGCATCGTCTGAACGCGTGCCTTCTCAAGAGCAGCCCGCGCCTGCGACACCTTTTCAACCTGCGCAAGCACTTGCGCCTCGTCAGGATGATAGGTCTGCAGCATGGGACCAAGAATCACTTCCTGCTTTTCCAGGTCGGCGCGCAGATCGATCATCTTCAGGCGGCTGTCCTGCGAAATCTTTTCAAGCTGCTGCTTCTGCTGGTCGCTCAACCCGATCTTCTCAGCCACTTCGGGATTTCTCCACCACTGGCCCATTCCCCGCCCGCGGAACCACATCATGCGGCCCGGCCCCATTGGACCTCTGACCCGCATGTTAAAAACCCGCTCGCCGGTTCCCGGAGGCCCATCAGGGCCTTCTTTCAGCATCATCAGGTCAGACCCTTGCATGGCGCCTGCCGCCGGTCCCGCCTCCACCGCTACCGTATCGGGCCCTTCAACAACCACCTCTTCGGAACGCTCCTGCGCCACCGCGATGGTGCTGAAGAGCGCGACAACCAGGGCGATGTTTAACAGCCTTTTCACCATTTCTTACCTCCCCTTTCCTGATATTCAGGTCCTCGCCGTTCCAGGTCAAAGGTCAGAAACACGAGCCTGACATTGTCAAATCTCGTCGCTGTTGGACGCCTGAATTCCATGCATCCTCTGACCTCGCAATTACATTGTCAATCAGATTGCCCGGAATGAATTTAAAGCCTGCGTAAATTCTATTTTTGCTTCCGGCGGCAGGCGGTGCATCGTTTATGGGCGGGATCAGTGAGCGCACTTCAGCGGCGTTTTGGGCGCCATCTTTCTTCAGGAAGGTTGTCCAACAAACTTGTAACCCAGGCCGCGAACAGTAAGAAAGTGGCGCGGGTTCTGCGGATCCTGCTCCAGCTTCTGGCGGAGCATCCAGATGTGGGCATCGACGGTGCGGGTCATCGTGGCTTCGTCATAACCCCACACCTCCCGAAGCAGTTCCTCGCGCGAAACCGTTGAGCCCTGCTGCTGGATAAAGTACGCCAGCAATTCAAACTCCCGCGCCGACATCTCGACTGGTTTGCCGTCGCGCTGAACAGCCGTGCTGCGGAAGTCCACCGTCACAGGCCCAAACTGGAAGGTTGAGTCCCGGAGGTTCGCCTGAGGCGCCGATGCCCTGCGCAGCAGCGCTTCAATGCGGGCCAGCAGTTCGGAGGGATCGAAAGGCTTGGCAAGATAATCGTCGGCCCCGAGTTTGAGGCCCGAGACCCTGTCCTCAACCTGCCCGCGCGCCGTCAGCATGATGATGGGAGTGCGAACGGCGCGCCGCCGCAGCGTGCGGCAGATTTCAAATCCGTCTTTATGCGGCAGCATGACGTCCAGAACGATCAGGTCAAACCCACCCTGCGAGGCGCGCTCCAGAGCTTCCTGTCCATCCCTCACGCTCTCCACCTGGTAACCCTTGCTCGCCAGCAGATCGGTGAGGGTCAGGACCAGAGCGGCGTCGTCTTCCACCAGAAGCAGACTGGGTTGAATAAAAACTTTTCGCTTCATGCCTTCCTGACCTTTTGCCCGTGATCCAGCCGGACGGACGGCATTCTTAACCGGCCTTGCGCTCAGGCTCAGAAACGGCCGGCAGATGGATCGTAAATCGCGAGCCTTTCCCTTTCGCGCCCTCCACACTCACGCGCCCGCCCTGTGCCTCAATGTGGCGCTTCACAATGCTCAGCCCCAGCCCCGCCCCGGGCACGGTCGAGCCCAGTACTCCCTGGCCGCGATAGAACGGTTCAAAGATGTGGGGCAGGTCAGCCGGATCGATACCGGGCCCATGGTCTTCCACCGAAATCTGCACTTCTCCGCGGCTTCCATTCGATGCGCACGTTGCAGTAACGCGCAGCCATCGGCTTT
>OBIZ01000065.1_pt1 | contig 18863 bp, 19 predicted proteins | sample 1519801 | NCBI WGS metagenome assembly OBIZ01 (sample SAMN01911456, study PRJEB22533) | soil metagenome | biome: Soil | place: Malaysia | collected 2012-04-30 | depth DG_metagenome m | reverse complement strand
GTTGAGCTGGCCTTCCGCCTGTACCACAAAAGACTTGTGCGAGCCATAAAGGGTTCCCGTGGGCAGATTGACATTGGCCTGCTGAATCGCCTGCGTGGCCTCATCGATTCCGATCCTTCGCGCGGCCAGCGCCTTGGGGTCAAACCGCACCCGCACCGCGTATTTCTGTTCACCGAAAACGCGGACCTGCGCCACCCCGCTGATCATCGAGATGCGCTGCGCCATCATGGTGTCCGCGTATTCGCTGGTGGTGTAGAGCGGAAGCGTGTCGGACCAGACGGACATGTAAATGATCGGCTGGTCGGCGGGATTCACCTTTCGGAACGTCGGCGGAGACGGCATGCCGGGGGGAAGCTGTCCCTGGGCCTGCGTGATCATCGACTGAACGTCCTGGGCGGCTGCGTCAATGTCGCGGCTGAGGTCAAACTGCAGGCTGATCTGCGTGCTTCCCTGAGTGTTGGTGGACGACATGGATTCTAGGCCGGCAATGGTCGAAAATTGCCGCTCGAGAGGCGTCGCCACCGAAGAAGCCATGGTCTCCGGGCTGGCTCCGGGAAGACCCGCCATCACCGTAATAGTGGGGTAATCCACGCTGGGCAGGTCGCTGACCGGCAGATAGCGATAAGCCATGACGCCAAACAGCAGAATTCCGAGCATGACCAGCGTCGTCATGACCGGACGGCGGATGAAGAGTTCAGAGAGGTTCATGAGGTGCTTTCCTGCTCGGAGGCGGGTTCGCTCTTCAGCGAAACCTTGGCGCCCGGATAAAGCCGCAACTGACCGTTGGTTACCACTGTTTCCCCGGGGTTAACTCCCTTATCCACAATCGTGAAGCCTTCCAGAGTGTTCCCCACCGTCACAGGGCGAAAATCCGCCGTATTGTCAGGTTTGATGACGTAGACGTACTGGCCCCGCTCGCTGTTCTGCACCGCCTGCGAAGGAACCACCGTGGCGCTCCGCTGGACGGTAAGATCGAGCACCACGTTGACAAACTGTCCGGGCCACAGCCGCCGGTCACGGTTGGTAAACGTTCCTTTCAGCTCAATTGTTCCCGTACTGGCATCCACCGAGTTGTTGATAAAAGTCAGCACGCCCGTCGAGGCCTCAGCCTTGTTGTCGGAGGGATAGGCAAGCACGCGAAGCTGGCCCCGCGCCTGGTGTTGCTTTATCTGCGCCAGGTATTGTTCCGGAACCGAGAAATCCACGTAAATGGGCGTCACCTGATTGATGACGACCAGGCTGGTGTCGTTGGTTTTCACCAGGTTGCCGGGATGCACCAGAAGGCTCCCGGTCCGCCCGTCGATGGGAGACGCAATGGAGCAGTAGCTCAACCTGATTTTGGCATTCTCCACAGCGGCCTCGTCGGCGCGCACGGCTGCGTCCAGGGCCTGGGCGTTGGAGGTGAACTGCTCAAACTGGATCTGTGAAACAATGCCTTCCTTTTCCAGCTCCGTATAGCGCTTGGCCTCGGTCTTTGCATACTGGGCCTGCGCCTGGTCACGCGCCAGGTTCGCCTCAGCCTGGTGCAGCGCCGCCTGGAAGGGCCGGGGATCAATGCTGAACAGCATGTCTCCCTTTCGGACATCCTGGCCCTCTGTAAAGAAAGTCTGCTGGATTTCACCATCCACCAGGGACTTCACCGTTACAGTGGAATACGCCTGCACGTTCCCGATGGCGGTGACCTGCACCGGCATGTCCCGCTGGCTCACCTTGGCCACAACCACGGGCACCGCCATGGCCATCGGCGACGGCGTTGCAGCGTTTGCACCTTTCTTCTCAGAACAGCTGGCAAAGACCAGGGCCACCACGGACAAGGCCATGAGCAACCCTATGAGTTTTGATGTGGAAAAACGAACTTTTCGCAAGCCTGGCTCCATTCACGTTTTGACGTTCCAGCGCATGGAATCGTTACAAACAATCGGTTCCTGCGCCTTCCTGGCCACTACTCTGAGCAGCCTCGGAACGTCTGGCACGAAAATCGAAAACACCCATTGGCGCAAGTGGACCCCGGGAATGGCCCATTCGGGCTTCTCAAGGGGATAAAGCTGACTCAGGAAAGAGTCAAGACGAAGACCCTGCAAATCCTCCCGCAGCAACAGGCCACCTGTTTGCGCTCCCTCCCATTATAATTGAAATCCGGATAAACGGGCACTCTCCGCGCCGGGCGCAACCGCCGCACCCTGAGGCGTTGAGCGGCGCGGGTTATGGCTGTGGACGACTCGCCATCCGGAAGGCGGTTGATTGCCACCGGTAAGGCAAATTGAGGTCACTGTGAACATCAGGAAAGAACTTCTCGATATCCCCGTTGCTCTTCGGCAGATGTGCGAGGAAGGGCTGCCACTCTACGACGCCCTCATCCGCCGCGTCAACTGGGGCGAGAGGCCTGTATTTATGCTGGGTGACGGCCCCTCCTATCCGGCGGCATTGAGCGGCGCCTGGGCGTTTGAGTCGCTGCTGGGAATGCCGGTGGTGGTGGAGCGGCCGGGAGTTTTCAGCGCGTACACCAGCCGCACGCTGGCCCCACGCTCACTGGTGATCGTGGCTACCGGCCCGGATGACAGTGCAGAGACTCTGGAGGCAGCCAGGAAGGCCCGGGCACATGGCGCAATCGTCTGGGCGATAACGGCAAATGCCTCAATCGAACTGGCCGCCCTGGCTGATGCCGTGCTGACCGACTTTTCGGGAGATCCGGCCGGCGACGGAAGCAGGTCCGTCTTCTGCCGGCACGCGGCAATGCTCTTTCTGGCCGTGGCTGCCGCGCGGGTGTTGAAGGCTCCGGGAAAATCGCCGGGCGCCCTGGAAGAGGAGCTTTCGAAGCTTGCCAGGCATATCGATTGGGTACTCAACCAGATTCCCGATGCAGCGGGCGCTCTGGCAAAGGAGATCGGCGCATTGCCCGGGCTTTATGTCACCGGCGGCGGAGCGTTTTATCCCGTGGCTCTCCAGGCTGCTGCCCGTTTGCGCCAGCCGGGAGCCTTCCACACCGTGGGCCTGGAGCTGCTGGATTTCCAGCAGTCCTTCCGCCGGATTCCCGAGGCCGGCTCGGGAATCCTCTACCTTTCGTCTTCTCGCTGCGGGTTGAAGGCGCAGGTACACCAGTCGGCCCGCGAGATGAGGCTGGAAGAACATCACAAGATCTTTGCCGTCACCGACGGCAACGACCGCCAATTGTCGGAGCGGGCAGACATGGCCGTGCTGCTGCCCATCCTGACGGAAGCCGGCGCGGCGCTGCTTACTCTTGTGTTTCTTGAGCTTGCCGCTTCATACGCGGGCCGCGAACCTTCCCGGCCCGGTGCCCGGCGCCGGGCTCCAACATCGTGAAATAACAGCGCCAAAGTCCATTAACTCTCTGTTACATACGATTACATTGTTTTAAACATAGGATATTTCAACAATCATTGACAACAAACAGCGTTTCTGATTTTATAAATATATGGAAATAGGAAAGCGTATACGAACGCTGCGTGAAGCCAAGGGCCTCTCGCAGGGAGATATTGAAAAACGGTCGGGACTGCTGCGGTCGTACATCTCGCGGGTTGAAGGCGGGTACACGGCTCCGTCACTCTCGACTCTGGAAAAATTTGCCAAGGCGCTGGAAGTTGAAACTTACCAGCTTCTTTTCCGAGGATCCGGGCAGCCCACGGCGCCCCGTGTTCCACCGCAGGCAAGCCAGTCAAAATCTGTCCGCAAGCTGCTCAAGTACTTCGAAGGTTTGTCCACACCAAATCGCAAGCTCGTCATCACACTTGCCAGCAAGCTGGGCAAAGATTAATCACCGCGCACGCCGGGAGGAAGCCTGACCTCGCGATGGCGGAGCTTCGGCAGGCCCGGCGCTGACTAAAGTGACATGCCGGTGTCGCCCGCGCCTCCACGGCCGGACGGCGCCCTCGCCAGAAGCTGGTCCAGCCGCTGGTTGATCCCTACGGCCTGCTTGCGGATCTTGGCCAGCAGATACAAACCGTAGAACAGGCACAGGATAAAAACCAGAATGAAGGCCAGAGATACCAGGATTGCAATCGTCTGAATGGTTTGTGGATCATACATGGCGGCGTCTCCGTTCTCAATTGCTTCAACCCGAGGGCCCCTTCATTCACCATGGGGCCAGGTTTACATCCCGTGAAGAGCCAGGGGAAGGTTTTCAATAAACGGCCGTGCAAGGTCCTGCCTGAGCAGCTTGATATTGCAAAAATCCACGTTATAACGAGGCCTACCTGAAATCAAGTTTTTGCCCTCCCGCAGCGTAGGGATTTCAGTGCGGCACTCCTTTTGCAAGAACTTCTCTTTCACTCCGCGCCACAATGTGATAAGACATTCTGCTCGATATAGCGACAGCTTCATAACCCTGCGTGGCGGGAAGAGTTCGCCTCTACGCCTACCTGAGCAATGGAGGATTGACCATGGCCAAAGAACTTGATCGAAGAGAATTCATGAAAAGGGCCGCCGCCGGGACGGCCGCGGCGGGAATCGGATTCCCTGCCCTGGGCAAAGCAGCGCAGGCAGCCCCCAGTGACAGGGTGCGGGTGGGAGTCATCGGCACCGGCCGCCAGGGCCGCGGCGACCTCAGCGCTTTTCGCGAGCAGCCCGATGTTGAAATTGCCGCCGTCTGCGACGTTTACAAACCCAACCTCGATGAAGGCCTGAACGACTCCGGCGGCCAGGCGCAAACATATACCGACTTCCGCCAGGTGCTCGACCGCAAAGACATCGACGCCGTCATCGTGGGCACGCCCGACCACTGGCACGCGCTGGTGACGGTTGAAGCCTGCAAGGCCGGCAAAGACGTTTACGTGGAGAAGCCCATTTGCCACACCGTCGACGAGGGCATCGTGATGGTGGAGGCCGCGCGCAAGTATAACCGCGTGGTGCAGGTGGGAACGCAGCAGCGCTCCGGCATCCACTTCCAGAAGGCAGTCAAGCTGGTGCAGGACGGATTCATCGGCAAGGTCAGTTTTGTCCGCACCTGGAACTACGCCAACCAGTATCCGGAAGGCATTGGAAATCCCGCAGATTCCAATCCGCCATCAGATCTCGACTGGGACGCCTGGCTCGGCCCGGCGCCCAAGGTTCCCTTCAACTGGAACCGCTTCGGACCCGATCCCAATCTTCCTCCCCGGTGGGCCACCTTCCGTTATTTCTGGGACTACGCCGGCGGTTACATGACCGACTGGGGCGTGCATCTCATCGACATTGTCCACTGGGCCATGCAGGTGGAAGGCCCATCGGTCATCGCCAGTATGGGCGGGAAGTATTTCATCAAGGACAACGCCGAAGCACCCGACACGCTGCAGGTGACTTACGAATACCGGAATCCCGATTTCGTCTGCGTCTACGAAAACCGCTGGGACAACGGCAATTCCATGTACGGCAAAGGCTACGGGATTGAATTCCACGGTACCGACGGAACGCTGTTTGTTGACCGCAGCGGCTTCGAAGTTCCCGAGCCTTCGGGCCGCGAAGGCGGAAGATCGCATGAAGTGCCAAGGACCGCCTCTGTGCAGATGAAGTCCGCTAATAATTCACATGCCGATCACGTCCGCAATTTCCTCGACTGCATGAAGTCGCGCAAGCGGCCGATTTCCGACATTGAGATCGGGCACCGCTCCACCAGCGCCTGCCTGCTGGGCAACGTGGCTTTCCGCAGCAAGGAACGGATTGAGTGGGACGTGAAAAACCAGAAGCTCATTTCCGGCGGCAGCAAGGCCCAGCAATACGTCACCCGCAATTACCGCGCGCCGTGGAAGCTGGCGGTGTGACAGAGGTGGCAAAGCTGGTGGCGACTTCGCGAACGTACACTTTGTAGCACAGATTCATCGCACCATCCAGGGAGGTCCAAATTACGAATTACTAATTACGAGTTACCGAACGTGTCGTGCGTCTGGAGTGTGCCTGGTAATTCGTAATTCATAATTTGTAATTCGCTTTCACCCTTCAAAACCATGTTCGGGCTTTTCCTCGTATCTAATAAAGCAATGGGGAGAAGGAAGGCGGAGCTGCAGTCAGGGGGTATCGCACACGAAGATGGCGTTGGCGCCCGGCTGGGTTCCGACCGGAGCGACCATCGCCACGGTTCCCTGGCCGTCGCCGGCAAAAGAACCTATCGGTTTCCCGTTCAGGTTGCCGAGAAGGAGCCCGAAATCCACCTGCGTGGTCAAGCGGACCACCTGCCCTTCACAGAAACAGAAGATGCCGAAACTATTCGCCTGGCCTGAGGGAGAACCGGCAAACATAATGCTGCCTGCTCGTCGTCCCGCCGCCTGCCCCTGGATGGCGTTAAATGTGGAGTCGCTGGCGGGGCCCCCGCCGGGAGCGAGCTGCGCCTTCACCGGCTGAGAAGGGTCGCCGGCCAGTTCCGCCGTTTGCGCATCGCCTCCCTGCAGCAGCACCAGCAGCAACTGCACCGGCTTCTGGTTCGAACGCGCAGGAAGCACCTGAACTGTGTCGGAAGGTTTCGGCGGAGGGTCAAGTTGCTGGAAATTCCGCACCGCCACGGCCCGGAAGAATTGCTCCCGTGCCGCCGCCATGTCCACACCATGCCTCACAAAGACGGCCTCATCATGGCTGGCGAACAGCGGTTCCAGGATTTCCCGGGGCCCCAGCTGAAAATCTTTGGGCAGCCCCACCTCGCGTAATCCTCCCGAGAGCCAGAGGTACAAACCCGAGTGCGGGCTGGCGCCCCCCGTGCGCGCCGCAAACAGAACTGCTCCGCTCGAACCGATCACCGGGGCGGAAAACGCCGTGAAGCCGGAGCCGGAACTTTTTCCGCTGCCATTGCTGGCCACCAGTTCTGCGCTTGTGCCTGTCACGCGGACGATGGCCTCGGTCGGCGCGCCTCCTCCGCCGCCCTTCAAAGTCGCCTTGAAGGCCACAGCCCCGGCGTCATTGATGCAGGGCGCGCTGAACGATTCGTACTGTTCGTGCGACGCGGGAGAAACCAGTCCCTCAAAAGCCACCACCGAAAAAGAAACTCCCTGCGACCGTACCACGGCCCGCACGCTGTTGCGGGGGCTCTCCATGGTGGTGCGGAAAACAATCTGATCGTTCCCGTTCATGGCCAGGTCGTAAAACGGGCCAAAAGTGAAACCGGGATGCCCGGGAACCGCCGAGCCGCTCACCAGAACAAGGCGCGCGTTCACCTGGGCGCGGGCAGCGTCCGTTCCAAGGCATATCAACAGCACGGCGCACAATCCTGTCGCAGCAAAATGTCTCAAGCGCATTTTCCTCATTCGCTGTTCCCTCATCACAGGTCCGGTTGCCAACCTCACGGCCAGCCGAGGCCGCCTCCACGGGCTGCCGTGGCCGCTCCAGCATTATAGGGCACAGGTCCAGAAAAAGGCCTCAGAAAGCGCCGTGGGCGGTGAAACAGGAAATTGGGAATCTTGGCCGGCGGGCTATTTGAGGTAGCAGACGCCATAATGGCGCCCTGATTCCGAAACCCGTGTCCAGACGACTCTTGCAGGGGTTTCCACCGGCGCCTGGTTGTCGGCAAAGGGCAGCGTGATGAAGAGTTCATCATCCACATTAAAAACTTTGGCGCTCACAAAGCAGAGCCCGCCTTTTGAGACGTTACGCGTTTGTGCAATATCTGTAACTCCCCAGCTGTTGCGGACCCTGAGCCGCATCACGAGATTCAGACGCCGCGATTTGCGCCGCTCCGGAGGAGGAGGCGCCGTCCGCTCGCTTTGCTTGATCATTTCAGAGGTAACAGGCTGGTCACTCGGCTTCCAGCGGGTGGTTTCCTTGCAGCGGTCGCAATGGCGTGAAATCAGGCCGGTGGCCAGCAGAACGTCATACTCGATGGTCGACAGCGGACTTTGAGTTGCGTTCCTGCAGGCGGCGCATTCAATCAGCACCTTGGGCTGCAAGCCATCTGCCGGCGGCGTATAATCGATGCCCCAGATTCCACTCTCCGGGTTCAGCGCCTCGACTCCCCATTCCCGCCGGTCGCCAAAAACCTGCTGGAAAGCGCCCACAACCCGGAACTCTTCCTCGATATCGTTCGCAAGGTTCCTGATGAGAATGATGTCGTCCGGCAGAAGTGGATGGGTCAGGCTGATGCGGGCCCCGCCCGGGCTGAAGCTGACGGTGATAGTCTCCTCACTGAACGATACGCCGGAAACGTCATTCCCGATAACCCGAATGCGAACGGGCGCCAGCACGCGATCTGTCCGTCGTTTCTGCTCTTCCGGCATGGGTCAGTTCAGGCAACCTCCGCTCCCTCAATCATGTGGTCCCCGATATTTCAGACCAGTTTCCTTATGTAATTAGAAATCGGCTGAATGGGGAAAAAGGATTAGGCCGCTGCGAAAGGCGTAAACACGCCCTGTCTGGTAAGGGACTAAAAGCAAGGACTCAGGAGGAGGCTTTGCAGACGCCGCTGCTCAGGCCTTTGCCATCTCACTGAGCCGGGCGATGCCGCCCGCTTCGTCTTCAGCGATCGCGAAATACTCGGAAAGCTTCACCTCGTCCAGCACGCGCCGGACGCGTTCGTCGAGCGACACCAGGACCAGGTGGGCACCTGCCTTCTGGATCGCAGCACGGCAGCCGGCCAGGAATCCCAGGCCCGTCGAGTCAATGTATGGCACGTGGGTAAAATCAAAGATGAGTTTTCGGGTTCCCGAGTCGACCAGTTTCCTGACCTTCTCGCGGCACTGCGGCCCATCCTGGCCCGCTATGAACTTGCCCTGCAGCCGCAAAATCATCACATCATTGAGCGAATCGACTGTGATTTCCATAGTGCCTGATTTTACAAACCCGCCTACGCCTATGCTATGAAACTTGAAAAGGGGTGTCAAGCGAGCACTGGCGCTGGAGCCCGGGTCGGGTCCGGCAAACCATAAATCCCAGTACTCCCGCGCGGCATCAAGCCTGCGTGGTGTCTCTGTGTTCTCCGCGTCTTGATAAGGTTGAACACAGAGGTCACAGAGGCTCTGTGTCGTCTGTGTTGCGCTTTTCTCTCGGCCACAGAGGTCACGGAGGAAAACCGTGCCAGGATGCGCCGCCACGGTCCCACGACTCTGACCCGCCGCCCGGTCCCTGAAGCCCTGAACCGCAAACATGCAGGCAGCGCGATAACCTCCTGCCCGGTTAAAAAAAACTGCCGGCGCGAAGCGTTTACCTTCCCGCCGGCAGCCGTTTTGAACTCAGGTTAGAGGAGCCCGAATTCTCTTGCGAGTGCGATTCAGGCTCCCGCCGGTATTAGTTTTCCTTGCCCGCTTTCTGGCGCTGCTCGCGCAGCACGGCCTTGCGGGAAAGGCGGATCTTGTTGCCGTCAATCGAAATCACTTTCACCAGCAACTGGTCGCCTTCCTTCAGCTCGTCGCGAATATCGCGGATGCGATGTTCGGCAACCTCGCTGATGTGCAGCAGGCCGTCGGTGCCGGGGAATATTTCGACGAAGGCTCCAAAGTCCGCCAACCGGACCACTTTGCCGAGGTAGGTCTTGTTCAGCTCGGCCTCCGCCATCATGTCCTTGATGATCTTCAACGCCTTGCTGGCTGAAGATTCGTCCACGGCCGCCACGTTCACGCGCCCGTCGTTTTCCACGTCGATCTTGGCGCCGGTCTGCTCCACGATTCCGCGGATCACCTTGCCGCCGGGTCCGATCAGTTCGCCGATCTTGGCCGGATTGATGTGGATGGTGTGAATGTGGGGAGCGTAGGCGGAAATCTTGGTGCGGGCTTCGGGAAGCGTGGCCAGCATTTTCTCCAGAATATGCAGCCGCGCCGCCTTGGCCTGCGCCAGCGCTTCCGCCATGATCTGGGGCGTGATGCCGGTGACCTTGATGTCCATCTGGAGCGCGGTGATGCCGTCCTTTGTTCCGGCCACTTTGAAGTCCATGTCGCCGTAATGGTCTTCGGCGCCGGCTATGTCGGTGAGGATGGCGTACTTGTCTCCTTCTTTCACCAGTCCCATGGCGATGCCCGCCACGGGCGATTTGATGGGTACACCGGCGTCCATCAGGGCCAGGCAGCCGCCGCAGACGCTCGCCATGGATGATGATCCGTTGGACTCCAGGATGTCAGAAACCACGCGCACGGTATAAGGGAAAGTTCCCTCGTCCGGGACCACCTGGAAGAGCGCTCGTTCCGCCAGCGCGCCGTGCCCGACTTCGCGCCGCCCCGGGCCGCGCAGGAAGCCTACCTCGCCCACGCTGAAGGGCGGGAAGTTGTAGTGCAGCATAAATCGCTTGAAGGATTCGCCTTCCAGCACGTCGAGGCGTTGCTGGTCTTCAGCGGTGCCGAGCGTTGCCGTCACCAGAGCCTGCGTCTCGCCGCGCGTAAACAGCGCCGAACCGTGGGTGCGCGGCAGCAGTCCCACTTCACAGGTGATCTGCCGTACCTGGTCAAAGGCACGCCGGTCAGGACGCTGGCGTTTCAGCAGCGTGTCCTCGCGGAAAACGCGCTCCTCGAGGCGGCCAAAGGCTTCGCCCACCTTCTTGCGCTTTTCTTCGTCGGTCTCGGGGTAACTCGCCAGCAGCGATTCCTTCAACTCGGAAATCTTGTTCTGGCTTTCCAGCTTGGGATATTTCGAAGTGTCCATGGCCTGGCGGAGGTTCGCCTCCACTTTCTCCCGGACTTCCGCCTCGATGGCTTTGTCGAATTCCGGGGCCACAAACTCCCGCTTCCTGATCCCCAGCTTCTGGAAAAGCTCTTTTTCCATCGCGATGATCTTCTTGATTTCACCGTGGGCGTACTGGATGGCGTCGTTGACGGTTTCTTCGGAAACTTCGGTGGCGCCTGCTTCCACCATCGCGATGCCGTCTTCACTGCCCGCCACCACCATGTTCAGCAGGCTTGCCTTCACTTCCGTATAAGTGGGATTGGTGACCAGGTGGCCTTCCACCAGGCCCACGCGCACCGCCGCCACCGGCGTTGGAAACGGAATGTCTGACAGGTAAAGGGCCGCCGCGCCCGCCACCAGGCCGATGACGTCCGGGTTGTTGTCCGTGTCGGCCGAAAGCACCATGGCGATCACCTGGGTCTCGTCTTTGTAGCCGTCAGGAAACATGGGCCGCACGGGGCGGTCAATCAGCCGGCTGCTGAGAATTTCCTTTTCTGTTGGGCGCCCTTCACGCTTGAAAAAACCACCGGGAATCTTCCCGGCCGCATAGGTATACTCGCGATAGTCCACAGTGAGCGGAAAGAAATCAATTCCCTCACGCGGTTTGCTTGAACACGCCGTTGCCAGCACAACCGTATCTCCGTAACGAACAAAAGCCGAGCCGTTCGCCTGCTTGGCGACTCTGCCGACCTCAATTGAAAGTGTGCTTCCACCCAGTGGAATGCTGACTTGCTCCATTAATTTATCCTCCGAATCTCGCTGGCTCGTTTGCCCCTTTCCACTTTGCGCCGTGAGAACGCTCCGGATTCACTTCCGGTCGCCAGCCATTCGCGGCAGGGACTTCAGATAGCCTTGTCACATTGGTGTGGGAACTACGGACCGAGGCGGGCACTTCAAAATACGAACCAACCAACTCGACACGCGCAAAGCCCCCATTAAGCAAAAAGCGACCCGTGGCACGCCTGCCGGGGGTCGCTCAGTCCTGAAGGGGCAGTTTGACCCAGTGTCTTCTCGCTTTCCTTCACAACCGCTTATTTGCGGATCCCTAACCGGTCGATCACCTGCTTGTAACGATCGGCATTATGCCGTCTCAGATAATCAAGCAGACGCTTCCGTTTGCTGACCATCGTCAGCAAGCCCCGTCTTGAAGCATGATCTTTCCGATGTACGCGAAAGTGCTCTGTCAGGTATGAGATGCGCTCAGTCAAGACAGCGATCTGCACCTCAGGCGAACCCGTATCCGAAGTATGAACCTTAAAGTTTGCGATAATCTGTGACTTTGAATCCCGGGTTAACGCCATCCGCTAATTCTCCTCGTTTCCGACTGTTTCTCCCACATTTTCATCGGATAGCATAGCATTGTTTTCGTCAATTTGGCAAAAGTTTGGGTAGTGCCCTAATTTGGCTCTCGCTGGGAAAATACGTCGCATGGGGTGGGTGGCGATGGCATTCGGTCGGTGTGTTTGCTATCTGACACTCATTGAGGAAATTCAGCGGGAGGAGAAAACAGGGCTATGGCTGGCTTGACCCGCTCGCATCTGGAAGCGCAAGTGTCTGGAATGCTTTCTTGCCCTGGATAACATTGTATCCGACCGTGTAGGAGTAGATGCTCGCGGGGACAAATTCTATTCGTATATCCCTGAAGTTGCGGACCTCCGTTTTCGTTTTCGATGTAACCAGAGGTCTCTTCAATTGATTTGCTTTGCAAAAGGCGAGAAGGCTTCTTAATTCGTCAGGGTTATCACAGTATCGATCCGACCATTTCACCTCAACCACCCATTCCGCTTTCTGTTTAGGCCCGAGGTACACCATATCCACTTCCCCATCATGCCATCGCCCATAGTAGAGGGGTTCGTCGCTATGAAACCACTGGGAAAAAATCGAGGTTTCAGCGAGCGAGGCAACAGCTTCGTCCTCCGCCCCTAACGGTGAAAACAATGCCGCACGCATGGAGGGGTTGGTCAGGTAAATCTTAAAAAAATTCTCCCTCTGAAACCTCTTTGCGTTGCGGTCAACGCGGTGCACAACCTTTATGAGGAAGGCGGCTTCAAGGTACTCGATGTACCGCTTTAGGGTGTTCTTTGCCACGCCGGAGTTCTTGGAAAGTTCTCCCAAAGAAATCTCGTTTGCAGTATTGAAAGCCAACGTGGTGAATAGGTAGTTGAGCTCTTGAATGTCTGAAATACCGTATAAGCTGGGCAGATCTCTCAAAAGGACTTTGTCAATGATGTCGCTCTTAATGAAACGGCCTGGATCAGCCTGAATTGGGGCTGAAAAAATTACTTCTGGATAGCCACCAAAATTCAGATAGCGGAGAAACTGGTTATTAAGTTCTTCGATGTTTTTTGTCTTGAAAAATCTTGTTTCGGCTTCTTCTAATAGGCTGAAGTTTTCGATCGTGGCGGACTCGTCAACGGCTTCTTTCCCAGGTTCGGGTCTCCCTTTACTGATCGGCTCATCCACAAGGCCATCCTTGCCGAGCAGATGCAGGTATTCATAGAAGGTCAGGGGTGGGAGGAGAAAATCGGTAAACCGGCCAGCGCCGGACTCCGTGCTTTTAAGCCGCAACGCGGCAGCGGCCGACCCCGAGGCAATACACTTTATGTTGGGATGCGAATCTACGATCGATTTAAGGTGCACCTCCCAGTTGCGCAGGTACTGAATCTCATCAAAGAATATGTATACCTCTTCCGATTTATACTCCGCTCCGCATGCCTGGCTATAGTAACTAAGCAGTTTCTCCAAGGTGAGTCCGTTATATATGGGGTGGTCCACCGAGAAATAGCATATCGATTTAGGTAGTGCCCCTTCATCGAGAATAGCTTGGATAGAATGGTAGATCATCACGGTTTTGCCGACCCGTCTGGGGCCCATCAGAACGACGGCCCTTCGGACAGAACGTGTTTTGACCAGCGGAAGAAATAGATCAAGGTAGGGACGCGGCCTCATCTCCCGATGGAAAGGGCTCACAGCGTGTTCACCTTCCCACCAGGGGTTCTCCATCTGGGTCCGTCGAATAATTTCTTCCTTTGAGACCGCCTGCATAGTGTGAGTTTAGGGATTCTTTAAAATAAAGTCAAGGTCCTGATCTTAATTTGAAATGTTGATTTAACTCTCTTTTTTCTAATAGTTTAAAGGCTAATAATAGTGCTGCTTTGCATCGTTGAAGGGCCAAAGTGGGGGCAGGGTTGCACGGCGCCTTTCCCTCAGGATATGGTTATGGTCGTAGGTCTGAGGGGCCCGGGCAGAATAAGAGAGAAGGAAGCCGTACTCGGCCCCGGGCATGGAAGGTGCCATCTTGGCCAGCCGCGAGCTGGGCGGTTCATCTCGGTCCAAACCAGGGCCCTACCAAAGTCTGGCAATAAGAGGCTGCACCGCCGCTGAAGGCCCGGCAGACCTCACAGGGCGGGATTTAAGGGTTGGGTGTACGGCAGGAGCCCTAAACCGCCCCCGCCGACGGCATCAGGTAGATCTCTTCCACCGAAGTCCGCTCCGGCTGCTCGAGGGCCGAAATCACCGCCGCGGCAACGTCTTCAGGCTGCATAACCCGCTCGCGCGGAACTTCAAAGTCGAACTCGTTCAGCATCTCGGTATCTGTCAATCCCGGCAAAATAGCCGTGACGCGGATTCCAAGCGGCCGGAGTTCCTTGCGAAGCACCCGGGTCAGACCCAGCGCTCCGAATTTAGCCGCCGTATAAGCGGAACAATTCGGAAACGCGTAGCGCCCGGAAGAAGACAAAATGTTGACGAGGTGCGCGTGACGGCTTCCTCGCCACAACGGGAGAGCCGCCTTAGCGGTGAGAAAGAGCGAGCTGAGGTTGGTTTCAATGTTGCGCTGCCAGTCTTCTAGCGTGGTTTCGGTGAAGGGCTTGTAGGTAAAAATGCCCGCGCAATTCACCAGGATGTCGAGCCGGCCATGCCGCCGTTTCACCTGCTTGAAGATGCGGTCGACGTCCTCGGGCCGAGCCACATCGGCAGCAACCGCGCTCGCCTTCGCGCCCAGCTTCTTCCGGGCCGATTCGAGCGCCTTCCGGTTGCGCGACACCAGCACCACTTCCGCTCCCGCGCGCACCAGCGCCTGCGCAATCGCCAGCCCGATGCCGCGGCTCGCGCCCGTCACAACTGCAACCCTGTTTTTCAGTGTGGCCATAAAAAAAATCGGAAGTAGGGAGTCGGGATAAATCCCTGTTCCCCACTCTCTATTCACGACTCACGATTCACGAGTCACGACTCACTAACTCCTCTCCCTCACCAGCCTCAAAAACTCGGCCCGGGTCTGGCCGTCGTCGCGGAAGGCTCCCAGCATGGCGGACGTCACGGCCACGGAATTCTGTTTCTCCACGCCGCGCATAATCATGCACAGGTGCTTGGCTTCAATAATCACGCCCACGCCCTGCGGCTTGATGGTTTCCATAATGGTCTCGGCAATCTGGTTGGTCAGCCGCTCCTGGATTTGCAGCCGCCGCGCAAAAACGTCCACCAGCCGCGGAATCTTGCTCAGCCCGATCACTTTCTTCGTGGGAATATAGGCCACGTGGCAGCGCCCGAAAAACGGCAGCAGGTGGTGCTCGCACATGCTGAAAATCTCAATGTCTTTCACAATCACCATCTCGTCATAGGCCACCGAATAGACGGCGCCGTTCAGCACCTTCTTCACATCCTTGTGGTAGCCGCTGGTCAGGAACCTCAACGACTCCGCAACGCGGTGGGGAGTCTTCAACAGTCCCTCGCGCGCGGGGTCTTCGCCCACTCCATGCAGCATGGCGCGCACTGCTTCTTCCAGCGGATCCGGATTGTTCACCTGCTCCGGTTCCGCCACTGTCGATCTATGGTTCGTCTTCATCTCTTTTCTCTCGTTGCCGCCGCTCCCGAGTACTCGAATGAATTCGAGCTCGTCTCTTCCAGGCGCACTTTCGCAAGCTGTGCGCTTCCCTTCGCGCTGTCGAGCCTGGAGCGGAGCAGGTTGTAAATCTCGACGCAAAGATTTTCCGTGGTCGGCACTTTTCCCTTAAAGTTGGGGACGTCCAGGTTCAGGTAGGTATGGTCAAACCGGTCCAGCACTTCACTCTCGACGGCCTGGTCCAGCAGCCCCAGGTCCATCACCATTCCGGTCGATGGGTCAACCGGCCCGCGCACCGTCACCTCCACAATGTAGTTGTGGCCGTGGCCGTAAGGGCTGTTGCACTTGCCGAACACGCGGCTGTTCTCCTGCGCGCTCAGTCCCTCGTTGTGCAGACGGTGCGATGCTGAAAACCGGTATCGCTTGGTGAGTGAAACCATCAGTCCCCGTAATAATCCACAAACAAATCGTCTGTTTCGTATAACCGGATTCGATGCAGGCGGCCACTGGGAAGTTTCGCCGCCAGCAGCTTCCAGATTTCCACGGCGATGTTTTCCGTCGTCGGAATCTTCGTGGCGAATACCGGAACTTCCTTGTTCAGAAACTTGTGGTCCATGCGGTCGAGCACTTCCGCTTCCAGCACGGCCTTCAGGTCTTTGAGATCGAGGACCATGCCGGTGGTTCCATCCACTTCGCCCGCCACCGTCACCTCAACCGTGTAATTGTGCCCGTGCCCGTGCGGGTTGTTGCACTTGCCAAAGATGCGCTGGTTCTCCTCCGGGCTGAATGCCGGATTGTGGTAGTAGTGCGAGGCTGAAAACTCAGCCCGCCGCGTCAGATAAATCATTCTCGATTCCGTCCCTTCCCCATCCCGTCATTCCGAGGAGCCCCGCCAGCGTCGGGGCGACGAGGAATCTGCTTCTCCTGCCAGGAAGAATAAAGCAGATTCTTCTCCCGCTCTGCGGGATCAGAATGACGTGTGTAGCGCCGTCTGCTTCTCACCTCACGCCTGGTACTTCCGGCCTTTCCACCGGACGCCGCCCGCCACTTTGTACGCCCACGCCGAATTCAGCAGCAGCAGCGCAAACAATCCGGCGCCCATCATCTGGTAAAGGTCGAGCCGGGAATCATAACCCAGCCGCGCGAGGCTGCGTTCAAAGTTCCATTGTCGCAGAACCGCGCCCACAAAGCACAGAACGAATGCCATCAGCATCCAGCCGCCGCCCTTTTCGATCGCGATGAGGAACGCAAAAACAAGGAAAGCCAGCGGCAGGAAAAAATCCAGAACTAGCGCCGCGCTCAAGGCTTTGAACATCGGCCCGAGGCTGCGCCCGTAGAGAAGATAAAGGTTCTTGCTCCAGCCCTGCCACATGTCGCGGAAGCTTGTGTACATCCGCGTCCGCACCCATTCCGCGCCCGGCTGGAAGACCAGCCGGCCTCCGCGCCGCTTCACCAGCCGGGCCAGCGCAACATCGTCAAGAATTTCACCGCGCACGGCCTCAAACCCGCCGACTTCATTGTAAACGCTCCGGCGGACCAGCAGGTATTGGCCGTTCGCGGCCGCCTGTGGCGAGGCCGGGTCCGAAACTTTCTCAAATGGGAAAGTCTTCGCGAGCTGCACAAACACATAAGGAATGATCGATTTTTCCCACCACGTCACCGTCTGCTGCCCCGGCGAGAGCGAAAGCAGGTCGGCTTTTTCCGCCTCCGCCCGCGCCAGCATCGCCACCAGGCTGCCGGGAAGGTGTTCGGTGTCAGCGTCGGTAAAGAGCAGCCAGTCGCCGCTGGCAAGTTTCGCGCCCACCGCCGCCGCATGGCTCTTGCCAATCCAACCTTCGGGTAGCGACTCCAGCCTGATCGTGCGCAGCAGCGGAAGCTCACGGCTCAGCCCGGCCAGGATTTCCGCCGTGCGGTCGGTGGATTGCTCGTCTACCACAATCATCTCCCGCACGTGCCGCTGCGTGGCGACCGACCGCACCACGCGCTCAATGTTCAACTCTTCGTTGCGGGCAGGGATGATGACCGACACTTCGCCTTGCTCGTGCTCAGGCATCTTGCGGCGCTTTGCTCCCTGTCTGGGAATAGCTCATCTTTCGTAGCGCCGACCTTCAGGTCGGCAGGGTGGGAACTTCCCGGGCTGAAGCCCGGCGCTACAGATCCAGTTTGAGCATCTGGCCAACCAAGCGATTATAATAGATGTTTGAATTATGCGTAGAAGCACCATTGCCAAATGGATTCTGATCGGCGCAGCGGCGGGAGGGCTGGTGTGGGTGGCCTTGCGGCCGCGCCAGGGCCCGGTCAGCATGGGCGACCGCGCGCCCGGGTTCACGCTGCCGCAGTTGCCTTCGGGCAGGTTGTCGCTGTCGCAATTCAAGGGACAGGTGGTGGTGCTGAATTTCTGGGCCACGTGGTGCCCGCCCTGCATTGAAGAGACGCCCAGCCTCGAGCAGTTTGCGACGGATATGAAATCCCAGGGCGTCACCGTCATCGGCGTCAGCGTGGACGAAAACGGTCAGCAACTCGACAAGTTCATCAGGATGTATCACCTCAGCTATCCCGTGGCGCGCGACCCCAGCGCCGCGCTGGCCAATCGCTATGGGACCTATAAGCTTCCTGAAACCTACATCATTGACCGCAACGGCCGCGTGGCTGAAAAAATCATCGGCGCCACCAACTGGACCGATCCCCGCATGATCACCTTTGTCAAATCCCTCACCGGCAACAACACCCAGGCGTCGCGGTAAGCGGAGTTGTAACGGCGCTCTCAACACGTCATCCTGATCCCGCAGAGCGGGAGAAGGATCTCTGTAATTGAATCCAAGGACAAATGCGGGGATTCTTCGCGGAGTTTACCCTGAGCGAAGCCGAAGGGCTCAGAATGACGTGAGCGGGGTGGGAGCTCGACCTCATAAGGGCAGTCTTCGCATATGGCATGGGCGTCCCGCCCCTCGTCATCCTGAGCAACGCGAAGGATCTGCTTTTATGTTCCTGGTAAAGATAAAGCAGATTCCTCTCCCGCCCTGCGGGATCGGAATGACGTGGTTCGCACCCTACCGCAGGCTATTCCGCGTGATCGAGCAATACCATCACGTCTCTGTGGGCTATTTCATGTGATTCGTCTGTCTTTTGCAGGAACTCATCAAAATTCCTGTCCGGAAAGACTTTCTTGAACACATTTTCAAAGTCGGGATATGGATTTTCCAGGTCACTCCAATTCGCAAAAGCGTCCACAGTGACATAGTCGCACCTGTCGCTTGATCCACCGAACTGATGGCCGTACACCGCCCAGCCCCGCTTCTTGCCTGCCGCGTTGTAAGCTTCTTCAATGCGCTTCCACTCACTTTCATTCTGCATGGCCTGCTGATATTTGCCGGGTTTCACTTTCATGCAATTCACAATCAGTACTGTCCCAATGTTGGTTTTGAGAAAACTTGTAAGCGCAAGGGAAGCATTGAGTTAGTCG
>OBIZ01000064.1_pt1 | contig 19003 bp, 13 predicted proteins | sample 1519801 | NCBI WGS metagenome assembly OBIZ01 (sample SAMN01911456, study PRJEB22533) | soil metagenome | biome: Soil | place: Malaysia | collected 2012-04-30 | depth DG_metagenome m | reverse complement strand
AGCCGAAGCGATTGATTTTTGCGAGTTCTATGCCCGGGAGATGCTGCGATTGACTGGCCGCCAGCCCATAACTCCCGTGCCGGGCGAACGGAACCGACTGGAGTACATTCCCCTTGGAGTCGGGATTGTCATCCCTCCCTGGAATTTTCCCCTGGCCATTCTGGTCGGGATGACGGCGGCCTCGATTGTGGCTGGCAACACCGTGGTGTTGAAACCCTCAAGCGACTCACCCACCATCGGCTACAAGTTTTTTGAAGCATTGGAAGAAGCAGGCATGCCCGCCGGGGTGGTGAATTTCCTGCCGGGCCCAGGCTCCACGGTGGGTGACGCTCTGGTGGCGCATCCCCGGACGCGTTACATCGCCTTCACCGGGTCAAAGGAAGTGGGCCTGCACATCAACGAACTGGCTGCGAAATCTCAACCCGGGCAGATCTGGATCAAGCGCGTTATCGCCGAAATGGGCGGCAAGGATTCGATTATTGTTGACAGTGAGACCGACCTGGAATCGGCCGTCGAGGGCGTGGCTGCTTCGGCTTTTGGCTATCAGGGCCAGAAGTGTTCGGCCTGCTCGCGCGCCATTGTGGTGGAGATGGTCTATGAACCTTTCCTGGAGAAACTGAAGGAAAGGGTTGAGGCCATCAAAGTGGGTGATCCGTCGGACCCTGAAACTTACATGGGTCCGGTTATTAACGGTCGTGCCAAAGAATCGATCCTTCAGTACATCAAAATCGGAAAGGGCGAAGGCCGCCTTGTTGCAGGTGGTAAGGAAGCGGCTGGTCACGGTCATTTCCTTGCGCCCACCATTATTGCCGATGTTCCGCCCGATGCCCGGCTGTCGCAGGAGGAGATTTTCGGGCCGGTGCTCGCCGTCCTGAAGACAGCGGATTTTGATGAAGCCCTACGGGTTGCAAACAACACGGAATACGGCCTGACCGGCGCCGTCTACACCAAGAACCGGGCGAAGATCGAGAAGGCTGCCGAGCGCTTCCACGTGGGCAACCTGTACTTCAATCGCAAGTGTACGGGAGCCCAGGTGGGTGGCCATCCTTTCGGCGGGTTTAATATGTCGGGCACGGATTCCAAGGCCGGGGGGCGTGACTATCTGCTGCTGTTTACTCAGGCCAAGTCCATCTCTGAAAAACAGAGCTCGTAACGGCCGTTCCCTGTAGCCACGGCTCTTCGGCGTCTCGACAATCAGCGGGCAACATTCTGGCTCGATCCTGGCAGATCAATTCCGAAGTCCCACACGGCGATGTTGAGTTTCTCTTCGAGCATTTCTCCGAGAGCGTACTCGCCCGAATCGAGTGGCTGGGTGGGCTTCAGTTCAAAGACGCCCGCAGCCAGTTGTTTATGCTCGAGTGGGATGTCCGTTCGCTTTTCCCCGGACTTCCCCAGGCCGATCCCGGACTGGATCTTCTCAACCACCCGTGAGTCTTTCTTCTGCTTCAGCGGTACCAGTAGCGCGCGCATGGGCCAGTTGTCGGTGTCCTCAACGTAAAACACCGGGTCCGGAACGGTAATCCGCACGGCGGCTTTGTCGGCCGGCAGCACCACCAGCGCCTGTTTCTTCAGCAGCGGTCCGGGCATCACCATGATCAGCGCAATACGCTTTTTGTCGGTTACCACTTTGGCCGGTTCCTGGATCAGGTGGATCACCCGCGCTCCGTCGTAGGCGTACACACCGCCATTGCCGGGCAGCCGGACTCCCGGCTTGATCTCGTAGCCGTTGTCTGCAGGAATTTCAAACCGCTGGTTCTGCAACTCCTCAGCGGCTTTCAATTGATTGGCCTGCTCAGCTTTCTTTTCGGATTCGCCGCGCTCGGTCGCTTCAAAATCCACCAGAGATTTGGGCATCTCTTCCCAGTCCGAGCTTTCCAGATTGTAGTAGCGGACGCGGTCACCCTTAACCTCATAGCTCTTCACCATGACATAGGTGCCGTCTTTCAGGAACAGCTTGACGACGGCCGCATGTATTAGTAGCGGGCTCAGCATCAGTCCAGCCAGCGCCGTGGCAACCATTGCCCAAAAGGCTTTTCCCTGCATCCTGCACCTCATCTGCTTAGATGTTAGCGCGCCCCGATGTGCCGTATCAAATCCGATACTGCCGGAATGTATTTTCCCGAGCCATGTCGTTCGCCAAACCTCAAAAACGTGCATCTTCCCTTGCCAAAAGCTCCACGGGCTGTTAAAAAGGCGGCTATGTCGAAGCATACTTTGCTATCACGCACGAAAGGTGCAGCACGCCGGATTTTTTTGAAGAATATTGCCGCCGCAGGCGCGCTGGCCTCGATGAAATCGGTGCCCGCACTTTCGTCCTCATTGCCACAAGTGACGGGAGAAGAAGACCGCCGCTATTGGGTCGAGGTCGTAGTCCGCGTTGCCGACCCCGTACTGCGCGCTCTCAGCGAGAAGAAGTTGAAAGCTCTGATGCCGGTGGAAGCGCCGCACGGCAATGTGGAAGACCGGCGCCGATTTACATATCTGGAAGCGACCGGGCGTCTGCTTTGCGGCATTGCCCCTTGGCTTGAGTCGGGGCCGACAGAGGGGACGGAAGGCCAGTTGAGGCGCCAGCACATCGAATGGGCCCGTGCGGCCATTACCGCAGCAACCGACCCTGCATCCGCCGACTTCATGAATTTCGACAAGGGTGCCCAGCCCGTTGTGGACGCCGCATTCCTGGCCCAGGCCGTGCTGCGCGCGCCCACCGAGCTGTGGGAGAAACTGGACACGAAGACCCGGCACAACCTGGTGCACGCGCTCGAGTCAACGCGAGTGATCCGTCCGGGGTTCAACAACTGGCTTCTGTTCAGCGCTATTGTCGAAGCCGGCTTGTGTTTCATGGGCGAGTGGTGGGACAAGGTGCGCGTTGATTACGCTTTGCAGGAACACCAAAACTGGTACCTGGGCGACGGCATGTATGGAGACGGCCCGCGTTTCCACTGGGATTACTACAACAGCTTTGTGATTCAGCCCATGCTGCTTGACGTGCTGGATACTGTCTCAAAACATTCCAGTGACTGGGACTCGATGCGGCCAGCCGTTCTGGCGCGGGCCCAGCGCTATGCCGCCATCCAGGAGCGCCTGATCAGCCCGGAGGGAACCTATCCCGCCATTGGCCGGTCACTGGCTTATCGCTTTGGCGCGTTTCACTTGCTTGCCAGCATAGCGCTGCGACGCCAGCTCCCGGAAGGCGTGTCGCCGGAGCAGGTCCGCTGTGCGCTGACGGCGGTGATGCGCCGCATGATTGAGGCTCCGGGCACGTTCGACGCGAACGGCTGGCTGAAGGTGGGCTTTTGCGGGCACCAGCCTGCAATTGGAGAAGGTTATATCTCCACGGGCAGTTGCTATCTATGTTCGGCAGCGTGGCTTCCGCTGGGGCTGCCGCCGGACGACCCGTTCTGGAAAAACCCGCCGCAGCCCTGGACCCAGCAGAAGGTCTGGAGCGGGAAAAACGTCCCGGCCGATCACGCCCTGGGTGAGGCCGGTGGTGTCCCCGGTTGCCATGCGTAGAAGGGCGGCGCAAACGTCATGTTTCTTGCCTCGTGCGCGAGGCCGGTAAAGGATTGGAACCAGGAGAGGAGCCAAAGCCAATGAAGGATTCAATCAGCCGCCGTCAGTTTCTGGAAGCTGCCACAGCCGCCGCAGTAGGCTTTCCCTCAGCCAGTGCCCCTGCGTCGGCCACGGCGCTTCCCAGTCCGACGATGTGGCCGGGGGACCGCAGCGCCGCCATCAGTCTGACGTTTGACGACGGGATGCAGACTCAGCTTGATAACGCAGGTCCGGTGCTGAAGAAGCACGGCATCAACGGCACATTCTTTGTGATCACCGGCAACTTGAACTCATGGCGCAAGCGGCCGGACGATTGGGCGCGTTTGGCGGCAGAGGGGAATGAAATCGCCAGCCACACTGTGAACCATCCCTGCATGCTCAAACAAATCAAGATTCATTCCCAGAATTACACCCCGGACATGATGCTCAAGGAGATCCGGGAAAGCTCCGAGGCCATCATCGAGCGGTTGGGCGTCCGACGGGGCCTGACCTTTGCTTATCCTTGCGGCGACATGACTTTTGGCGGCGAGGCCGATCTTGCTCGCAATCAGGCTCGCTACCTGGAGTACGTGGCACAGTACTACTTTGCGGCACGTGGCTACAACAGTTGGGCGCCTGTCGTTGCCGATGACATTAATCCGCTTACGGTCCCGGTCCTCGGCTGGACGTTTGGAAAAGACTTCCCCAGCCTGCTGGATCAACTGGAGCCTGTTCGGCAGGGGCACAACTGGGGGGTATACGTTTTTCACGGCGTCGGCGGGCAGTGGCTCTCGGTCACGACTCAGGCACTGGACGAGTTGGCAGGCTTTCTGGCGGCGCACACGGAGATTTGGACCGCCACGTTCGGTGACGTCGTCCGTTATATTCAGGAGACAAAAGCGCTCAAGGTTGAGCCTGGCGAATCCTCCGATCAAAGCTCCATGTTTGCGCTCTCCTGGCCGTTGGACGCCAGAATTTATGATGTACCGCTCACGCTCAAGTGGAACCTGCCTTCCTCGTGGAGTTCATGCACCGCAAAAGGTGACGGCAAGCCACTGAACTGCTCCATTAAGGCGAATGCTGGGGTGAAGGCCGCGCTGGTCGATGTTCCCGCGCAGACAAAGGCCCTCCAGTTCGTGAACAAGTAGGTACAGCCGGTGCTGGTGCCTCGGCCGCCAGCGCTGGACCGGTTTCCCACACACTTGCGGTAGGAAGACTGCTTCTACAAGAGGCAGCCGAGGCGGCACATTACTTCTTCCGCTCGACGACCCACTCGCAATGCGCGTCGCCGCTGACCATATTTTTGTTTAGCTTGAAAGTGAAGTTTGGATTCAAACTTTCAACCGCCGCATTACCCCATTGCTGGTGTCCAACGGTGCAAATATCGGAGCCAAGGCCTTGCTCCTTCCACCTTTTGTGCCAGGGGCACTGAGTGGTTCTTCCCACGCATCTGTCATTGGTTGCTTCAACCACTTCAAATACAAATTCCGGGCCCATCATCGCCTGGGCCAGGAGGTGTGTGGCCTCTTCGATGTCAGCTGCGCCCCCGGTGGCTAATCCGAGGGAGTCCGCGAACGGCTTTGCCTGTTTTCCTGCTTCATGCCAGAGCGCTCCATTAAACTCCTCAAATTTTTGCTGCCCCAAAGCCTTCGCAAACGCATTGCTTATAGCCGTGAACGCGCCGGTCAATCCTTTCGTCGCCATCTCCCATCGGGTTTGTTCAGGAATCTGTTCAATCTTGCCAGACATTGACACCATCTCCTTTAGTGGAATTTCCTTGTGATGGTCCTCTGCTTACAGGTCAGCGTAGATCCTTCAGGTTTTCTCTTCTTGACCCCAAGGCTGCTTGGATTGTACACCCCGACGAACTCCGTCAAAACCGGTTTTTCATCCGGGTCTTCTGAAGCAATTTGGCGGCCTCCCTCGTGTGGCCAGGCGAAAGGCCACCTGTTGGGTCGAAAATTTCATCTTGCTGTAACTATCAGCAGCCTGTTGAGCGGTATAATCATTCGCGAAATCATCTGGGGATTCGTTCTCTAATGCGTGGCAAGGGCCACCAGAGGAACTGATCAGGAGGTTCGATCATGCGACCAAACTGGAAGGTCGTGTCGTGCGGACTGCTGCTGGCAGTGGCTTTTCTCCTGCTGCTTGGGAGCAACTTCCCTGCAACTCCGAACGCGGCGCCGACAGAGTTGCCAAGCGGCTGGAAGATTACTCCCGCCGGAAGGGTCGTAGACCTGGCGGGTGATATGCCCTTGCGCGTGCTGCCCCTGACTGGCGGCAGGGCATTGGTCCTGACCGGCGGGTATCATGACCACTCGCTGAGCCTGGTGGATATTGCCGCCGGCAAAGTCCTCGAAACCCTTGAGCTGGGGAAGGTGTGGGCCGGTCTTGGGGCGGACTCTTCCCGGTCAAATATTTTTATCTCCGGTGGAGGACCGCTCCTTCAAAGATTCGACCGGAACTTGGAAAGGGTTCCGCTCCAGCCCGCGGTGCGCGAGTCTCTAACGAGGCCCGTACTGCGCGTAACGCTGCGAAACAATCGACTCTCGCCCCGCCCCGGCCTTGCCATTCCGGGGTTGCCGGAAAAGGACCGTTTCATTGCCGGCATCGCCGTCGGTCGCGACGGGGCACTTTACGTGGTCAACAATCCGGGAGACACCGTCTACAAGCTGGACCCTAAGGCCGGCTCCGTGCTTGCGTCTGCAAAGGTCGGCTATCGCCCGTTTGCTATTGCTATTTCTCCTGATTTCCGGACCGTGGCGGTTTCCAACTGGGGAGACAAGTCGGTCAGTCTGCTGGATGCTGGCAGGTTGAATGAGACTGCGCGAGTGCCGGTGGAAGCACAACCGAGCGACCTGGCTTATTCTTCCGACGGCCGTTTGTTTGTTGCGAACGCAGGTTCGAACAGCGTAAGCGTCATAGCCGGTGGGAAGGTCATCGAAACCATCAAGACCTCGCTCCACCCGCAGGACCCTGTCGGGTCCACTCCTGACGCCCTGGCGGTCAGTTCCAACGGTAAATTCCTTTTTGTTGCCAACGCGGACAACAATGATGTGGCGATGATCGACATCGCGCGGAAAGCCGATTCACGTGTGCTGGGATTCATTCCCACCGGCTGGTACCCCAGCGCCATCGGCGTTACTCTTGACGGAAAGAAATTGCTGGTGGCGACGGGAAAGGGCATGGGCTCTCGAGCCACCGTGCCGGCGCAGGGCAAATTTCCCAATAAGGCTCCCGACCCCTCAACCCCTTACGACTATGTGGGCAACATCCTTTCCGGGCATCTCGAAATCATCCCCGTGCCAGGGCCGGATGAGCTCAAAGCGTATACAAAGCAGGTGTATGCCAATGTTCCGAGGCCTCAGCAGGGAATTTCTCCGCAAGAGGAGGCGGAGGCGCGCGACGCCTTCAGCCACATCAAGCACGTTCTCTACATCATTCGAGAAAACCGAACCTATGATCAGGTGTTTGGCGATCTCGGCCGTGGCAACGGAGATCCCAACCTCGTGCTGTTCGGCAACGAGATTACTCCCAATGCCCACAAGCTGGCGAACCAGACGGTGATTCTCGATAACCTTTACGTTAACGGTGAAGTTTCAGAAGACGGCCACCAGTGGTCAAACGCAGCTTACGCTACGAACTTTACTGAGAAGGCCTGGCCTTCCAGCTACAGCCGCCGCGGCGAGCCCAAAGCGGACGAGCGGCTCACGGCGTCGCCCGCCGGCTATCTTTGGGACAATTGCCGAAGGCACGGTATTAGCTATATCAGCTATGGTGAGTTCGCTCATTTTGTCTCCGATCCCGGGCAGGCTCCGCAGTACGACTCGGTGAGCGGGCTGGAAGGACACTTCAGCAAAGCCTGGCTGATGGACCGCCAGGGCCGTGATACTGACAAGGCGAAAGTCTTTATTGATGACCTGCAGAAAGCCGAAAAGACCGGCCGCTGGTGGCAGTTCATGGTGATGAGCCTGCCCGAGGACCACACACATGGGTTGGCAGCGGGCGCCTACACTCCCAAGGCCACGGTGGGATCAAACGACCTGGCGCTCGGCCGCATGGTTGAGGCCGTCACACACTCGCGCTTCTGGCCGGAAACTGCCATCTTTGTAATCGAAGACGACGCCCAGAACGGCCCGGACCACGTGGACGTGCATCGCACCGTGGGGCTGGTGATTTCGCCCTATGCGCGGCAGGGGTTAGTGGACAGCACTCACTACACCACGGCGTCGATGGTACACACGATGGAGTTGATTCTGGGGCTGCCTATCATGACCCAGTACGATCGCGCGGCTACGCCCATGTACCGCTGCTTCCAAAGCCACCCGAAGCTTTGGGCCTATGAGACGATCATGCCGCGAACCGATCTCATGGCCAGGAATCCAAAGACGGGGCCGGGCGCCGTGGCCTCAGCCAAGCTCGATTTCTCAGACATTGACCGCGCCGATCCTGATGCGCTGAACAGAATTCTGTGGAACGCCCTCAGGCCGGGCCAGCCCATGCCAGCTCCGGTGCACAGCGCAGCGTTTGTTGAGGGGCAGTAGTCGAGCGCGACAGTGCCGGTCTGTTCAGCAACTCTCCGGCTTGCGCTGCGGGCAGTGATTGCAACTCGTCCTCGGCGGGCCACGGTTCGCTAGAAGTGCGCCACAAATCGGGCTCCCGTCTCATGGGTGACATCAAACCGGGCCAGACTCGTTTCCCTCGACCAATTGAACGCGACAGATTTTCCGTTGTGCTCTGTAATTTCCCGTATCGGGAGGGAGCCGTAAAGCGTGATCTGCAGCGGCGCTCCGGTGGGAGCGCTGAACGAAAAACCAAGTCTCCGCGACCGCGCGTCCCACTCTTCGAATTCCAGTTTGTGAGCGCCGAGAGCAAAGAGCACTTGTGGGTGCGATGGCTCTTTGACAAAAATCAAGTGCCGATGCGCCCACCCGTCCAATTCAATTCTTACGTGGCCATTTTCACCGTGAAACAGTTGTCCGGCCATGGGGTGGTAAGCAACGTACCCGGCCTTTAACGGCGCCTCGGCTGTGACCTTGTTTTCACTGGTGTTGATAAGCGTCGCGAGGATATCGCCAGACTTCTCAACCACATTGGCAACAACTTGAGCGGGGCCCACGGGCAACACGCTTTGTCCCTGCATTCCCAGGTGCCATGTCCCGGTTTCCGCGCCGAAATACCGGAAGACGTCAAAATCATCGTATCCCTCCCGCGGCGAGAATCGGGGGTGGTCGTAGTATTGAGGCAGAAAATTGATCAACGCAGCGAATGACGCCTTCCGAACATCGTTCCACGGCGTTTTCGCCCACAGAATGTCCGTCGGTTCTCCCAGCCGGTAGGAACTGTAGAGCCACCGGCGCGAATCGGGATCAAGCACCGTGATGTCCCGCGATTCTCCCACCAGGCGCAGGTCAATAAAGCTTGTCAGCAATGCTGTCGAAAGCAGGTTTGTATTCGCTTTGATGATGGCGTGCGGGTTCTTCGCCCGCAGCAGGTTGTAGGCATAGGCCATCATCTCGCGAGCGCCCAGGATGGTGTATGTCCGGAACCGGCCTCCGCAGCCGTGCCGCCAATTCTCGCAGACCATCTTGCCGTACCAGAAGTCAAAGTAGAGGCCGTCAAAGTCGTACTGCTCCACGACGCGAGCGATCTGTTGCTTCCAGTAGTCGCGCCAGCCGGGCGCGCCCGGACACATCAGGGTTGTTTCCTGCTCAGGGTCCATACGGTAGGCGTCTTCAGCTTCTGCCCCATTCCGGACGAATTCCTGCGTGGCTCGGAAGTGCTCGACGGTCGGTTCGATGGCCCATTCTTCGGCGTTGTCGCGGAAAGCCTTACTTGCGTTGCAGAGGTCCATGAGCGTGATGTAAGGGATCACCTTGATGCCGTGCTTGTGGCAAACTTCGATCGTGCGGTGCAGGTCAGCTTCGTTCAGAGCTACGTAATCACCGGAAAACCAGTTTGCCACTCCCACCACGAGGTTGTATCCATTCCGCGCCAGTGTCGCTATCTGCTCTTCCGTGGGCGGCGTCCACTGGGGCCGGTGCTGGTAAGGACCGAGGATGGCGCCCTTAAGCATGGCGTAGTACGGATCGAACTTCTTCGAAGGCGTCACTGCCAGCACGAACCGTCCTCTCCGCGTCCATCCTTCGCGGGTGAGCGTGGCGGTGTTTCTAACCAGGTAGTTCACCCATTCGATGCGGTCGCCAGTCTTTTCTACAGAAAACATCTCGTTCTGGTCATGCCGCTGCGAGCCATCCACACTGTTCCAGGTCTGCGTATCCACCTTGCAGGTGCTGATTTCCATCCCCACCCGCTTGTCGCCCAGCCAGAACCACGGGATGAACACTCCGGAAAGGATCTTCCCGTCGCGGGACCCGACCGGCCGGAACTGGTACTGCGAGCCTTCTGACCCGAACTGTTCCGGCATCCATGAGACGAAGCTTACGCTTGAGGCCTGGACGGCACCGCCCGAAAGCCTGAGCCATCGCAACCAGCGTTCCCCGCGCGCCGTGTTGTTCACGTCGATGATCACCACGCCATCAATCGCAATGTCGTAAGTGATGGAATAAACCAGCGGGAACCGAGCACCTGCTTCTGAAACATAGCTGCCTTCAGCCTCGATGATCACTTGCGAAGGCTCTTTCTTCTTGATGGTGAGATGCGCCTGGGTTTCGCGGCTGGCCGAATAGGGTGAGAAGTTGCGGTCGAGTTGCTCGGCCAGCTCAAGGTTCGGAACGGGGACGTCAGCCAGCAGTTCCTGGCCCAGCACGCGCAGGCCGGTGATCAGCCCGTTCACTTTGCTGAAGGTATACGCGAACGTCTCGCCGGATACCGTTACGGCCCCCGCTTCCTCGGATACCTTCAGGCCCTCTTCTGCTGTGAGCGGGCGCTTAGGCTCGACGGTCGCACCGGCAGGCGGAATGCCCTTTCCCTGCACGCTGGCCTGGTCCGGATCGGCGGAAATCCTTCCGCCCGGCAAAATCAGGCCCGCCGTCCCTGCACTCAAAGATTGCAGAAATTGACGCCTGCCCGGCGACTTTGAGTTTCTTCGTTTTGCCATTGACGATGCGTCCTTTCTTTCATCGGAACTGAGCGGGCTTTTAGTCCGGCATGTGGAACTGCTGGCCGAAGAAATCCGCGGCGGCGTGGTAAGCCTTGAGCCAGCTCCGATGCATCAGGAAGCCGTGAATTTCATCCGGCAGCACGAGCAACTGGAACGGCACTCCCTGCTTGCGCAGTGCCACCGCCAGGCGGACCGTCTGGTTAAACGGCACGTTGCGGTCGTCATCGCCCTGGATCAGCAGCACCGGCGAGCGCCAGGTCTTAATGGAAGCTGCGGGTGACGATTCAAACGCCAGCTTCGCGGTCTCCGGATGCTCCAGAGGATTATAGGAAGCGATGAAATTCTGGATCACCGTGTTCCAGTCGTACACTCCGTGCAGGTCCACTCCAGCGGCAAAAAGGTCGGAAGCGCGCGAAAGTCCCATCGCCGTCAGGTATCCGCCGTAGGAGCCGCCCCACAGCCCGATGCGCTTGGGGTCAACGTCCGGGCGGCTGCGAAGATAAAGTCCCGCGCCCATTTCGTCGTTGAACTCGCTCGCGCCCGTTGCGCCGTAGTCGATTGCTTCGCGGAAGTTGAGGCCGTAACCGATGCCACTGCGGTAGTTCACCGAAAGCACGATGTAGCCGCGGCTGGCCAGGTACTGATTCATCGCGTAGGCATTGTTGTAGTAGCCCATGTAATGCCAGCCGAGCAGCATCTGCCGCCGCGAACCACCGTGGAAGAAAATCACGGCAGGATGGCGCTGGCCATTTTCTGCGTTGCGTGGCAGGAAGATCTGCCCATGAAATTTCATTCCATCGGCGGCGGAAAGAATTACCTGCTTCGGAACCACCAATTGATTGGTCGGGAAATCGGCGGGAATCGTTTGTGGGGCAAGGTCGCGCATCTGGCCATTCATCGCGATCAGCGCAGGGCGGGCCGGACGCCGGGAGTTTGAGCGCAGGAGGGCAATGGTCTTTCCGTCGCTTGCCATCTGCGGCGTCCACTCGATGCCCTCGCCGCTGGTCAGTTCGACGGGCAGGCCGCCCGCAACGGGCACTTTCCAGACGTGGCGGCGGTCAATATCGTTTTGATTCGAGTTGATCAGCATCTCATTGCGGTCGGGGCTGATGGAAACGTCCTCCACTTCGAACTCGCCCGGCGTCAGAAGCCTGGCCTCGCCACCGCTGGCGGGGACGGAATAGAGATGCAGCCAGCCATCGTGCTCCCAGGGAAACGCCAGCCGGTTGCCCGCGCCCCAGAAGAGTTCACGCTCCGCCACGACGCCGCGGAAAACACTGCCCGGTCCTGACTCGGCTTTCCACAACTCGCGGCCCTTCCCAGTTGCCACGTCGGCGATGCGGATTGACCACGGCTGGCCTTCACGGTGCGGGCCGAACAACAATTCCAGACCAACAGTTGGAATCCGGATGAACGCGATTTCCTTGCCATCCGGCGACCAAACCGGATTGCCATCGTGGTCGACCCCGGGATCGAGATAGCGGACGGTTTTGGCGGCAAAGTCATAGACGCCGATCAGGCTGTGGTCGCCGCGCCGGCTGACGTAAGCCAGTCGCGATCCGTCGGGCGACCACGTGAGATCGCCCTCGTCGCCCAGGGCATGGATCAGTTGCGCGGGCTTGGCGTCACCAGTGAGATTTGCAATCCAGATCTGGCCTTTCTCGATATACGCAACCACATCGCCCTTGGGCGAGACGCCCGGCGAGTGGCCCGTGGCGATCTTCTGTGGTTCGCCGCAATCGGCGGAGATCACCCAGATGTCCTGCGAAACTCCTTGCGGAAAACTTGCGGGGTTCGGATCTTTTCTCCCCATTTCAAAATCGCCGCCGCGGACGTAAACAATCCGGCTGCCGTCCGAAGTCCAGGCGATCTGGTCAATTTCCTGCCCGTCGTCATCGGGAAAATTTGTGATCTGTCGTGCCGCATAGTCGGGCGGACCCGCTACCCACAGGTTGCGCGCGCCCTTGTTGTTAAACACCCACGCGAACCGTCCGCCCGCGGGGGCGGCGCTGAGTTCTGAAGGAAACGGCGCGCTCATCACCTGCTCCAGCGTGAAGGCCTGCTGGGCAGCGCTCCAACGGCACGAGGCTAGTAGCGCCACGACAATCAGAGTTAAATGCACGAATCTCCGCTTTGTCATCTCGACCCCTCCTCTAGCGCGTTTTTGCCGGGTTAAATGAGAGCCTGAGCGGCCAGCCTGTGCATGTGCCTTTTCGCTATGCGAACAGTTGCGGCCGGCCTTCTTGCCAATTGGCTTGCGCAGCTAATCAGCCCCTGTCCGCAACGTGAATGATGGCCTTGATGACGCCGTCGCGATAGCCGGAAACCAGGTCGAAGGCTGCGGCGGTTTCTCCGAGCTTGAAGTGGTGGGTCATCAGAGGATCCACGTTGATCCGGCCGCTTGAAACCAGCTCAATGGCCGACGCCATGCAATGGTTCTGCCGGCGCACGTTCTTGATGGTCAATTCTTTGCGCCGCAGGGTGTGAGCGGGGAAGCTGAATTCGTCGAACTCCGGAATGCCCACAATCACCAGCGTCCCGCCGGGCTTCAGCAGTTCGACGGCCTGATTGAGAGTTTCCTGCTCGCCCGCACACTCAAACACGAAGTCCACGCCTGCGGGCTCCATCTCGACAATGGCCTTCACCACGTCGGTTAGGCGTGGGCTGCCCGTCCACCGGGCGCCAAGTTGCGCGGCCATCGCGAGGCGCCTGTCGATCAGGTCCGTCATGTACGCAGTGCAATCCACTGCCGCACGGCAGGCGAGCAGAACGCTCAGGCCGATAGGTCCCGATCCCAGTATGGCGATCGTGGCGCCGGCCTCCATCTGAGAGAGTCTCTGCGAGTGGACGCCGATCGAAAGCGGCTCAATCATGGCGGCCTGCCCGTCCGTCATGGATTCGGGAATTGGATAGCAGCAATCTTCGGGCAGCACAACGTATTCCGCCAGCGATCCGGCAAGTTCGCCAGGCTGTCCCATAAAGCGCTGGTTGCGGCATGTGTTGGGACGCCCGGCCCGGCACTGATCGCATTGTCCGCACGCCACCAGCGGATCGATGGCCACGCGCTGGCCCCGCTGCAGCCCGCGAACCTCCGCGCCCGTCTTTTCGACCGTCCCCGAAAACTCATGCCCCATCACAAACGGATACTTCACCACGGCCGTGCCAATGCGGCCCGTCTTGTAATAGTGCACGTCAGAGCCGCACACGCCCACCGCGCCGACCCGCAGCAGGACGTCTCGCGTACCCGTCAGTTGGGGCTTCGGCGCCTCGCCGATTTCAATTGTCCGGAGCCGTGTCAGAAATGCAGCTTTCACGATCGCTCCTGGGTCTCCTCCTCAGTTCGGCAGCGACCAGATCTGAGTAGCCAGGTTGTGGCCGCAGACCTGCGTCTCGAGGCTTTGGGGCGCGCTCTCCGGCCCGGCGGCTGTGAGGCATTGCAGATTGCCGTTGTTGACGAGATTTCCTTCCAGCGTGTAACGCCACTGCTGAGCGCTCACGGAATTGCAGGCCTGCATCACCGGTTTGCCATTCACCACAGCCAGGCACTCGCCGCTGGAAGATTGCAGGGCGCCATCCTGGGTGACTGTCCATTTTTCCGCTGCGGTGCCGGTGCAAGTTTCAACGCTTCCGGGCGAAGCCAGGCAGCGGGTGTAATTCTCGAAATCTCGGTTGCGCCGGCCGGCAGTGATCATCGTGATTGTGCCGGTGCGTGAGGGCTTTCCGCACTCAGCGGAAGGGTGCACGTGCCAGATGATGGCGTCATGCGACGCCACTTCAGCCTGCAAAGAAGACGCCGCGGATTGCTCTTTGCCGCTCCACAGGTCTTTTGCATCCAGCTTGCACCCGGAATTTGCTGCAAAGCCCAGATCACCCAGACTCACGTCAGCCTTCACGGCCGCATCGCCGTGGTTCATCACCGCGACCGCAGCGTCACCCGAGGAAAGCTGCTTGAACAGAACGTCCATCTGCGGAGTTCGCCGCACCAGCGTGGCCATCTTGCCCAGCGGGTCCTGGTCAATGGCGATCAGGTCTTTGTTGCCAACAATGGCAATCGCCTCAGGGCTGAGTTTTGAGACTTCCGAACTCAGGATCAGCGGCGAGGACATCATGGACCACAGCGTCATCTGAGTGCGGCTTTCCGGCACGCTCATGCCGATGTCGCCGGCGATGATAAAGTCAGGATCGTTCCAGTTGCCGGGTTTCTGGAAGCGGCCCAGCGGAAGATTGTAGGAATAATTCCACAGCATGCTCTGGTAGCGGGTGCGTTGCGGGAACCTGCGGCGGAATTGCGCCGGGATCGGATGCGCGTGATAAGTGGAGATGTCGGAACCCTCGCGCCACAACTGGCCGTACTTACCGACCCAACTGAGCACATCGTACCATTCGGGGGTGCCCTGGAAATATGCAGGAGCCGATTCTGAGAACACGATGGGGCGGCCCACTTGTTGGAGCGCGCCATGCTGCGCGGCGTAGGCCATGCGGTAAGACTGTTCTTCGGTTTCTCCGGGCGGCACGTAGACGTTGCAGCCGTCCAGCTTGAGGTAATCGACGCCCCAGGACGCAAACAGCCGGGCATCCTCGAGAAAGCGGGCTTCGCCGCCGCCTTGAGGGAGGCCACTGCCTGCAAACCGGCCGCACGTTTCAGAGCCGGAGTCTTCGTAGATGCCGAACTTCAGGCCCATCTTATGGATGGCATCGGCCACCGGTTTTATTCCGTTCGGGAAGCGCTTTGCGTCCACTTGCAGATTGCCGTTTGCGTCGCGGTCGCGCAGCATCCAGCAGTCGTCGATGGTCACCGTGTCATAGCCCAGCGAGATGAGGCCGGTCGAGACCAGCGCTTGTGCGTTTTCGAGAATCGTATCAGCCGTGAAACCGCACTGGTAGTGGGCCCAGTCGTTCCAGCCCATCGGCGGAGTGGCGGCCAGCGGTTTGTTGTCCGCGGCGGTCCCCGCCGCGGGAACCACGGCGCCGCAAGTGGAGATCAGAAACAAAAAGACAAGGATAGACGAGTGCAAACAGTTACGGCTTTTCCGGCCATGATGAATCAGGCAGAGAATTCTTGCTGGAAACACAACAACACCTCCTGCAGCAGTAGATGAATGGCATAACGGACGACAGAGAAAAGTACAACGGCGTGGCAGGCCGTTGTCAAGCAAATCTCGGGCGCACGCTTTCAAGGAGATTCTATTTTGGTGATGATTGCATCCGGCCCGGCTACTGCTTTGCGGTACCTGTCAGGAGTTCCCGCAGACGCTTATAGGCGGTGGGGTAGCGGTTTGGCAGGCCGTACACAGGATTCCACGCGGCCCGTGTATTTCTCAGCGCGGCGAGGTCAAGGTCGCCGACCAGGACTCCCGGCTGGTCGCCGAGCTGCCGCACGGTCTGGCCCTCATAATTGATGATGGAGCTGGTGCCCGTGTTGCGAGGTGTGGCGAAATTTGCGCGCACGATGTAGAGCCTGTTTTCGAGCGCTGTCGTCTCAAACAAGTGAATGAGCAACGGGCGCGAAAAATCGCCGGTGCAATACGGAATAAAGACTATTTCTGCGCCGCCAAGGGCAAGTTCCAGGGTCGATTCGGGATGCTGCACGTCATAGCAGATCTCGATGCCTACTTTCACATGGACGCCGTCGATGTCGATGTCCCACACCGGAAAGCCATCGCCATGCTGCACCCCGGAAGCTATCATCCAATTCTGCAAGTGGACCTTGCTGTAGGTGCCGGCAATCTGCCCCTGTGGATTCATCAGTACGGCGGTGTTGAACAGTTGCCCGTCCCGGTTCTCATCCATGCCAAAAACGATCCAGATGCCAAGCTTCTGGGCCAGCTCGGAAAACCGCCGGGTGGACGGGCCCGGAATCGGTTCCGCCGCCGCCAGAATTCTCTTCCGTTCAGAAACAAGCCGTGGGTCGTTGTCGGATTCTCCCGGTTGTAGCTCCACCCTTGGATAACCCTGGACGGCAGCTTCCGGCGTCAGGACGATCTTCGCCCCCTGCGCCGCAGCCTGACGGATCAATTCTGCCGCCTGCCCCAGGTTGTAGGATTTTTCAAGAACGCGTGCGTTCATCTGCACGATACCCACGCGGATGGTCTGGGGGGCTTCGGGCAAAGCCGCAGGCGCATCAGAGGTCTCTGCGCCTTTGATTTGTTGATTGACAGCAGCCATAACCAGGACTCCTGCCGCGAGTGCGGCGAGAGAGAAAATATAGTGCTTCTTCATGACTTTCATGCTTTCAAACCTGTGCGTTGTTCAGCTTCGGTGCCGTCAGCCCCGGGAGTTGTCATCATGTGCGGCCCACCCTGCCGGTTCCCGCTCATGCTCCGAACTGCCGCAGGTGATGGTCTGCATGCAGGTAGCCAAGGCGCATCCAGTCGGCCAGCGACATATGGCCAAAGAAGGGATGGGCAGGCCATTCAAAACCTCCGGGCGGCTTGCTGAAGCGGTCAATCAGCTTCTTCAGTTCTTTCTTGTCGTCTTCAAATTCCTTTGGCTGGGTACCCCCGGCCTTTGGATCCCATTCCGGCGGACCCTGCACGCCGTGCGGCCACGGAATCGGCAACCACAGCGCAGCCCAGCGGAACGGAGTCCGCGGAATCCACCGGCTGGCCGGGCGCACCTCGCGCTCACCCAGGCATGACCGGAAAGCGTCACTCAGGTGGCAGAGCATCTGATGCGGTGTCATCTCTCCCCATTGCCGCCGGCTTGTGGCTCGCACGGCCCTCAACCGATTCAGGATTTCAATCCTGTCGTTTGGATTCGCAAATGTTTTCATTTTCCCTATTCTAACCCGTTGTGACCCGCTTTAGAGAACCATCGGTAGAGACTCCCGCCGGTCCTGTACGTGGCGGACAAAGGCTTCAGCGTATTTCACACCCAGCTCAGCGCCGCGGAAGCGGTTCATCAATTCATGCACACTGTAGAATTCTTCGGGATTCTGGCTGGCGTGGCCGTAGCAGGCGGCGCGCTTGCGGGATTCCGTGGCGCTGATGTCCACCAGCCGCGTGGGCCGGAAGGTCTGGGTCTGCGTACCGGACATAACCTCTGTGTAGTAGAGAGTAAAACCCTGCTTCATCCTCAGCCACGCGTCGTAAACCAGCAGCGACGTCGCACGATGGTCCCGGTGCGTATCCACGGGCCAGGGAGCAAACACCAGATCGGGCTTTTCGGCGGCCAGCAGCTCTCCAAACTGGCGATAGGCATCCATGGTAACTTCGCTTGCACCATCAATCTGGCCGGCAAAAACGGGCCGAGCCTTGAGGATGGCGCACGCCTTTTCCGCCTCGGCCGTGCGGATTTCCGCCGCCTCCGAATGGCTCTTTCCGTGGATGCCCGCTTCACCGCGCGTCAGGTAGAGCGCCACCACGTCATGGCCCAGATCGGCATAAAGGGCCATGGTTCCTCCGGCGGAGGATTCGGGATCGTCGGGGTGCGCTCCGGCCACGATGATCTTGAGCCTGCGGGACGATGTCTCTTGTCCGGACCCCTCCGACAGCAGCGGCAGTCCCAGCGCCGCTGCGGCGGCCTGCCCTGTACGCGCCATCAGCGTTCGTCTTGAAATGGGTTTCATTGCCGTGCGTCCCTCTCGCGCGCCCTCAAACCGTCAGACGTTTCGCATAGTTATGCGTTAACCTGCATAACTATGCGACCTTTCTATTCTCAGGCCGGCGCCTCGAATTCCTTTGCCATCACAATGTACCCACCCTGCGTTGTATCCAGGCGGATCTGTTTCACCGGTCCGTAAGCCGGGTCGTTGTACCAGTTCCGGGCCACCTCCGCCGAAGGAAACTTCAGCACCACATTCACTTTTCGGGGTCTGCCTTCCAGCGGCTCACTTTCGTAGTCGGCCGCCAGGATTTCCGCTCCGTGCTTCTGAAGCAGCGGCACCACGCCGGGCGGGTAGTCCTCAAAACTCTTGGGGTCGATTATGTCATAACCGGCAATCACGTAAACGGCCATGGTTGAACTCTCCGATCCTAAAGTTGAAGCGCTTTGGCGCAAAAAAGTAATCCCCCCAATGCCGGGGCACACTTCCACCGCTCGTTGCCGAAAAAGGAAATCGATTCTAAACATGCCTCGCCCCCCAATTGCAAGAGGGGAAATTACGAATCATGAATTGTGATGGGCGAAGGGCTCAACGCCAGAGCGTTCTTCACACGAGTTGGCAGAAGGCAGTAAGCAGAAGGCCGAAAGCGGAAAACAATCGGCAGTAGGCAGAAAGCGGGAAGCCGCGTTGCTACGTTTTCCTCTCGCTGCAAAGCCGTGCCATAATGGCAACTGCGCCCGGGAGCGCGCGGTCGATGTCTCGGGTGGCGCACACGTTGTAGTTTTGGCAATGTGTGCGACCGAATGAAAGGAATGACGTTTTGAAAACCGCTTCAACCATAACAACATCAGAGCACGCCCTCCGGCACG
>OBIZ01000063.1_pt1 | contig 19109 bp, 12 predicted proteins | sample 1519801 | NCBI WGS metagenome assembly OBIZ01 (sample SAMN01911456, study PRJEB22533) | soil metagenome | biome: Soil | place: Malaysia | collected 2012-04-30 | depth DG_metagenome m | reverse complement strand
TCCGGCAGAGATTCCCGCAGGCTCAAGCGCGCCGGTGGCCATTGGCACAGGCGGTGGCAAGGAGCTTCTTCCGTCCTTCACCTGGTGCAGCGCGGAGTTTGATATCCAGCAGCCTACTGAAGAATGGTTCGCTCCCTGGAAACTTACCTTTGAGGCTGACCGAGATGCCCTGCTTTACCTGAACGGCCGGTTCGTGGGCCGCTACATGACCATCGGCCCCCAGAAGGACTTCTACCTTCCGGAACCTTTTTTCACCAGCGAAGCGGGTAAGAGGAACGTCCTCACCGTCGTCCTCGCGTACACCGACCAGCCCGGACACATCCGGACGCTCCAGGTAGCTCCTTACAGTGAATACGCAACTCGCCGGACCCGCATTGAATTTGAATGGTAGGATAGAGTATTTCCGGCTGGATGCTCCAACCGCCAACCGGGAAGTCATGTGCCCATCAGTCGTCCGGGCCACCATTAGAGATTCTGGAATAAGCGAATGACAGGAACATCACAGACACAGAAGCAGTCTCGCCCAGCAGGCGCCCTCAAGCCTGTCGGGCTTGGAATCATCGGCGTGGGAACCGTGGGCACCGGGACCATCAAAGTGCTGCAGGAACATCGCCTCGAGATCGAGCGCCGGCTCGGGTGCAGGCTCAACCTGAAGATGATCTGCTCCCGTAGCATCCACAAGAAAGACCTCTCCTGGCTCAAGAACAAGCCTGCCCTGACCACCGACTGGAAGGAAGTGGTTCGCAACCCGGCAGTGGACATCGTCGTGGAACTGGTGGGGAAACTGCCCACAGCCCGGGCTATTGCATTTGCCACGGTGAACGCCGGCAAGCACCTGGTGACCGCCAACAAGCAACTGGTGGCCGAGCACGGCATCGAACTGGTGGGCCGCAGCCTCGAAAAGGGCGTCAAGTTGGGGATTGAAGCCTGCGTGGCCGGCGGGACACCCATCCTGCACGCCATCCGGTCGGGCCTGGCCGGGGAAAGCTTTGCGGCGGTTTACGGCATTTTGAACGGAACCACCAATTACATCCTGACGGAAATGGAGCACCGGGGCGTTTCATTTTCCGAGGCGCTGGCCGACGCCCAGCAACTGGGCTACGCCGAACCCGATCCTACCTTCGACGTGGAAGGCTTTGACGCGCGTTACAAGATTGCAATTCTCACCATGGTCTGCTTTGGCCAGGCGGTCCCGGTGGAAGAGATCCCGGTGGAGGGCATCACCCGGATTGAGCAGGTGGACTTTGCCTATGCCCACCGCCTGAATCGCACCATCCGGCTGATCGCCGCGGCGCGCAAACATCGGGGCCGCAATCTGGAGATTATCGTGCGCCCGATGATGATTCCGCAATCGTCCCAGCTTGCCAACGTCTGGGGAAGCACCAACGGCATTCTGCTGCTGGGCAACAAGGGAGGCACCACCACGCTGACCGGCCGCGGCGCCGGAGGCGAGCCCACCGGTGTCGCCGTTCTTTCTGACGTGGTGGAAATTGCGCGGGTGATTACAACGGGAGGCTCCGGGAGCACACCGCTCGGGTATTCCGAATGGCACAGAGAGAAAGTCGGACTGCCCGCCGGTGAGATGGTCAGTTCTTATCTCCGGCTGGTGGTGCGAGACCGTCCCGGTATCCTTGCGCGCGTATGCGCCACGCTCGGCCGCCACCGCATCAACATTGACTCGGTTCTCCAGGAACCCGCCATGCCCAAGGAGCATCTGCCGTTCGTCATGACGCTGGAGCCCACAGCCGAAGCACGCGTACGCGCCGCCGTCCGTGAAATTGCCCGGCTTCCCTTCCTGGTGCAACCGCCGCTGCTCCTGCCCTTTGTTGACCTTCCCTAGCCTCTTTGTAAAGGCTACAGTTCATTTTTTCGCCGAGTCAAGCAACGCCTCCCCACCGGCCCCGCATCTCAATAGGTATGGCGGGAACCTCAATCGGGGCTCCGCGTGATGGGTCTCACACGCCGCAGGCCCAAAGTTCGAAAGGGGGTGTTATGCAAACAATGATTTTTCGCTTCGTGCCAGCACCGCCCGCCACATCCGCTGTGGCCTTCGAGGGTGTCTTGTAACTGGAAAACAGGGGTCCGCCGGCCCCGGCAGACCGCGCCTCGCAGGCTGCGCCCACCCGGCATCTCAAGTTCGTCGTTAGAGCGGCAACCTATGTGACTGTTAACTGATCAGTTGCGTCCTGGCGCCCATCTGCGAGCACTGCGGGGCTGGCATCTATCGCCAACCCATTTCAAGAAACCAATACCAGCCACTGTGCATCCCAACAGATGTCAGGTTCAGGACTTGCACAGGAGGCTTATCAACAGGGCCTTGAACATGACTTTAGAAAGAAGGAGGCAATATGTTTCGGAACGCTTTACAAACGATTGGATTTATGCTGTTTGCGGCATTAATAATGCCTGCGGGGATGTTGCTTGCCACTGAAAGGTATAACGCATACCCGATGACATCCAGCACCGCCAACTGGTATGACGTGGAGCAGGCGTCGTCCTTATTCAAAAATATGAACGAGCTTGCGGTCAAGGTGAGAAAGGAAATTGGAATACTGCAGGTCGAAGGAAGCCAACTGGGCTGGCGCGTACACTCGGCCAGGCTCGGGAGGGCAAAGAATGACATCAACGCCATAGGTGAGGACTTGTTCGAGCTTAACCGTATGAAGAGCAGACTGGAGCCATGGCAGCAGACTTTGATCAACAAAATCACACCACATGTCCATGAGATGGTTTACCAGACGGACGAAGCACTTAACAGAGTGCGCTCCGACGAGAACCGGACCGTCCTTGCCCTGTCGCAATATCCGCAGAACATCGATCAGGTCTACAACAGCGCCAGCCAGATGTCGGAAACAATCAGCACAGTGACGCAGTACGCGCACGCGGAACAAAAAATGGAGGCGCTGAATAAATTGGACCGCACTGAGCCGGGTTCCTGATTCGCAATGCGAATCGCTTTCGGCAAGGGGCCTCGCGGAGGGCGGGGCCTCTTGTTCCGTAAGAGGCAGACGTTGGAGTTTGGTTGTACTAATGCCAGGAGCAATGGCCTACTGCGCCACCTGAAACTGAAAGACAGTGTCCGGAGTAATCTTGCTTCCGGGAAGAGGAAGCTGCTGAATGATGTTTCCCTGCAAAGCGCCCGGAACCAGGACCTGAGTGACCTTGATGTTGTCAAACCCGGCCTGCTGCAGATCAGATCGGACCACTCCAACGGCCTTTCCCTGAAAATTCGGGCACAGATATGCAACGGGTGTGGGACCCAGTGAAACCAGGAAATTGACGGCGGGGCTCTGCAGGTCGGTTGTGGCCGGCGGAGGGTCCTGCGCCACCACCTGGTTCGGTTCGGCCTGCGGCCAGTAAAGCGCGGCCACATCGCCGATGGTCAGCCCCCGCTCAACGGCAGTAATCCGGGCCGCGCGAATGCTGCGTCCAATGAGGTCCGGAACGCTCGCCTTCTGGGGTCCAAGGCTTAAGAGGACATGGACCTGCTGTTGCGGTTTGATGCTGGTGCCCGCCGCCGGCATTTGCGATACAACAGCGTCCGCGGCAATCTTGTCACTGTACAGCCGGTCTTCAACGTCCAGGTTGAGGCCGATTGCGCGAACAGCGCTCCGGGCCTGGTCTACCGGCATGCCGACCAGGTTTGGCAGGGTTTCCTGCCTCCCGTGTATGGTGAGTTTAATGGTAGTAATAGCGGAGATCACGGCCACCGTCATCAGCACGCCGGCCATGAGGAGCAGCCGTAACACCTTCCGGACTCTGTCGTCGACCTTCATGCGTCTTCCTTCAATATGGCCGAGGGCCTGGAAATTATCAAGCAACGGACCCCGACATCCGTGGCAATCAGCCGCTTGATTCGGAGTGGCCTTTTCCCGAGTGCTCAGAAACAACCGCCTGTGGAATATCCGGCGCCGGCTCGACGTGCACCAGCACGTCGGCGACCCAGTCCAGCCTCTTGCGGATGGCGAACCGCACCTCCGTTGCGATATCGTGCGATTTCCTCACCGTCAGGTCGGGGTCTACTTCAAGGTGGAGATCAACGTAATATTGCAGTCCCACGTTGCGGGCAAAACATTTCTCAACTCCCACAGCGCCTGGAACGGTCAGGCTTACTTCGCGAATGGCCGACATCATCTCGTCGTCCGGCATTTCATCCGTCAGCCGGGAGGAAGTTTCCTTGGCAACCCTCATTCCCGTGAAGATGACAAACAGCCCCACCGCAAATCCGCCGTAGTGGTCTGCCACCAGGAAACGATCGGGATCCAGCAAAGTCAGCCCGAGGGCCGTGAGCGCAGTCAGCGCTGAAAGGATATCAACAAAATCGTTCCAGGCGTCAGCCGTCAGCGCGGCGCTGCGAATTCTCTTGCCGTAATGAAATTTGACGGCGGACATCACCGCCTTTGCAATCATCGAGGCCAGCAGAGCCCAGACTCCGTAGGAGGCAGGCACATCGTGAACGTGCTGGACTCCCAAAAGCGACCGGTAACAGATGCCGATGCCCGCAACAAAGAGTATGACTCCTACAATCAACCCCGTCAGCGTCTCATAGCGCCCGTGTCCGTATGGGTGCCCTTCATCGGCCGGGCGGGAAGCGATCGCAAAACCGAAAAAGACAGCCGTAGCGGCCACGACATCACCCGCCGACTCAAAACCGTCCGCCAGCACAGAAGCGGAGCGCCCAATAATGCCTACGGTGATCTTTACCACCGCCAGGATGCCGCTGACCGCAATACTGGCCAGCGCTACGCGTTTGCCAATCCTGATTTTGGTTGAACTTCTCAACAGCAGGCCTCTTGAGGAACTCAGCACGCCGGAATGGAAACCTCCGGGCAGCCATTTATGCGGTTGCCTGCCCCGTGAAGGTTCCGCCCCGCATCTTACCGCATTGGCGGGGGCCAACGCCACTCGCGGTTTCGGCTTGCTTCTCGCCGTCCGGCTAAGAGTGGTTCAGCCCTGCAGATCCTAATGGAGCTTTGGCCTGTATTGAACGGACGGCTGGTCCATGGAGAATCCGTGGACCAGCGCCGTTCACACGATTGAGAGGATTGTGCTTGAAGCTATCCGCGAGCTGGGGTGACCGGAAAACGCTGCGTCAACCCGTGCAACTCTGCGACCGGTTTGGTTGCATTGTGGTTCTGCTGCCTCGCCATGAGTTTCATGTTGTGCGGCAGGCCGAATTGGATTGACTCGCCGAGCACAGGCAAATCGAGAGCCCGGACAAAATCCATGTTGCCATCGCGGGTGCAGACGAGTTCACTTGTTGCCCCGGAAGCCGGGGAAAGGCCCCGAATCAATGCTATCCCGCGGGGGCTTCCATCAGCCTTGTTGACAACCTCCACGACCTTTAGTCCTCCTTTGAATGGCTCGCCGTAGTACAAGCCGTAATTCCCTGGCGGCAAGGTCATCGATCCCCACCTGGCCTGAACGGGGAGAGTGAATGAGCCCGTAAACTCCGGATAAGTAATAAGTTGAGCCCTGGCTCCGGTTACGCTCATAGCGAAAAGTGCCACTGAAAGTCCAACCAATATCATTAAGTTCTTCATAATTCTCATTAAGTGCCTCCAAATATTAATCTGTCGCAGGGGCCCGGGACATTGTCTCCCAGCTTACCGTCCTGCTTCCCGGCGGCCCAGGCTGATTTGCCGCCCATACTCACTAAGATGGGAAGTCTTTTCGGAATGGATGCAATCACTGGTAAAAGTTTTGTGCAAATATCGCTGCAGAAACGTGCAGTGGTTATAGGCTATGCGGCCTATTTACGCTTGGCATGCTCACAGTAGGTCGACTGACGGGATTCCCATCACTTCTTTGACCTGCACGCGCGAATGTGGATTCACCACCCGCAATGGCCGGCAGTCAAACCTGGCTGGACTGGACCCCGGCAACTGAATTGCCCGGCGCTTCAAAAGGCATAATACCCGCCAATCTGCCGCAGGGATGCGGAATGCGGTTCACATGCTTTTACCGGCCTTATGTCCTTTTTTCCATTAAAGCGGAAAACAACGAAACAAGACTTACAATCAGGCAAAAAATGCTTGACATGCTGGTGATATATCAGCTAGAGTCGCAGCCATCGGTGATATATCAGCTGGAGCAGCAGCACATTATGGCATCCCCCAAGGCAGGTGAAGCCAAATCACTCGCCGAGAAGGCATACGATATGCTCAGCCTGTATATCGTCCAGGGGAAATTGCGGCCTGGCGAGCAGATCCTGGCGAAAGATCTATCCAGGCAATTGGGCATGGGCAGGACTCCCGTTCGCGAGGGTCTTCTAAGATTACAGAATGAGGGAATCATCATCTGCAACAGCCGGCACAACTACAAAGTCCGCATTCTGACTCCCGGCGACATCAAGGAAATCTACGACACCTTGGGAATTCTTGAGGGGGCGGCTGCGGGCGCGGTCCCCCAGATCATTACTTCGGAAGACCTGGGCCGGCTTGAAGAGTACAACGTCCGGATGCGGCAGGTTGCGCAAGAAGGAGACCTCTCCGCTTTCGGCCATTGGAACCATCAGTTTCACGGGATTTTTCTTGACCGGTATGGGAACCGCATGTTGCACACCCTCTGCGACTCCATTCGCCGGCAGGTCTACGCCTACCCTGTCAAGGGAGGATCTCTGGCCCGCTGGCTTGAAAAATCTGTTCGTGAGCATCGGGAAATCATTCGGATGGTTCGAAACAATGAGGGCAGGCAGTTGGAGGCTTATTTCCGGGAAGTGCATTGGAGTTTCACCAGAAACCTTAAGTACATCGAGGATGCTTTTCATCCGGACGGCCAGACTCCCGTGCCTTTCTGACGGCAGGCCGTCTGGGGGGTATTAATCCCTAAGCGGGACATACAGGTAGCAGCAGGTCTTGGGTCATCAGTCTTGTCAAGATTGTCTTCCCTGTCGGGCGGGGTGCAGCTGTATTCAAATCGGCTGGGGTTCTCAGGCTTTGTCGTTCGAATCGGGAACATACCAACAGGGAAGATTGCGTGTTGGAAGTCGGGCACAGGGATCAACAGTAAAATCTTCATCTCCGGCGCCATTTCGCTTGGTCCAGGCGAAGAATTTGGCCCGGTAGAAGCATAGGAGGAAACGCCAGATGAAAACAGCATGGAAATATTCTTTGCTGCTGATCTTGTGCTCGCTCGCTGTGGGCATAAATCAGCGCGGTTTCGCCCAGTCAATTCAAGGAACAATCCTTGGAACGGTAACCGATGCCAAAGGGGCATTGGTTCCCGGCGCGACGGTTGAAGTGATCAATCGTGACACTGCGTTCACGCGTACTGTGACCACCGACAGTACGGGCCATTATCGGGTGCCCAGCCTGGAGCCGGGGAGCTATTCCGTCGCGGCATCGTTTACTGGGTTTAATCGCTGGGAGAGCCAACCATTCCAACTCAGCGCCAACCAGATCCAGCGCATCGACGTCACGCTGGAAGTGGGGACTACCCGAACCACCGTCAACGTCAGCGCCGCGGCGGGCACTGCCGTTGAGACTGAAACTGCAACTTTGTCCAATGTGCATACCCCGGCCGAATTCACGGAACTGCCGATGAGCATTTACGGGCGGAGTATTTTCAACGTCAATGTCGTGACCGCAGGTGTGCAATCAACCAGCGGAATCGAAGTCAATGGAGCACGCGACACTGCGAACAGCTTCACCATTGACGGCGTCGGCAAAGATGATATTGTGAGCAGCCGGCAGGCGCCTAACAACCTTGAGGTCGACATCGACGGGCTTCAGGAATACAGGGTCCAGACCGCCAACAACTCTGCCGAATACGGCCAGGTGGCGCAGTTCATTGCCGTATCCAAATCCGGCGGAAACCAGGTCCACGGCAGCGTTTTCTGGGGAAACTTCAACAGCTATTTCTCCACCCGCGACTTCTTCGACTACACAAGTCAAAAACCCTCGTTCACCAACAACAATGAGTTTGCGGTCACATTCGGCGGTCCTGTTGTCATCCCCAAGCTCTATAACGGAAAAGACAAGACTTTCTTTTTCTTCACCTACGGCGGCCAGCGATACCGCATCGGCGCACGTTCATACGGGTCGGTACCAACCGACGCTTTCCGGAACGGCGATTTTTCAGCGATTTCCGGCCTGGTAACCATTCTCGACCCGCAAACAGGGACTCCGAGCGATCCCACAACGTGGCAGCCGTTTCAAGGGAACATCATCCCGGCCAACCGCATCAGTGGGGTGTCAAGTGCGCTCCAGGATATGCTTTACCCCGAGCCTAACCTCCCGGGGACAGGGGATTACGGAGTGGGCAACAACTACACTTTTGACCCCGGAGGCCAATTCAACAGTGATGTTTACTCCTTCCGGGTCGACCAGAAGATCTCTGACCGTAACACGATGTTCCTCCGCGTCGGAGTCACACAGCACAATCAGGACCACTATCCCGGTTTCCTCAAGGATGGACTTGACGGCGGGTTCTTCAGCAACATCCCGGGACGATTTGTGGTTCTTTCCGACACGCACAGCTTCAGCCCAACGGTTGTCAACGAAGCACGCTTTGGCAACACTAGAATGTTTTACCAGCAACAGGTTGGCGCTCCCCTGGGCCCGGACTACGTGGGGATGCTGGGGTTACAAGGTATCGACAACCCAAGCAATAACGACTTCCTGAGTTCCCTGCCGGGCTTCAGCTTTTCGCGCTTCAACGGAACCAGCGGAGCATGGATCGTCAGCCAGGCTCAAAACACTTATGAGGCAACGGACAACCTGACATGGATTCGCGGCAGGCATACTTTTAAGTTTGGAGGCGACGTCCGCCGCTATCTGGTTAACGACGGTGGTGTTCCGGGCGACCAGACCGGGGGCTTCAGTTTTGATGACACGATTACCGGATTCGATTATGCGAGCTTCCTGCTGGGACTTCCAACCAGTACATCGCTCGGAACCCCCAGACCTTCGGTCTATCCGCGCAGTACGATTTACGGTTTTTACGCGCAGGATGATTTGAAGGTCAGCCCCAAGTTGACGGTGAATTACGGGATGCGTTTTTCGTACCAGCACCCTTGGACTGACAAGTACGACCGCCGCTATGCCTTTGACCCCAGCACCGGCAGTATGGTGGTGGCCTCAAGCAGCTTGCCCACCGATCTTGTACCGGATGTCGCCGCAACGTTACCCATCATTACCGCTCAGCAGGCTGGTTTCCCGGTCCACACCCTTATGCAATCGGACTGGAACAATTGGAACCCTCGCCTGGGAATCGCCTATCGTCCGTTTGGGGACGAAACAACCGTGGTCCGGGCGGGCTATGGCTGGTATACACAGGTATGGCCCGGGTTGCTGGCCCTCGACTACTCGACAGGAGGCCCCTGGCAAACGGCCCGGAGCTTTGATTATCTCGGGGGTGCCCCGACCCAGAGTTTCCCCAATCCTTTTACAGCGAGCACCGGTTTCCAGGGGGTTACGAACATCAGCGTGGCGGATCCCCGGATGATGAACGAACGGACCTCGCAGTGGAATGTGTCCATCGGACGCCAGTTCCTGGGTACCGCGATCGACGTGGGATACGTGGGAACCAAAGGCACTCGGATTCCTTTTGTCGAAAACCTCAATCTGTTGCAGCCCAGCACACAACCGTTTGATGCTGCAAACCGCCCCTACACGAGCTTCGGCACCATTAGTGAAATACACTCCGGGGCGTCGTCAATCTATCACGGCTTCACTATTCAGGCGACCCGCAGATTCCGCAACGGGCTGTCGTTCAATGTGAATTACACCTACTCGAAATCACTCACGGACAGTGCGCTGAATGGTTACGCACCGGGCATCCAGCAGAACCAATACGAGCGTTTTCTGGAAAGGGCGCCGGATCCCAGCATCCGTCCTCAACGGCTGATTTTTGACTATATGTACCACCTTCCATTCGGGCACGGACAGCGATTCTTCCCCAACATGAACCCCGTGGCCAACACAGTCCTGGGAGGCTGGGAAGTCGTGGGGATCACTACCATGCTTAGCGGTCAATACCTGTCCCCAAGCTTTTCGGGTATTGATCCTGCAAACACAAACCAGTTCGGTGGCCGTCCGGATTGCGTGGGCAACGGCAACCTCGGCAGCATCGGAGACCTCGTCCGGGCCGGTCAACCGATGTGGAATCTCAGCGCATTTTCACTCCCTGGGGACCCAAATGAGACTGTTGGTCGGGGGTCTTACGGAAATTGCGCACGGAGCGTGCTCCGTGGACCGGGTAGGAACCTGTGGAATGCCGGCCTTACCAAGAACATCATGCTCCATGAGGGTGTGCGGTTGCAAATCCAGTGGGAACTCTTCAACGCCTGGAACCGTGCGAACTTCGGAAACGGCACCACGAATATCACGTCCGGAAACTTTGGGCGAACCTCCAGCGGCGGTGGAGGTCGCAGCATGCTCTTTGGGGCGCGTGTCGATTTCTAGCGCGTCCTGTTTCGTGAACTGTTATTCATCCTTTCCGTAGGATGAGCAGCAAGAGTCCGGTAGCCGCGGGAATTTGCAGCACGTTTCGACCTCGGCTACCGGAATCTATCTGGGCCGGCCCTGCCTGCCGGGAGACTTGGGAAAAGGAGAGGAGAAATACGAAGTCTTAGGTTCTTCGTGACCGTTAGCTGCCTCCTCAGTACGAACCTGGCGGTGAGGGCCGAAACGGCAAGTCGTTCGGTTCTCGCCCCTGAGTTCGAACGCGCGCAGGCCTACTATGCCGCTCGCCTGCATGCCCGAGCAAGTAAGGAAAACGAAATACAGTGGTTCCGCTATCCCGATGGTTCTGAACTCAACGGCCTGCCGGAACGGGTGTATTCTGCTCATGATCGATACCCAGAGGCCGCCCCATGCCTCAAGAGATTGGAGTGGTCAAAGCCAGCTTTACCGCAGTCACATGCCATCCTGTTGGCTACCTTGAATCCGTTTCAGACGAGCTCGGAAGCGGAGAGAAAACTTCGCTCGGCGGCGGAACAAGCTCCCAAAGATTTTAACGCCAATCGTAACCTGGGTGAATTCTACCTCAGCCAGGGAAGATTGCGTGATGCGATTCCTTATCTAGAACGGGCCCAAAAGTCGAACCCCGGGTCCTACGAAAATGGATACAACCTGTCGCTGGCTTACCTGCAAGTTGGAAACTACCCGGCAGCGAGCAGGCAAATCGAAGCGCTCCTCAAAATACGGGAAACAGCGGAGTTGCATAGCCTGCTGGGCGAGGTGGAGGACAAGGCCGGCAATCCGGCCAAAGCAGCCCAGGAGTACTCCCGCGCCGCTCAGATGAATCCGAGCGAAGACAACCTTATCAACCTGGGGATTGAATTCGCTCGTTATCATGCGCTGGATTTGGCGGAAAAAGTGTTTGTGGGTGCGGCGGAGCGTTACCCTCGCTCTGCCAGAATCCAGGTGGGGCTGGGATACACTTACTATCTGCTCCAGGATTATGACAGGGCAAGAATAACTTTCATCCACGCCGCGGAAATAGCCCCTTCCAATGGGAACGTTTACCTGGTCATGGCCAAAGCTTATAACTCCGTCCCACTCGCCAAGATGCGCGGGGACGGCATTACAGAACTTATGCGCAAATGGGTCCGGATCAAACCCAATGACCCCCGGGCCTCATACTACTGCGCGATCAGCCTGCGCAAGGAGGCTCACGATTCAGGCAGGAAGACAGACCCTGCCGAGATAGAGTCCCTTCTTCAGACCGCAGTTCGGCTTGACCCCAAAATGGCCGACGCTTACCTGCAGCTTGGGATCTTGCGTTACGAGGCCCACAGGTACACAGAGGCCATCCGGATGTACGAGCAGGCTATCAAACTGCAGCCCGACCTGGGCGAAGCCCACTACCGCCTGAGCGAGGTGCTGGCGCGCGCGGGAGAAAAGTCTCGGGCCCGGCAGGAATCAGACCTTTATGCCCGTTTGCGGAAGAAGGACGTCCTCGACAAGGAAAAGAAAGACGCTGAAATGCTGCAGCTTATCTACCCGGATGAAACTGGTCAAGACGTTGGGCCTTCAGGGGACTCCACGAAATAGCATTGGGCATCTTGACGAAACTGCAAATCAGATTTGTGGCAAAGGTTGGCCGGGTTTTTAGCGCTGGTCATTGCAAGGAGTAACCCAGGGTTGATTCAAGAAACCGAGCCAGCCGTGGGGGCTCCTTTTTAGCGTTACAATTGTCTCGAACGAGGAGGGGTCCCTGCTTGAAAATTAGGGTAAGGGTTCCATATCTGGTCATCTTCATTTCTTGTCTACTTTTGAGTGCACTCCCCGGATGGACTGCTTCCAGCCAACTTAAGCTCTCCTTCCAAAGTCCGGTCATGAAGGTCTTTCAGGACGAGCCAAGCCCTGGGACCAGTGTTACAGAAAAAGTCAGCATGGCCCGGGGCGAGTACCAGTCTTTCCAGCTCCTTGTCGAGGCGCAGAGCAACAACCTGCATGACGTGTCCGTGATGGCCGAGCCTCTGGTTTCCAGGAAGGCCGCAAAGGACGGCGCCGGCATCGAGGTCAATCTCAACCTGGTGGGCTATGTTTTGACCCATGCGGATGACCGCCGGCCCTGGGGCAAGGCAACGAAGATCGGATGGTGGCCTGACCCACTGCTGCCCAACCGTCCTTTTGACGTGACTGCGGGCCAGACACAGCCTGTGTGGGTCACAGTGTTCGCCCCGGAAGGAACACCTGCGGGAATCTATACCGGCAAGCTGACCGTAATGCTGGGGGGGCAGCATGTTGCGCAAAGCAGCTACGAGGTTGAAGTCTTCAACGTGACGCTGCCGAAAAAACAGGTGTTGCGTAGTGCAGCCTTCATGCCCGCCGGCAACCTGGAAGCGCAATATAAGGTCCCGGGCGGCATCAACGGCAAATCCTTCCTCCATTTATATGAGCGATGGGAGAAATTTGCCTACCAGCACCATCTGGGGCCCGCCTTCGACATGCTCATGGGCTGGAATCAGACGGAACTGCGCAAGCCGCTTGAAGCTGGCAGCCTGGGACCAACTCCCGATATGCTGGCGTCAAAATTCGGGCCCAGCAGTCATGTAACGTGGCCGGTCCACTGGAGTCCGAAGGGCTATGACTTCAGCACTGCTGAAGAAGTGATCGACACTGCCCTTCCCTACGGGCTCGAGCGTTTCTGCATTGCGATCTTCGACCGCGAGCAACAATGGGAGCAGCAGGACCCCAGGACCCACGCGGCGATGGCAGATTTCCTTCGCGCCTATGTTCCGCTGCTCAAGAAGCGAGGCCTCGACAAGTATGCCTATGTCTATAACGCTGACGAGCCAGGCCCGAAGATGTGGGACACCGTCAGGAAGAACTATGAATTCGTGAAATCGGTGGACACGCAGCTCAAGACCTGGCTGTGCCTCAACAACGTCAAAGGAGTGCGGGCACTGGCTGGTTTCACCGACATGTGGGACGTTTATATCCGGCAATACGATCAATCGGGCGTGGAGCGGAACCGCAAGGCGGGTGAAACCGTCATCTGGGGGGTCTGTGTCTATCCGCACGAACACCCCAATCTCTTCATCGAATATCCGGCGATGGACGCGCGCATCATCGGCTGGCTAACGTATGCCTACCAGGTCACGGGCTTCGAATACTGGGGACTGAACCAGTGGGGCGCCAACACCGGGCGGCAGGACTGGGCATCTTTTGACAAAGGCAGCACGCACACAAGCTGGAAGCGGACCCGCTGGCCACTGGGTGACGGATGGCTTCTTTATCCCGGCCCGCATGGCGAGCCTCTCTCATCCGTGCGTTTTGAAAACCTGCGCGACGGTTTTGAAGATGCTGAGCTGCTGCTGATGCTCGATTCGCGCGGAAAGCAAGCAGAAGGCAGGCAGATTGCCGCCCGTGTCGCGAAGTCACCCGAAGATTACACTTCTGATCCTGCGGCCATTGAGGCGGCCCACGTGGCCGTGCTCAAAGCGCTCGCAAAATCCAACTCTAATTAGCAGGGTTTTCTGACTGATCAGCTAGAATTGGAAGATCGCGTAGAGAAGGAGGTGGAGATGACAGGTCAAAAGAAGTTGTTTCTGGTCCTAATGGTTGGGGCGTTGTTATTCAGCTGGGGGTGCTCGCAAAATGGCTCGGCCCCGGCAGGTTCGTCTTCCGGTGAGGCCGAATCGATTAAGCCTTTCCTGGGACGCTGGGATTTAACCGTAAAGACTGCAACCGAGGAACGCCCGTCATGGATCGAGATCACAGAGGAACAGGGTCAGGCAAAGGGTTTGATGACCGGATTCTGGGGCCATGCCACTCCCACAGGCGAAATTCAAGTCAAGGATGGCGAGATTGAGTTCCTCGCGCCCAAGGGTGCGGGTTACGCCGACGGCACCGAGCTTAAGGGAAAGCTCGACGGGGAGCAGCTTGCAGGCACGGCGACGGATCCGAAAGGCGTCGTCTGGCAATGGACCGGCCGCAAAGCACCGAGCCTGGAGCGGACAGGCGTTCCGGAATGGGGCAAACCCGTCCGGTTGTTCAACGGCAAGAATCTTGACGGCTGGAGGTTCAGCAATCCCGCGCATGTTTGGAGCGTCAAGAACGGCACACTCGTAAAGACCGCAACCAGTTCTGAAATCATCTCGACATCCAGGTTCGAGGACTTCAAGTTGCACGTCGAGTTTAAATGTGAAGGCTCATGCAACAGCGGCGTCTATCTTAGAGGCCGCTACGAGGTGCAAGTTGCAGCGGGCCCGAGCGATGATCTCCCCCCGAACCGTAGCATGGGTGCGGTTTACGGCTTCATTGCGCCGGAACCCGCTCCACCGGCTACGCTGGGGAAATGGCATAGCTACGACATCACGCTTGTGGGACGAACCCTTACCGTGGTCTACGATGGCCAGACGATCATTGACCAACGCGAGATTCCTGGCATTACCGGCGGCGCGCTCGACAGTAATGAAGGAGAGCCGGGCCCGATTTATTTCCAGGGCGGAGAGCACGGGCAGGTGGCATTTCGCAATGTCGTGATTACGCCCGCGACATAGCCCGGTTGAAGAGACAAGAAATTGTCGTCTGGAAAAAAGCGGCAGGTTGAGACTGGCGGGAGGCATGCGAAACGGAGGCCGGACAGGGAGAACTATACATACCCCGGTTTGAGCCCTCAGCACGACTGGTTATTCCTCATAAATCTAGGGGGGTGAAGATGTTACAAATGTGGCGCCAAGCAGCGAAGAGTTACAGAAAAAGGGCACAGATCTGGTGCCTGGTTTTGGCCACGCCGGTTTGCCTCGGCTGGATTCCATCTACAGCTTCTGCCCAAGGAAGGCAGGCTGTCCAGGAAGCACGCAGCAGAGCCTTTTACCAGTACCTGACCGAACGCGGGGCCGAAATGAGCCGGCAAACTCTGAGCAACGTCCATACCCTTCAGCAGTTGAAACAAGTGAAACCTGAGTTGCGGCGTGAATTGGCCTACATGGTGGGGCTTGATCCAATGCCCGCCCGGACGCCGCTCGAAGCGAAGATTGTCGGCAGCCTTGATAAAGAGGGCGTCCGCATTGAAAAAGTTGTTTACCAAAGCATGCCCGGGCTTTACGTAACCGGAAACCTTTATATTCCCACGGAGGGCAAGAAGCCCTTCCCTGTGGTGCTCTACCTCTGCGGTCACTCCCCCAATCCCTACGGAGCCAAGGTCGTCTACCAGCGTCACGCCATCTGGTTCGCCCAGCATGGCTACGCCTGCCTGGTTCTCGACACGCTCGAGTTCGGAGAAGTTCCCGGCATCCACCACGGACTTTACGACCAGAACATGTGGCAGTGGCTGTCGCTCGGTTACACTCCCGTGGGAGTGGAAGTCTGGAACGCCATTCGGGGTCTCGACTATCTCGAAACCCTTCCCTGGGTGGATATCCACCGGGTTGCGCTGACGGGAGAATCAGGCGGCGGCTCCATCACCTGGTACACCGCGGCGCTGGACGAGCGCATTGCTGTTGCCGTCCCGGCCATCTCCACCTGGACCGCGGGAACACAGGTTTCGCTGCACGGCGTGGTTGAAAATTGCGACTGCATGTACTACCCCAACATCTATGAGCAGGACTTCCCAATCCTGGGAGCTCTGATCGCCCCACGCCCGCTCAAGATAATCAGCGCGCGGCTCGATCCTATGTTTCCTCCAGCGGGCTACAACGCCGTCTATGAGAAACTGAAACCGATCTACGCACTCTACGGCGCCGAAAATAAGATCTCTGCATTTGACCAGGAAGCCCATCACGGAGACAACGTCCCGCTTCGGCGCGAATCGGCCACCTGGATCCAGCACTGGCTTAAAGGAGACAACACGCCGTATGACGACGGAACTTTCACGCCAATACCCGGCCCGCAGCTCGAGTGCCTGTTGAAGCAGCCCGCCGATGCCACCAACTACGGAATCTACAACCACTTCGTTCCCGTAGCTCCGATCCGCAACTACACCAGCGCCGAGGCCTGGAACGCGCGGCGGAAGCAGGTTCTTGCCGGGCTGAAATCGAAGGTTTTCCGGGCCTTCACCAAATCACCCGTGCCACTTGACGCCCAGATCGAGCCCATTGAATGGTCATGGGCCAACAAGTACACCGACGTCTTCAGCGTCACCTTCACCAGCGAACCGTTGGTACAGGTCCGCGGCATCCTCTACCGGCCGAAAGGGCCTGAAAAGCCTCGCAGGGCGCTGATCTACGTCAAGGGCCGGCATGATGACATTTCAGTGGTGGACTTTGACAAACTGCTGCCGCTGTTTGGCCGCTATGAAATCCTGGTGCTGCAACCGCGCGCCACAGACTTTGCCATCAGCGACCAGGACTGGGTCACTCTGGAAAGAACGGCGGAGATTCTGGGCTCAACCATCGAATCGATGCAGGTGTGGGACATCATGAGGTCCGTCGAATTCATGACTGCCAACGAAAAAGTCGATCCGGCTTCGCTGTCGATCTATGGCAGAGGCGACATGGGCATTCTCGCCCTTTATGCCGCCATTATGGACTCGCGCCCCGGATGCGTGGTCCTCGATGATCCGCCTACGACACATTGGGACGGCCCGCCACTATTGAATGTTCTCCGGGTAACCGACATTCCTGAAGCCGCCGCCCTGTTTGCTCCTCATGAGTTGGTGCTACTTCAGCCGGCTGGCCAGGGCTTTGATCACACCGCCGCGCTATACCGGCTCGCGGGGCATGCCAACCAGTTCCGGAAAGCGCGCAGCCTCCCCGCAGCGCTCCAAGTGTGGGAACAGGAAAGGTCGCCGAAGGGGCTGGAGTAAGGTCGCAGTCTAAACCGCTTGCTTGCTCTGCCTTACGCAGGACCGCGCCACCGATCGATGACGTTTTTGAATAACTCAGGCCGCTGGCGCGTCCAGGCAGTTTTCGGGTTGCGTGACCAGAACAATCTTCCGGGGCTCAATGTTCCCAGCCTGCGATACAATCCATCACCACAAGAATGGAGTAGGAGGAGATGTGCCGATGGACAACTCGCGTGATCCAAAACCGAATTCGCGGAGCGTTTCCGGCCGCAGGGATTTTCTCAAGGCCTCGGTTGCCGGCGCCATGGGAGCTGCTCTGTCGCCGGGCGGAACCGCTGCCAGTCCCCTGCCCGCAACGGCACAGCGTCCCAACATCATCTACATCCATTCGCACGATACGGGACGCATGACCAGCCCCTACGGCGTCGCCGTGCCCACACCCAACATCCAGCGGCTAGCGGAAGAGGGCGTTCTTTTCCGCCAGGCGTATAATGCCGCTCCCACGTGTTCGCCCAGCCGAGCCAGCCTGCTGACGGGCGAGTGCCCCCACAGCAACGGGATGCTGGGCCTGGTGAACCGCGGCTTCCAGATGACGCCCGAGGGTTACGAGCACCACATCGTCCGCACGCTTCGGCGCGAGGCCGGATATCATTCCACGCTGGTCGGCCTGCAGCATATTGCCCGCGACCCGCACTCCATCGGCTACGACAAGGTGGAAGAGGTCCGCAGCAACCGCGTGGCCGATGTCGCGCCGCAAGCTGTCCGTTTTCTGCACAACCAACCGCAGCAGCCGTTCTGGCTGACGGTGGGTTTTTTTGAAACCCACCGCCCTTACCACAAGGCCGCGCCCGCCGATGACGCTCGCTACATTCAGCCGCCCGCGCCCGTTCCGGATGTGCCGGCCAGCCGCCAGGACATGGCGGACTTTCATGCCACGGTCCGCACGCTCGATTGGGGCGTGGGAGAAGTGCTGGCGGCGCTCGAAGCAGCAGGTCTCGCTGAAAACACCCTGGTGATTTCCACCACGGACCATGGCATCGCCTGGCCCACCATGAAGTGCAATCTTTTCGATGCCGGAATGGGCGTGCATCTAGTAATGCGCGGCCCCGGAGGGTTCACCGGCGGCAAGGTGTGTGAGGCGCTGGTTTCGCATCTGGACATCTATCCTACACTTTGCGAGTTGCTCCAGATCAAGCCCCCCGAGTGGCTCCAGGGGCGTTCAATCATGCCCGTGCTGCGCAGTGAAAAAGAGGAGATCAATGAGGCCGTCTTTTCAGAGGTAAACTACCACGCCAGCTACGAACCCAAGCGCGCCGTGCGAACCAAGCGATGGAAATACATCCGCCATTACGGTGGCCGCGCGCATCCCGTTCTGCCCAACTGCGATGACGGATTGACCAAGAGCTATTGGGTGAAACACGGTTGGACCAAAGAAGAAGTTGCGCCTGAAGCGTTTTACGACCTGGTGTTCGATCCCAATGAGCGGAACAATTTGGTGAACGATCCGGCCCACCGCGCCGCGCTCGATGAGATGCGCCAGCGCATGGATAAGTGGATGCAGGCGACCAACGATCCCCTGCTGCGCGGCCCGGTCCCGGCGCCACACGGGGCAACGTACAACGATCCCGATGAGGTCTCGCCCGGCGACCCGGTGACCACCGTTCCGTGAGATCCTTGAGTCAAGGGCTAAAGCCCGCTCTGTTAGCGTGCTATTTCTTGTCGGACCTAAAGGTCCGACCCCCTGCTTTTGCCAGGCACGGCGATAACTTTTTCTCAGGAGGTCGGAGCTTTAGCTCCGACATTTGCCAGGTTCTTCAAGCCGGGGCTTTCAGCCCCTGAAGCAGCCTTCGCGGGTCGCGCATCCGATCCGCAGTCCGGAATGTATGCACCAGCCGCGAATCGCGGTGGGGCGCAAGCTGTAGTTACAC
>OBIZ01000062.1_pt1 | contig 19179 bp, 8 predicted proteins | sample 1519801 | NCBI WGS metagenome assembly OBIZ01 (sample SAMN01911456, study PRJEB22533) | soil metagenome | biome: Soil | place: Malaysia | collected 2012-04-30 | depth DG_metagenome m | reverse complement strand
GCAGCCTGGGAGTAACAGGTGAGATTTTCGATCCACGCATCATCTATGACCAGACGGACAATCGCTTCATCCTGTCCGTTGCGGAAGTTGACATGACCAATTTCACAAACGGAAATGTGCTTGTTGCCGTGTCACAGACTTCAGACCCGCGAGGGGTATGGAACAAATTTGCGATTAACTTCATGGGGCGCAATCCATCGAACACGGCCAACACGTTTCCCGACTTTCCAACGCTGGGCTTGAGTGCCTCCGCGGTCTATATCTCCACCGGGCAATTTGTGTTGAACTCGGCGTGTATGTCAAACGACACCTGCTCTTTCTCCGACACATGGATCAAAGTGATTGGGTTACCCGGATTGCTTGCCGGCAGTTCCACGCTTAACCTCACGACCTTTGCCAATGTGACCACCGCAACCGGTGAACCGGCCTTTACGGTTGAACCGGCGATGACATACGGTACCGCCCCGGGAGAATTTCTGGTCGCCGCCTCGTTCACCTCAAACCCGGGCACCCACCTGAATGTGTTTGAGATCAACACTGCTGGAACCCCGGCGCTCAGTTCAACAAGCCTGACGGTACCCAATTTCGCTTTCCCACCCGATGCAACCCAACCCGGAACAGGCGCCTATATCGCCACCAATGATTTCCGCCTCCTGAACGCGGTATGGTCCAACAATTCTCTATGGTGCGGGCAGAATGTGCAGAACACTTCCGGGGCGGGCGTGGTGGCCCGATGGTACCAGATTGCAGCCGCCAGCCTGGGCACAGTTTCGCTGACACAAACCGGGGACATCACGGGAAGCGGGGACGCCTATTTCCCGGCCCTCAACGTCGATTCCGGGGGCAACGTCGGAATGGTCTTCACAACCTCGAGCGTCACTCAGTTTGCGTCGGCTGCATTCACAGGCAGGTCAGCTACCGATCCCTCGGGTGCCATGCGAAACGTCTCAATGTATCGCGAAGGCACCGGCGAATATTATGACTTTGCCACCCGCTGGGGCGATTACAGCGGGATCTCACTCGATCCAAGCGGCAGCGGTTTCTGGATGATTGCCGAGTATGCAGGCAGCCCGAACCCGCATTTTGGTACTGCAATCGCACAAACGGTGGGCCCCCCGTCTCTGGGCCTTTCCACCACCGTGCTTGATTTTGGTTCTGAAACGGTAAATATTCCTTCGGCGCCGCTGGCGGTTACCATCACCAACAGCAACACCTCTTCGGTAACGCTGGGGAACGCAACCATTTCCGGGGGCAACCCTTCCGTGTTCGCAATCAGTTCGGACGGATGCTCCAACGTGACGCTGGCCCCCGGCGTATCCTGCACGCTCAGCGTTACGTTTACGCCAGCCAGCATCGGAACGGCTTCGGCGTTGCTCGAACTGAACACAAATCCTGCTGAACTGCCGGTGCAGGTTTTCCTGACCGGCGTGGGTGCACAGGCAACGGGTGGGCTGAATCTTTCGCCCACCACACTCACCTTCCCAGATACACCGGCGCACACTTCCAGCGCCCCTCAAACTGTCCAGGTGACCAACACCTCAAGTAGCCCAGAGTCTCTGGAAATCTTTTTTCAGGCTTACAATCCCCCGTTTACGCAGACGAACAATTGCGGCCCATCCCTGCCCGCCGGCCAAACGTGCCAAATCAATATAGTGTTTCGGCCTACATCGGCTTCCACTTTCTACGGGACGGTCCCCACATACCTGGAAGTTCTCTATCAAGGATTCCCGACGGGGGTATCAATTCCTTCTGTAGCCGTTTACGGAACCTCGGTTGCGGCTCCCTTGATTACCCTGTGCCCAACCTCGGTCGATTTCGGCACCCAGACAGTTGGGACCACCAGTCCGCCGCAAGCTGTGACCGTGAACAATTCAGGAACAAGTGCCTTGACGGTGAGCGGCATCAGCATCAGTGGGGATTTTGCCCAGACCAATACATGCGGAACGTTGCCGGCAACCCTTCCCTCGGGAATGGGCTGCACCATCTCGGTCACTTTTACCCCTACGGCAGCAGGAACCAGCACGGGAACCCTTACAGTGGCCGACAATGCCGCAGGAAGCCCTCAAACCGCACAACTGACCGGCACGGGAGTTACTTCTATCGCACAGACCAACCTCTCTGTCCACGAGCCGCGGTTGGCATCAGGAGCCATGCAACTCATCAACCACGTGTCTTCGACGGTTCGGCCGCCTGCACTCCACGTTCGTCGTTCTTCCCGGCTTGCGGCAGCCCGCTACGGCAAACTCCCGCTGAGTTTTGAGGCCAACCGCGGACAGACGGATTCCCGTGTCAAATTTCTTTCGCGCGGTGGCGGTTACATCATGTTCCTGACGGACCGGGGAGCTGTACTGAAATTGTGGGACAAACACCCACGAGCCCATTCTCCGAAGACTGGCGGCTCTCTGCAAAAGAACAGGTCCCATCCAGAGCCGGTGTCTGACGTTGTCCGCATGACTCTCGCCGGGGCCAACCCCAACGCGCGCATCTATGGTCTTGACGAATTGCCCGGCAAAGCGAATTACCTGATTGGGAATAATCCGTCGAAGTGGAAAACCAACGTGCCAATGTATGCAAGAGTAGAGTACCGTGGAGTCTATCCCGGTACCGACCTGGTCTACTACGGCAACCAGCGTCGATTGGAATACGACTTTGTCCTTGCCCCCGGCGCAGATCCCAGTGTAATTCGTTTCAAGATTGAAACCCCGCTTTCAGAAAAAGGAACGGCCGGACATGGGACGCACCTGCGCATTGCCGCAAATGGCGATCTCGTGATTCCAACGGCGGGAGACGATGTTCGTTTCGGGAAACCTTTGGTGTACCAACCGGAGGGAATAGGCCGCCAAGCGACAACTGTCCGAAAAGACTACCTGGAAGGACGATTTGTTCTGCGAAAAGTCCAACATAGCGACTACGAAGTCGCATTCCAGCTGGCCTCATACGATCATTCAAGGCCGCTTGTGATCGATCCCGTCCTGAGCTATTCCACCTATCTGGGAGGCAGCGGGAAAGACCAGGCAAAGGCCATTGCCGTCGACGCTGCTGGCAGTGCGTATGTCGTCGGCACTACGGCTTCGACAGATTTCCCCGTCGCAAATGCTTTGCAAACCAAGATCAATCGGACGTTCCCTAGCGATACGGATGCATTTGTCACCAAGCTGAGTCCGGATGGGACGTCTCTGGTTTATTCAACTTTTCTCGGCGGAACACGCGGCGAAATTGCATCCGCGATTGCGGTAGACACCCAGGGAAACGTTTACGTGGGAGGCGAAACGAAATCGTCCGATTTCCCCGTCACCCAGGGAGCCTTCCAAACGGTTTCCAAGGGTGGGACCGACGCATCAGACGGCTTCCTGGTAGAGATCAACTCGACTGGCTCGACCCTCGTTTATTCGACCTATTTCGGAGGGAGCGGCAACGACATGGTCACGGCTTTGGCCCTGGACGCTTCCGGCGACGCTTATATAACGGGAGTTACAGCTTCTTCAGACATGCCGACCACGTCAGGCGTGCCTCAAAGTACGCTTGGGGGGGCGGCAACGCCCAGTTGCTACCAGGAGCTGGGTCCAACGTGGGCGTGTGGCGACGCATTTGCCGCAGAAATGAACCCACAGGGCACTGGGCTGGTTTACTCCACTTATCTCGGTGGAACCGGAGACGACTATGCCTCCAGCATTGCAGTGGACTCGACAGGCAGCGCATATGTTGCTGGCACCACGAATTCATTAGATTTTCCAACAACTAACGGAACATATCAGGGTTGGCTTTCGGAGGACGGGCGTAATGCCTTCATCACAAAAATAAACCCCTTGGGAGCTGGCCTGGCGTATTCCACGTACCTCGGGGCGTCCGGAAACGATACGACGGGTGGCACAGGCGAGGTTGCCTATGGTATAGCTGTCGACACCCAAGGGAACGCCTATGCAGCGGGCGTCACCAATTCAACGGATTTCCCGACCTTGAATCCAATCCAAACTGGACAGCCTGTCTACCCGTCGGTCACCCAGGCATTCGTAACCAAACTCCACCCTGCAGGCTGTGGCCTGGTCTATTCGACACGCCTTGGAGGATTCCTATACACGTTAGGCACCGGCATCGCAGTGGACTCAGGTGGGGATGCGTATGTCACAGGGTGGACAGCCGATTTTGACTTCCCGGTCCTGAATCCATTCCAGGCCAGCTACCGCCAGGTGAACAGCGGTGGCGCTCTACACACAGAGGCTTTTGTATCCAAGTTGGCCCCAACAGGCTCATCGCTGATCTATTCGTCGTATTTGGGTGGCACCACAACCGACCTTGCCACGGGTTATGGTGGGGGTGATTTCGCCAACGCCATTGCCTTGGACTCCGCTGGAAACGCCTACATTGCGGGTGAAACCGATTCCATCGATTTCCCAGTAGTTAATGGCGCTGATCCAACTTATCGCGGCTCACGTGACGGTTTCGTCACCAAGGTTGCTCCTACCGTTGTTCCCAGCATCACACTGACCCCATCCATGCTGATTTTTCCGGATACAGCAGTCGGAGCTACCAGTGCCCCGGTTTCTGTAACGCTGGCCAATACGACAAGCAACCCTGTCACAATCAACAGCGTGGCCGCTCAGCCAGGCAATCCGCATTTCGCAGTAGTCAGCAATTCCTGCAACACGACGTTGCAAGCGGCTGCGAGTTGCACGTTCGGGTTGACTTTCTCACCGGTCAACAACGGTCTCGACTGGAGTAGGGTCACTGTGAACGACAGCGCCTTTGCAGGACCACATTCTGTACCCCTTTACGGCACCGGGTACACTCCCCCTACGATCAAGATTTATGGCAACAACGGGGACTCTGAGTATCTCGCCACGCCGGCTGGCACTAAGATAACATCCCAAATTCTGGTGGAAAACACGGGGAATCAGCCCCTGACTATCAGCAGCATCAATGTGACCGGGACTGGTTTCTCTCAGACCAACAGCTGCACCTCGCCAACGCCGTTCCCGCAACCCTGCACGGTCGATCTCACATTTGCCCCGACAACTGCCGGCACCGTGACCGGGACGCTCACGGTTGCGGGAAACGCCGCCAACAGCCCGCAGACTCTTCCCTTGACAGGCGTCGGACAGGATTTTGCCGTGGGGGTGACACAAGGAACTCCTTCGTCCACCACCGTTACGGCTGGCCAAGCCGCCACCTACAGTGTTGATGTCAGTTCAACGACCGGGTTCAACCAATTGGTTTCACTAGCCTGCACCGGAGCACCTGCCCACGCCACGTGCTCAATCGATCAGACCGGCATTGTCATATACGGGGCAACGCCTGTTACAACCAAAATAACCCTTAGCACTACGGCCAGGTCATTACTTCCGAAAGGCCATAGACTTGACAGACCTCGCGGGTTCGGCGTTAATCCCCACGAATTTTGGTATGGATTGCTGCTGCTCCTGGCCTCCCTGATGGCAGCTGCTGCCTCAGGGAGGTCCGTGACAGCCATTGACCGCAACTTTCGGCCTCTACTGCGTCTCTCAGCGCTCATCCTTCTGTTGATGCTGTGGGCAACCTGCGGTGGAGGAGGAGGAGGAGGAGGTGGTGGTGGTGGTGGTGGCCCGTCACAGCAGAACGGGACCCCGGCAGGAACCTACACAATTACGGTCACGGGCTCTTCGGGCAGTCTCAACCACAGCACCACTCTCAAGCTGACTGTGCAGTAAACCCCCAGGGCCGGCATCTCCGAGCCCTTCGCCGCAGCTTCTCAGGTGCGCCGTGCAGAAGCTTGTTCTATCGCGGCCATAAGAAAAAATAATGCCAACCGAGAACGGATATGTGAGAATATACCGGATTACGTTGAGGCAAGGCAGTCACTAGTGTCGAACTTCCAATTCATATTCACTAACGCCATAAACTTCACTCCCGGCGTACCCATCAATGGGAAATAGCACTTCAGATCATCCGTCTCCCCAAAAACGAGTGGTGACGCTGCCACGCGTTATGGTCGCCACCACGGCGATGCTGACGTTCATCTCTTTCTGGCGGGCGGCAGCCATTGTTCTGAATGACCTGGCTTCGTCGGCTTTCTACGCCGGCGGCATCGCCGAACAGGCGATCGGGGCATCAGCGCCATGGTTCATCCTGGCCGTCATGCTGTTTGCGTACGCTGTCGCCCAGATGTACGTGGAAAGCTGCAGCATGTTTGTGCGCGGGGGCGTTTACCGCGTGGTCAAGGAAGCCATGGGCGGTACGCTGGCCAAGGTCTCTGTCTCGGCTTTGATGTTTGACTACATCCTCACCGGGCCTATCAGCGGCGTTTCCGCCGGCCAATATCTGGTGGGTTTCGTCAATGAACTCCTGCAGCATGCCCACATCAACATTGTCCTGCCCACCAATTCCACTGCGGCCATTTTTGCGGCGGCGGTGACGATCTACTTCTGGTGGGAAAACATCAAGGGCATTGAGGAATCCAGCGAAAAAGCCATCCGCATCATGGAGTTCACCACCATCCTGGTGGTTCTGATGATCGGGTGGTGCGGGTACACACTCTGGGTGAGGGGCGGCCACCTTCCGCCTGCTCCCGTCCCTGCCAACCTGCATTTTTCCGTCGAAGCCGAGGGCTGGCTGCGTTCCAGCCATCTGCCGGAGATTATCGGAGTGGTTGGAATCCTGGTGGCGTTTGGCCATTCAGTGCTGGCCATGAGCGGATTGGAGACCCTTGCCCAGGTTTACCGGGAAATTGAGCATCCCAAGCTGCCCAATCTGAAGAAAACGGCTTTTATCGTCTTTATTTTCAGCATGGTTTTCACTTCGCTGGTCTCATTCTTCGCGTTCATGATCATTCCCGATGCCGCAACCCGCCTCAGCTATAAAGACAACCTGATCGCCGGTCTTGCGATGAACGTGGTGGGGCCTGTCACGCTTCGCCTGCTGTTCCATGGCTTCGTGGTAGTGGTGGGGATCATGATCCTGGCGGGGGCTGCCAACACCGCCATCGTTGGCTCCAACGGAGTCCTCAACCGCGTGTCCGAGGATGGTGTTCTGGCAGACTGGTTCCGGCAGCCGCATCCGCGCTTCGGCACATCCCACCGGATTATCAATCTGGTGGTAGGCCTCCAATTGCTGACCATCTTCCTCAGCCGCGGTAACGTGATCCTCCTGGGCGAAGCGTACGCCTTCGGAGTAATTTGGAGTTTCGCCATGAAGGGGCTCGGGGTTCTGGTGCTTCGCTTCACCCGGCCGGGGCCGCGCGAATTCCGCGTCCCACTGAACCCAAGGTTGAGGCGCCTTGAATTTCCGCTTGGCCTCGGACTGATTACGCTAACCCTGTTTGCAACTGCAGTTATCAACCTGTTTACCAAGGAGATCGCTACCGTCACCGGGGTCACGTTCACCTTGCTGTTCTACGCTCTGTTTGTGTTATCCGAGAAGCACAACCAGCGCACCAGAGCAGCCCGGGGCGAGCTCGACCAGTTTAATCTGGAGCCGAGCGAGGACATCTCTTCAGAAGGCGTTGGATCGCGCCCGGGCAATATCCTGGTGCCGGTCCCTGACTATTTCAAACTGTACCACCTGGCTTCAGTGCTGGAGCGGGCCGATATCGAGCGCCAGGATGTTGTCGTCCTCCACATTCGTGTCCTGTTGCGGGCCGGTTCCGGCGAGCACGGCCTGGAACCGGAGCAGTTGTTTACCGTCTATGAACAGGAATTGTTCACACGTGCGCTGGCTCTATCTGAGAAATACGGGAAGTCGGTTAAGCTGGCGGTGATTGCCGCAACGGATGTGTGGGACGGCATCTTGCGGGCGGGCCAGAATCTTCAGTCGTCCACCATCGTTCTGGGATCATCGACAAAAATGTCTGCCGCGGAAGAGGCGCGCAGGGCGGGCCTGGCGTGGGAAGGATTGGCCAACCCCAAGCCGCAGTTGACGGTGGAAGTCTACTCGCCGCACGGACGGGAAGAGGTTTATTATCTGGGCCCGCACGCACCGCACCTGACCCCGAATGAAATTGACCTTCTGCACAAAATCTGGCTCAATTGCAGTCAACGCCTGGAGCCGGAGGAGATCCACCACCATGACATCGTCCACTTTGCGCTCACGGAAATTGAACAAAAACTCCACGAACAACAGGGTAACGAAGTGCTCGAACGGTTGAGACAACACCTTGAAGAGATGAAGTCCCGCCGCGTTCCCCATTTGTAACCTGTTGCGGGTTCCAATCAGAGAGTTTCGTATCCCTCGGCTGACATTACCATTGTTTGTGTTCGGAGACTTCTGGGAGGGGCAGTTCTGAACAGCCAGTGCAAGCCAACGGTTTGCAGGCGCAACGCACCGTCACCCTAGTGGGAATTGCCATGCTGAGCAAAGTCCGCCACTCCGACCCGAACCACGGTTCTGTGTAAAGGTCTGTCAGCCTTGCGCCCGCCAGTGGCGGGACGTTCTTCTGTCCAGACTCCGTAGACCCGGCCGCCGAAGGCAGCGACCCCCGTGTAATCCCCAATGAAATCGTTGTTGGGATCAAACGGCTTGTTCATCCAGAGGTAATTGTGAAAGGTGCGGCCATGATCGGTTGACTGAGCAAGAACCACAACGGCCTTGCTGTTATCCGGATCGTCCCGCCGGTCGTAGAAGATGAGATTGGCGGCTCCCGTCAACGGATCAACAGACAGCCACTGGAAGAACTGGTCAGCCCCGTCGTGAATGGGATCGGAATTCACTCGAACCGGCTGCGTCCAGTTCAGTCCGCGGTCGGCCGATGTGGAACAAAAAACATCAACGTCTCCATTGCGATAATCGCTCCACGTCAGGAACAGAAGCCCGGCGCCATTGCCCCCATGGGGATCAATTGAAATCACCGGGAAGCCGTCGGTCCTGTCCACATCCGTGATTTGGAAGTACGGTGGCGCAATGGGAATGACGCCGCGCGAAGGAGCAAACGTCCGGCCTCCATCACGCGAAGACGTAAACACTACGTGCGTGCCGTCTGCCCATACAACATAAAGCGTACCGTCCGGCCCCACCGCGCCGGAAAAACCTTCTACGTCGCCGTTGTCATCCCTGGGCAATCCCGCTTCTGTGCTGATCCGAATGGGCTTTGACCAAGTCACGCCGCCGTCCTCCGAACGCGACAAGAGGATCAGCGATTGTGTCAGACTGAATTGTGTCCATCCCACATAGAGGTTCCCTGCGTACGGCCCATTCGTGTTGTCGGCCACAATGTAGGGTTTGTCCTCAAAAGGTATGCCGGGCTCGGTGGCGTGTTCGATTACCGGAACAGCCGGTTGTTCCCATGTTTCGCCACCGTCGAGCGACCGCCGCACGAATATCCCGTTGCGGCTGGCGTTGTGGCCCCAGTACTCTTCAGTCCCAAGCTTGTCGAATGCAATGTAGCAAAGAAAGGCGTGGCCACTGTTGTCATACGCAACGGAAACGTCGCCTGAAACGGCATAGTTGGGAGGCATGGTTCCTGAAGCCGTTCTCCAGCTTCGACCGGCGTCCCTCGAATAGGCGATGTGAGCCCCTGTCTGGTAGGCAACCACCACCTGTTGAGGGTTGCGAGGGTTGATGGCAACTGAAGGCTCGTTGAAAAATCCTCGGTGACTCGTGAGAGTATCGACTTTCGCCGCGGGCGGCGCCTGCAGAGAGACACTCTGGCCGTCCGCTGCCGTAGCAACAAGGGCACCGAGACAGATGGCCGCGACGCAAGTGGCCACACTCTCATGGCGGAAAGGACGTAAACGCGACAATCCAATTTTCAAAACTCGCATAGAAATGGAACCCTCCGGAACCTCTGCCCAAAGATGCGAATTCCTGCAATCGGCTAGCGTGGAGCAAGAGGCTTCAGTATTTCATCAAGAAGGTCCGGGTTGCCGGCTTCACGGACCAGATGCGGAAACACTTCTCCGCCGTGATAATCAATGGCGCAGGTCTTGTAATAGTCATCATTCAAGACCAGCAGTCGCAGTGGCTCTTTCGACGTTGTGCCGGCCCTCAGCGCCAGGCGAAGCACTTGCGGCGTAAACTGACGCCCGTTAACCGCAATCACTTTCATCCCCGGAGAAATTCCAGCTCTATAAGCCGGCTTGGTCACAATGGAATCCTCGACGGAGCCATCACTCTTAAGCAGAAGGCCGATCGAATAAGACTCGTCGATATTGTTGTGAACCGCCTCGGAATTCTGCATCATGGCAGGCTCAACACTGCTGTAAACCACTTTCCATCCGCTGTCTTCTATTCCGCCAACGGGGGCGCCCGGGGAAGTCGAATTCAGCCGCTTGTGGAGGAAGTCTGCCCAGTCATAGGGCGCAATTTTGCCCAGCGCATCAACCAGATCCTGGAAGGTGTAAGGCATTAGCTGCGGACCATCGTTCGGGCCACCGTAAAACAGCCGGCAGAAGTCATCCAGCGACTTCCTGCCGTGCGTCTCATGGCTGATAATGCTGTTAACCTCAAGCCACAGCAAGACACCTTCGTCGTAAAAATCCACGCCTCGACGCCAGTTAGCCCACTCCTCAGGCCCACCGTATAGAATTTGAGCATCGGCCGCAGTATCCACCAGCGGGCGCCAGGTCCGCCCTGGCCGGGCCGGACCAAATCTGGCGGCTATCAAAGCCAGGTTCTCCCTGTACTCTTCAGGGGTCCACAATCCGCTGCGCGCCGTTAGAAGGTCGCCCAGGTATTCAGTGAGCCCTTCATAAATCCAGAGCATGTCGGTCTTCATGGGCTCTTCGTAATAAGCAGGGCTCAAATCTTTCGGGCGGCGGAACTTGCCGTTCCAGGAGTGGACAAATTCGTGAGGCAACAGCGTGGCCATATTCAGGCGCAATGCTGAATCGATCAGCGAAAATTCCTCCACGCGGCTGTCGTCGGACTCATGGTGTTCCAGCCCGAAGTGGGCAACATGATCGCTCAGGGTAAACAGAAAATGATAATCGCGATAGTGCCGCGCTCCGAACAACTTGCCCGTCTCGGCCACCAGATTCGTATACCCCTGCTTCAGTTCCGGGGTCATGTCGAGCGCCGCTTCACTGTCGGCCGCCAGGTCAATCTCATGATGGATCGGCTCTCCCGGAGGGGTCACATCCACAACCCGATAAAAGCGACCGGCGCTGACCGGCGAATCGACCAGGCGATTCAGGGAGGCTGGCTTGAATTCGATTTCATTGCCCTCCTTGCCGGCAACAGGGAGCGGCGTCCCGAACTTCCAACCTTCGGGAAGCTTTAGACTCGCTTTGAAAATAATGTCCTGCGCCAGTCGGCCCGCGGGATAAAGAAGGTTCTGGTTCCAGCTGATGACGGCCAGCTTGTCGGTCGCCGAAGCGCCGGCCGTAAACCCGGATGTGGATTCGGGTTCAACGTAATCGAATGTGGCATCGAGAACGCTGACACCTTGCGGGATGTCCAGATGAAAGGCAAACATGTCCACCAGGTCGCGACGCCACGGTATGGTTTTTCCATTGCCGCTGAATTTCAATCCAGCCAAATTGACAATTGGCCCGTCCGGCGCATGTTCACCCGGGATCCATTTGGGATAGTAGAGGGTAAGGCGCCCGGGAGAGACAGGAATTCCCATGTGCGTGTGGATAATTTTCTTCGGCGCCTGTGTGGCATCAACCTCCAGAGTTATGGGGGACTGGGCCTTCAGCCCCAGCGTGCCGGCCATGAATGCGAAAACAAAAACCAGATAAGTCCAATAGCGTGAAATAATCATCCTTTCCATCCTCTTATTCAATTGACTTTAGTGGGATCGCCGGCATCCGGGAGCGTGTTTCCGGAATGGATCGCCATCGGATTGCCGGCGTGCCGCTCGTGCGAGACAGACGCGAATTAAGGGCAGGGGTCTCCCCTCCAAATCTCCGATCATAACGCGGTTCAGCGCACTCCTCAAAGGTTCTATCCGGGGGCATGTAAGGCAGGAATCAAACGCTGCACCGGCGGTTGCTCCCTCACGCGGACAGAGTGATACGACATTTACTGTCGTCACTCCCCCTCCCTCGTCACATGGTTGGAGTGGTTTTCGGGCGCGGGTTAAAGTCGCTGGGCTTTATGTTCACTACTTTGAGCCGGCGGTCTGTGGTAACGATTCCGAGGTCCTTGCAGCCATAGCCCGTTTCCTGCGGCAGATGTTGAACCAGCGAATCGGGAATTTCAGCGTAACTTGCTGGCAGAAGTTCGGCCTCTCCAAGAAGGCGCGCAGGGCTGAAGGCTCCGGTCAGATCGCCAATTCCTGGCGTGATAGCGTCCTGGGGACCAAGATCCTTCTCGCCAAACTGCTTTTCACCCAGCCTTCGGGCGCGTTCCTCATCCGGCAGAAGGGCCAGCGGCGGCAAATTGAAAACGACGTCCACAAACTTTACCACGGAAGCCTGGTTACCTTTTGAATGAGCAACGTATTGCGTTCGCGCGTATGGCGAGATGAGAATCAGAGGAACGCGCGGGCCGTCACTGATTACAGAGCCATCCGGGCCTTTTGCGCGAACCGGCGGTGGAACATGGTCGTAATCCCCTTCCGAGTCATCCCAGGTGATGATGATGGCGCTTTCCTCCCAATAGGGGCTTGCGGCAATTGCATTCACGGCCTTGGCCACCAGCGCCTCACTGATCTGGGCATCAGCATAGGCCGGATGGTCATCGTCCCCCTTGAAGTTCCTCTGTACCCTTGGGTCAGGATCGGCAGGATTGATATTAAACGGATTTTTGTAACCGCCCTTCACAAAAAAGACCCCACCCTGTTTCGGAAGGGTTTTCTGCTCCAGTGCGTCAAAGAACGCGTGCAGCCCGTGGAGTTGACCACGCATTTGGGGATTGTTAGCGATGTATCCAAAGTATTGCGGCCCGTTGTGGTGCGTAATATAGGCCGCATGAAGGCCGAATGCGTCCTCCGGGCCGTCGTCCATGTCAACCTTTCCCGAACCGTAGCCTTCTTGATACCAGCCGAACCCTACCGGAGCCTGGTGGCGGTGGGAAATAAAAGGGATGTCATGACTGACGTCTGTGAGGTCGTGGAGTGGGTCGCGGTCTTGCGTGGCGACTGTCTTCAGTTGATTCCCCTGCAGCGTGAGCGGGAGCGAGGCAAAAGTCAGGTTAATCTGGGTGTTTGGTTTTTTTTCGTACCCAAAATCATGGGGATTGACGGGCATTTTCTGAGCTTTCGGAGTCGGGTCCAGGGGCGATCCCCAGAAAGGGTCGTCATCGTTCATCACGGGAACACCGGGCGCGTGCGAACCGTCGCCGGTGTAAGCCTGGTTCGGGTGCAAAACCCACTGCGTCTGGCCCGTCTGTGCGGCAATAATAGCCAGATTGCCGAGTGTGGATGGTCCCGTCATTTCCTGAAACACATGATCGAACAGCACGAAACGGCTGGCGTATTGCCATAGCAGAGGTATGGTGTCGCAGTCTTCGTAGGCCATGGCCAACTCGCCCATCTGCTTTGCCACCAGAGGAGGAGCGCCGGACTTCATGTATCTACGTTCCTCAGCAAGTGCGAACCGGTCCATTCTGGGAACGCCACCCTGAATGTCCATCTTTGCGACAATCATGGGATGCGAGTGGTCCACGTCATCGGTATCGGCTGCATAATCCTCAGGGCCAATTCGGAAGGGCTGAATCATTACGGTCGTGCCATCGGTGTCAATCAGGGGCTGGGTGAATCCTGGAGTTTCTTCCGGCTTATGGCTGAAAATGCCCTCCGCACCGGGGTACGTCCCAAAGTATGAATCAAATGACCGGTTTTCCTGATAAAGGACAAAGACGTATTTGATTTTCTTTCGCACAAGCTCCGTCAGCTGCTTCGGCGAAATTTGGGGTTCCTCGGAAGGAGGAATTTGATATTTCTGAATGCTCTGCTGGTTGGGGTTAGGTCCGGGGTTAGATGCCTGCTTCGTCTGGCACGCGGCCAGAAGCAAGCCTATCAAACCAATCTGCACTGCAAGAAAAAATGATGAAGAACACTTGCTCATAACGAGGACAGTTTAATCTGAAACGGCATCCAGTAGCCAGTTTTGGATTGTTCATGATTCAGCGGCACGGTGGCTGTGGAACCTCAGAATGGGAAAGCCGCAATCCCTCCGCCTGGCGGAGATAAAACAAAGGAATGGCTCGAATTTCGATGAATATGCCGGCTGCGATGTCGCCGGCCAGCTTGACTTTCGAAGTTTCGAAGTATACAACGGCTTCATCGGGAGCGAAGGAGCCAATCTCACGCGCCCGGACCTCTGAAGCGCGTGCAAGGGCAGACAATCACCGGCCTCGTGAGGCGACGTATGGCGGCAGGAAAGAGCGCGAGCAGCTCAAAACGAGTTCAATCGCGTGCAATGCGTGAAATTAACAATGATAGTTTTATATACGAATGGCCTGAGGCGGGCTTGACGCTGTTCCATAGCCCTTATGATCCGGACCCTCAGATCAAGATCGAAAACGGGCGCATCACGGAGATGGATGGCGTTCACGAACGGGATTTCGACTGGATTGACCAGTTCATTGCACGCTATTCCATCAATATTCCGGCAGCTCAGGAATCAATGGCGATGGATTCCCTGTCGATCGCCCGGATGCTGGTGGACATTACGACAACCCGAGAGCAGGTGGTCAAAGTCTTCTCCGGTCTTACCCCCGCGAAAATCATGGATGTTGTAGATCATCTCAACGTCGTCGAGATGATGATGGCCTTGCAGAAAATGCGCGCCCGGAAGACGCCCGCCAACCAGGCTCACGTCACCAACCGGCGAGAAAATCCAGTCCTGCTTGCCGCAGATGCAGCCGAGGCCAACGAGCGGGGATTTGCTGAATTAGAGACTACAGTGGGGGTTCCGCGGAATGCTCCGTTGAACGCGTTGGCTATCCTCATTGGTTCTCAGACCGGTCGAGGTGCGGCACTAACGCAATGTGCAGTGGAGGAGGCGCTGGAGTTGCGCCTCGCCCTGCTTGGTCTCACGACCTACGCCGAGACTTTGTCGGTGTACGGCACGGAGCGGGCCTTCTCAGACGGGGACGACACTCCGTGGTCCAAAGCGTTTCTGGCTTCAGCCTACGCCTCCCGGGGCATCAAGGTCCGGTTCACATCGGGGTCCGGGTCTGAGGCCTTGATGGGACATGCCGAAAAGAAGTCAATGATCTACCTGGAAACACGCTGCCTGATGGTCATCAAAGGTGCAGGGTCACAGGGCGTCCAGAACGGCTCGATCAGTTGCATCGCTCTTCCGGAATCCTTGCCTGGCGGTGTGCGCGCGGTTCTGGCGGAGAACCTGATTGCCACGCTGCTCGACCTGGAGCTGGCTTCGGGGAACGACGCGATGGCCTCTCACTCCCAGATTCGCAAGTCCGCGAAATTGATGCTGCAGTTCCTGCCGGGCACCGACTTCATTTTCTCGGGTTACAGCGTGATGCCGAGGGAAGATAACCTTTTTGGCGGCGGAAACTTTGATAGTGATGATCTGGATGACTACAGTGTGCTCCAGCGCGACATGCAAACGGATGGCGGGCTTCGTCCGGTGCGGGAAGACGTAATTCTCGATGTCCGTCGGCGTGCTGCAAAGGCCATTCAGTCCGTTTTCCAGGTATTGGGGCTTCCGGCGATTACCGATGCCGAGGTTGAGGCGGCTGTCATCGCAAGAAGCAGTGGTGACATGCCCGCGCGTAACGCCGTGGCAGACTTGAAAGCCGCCGACGAGTTCCTCAGCAAACGGTTCAATGCTCTGGATGTGACCAGAGCCTTGGCCAGGCATGGATTTCGTGATATTGCCGAAAAGATTCTCTCCGTGCAGAGATTGCGGGTTTCAGGGGACTACCTTCAAACTGCAGCCGTGCTGCGACCGGGCGGGGCTGTATCAAGCGCAGTGAATGACTCTAATGATTACCTGGGGCCAGGCACGGGTTATCATCTCACTCCTGCGCGTGCGGAGGAGATAGCGAACCTGCCGCAAGCGGCCGAACCTCGTCAAATGGGCACTGAGACGGGTCCGGCGTCTGTAGACTTTTTGCAGGAAATTGGCGAATCATTACCAGGGAACGACCCCCGCGAAATTGTTATCGCGCTGGGGCCGGCCTTCGGCACCGAACTGAAATCAACACTCCTGGGGATTCCCCACAACAAGGTCTTGCTGGCATTAATCGAGGGAATTGAGACCGAGGGCGGGAAGGCCCGTGTGGCCAAAATTTATGCGACCTCAGATTGCGGTTTTATCGGTCATGCCGGCGCCCGGCTGAGCGGATCGGGCGTGGGAATCGGGTTGCAGTCTAAAGGGACCACCGTGATTCACCATCGCGACCTGGAACCACTCAATAACCTGGAGTTGTTTCCTCAGGCCCCTGGCTTGACACTGGACTCCTACCGCGTTATCGGAAGAAATGCCGCGAAATACGCCAAGGGAGAGCCGGTGCTGCCGGTTCCGATCCAGATCGATAATATGGCCCGACTGAAATATATTGTAAGAACAACAGTTCTTCACCTGCGGGAGACCAATCAAGTGAGGAGTGATAAACCGCCGCAGGAAATTCGTGTCATTAAGGGGCGGATGGCCGAAGCTGGGAGGGAGACGTCTGAATGAATACTGAATCCGCAGCGCAAGATTATCCACTTTCCGAAAACTATCACGACCGCTTGCGAACACCCTCGGGAATTCCATTTGACGAGATCACTCTTGAAGCTGTCCTGGATGGGCGAATTCAAATGGATGATCTGCGGGTAACAGCCGAGGCGTTGGAATTACAAGCAAGGGTAGCGGAAGCCTGCGCCCGACCGCAGTTGGCGGAGAATTTCCGCCGCGCCGCGGAGTTGGTTGATGTGCCACAGGAAAGACTTCTGGAAATCTACCGGGCTCTTCGGCCGGGTCGCGCGACAAAGGTGGGTTTGCTGGAGATCGCAGAAGAGTTGGAAACTCGCTGGCGTGCTGTCAGGTGCGCCAATTTTGTCCGTGACGCCGCCAATGCCTGCCAAAGTAAAGCCTGACCTTGCGTACCAGCCAATGGAGTAGCGTCTGAAATCTCGCGAGCGCCGTGCTTTTCCTGAGGCCATTAGTTTCCAGAAGTTATGCCCCGGGAAATTCCAGAGGCTTGTTCTCCGACACTTGATCACGTTGATTTCGGTCATCATTCCCTTGAACCATCCCAGCGCAGCTTGAGGAATCGCTGTTTTTCATGGTATAAAAAGATTGACAACTTGTTGAGATGACCTTCGGGGCAGGGTGAGGGACGACGCATCAAGCGTCTTCCCAATTCCCGATCGGCGGTAGAGCCCGCGAGGAGAACTCAGATTCTTTGACCCGCCCTGTTTTGCAAGTGGTTCTGTGGGCAGGGAGGATAATCCTGAGAACTCCAGGACTCGGTGAAATTCCGGGGCCGACGGTATAGTCCGGATGGGAGAGGGTCAGGCGCCTGTGTACGTGCGCTGGCAGGCCACTGTGCGAGGCCGCGCCGGTGCGGGTGGATGGGTGCAGACAGTTGATTAAAATCCTTGCCCCGATGCGGGGTTCTGTTGACGCGGCAATCGCCGCCGACCAAGACCCCATCTCCCAGAAAAAGATAATTGGCTTCCAGGCCAAGGCCTGACTCGCATGGTGGAGTTCCAGAGCGAGGGCGGGCCTGCTTAAGCAATCAGGGTCTGTACGCAAGTTATCGCAACCTGCGAAATCAGAAATGAGGTCCCGTGTTCAGCGGCATTGTTGAAACCGCCAGCCCCATCCTCAGCGTCAGCAACGCCCGCAAGCAGCGGATTCTGACTATCCGCAAGCCCCAGGGCTGGAAACTCCAGGACGGGGAGAGCGTATCCATCGAAGGCGTCTGCTCAACCGTTCAGAGTTTCAATAAAGGGTCATTCCGGGTTGTTTACATGCCTGAGACACTGCGTAAGACCACGCTTGGGGAATTGCGGAAAGGCGACGAGGTTAATCTTGAAAGGTGCCTCACACTCCAAAGCCTGATCGGCGGTCACCTGGTCCAGGGACACGTGGATACTACGGCCCGAATCAAAACCATCACTGACGAGGGCGAGGCCAGACTTTTTACGTTCGCAATACCCTCGCAATTTTCCCGCTACATTGTGCCCAAAGGTTCCATCGCCGTTGACGGCATCAGCCTGACCGTTGTGGAGGCAACGCGATCCGCGTTCCAGTGTTCCCTGCTTGCCTACACGCTGAGCCACACAACGCTCGGGGGCAAACGGCCCGGCCGCCCGGTCAACATCGAGGTGGACATCCTGGGCAAATACATCGAAAGGCTGCTGAAAAAATGAGATTGCGGAACGCGAAGTCCAAAGCGCCGAATCCAGCCATGGCCCGGAAGAATATATCGCGGTTTCGCATCGCGATCATTCGCGGCGAATACAACCGCGAGATTACTTTGAGCCTGGAAGAAAAATGCGTGGAGACCCTGCTGGCTGCGGGAGTCCCGGAAAAGAACATACGGAATTTTGCCGTCCCCGGATGCTTTGAAATTCCTCTCCTTGCCCAGCGCCTGGCATCGCAGAAGAAATACCACGCCCTGATCGCACTGGGAGCCGTGATCAAGGGTGACACCTACCATTTTGAACTGGTGGTGAATGAATGCGCCAGGGGAATTATGGACGTCTCGCTCCGGCACGACGTGCCGATCATTTTTGAGGTTCTTGCCACCTACAACAGGCGCGACGCCGCGCGGCGCGCAGGGAACAACAAATTGAACAAGGGGATTGAGGCTGGGCAGGCGGCCTTGTCTCTGCTGGCTACTCTGAGTAGTGCCAGGGGTTAGAGGGAACATATGTCGCACATAGCAACAGTTGAAGAAGCAGTACAGGAAATCCGGGCGGGCCGGCTCGTCATCGTCCGCGACAGCCTGGACCGTGAAAATGAAGCGGATTTCGTGATGGCCGCGGAAAAGGTTTCTGCCGCCCACATCAACACCATGATCAAAGATGGCGGAGGCCTGATCTGTGCCGCCCTCACACGCGAGCGGGCGCTGAAGCTGGGGTTGCCGCCAATGGTCGGAGCCGATGACAACGGTACGCCGTTTGGCTGTGATTTCACGGTCTCGGTTGACGCCCGGAAAGGCACCACAACGGGGATTTCAGCGCAGGACCGCGCAACCACCGTTCGCCTGCTGGCATCTCCACGTGCCCAGTCTTATGACCTTGTGCGCCCGGGGCACATCTTCCCGGTGCGGGCGCGGGAGGGCGGAGTTCTGGTGAGGGCCGGACACACGGAGGCCTCAGTCGATCTCGTCCGGATGGCCGGGTTGAAGCCGGTGGCC
>OBIZ01000060.1_pt1 | contig 19269 bp, 19 predicted proteins | sample 1519801 | NCBI WGS metagenome assembly OBIZ01 (sample SAMN01911456, study PRJEB22533) | soil metagenome | biome: Soil | place: Malaysia | collected 2012-04-30 | depth DG_metagenome m | reverse complement strand
TCGAAATTGTTGACGGTCTTCTGCTTCATCCCATTGGGGGCGAGACCAAGTCCGACGACATCAGCCTGGAAGTCCGGCTGCGCTGCTATGAAGTCCTCCTTGAAAATTACTACCCGCACGACCGCGCGCTGCTGGCTCTGAATCCCGCGTCCATGCGTTACGCCGGCCCGCGCGAAGCCATTTTCCACGCGCTGATCCGCAAAAACTTTGGCTGCACGCACTTTATTGTGGGGCGCGACCACGCCGGGGTCGGGAATTATTACGGCCCTTACGACGCCCAGAAGATCTTCACGGAGTTTGGCAAGGACGAACTGGGAATCACGCCGCTCTTCTTTGAACACACTTTCTACTGCCGCGAGTGCTCCGGCATGGCCTCGCAAAAAACCTGCGGGCACGACAAGCAGTCGCGCGTGATGCTGAGCGGGACGCAGGTGCGCAACGTGCTGCGGGAAGGCGGGCAGTTGCCGCCGGAATTCACGCGGCCTGAAGTCGCGGCGGTCCTTCACCAAGCTTTCAGCCAACAACAACTCCGGCAGGGGGCGTCATGCTGATAACTCTTCTTGCCTTCATCACCGGCATCCTGATCGGGCTCACGGGAACGGGCGGGGGCGTTATCCTGACGCCGCTACTTCTGCTGCTGACGCCGTTCAGCGCGCTGACGGTGATCGGAACTGACCTGATGAGCGCCGCCACCACCAAGCTGATGGGCGTGATCGAGCACCGCAAGATGGGACAGGTGCGGTGGAACCTGGCCGGATATCTTCTGGCGGGAAGCGTTCCCGGTTCGGTGGCAGGCATCATGTTCATTCACTTTTTGAAAGGCTGGATGTCTGAAGTTCAGTTGGACCACGCGTTAAAGGTGCTGCTGGGCCTGACCCTTTTTGGCGTCTCGTTCTTCCTGCCTTTCCTGCGAGGCAGGCAGCAGGTGGTTTCCTCCGGCTTTGCAGACCTCTCTTTGTCCAATGGCGGTTTCAAGCTCGCCGTTGTGGGAGCAGTTGTGGGCTTCCTGGTCTCCATGACCTCGGTGGGCAGCGGAAGCCTTCTGATGATCGCTTTGCTGGCGCTGGTTCCCCTGCCGCTGGGGAGCCTGGTGGGAACCGACATTCTGTTTGGACTTGTGACCACGGCGCTGGCGGGGTCGCTGCACTTGAAGATGGGGCATTTCAACCCCAGTCTCTTCCTGCTGCTGGTGGCCGGCGAAGTGCCGGGAGTCATCATCGGGAGCCGGCTGACGCGCCGGGTTCCGGAACGTTACATTACCTGGCTGTTCAGCATTCTTTACTTTTCGCTGGGGGCGCGTTTACTCGCCGGCTAGATGGGGCGCGGGGCGAGGCCTGCCGGCTATCTCACTCTGAAACGGATGAAAGGAACATATGGAACTTGGAACGATAGATATTCCTGAGATTGCTAAATCACTTGCCGAGCGGCACCCGATCGAGATCATGCAGTTCGCACTCGAGAACTATTCGGGTGGAATCGGGATCAGCTTTAGTGGGGCGGAAGACGTGGTTCTGGTCGACCTGGCGGCCAAAGTCGGCGGCAAGTTTAGAGTTTTCTCGCTCGATACGGGCAGGCTTCATCCTGAGACCTACCAGTTTATCGACAAGGTCCGCGAGCACTACGGCATTCCGGTCGAGATTTTCTTCCCGCAAGTGGCAGCGGTGGAAAAGCTGGTGAAGGAGAAAGGCCTCTTCTCGTTTTACCAGGACGGCCACAAGGAGTGCTGCGGGGTGCGCAAGGTTGAGCCGCTCAAGAGGGCGCTGGGAACTTTTGATGCCTGGGTCACCGGCCAGCGGCGCGATCAGAGCCCTTCCACGCGCGCGCAGGTGGTTGTGGTTGAGGTTGATCCTGTCTTTTCCACGCCGGAGCGCGACCTGATCAAGTTCAATCCTCTGGCCAACTGGAGCTCCAGGCAGGTGTGGAGTTACATCCGCGAAAACAACGTTCCTTTCAATCCCCTGCACGAACGCGGATTTATTTCAATTGGATGCGAACCCTGCACGCGGGCGGTGCTGCCGGGCCAGCACGAACGCGAAGGACGCTGGTGGTGGGAGGAGCAAACCCAGAAGGAATGCGGACTGCACTCCGGCAACATCGAGAACCAGGTAAAGGCTTAAGAGTTCCGGGCAGGCCTGCCTCCTGCGGGCTGTGGCGTCTCCGGGCGGGGAGGGAAAACTTTTTCTCACCCCGCACGGCGGCCATGCAATAGTTGCCTGCCCCTGATGAACGGTTATTCGCCGACTGAAGTCTTGCTTTCCTGGATTTCATTGGGGCTGCCGCCCGGCTGCAGTTCCTTATACAGGTGTCCCGCAATCTCAGCAGCGCGCGGGCCGTCCATCGGCCAGCCGCCTCGCAGTAGAACCACAATCACATATTGGGGCCGCGCATCGGAATAAGAGAGGAACCATCCCAGCCTCGCCCCGTCTTCACTGCATGTCCCCGTTTTTCCCAGAATCTGCACTGCATTATCACTTGCGCTGCGGGCTGTGCCATACGACACCGCGGCCGCCATGCCTGCCCTCACTTCGGGAATCTGCGCCTGAAGATCTGTCAGCTGGCGCCGCACCCGGGGCTGGAAATGCTCCAATTGTTCCTGTGTCCGCGGGTATTGAAGGTAGTAAAGCGTTCCGCCGTTAGCGAAGGCAGAAGCCACGGCGGCCCATTGCAGAGGCGTCACCTCAATCCCTTTGCCGAGATAGGCCAGATAACCCACCTCTCCATCGATGGGCGGATCGGTGGGAAACTCCCCGGGCAAGTCTCCCGGAATGTCCAGGCCCGCCTTCTCTCCCAGCCCGAAGTCGTGGGCGTAGGTGGCCAGCAGCTTGAAACCAACCATCTGGCCGAGCTTGTAGAAAAACCGGTTGTTCGAATGCGCCAGCGCATCGGTCAGGTCAATCCTCGAGCGGCGGCCCACGTAAAGTTTTGTTTGGGGCGAGATGATGCCTTGCTTCAGGGCCGCCAGGGCAACAATGGGTTTGAAAGTGGAGCAGGGCCGGAAGGCTCCGCTGAAAGCCAGCTTCTGGTTCACAACTGTGAGGACCCGCCCGTCGTTCGGATCCACCACCACGATGCTTCCGTTGAGGTTGCCCAGCGCCTGGAGCGCGGCCTGGCGCACGGCGAGGTCTTCACCTTCGGTGTTGTCACCGGCGCCGGGGTCATTGTCGTATGAATTGACACGCCAGGGACTCCACCGGCGGTGGGCACGCCTCCGCGAGTGGCGAACGTGCTTACGGGTGACTGCGGGCCCGGGCGATGCCATTCCCTGCCGAAGGTTTCCGCCAGGAAGGATGTCAAATCCCAACAGCCCTGCCAGCGCAACAAGCAGAACAGCAAGTGTCTTCTTCAAAACCGGTCAGCTCTCCTCACAAGTCTTCCCGCGGGCACAGGAATCTTCCACCGCACGGGTCTGGCGCACCGACTACAAATGCTGTCGACGACTCTTATGGCTTCAGGAACTGAAGCCTGGTTCAGGTGGGATTATTTCTTGCTTTTTGCCGTGCCCATTTCTGCGGGCTCGGCTTCCTCCTTCGATGGCGACGGCAGATTCAGCGCCTTGCGCACCTCTGCTTCGATCTTTTCGTAAACATCCGGATTCTGTTGCAGGAACTGGCGGGTATTTTCCCGCCCCTGCCCAATCCGTTCACCCGCAAAGGAATACCACGAACCGCTCTTCTCAATCAAGTTCATTCCAACGGCCAGGTCGAGCAGGTCGCCCTCCTTCGAGATGCCCTCGCCGTAGAGGATGTCAAATTCGGCATCTCGGAAAGGCGGCGCCATCTTGTTTTTCACCACCTTCGCACGAGTCCGGTTGCCCACCACCTTGTCGCCGTCCTTGATGGAGGCAATCCGGCGGACGTCGAGCCGCACCGAGGAATAAAACTTCAGAGCGCGGCCGCCGGTGGTGGTCTCAGGGTTGCCGAACATCACCCCGATCTTTTCCCGGATCTGGTTGATAAAAACGAGGCAAGTCTTTGATTTTGAAACTAATGCGGTCAATTTGCGCAGCGCCTGCGACATCAGCCGGGCCTGCAGGCCGGGCATGGAGTCGCCCATATCGCCTTCGAGCTCGGCCCGTGGAACCAGCGCCGCTACCGAGTCAATCACAATGATATCAATGGCGTTTGAGCGCACCAGGGCTTCTGCGATCTCCAGGGCCTGCTCGCCGAAATCGGGCTGCGAAACCAGCAGGTTGTCCACATCCACGCCCAGCCGGGAGGCGTATTTCGCGTCCAGGGCGTGTTCGGCGTCCACAAATGCCGCCATCCCGCCGCGCTTTTGGGCCTCGGCCACCAGGTGCAGCGCGATGGTGGTTTTGCCGCTGGCCTCCGGGCCGTAGACTTCCACCACGCGGCCCCGCGGAACTCCTCCTATCCCCAGCGCTGCGTCGAGCGAAAGCGCTCCTGTGGGAATCACATCCACGGGCACCAGCGCCTGCTTTGAACCCAGGCGCATGATGGAACCCTTCCCAAACTGCTTTTCGATCTGCGTCAGGGCCACCTCGATGGCCTTCATTCGCTCCGTTGTTCGTTCTTCTGGCATACCGGAATCCTCCCTTTGTCCCGCTGGTGTGCGCGACATTCTCTGTGCGGCGGCTGGTTTTCCCTGGTGTGTCTTTACGCGGGACCCGCGCTGGCTCTGGAATGGGCTACGCCTTCGCGTAATTGTAGAACCCCCTCCCCGATTTGCGTCCCAGCCGGCCCGCTTCCACCATCCTCTCAAGCAGCGGGCATGGCCTGTACTTTGAATCGTGAAATCCTTCGTAAAGAACTCGCATGATGTCCAGGCAAACATCCAGGCCGATCAGGTCAGCCAATTCCAGCGGCCCCATGGGATGGTTCATGCCCAGCTTCATCACACCGTCCACTCCTTCCGGCGCCGCCACGCCTTCCATCACGGCAAAGACAGCCTCATTAATCATGGGCATCAGCAGCCGGTTTGAAACAAACCCCGGAAAATCTTTGGCGCGGATGGGCGTCTTGCCCACTGAGGTTGCAATCTGTTCCGCGGCCGTGATTGTTTCTTCCGCGGTATCGAGCCCCGGAACCACTTCCACCAGTTTCATCACCGGCACGGGATTGAAAAAATGCAGCCCCACAAACTGCACTGCGCGCCGCGTCACGCCCGCAAGGCGCGTGATGGAAATCGAAGAGGTGTTGCTGGCAAAAAGCGCTTCCGGGCGGCAGAGGGCGTCTAGCGACCGGAACACCTCCGCCTTAACGTCAAATTTTTCGGTGACGGCTTCAATCACGATGTCGGAGGAAGCCAGATCAGAAAGCTCGACCGTAGTCTTCAACCGGCTTTCGGCCTGCTGCTTTTCCTCTGCCGTCAGCCGGCCCTTCTCAACGTCTCGGCCAAGCCCGCGTGAAATCTTTTCTGCCCCGCGCCCCACCAGCTCCTGCGTTGTGTCGTGCAGAACAACCGAATATCCGTTGCGGACCAGCACCTGGGCAATTCCGTGACCCATAGTCCCGGCGCCCACCACTGCAATAGATTGCATTGACCCGTTCCGTGCTGACCGGTTTTCAACGTTCGTCATGAGGTCATACTAAGGCTGAACAAGCTTTCTATTCTACCTGAGAATTTCGCCGATGCGGCCCCATCGGACATGCCGGGTAGCAGCATCCCACGAAAAATAGACAAGGCTAACTTTCCCCAGAATATCAGCCCGCGGGACAAAGCCCCAGTATCGGCTGTCGTATGAGTCAGTACGGTTATCGCCCAATACAAAAAAATCAGCGGGTGGTACGTGGAGGCCGTCACTATTGATGAAACGGGGCATCTCACGCGCCCACGCGGGATCAAAGCCGTCGGAGACGAGGGTCGCCGCCGGCACATTAGGGTTAGGTGGAAAGTCATCGCGCAAAGTCACCGGGTGGGCTGGGGGCCGGACGAATGATTCATTCAGGGGTTGTCCGTTGGTAAAAACCTTGTCATGCTTGACCTTCACAGTGTCTCCGCCTGCCGCGACGACCCTCTTGACATATATCACCGTGGGGTTTGTGGGCATACGAAAAGCTACAAGGTCACCAACCTGCGGTGCGTTCCGTAAATAGGCTCGCTTATCAAGCAGGAAATGATCCCCTTTCAGCATTGTCGGAAACATGGATTCTGCCGAAACTTTGAAACCTTGTGCAATTCGAGAATGGATAAAAGACCGCAATGAATGATGCCCTACCCAGACTAGGATTATCAATAGGCCATAAACGTACCAACGGTTGTAGGCCTTCAACCTATAATCAAGAGGGGCACTTCGCGAGCAGTGGATGGCATCCCACAAAATAAAGAGCCAAAGCGATAACAGCATCAGAAGTGGCGCAACTATGTTCCAAGGCTGCCGGGGAATGAATAGTAATTTGAAGTAGATCAGTCCAGCAACCAGTGCGAGTAGATTAACTATGATTGCCCGGAATGGCCGCCCGCTGTAAAGCTCACCGAGCCCTGCGGCTGCCACACTAAGAAGCGCAGCCCGCCACGGAACTCGTCGTGACACTGGGACTACTGGGCCTCCCTGGGTCAAATCGGTTTCCCCATCTCCCCAAATCGCCTATCCACTTTAAGAGTTGGTTCTTTCCACCGCCAGCGCAATGGCGTTGCCACCGCCGAGGCAGAGCGCAGCAATTCCGCGCCGTGCGTCGCGGCGTTCCATTTCGTAGAGCAGGTCCACCAGAATGCGTGTGCCCGAGGCGCCGATGGGGTGCCCCAGCGCCACTGCGCCGCCGTTTACGTTGGTCTTCTGCGGATCGAGTCCCAGTTGCTCGATGACGGCCACCGCCTGCACTGCAAAAGCCTCGTTCAGTTCCACCAGGTCAACGTCTTCAACTTTCCAGCCGGTCTTTTCCAGCAGCGACTTGACGGCGTCCACTGGCGCCATCATCACCCAGCGCGGCTCAACTCCGCTCACCGCCTGCGCCACAATTCGGGCCATGGGCTTCTTGCCCAGCTTCTGCGCGGTCTCTGTCGATGTCACCACCGTGGCGGCGGCGCCGTCATTGGTTCCCGGAGCGTTCCCTGCTGTCACCGTCCCGTCTTTCTTGAAGACGGGTTTCAGCTTCGCCAGCTTTTCCAGCGAGGTATCTTCGCGCGGCGATTCGTCGACGGAAAACTCCAGCTTCTCGCCCTTTTTCACCGGCACGCTGACGGGCACAATCTGGTCTTTCAGTTTGCCGCTCTTGATGGCTGCAATGGCGCGCCGGTGGCTTTCGAGAGCATACCGGTCCTGCCGCTTGCGCGAGACGTTGTATTTTTCCGCCACCAGTTCGCCGGTCATGCCCATGTGGAAATCTTCGTAGACGTCCCAAAGGCCGTCGTGCACCATGGAATCGACCAGCGTCTTGTCGCCCAAGCGCAGGCCCTGGCGGGCCCCGGGCAGCAGATACGGGCAGTTGCTCATCGATTCCATGCCGCCCGCCACCAAAATGTCGCTGTTGTCCGTCGCAATGCCCTGCGCAGCCAGCGCCACAGCCTTCAGGCCCGATCCGCAAACTTTGTTGATGGTCATCGCCGCCACGCGCGGGTCGAGTCCACCCCTGAGCGCCGCCTGGCGGGCAGGGTTCTGGCCCAGGCCCGCTGAGACCACGTTGCCCATGATCACTTCATCCACGCGGGACGGCTCGATTTGCGCTCGCCGCACAACTTCCCGCACCACGCAAGCGCCAAGTTCCACCGCGGAAAAGTCGGAAAGAGAACCCTGAAACTTGCCGATCGGAGTGCGGACTGCGGCAATAATCACCGCTTGTCGCATAACTGAACTGAGATTATGTCGCTGCTATGGGGTGAAGTCAAGGAAAGGCGGGCCGAGGTTCTCGTCCAGCATGAGCCTTATTGGCGGCTACCCGTGGGAATGTCAACGTAACGTTCGCGGGACATTTCGGCACCGTAGGCGATGCAGGCGAGAACATCGGTTTCTTCCAGTCCGGGATACTCCTGGAGAATTTCGGCGGTCCTCATCCCACTGGCGAGCAGATCAAGAATCAACGAAACCCAGAGGCGATGTCCCCGAACACACGGCTTCCCGAAACAGACGCTCGGGTTGATCGTGATCCTCGAAAGCAGTTCTTCACGCGTCATGGCTTGAAGAAACGCAATTTCTGCGTTTCCCTCCACACAATAGCACATGCAGCGCGGGCGGAATACAAGACAGGAGGGCGGCACAACGCCGCGCTTCTTGCGATGTGTGCTCTCTCTTCGCGGCTCAACTGATTCATAACCTCACCTCACCTACTGTATTACTACACTATAATATATTGTCAAAGATATCCTTTGAAAATATATTATAGTGATGGTGTTATTGTGGACGGTAGGATTTGGAGGGATATATGCCAAGAGTTCCTATAACCGTGATGGGGTACCGCTGTGAGCGCTGTAACCACGAGTGGATTCCTAAGGATTCAGAGCGCGAACCCACGGTCTGCCCAAAATGCAAGAGTCCTTACTGGAATAAGCCGCGGAAAGCAACTTCCATGCTCACCTATGAGGATTTCAGGGACAGGGTGAAGTCCACCCTCAATGGCAGCGAACCGCTTACGTGGACAGAAATTCGGACAAAGGCGAAGTTGCCAGAGAAATTCCCCAACAACAAATGGGTTCACCGGCTTGAAAGGGACGTTGGACTGAAGCGGAATAAAGACAAGCAAGGCATAATTAAATGGACACTCGGTTAGTTTGCGTTAGAATCGAGACATGCCCCAGGTTAATAGACTTAATTTGCCGAGCGCACCGCCGAAACAGCAAGTTGAAAACAGAGACGCATGGAATTCTACGCGATCTGCAAAAGACGCTGACTTTTTCACCCTTGGATATACGGGAAGAAAATTAGAGGTCATAATCAATGAGCTTTTGACGCACAACGTTAAGACGCTCGTCGATATCCGGTGCAATCCCGTGAGCATGTATCGACCGGAACTTTCCAAGAATAATTTAGACCGGAATCTCGGAAGTTACGGTATAACCTACATCCATTTACCAGAATTAGGCGTTCCGCGCGACATCCGGGCCAAAGCAATAGAATCTGGAACTCGGGATGTGATTTGGGACTGGTACGACGATGTTTTGCATGATTTCCTTGGCGGAAATCTTCATTTTTTTCTTAACGGCTTTGAATTCCCAATCGCCCTCATGTGCACAGAAATCGACCCGTGTGAATGCCATCGCCACAGATTATCGCTGGCGCTTGAGAAAATGGGCATGAGGAGCTATGAGCTATGAGCTGTGCCTGACGATGAACAAATTAAAAGGGCATTAATAGTCGTCCGCACATACCCCACACCCGCAAAGAAGGGGGTAGAGGTGTCTTGCACCGCTGCTATAACTGACAAAGGCGAATGGCTGCGACTATTCCCAGTACCATGGCGGTTTCTCGACACTGATCAACGTTTCAGGAAATATCAATGGGTAGAACTGGCCGTAACAAAATCCAAAGATCGTAGACCAGAGAGCTTCAAGTTAAAGCCGGACGGAATCAAAATACTTTCCAGCGTTCCTCCCGGCAACGAATGGCAGGAGCGCAAAGATGTCATATTACCGTTGCGCTCTCACTGTCTATGTTGCCTGATACGTCAGCGCGACGCTAACGGCCACCCCACCCTTGGCGTGTTCAAGCCCAAAAAAATAGAGAAACTCGTTATCTCTGAAGCGGAACCTGAATGGACGCCTGCCCAACTTTCGATTCTGAGACAGGGCCACTTATTCGTTAAGAATCCGAAGGCGGAATTAGAGAAAATTCCATTCAAGTTTCAGTATACGTTCCTATGTGCCGACGACAGTTGCACAGGCCACACGATAGTCTGCACAGATTGGGAGATGGGGGAATCGTGGCGAAGGTGGAAGCGTGAATATGGCAACAAGTGGGAAGAAAAGTTTCGAGAGCGGTACGAGAAAGATATGATTGAAAAGTATGATACCCATCTCTATGTTGGAACCATGAATGGGCATCCACATGTCTGGATCATAGTGGGGTTGTTTTATCCTCCATACCCCTCGAAAGGTAAGAGTCTATTTGAGTCGGAGCCTACTCCGATTCGCTCTTCTTGACGATTTCCTGCATAAGCCTAAATGTGGCCTGATTGAAGTCCTCTCCGTGGGGTGGTTTTCTCAGTCCACCTCAATGGCCGAGTCGCCTGAGGTTTTCGCGGATTCGCTTCTCGGATTTTCGGTCTTTCCTTTGGTGGGCGTGTTCAAGTTGTAACAACCAAGCCTTAATTTCGCGGAAGCGTAAATGCTGGAATTTATCCATGCCGCAAGTCTGTCACGGACGGCAGTCGATGGCAACTATTGAATCCGGCAAACGGTACCACTACCCGGGCACGGGGTGGGGATTTGGGCTGTGTAGAGATATTCCGCTGGAACGTCTCGCGGTTGGCGCACAACGCGGGGCTTCTTACGATGTGTGCGGTGGACGAGCTTTTGGGGAATTGAAGGATTTCGCGCTTTTCGTTGTCTGCAATTCTTCTGCGGGAATTTGCTGGTGCGCAGCCGGCGGCGCGGGGGCTTTGCCTGAAGTCAAGCATTGCCGCCCGCGCCAAGCTGTCTGCTTCAGTTACCGCGGAGGATGGCCATGGTTGTGGCCGTTTCCGCCCTCCTGCCTGCCCTGGTTTGGAGGATGGGCCTGCCGTTCCTGCGCGCCGCGGCTTTCATTCCGGCGCGTTTCCGCCGGACGCGATTCAGGCTGGTTGCGCTGGATGGTGTTCTCCTGCGTGTTCCGGTTCACCGCCCGTTCGTTCCTTTGCTGCGGCGGAGAAGGCCGTTCCATCTGCCGATTGGGCTGTGGCTGCGCCGGAGCGGGCCGTTCCATCCGCTGGTTGGGCGTTGCCTGCCGAGGAGCATTGTTTTCCTGGCGCCGCTCAACCTGTGCGGGAGCTTGCCGCGAGGGCTCAGGGCTTCTCCTCACTTCGCGAGCGGGTTCATTGTATGGAGCCCCTGCGCGGGTTGCACGCACAGCGCCGCTGCCCCGGAAATCACCGGGCCTCGCCGTCGCGGCAACATCGGGACGTCCGTGGTTTTCACTCGCCCACTGCGAGCGGTTTGTCCGGGCCCACCGTTCCTGCTCCATTTGCCGGTTATCGGCCCCGAAGCGCCGTGAACGTTCCGCCGTCAGTTCCGCAGAGGTGGGGCGGGCATCGATGCCGCCGCGTCCGCCGTTATAGCTGATGCGCGAACCTTCCCTTTCCACCACCCTCTGCCTGTAAACATTCACGATGTTGATGTTGGTGATGTGGTTCACTTCGCGGTTGTAGAAGTACCTTCCACCGCGCCAGTATCCGCCGTAGTAACCGTAGCCGGTGTAGCCATAACCGTAGTTGATGCCTCCGTAGAAGCCAACTGCGGTGCCCCAGTAACCCGGGTACCACATGTAGCCGCCGTTATACCAGCCCCAGTAGCCCGGCGTCCACATCGCGCCAATAAAGGGCGCCATCACCCAGGTGCCCGGCACCCAGAAGTAGCCGTAGTCCGGGTCCCAGGCCCAGTATCCCGGCGTCCAGATGTAACCAGGAGCCGGGCAAGCCGGCTGCACGTAAACGGGGATCGCCGGGGGGCCAAAGCTGACGAAGATGCTGACCGATGCGGAGGACTTGGCCGGCGCCACCAGCATCGCCAGCGCCAAAAGCAACGATCCAAGCAGGCACGAAACCATGGAACGTCGTGCCCACATGCCACGCCCTGACTTCAGGGACGCATGTGCACAACCTGCCGATCCCTTGTGGTCACCTGTCGCTTCACTGCGCCAGTTTTGAGCGGAGACCGGCGTATCTTCCGAGAACCCAAATCCGTCTATGTTGAACTTGTTTTCTCTCATCGAAGCACCTCCTCAGGCACTTCCGTCACCGAGTTTCCTCCCATCGGTGAGCAACCCTGTGGCCAATCTCCAGGCCGCTTGGGTAACTTACCGATTCCCAGACTGGTAGACGTAGCTATACTGGCGCTGGTTTCAGAAACCGGCCAGCCTGATTACAGTGTTTAACGTAAAATTTACAGACTCCGCCACCTCGGGTATTTCTGCTGAAACCTGGCTCCACGGAAGCTTCTTCCTATGCGACGAATCCAAAACGCGCGAAGGGCCGTCCGATCTGATCCCCCCGCATCAAGACATCGCCGCAGCCCGCCCTGGAAGATGACCTTTTGCATCAATCCCTTTTGCGGTGTACACTTCCGCACCGAGGAGGGGCCATGGTGAACGAGGCGAAGGATGGAATCAGCAGAAGAGATTTTCTGGTGAGCGTTGGGGCTGCCGGAGGAGCCGCGGCCGCCGGCCCGAACGCGCTGCTCGGCGCGAGTGCAGCTCCGGAAGTGGCGCAGGAGGGTCCTGCAGTGGAGGGCGAACAGGCGGGCCTGCTGGGCGCCATGCGTCCGCAACAGAACGCCTATCGCAACGTGATGGACCTTTCGGGATTCTGGCAGTTTCAGCTCGACCCGAAGGGCGAAGGCGAGCAGGCCAACTGGAAAGACGGACTGCCCGCGCCGCGCGTGATCCCCGTTCCGGCCAGTTGGAACGACCTGTTTGAAGACGCGGCAAATTACCTCGGCGACGCCTGGTACTCGCACGAGGCGTGGGTTCCCGACGCGTGGCAGGGGCAGCGGATTTTCCTGCGTGTCTATTCCGCCAACTACGCCGCCAAAGTGTGGATGAATGGCACGCTGCTGGGCGAGCACCTGGGCGGGCATCTGCCTTTTGCGTTTGACGTCTCCGGCCACGCCCAACTTGGCGCCCCCAACCGCATCGTCATCCGCGTCGAAAACCTGCAGAAGCCCGACCGCGTTCCGCCCGGGAATCCGCCCGGTCACCGTGGCTTTTTCAACGGCGTTCCCGACACCACCTATGACTTTTTCCCCTACGCCGGCATTCACCGCCAGGTGGCGCTTTACACCTGCCCGCAGACGTACATCGAGGACGTCACCGTCACCACCGAAATCGACGGGCCGGCCGGCATCGTCAAATTGACCGCGCAGGCAAGCCACGGATGGAACGGCGCAGGCCGGGCGGTGATTGAGACCGGCCCCGGCGGCCCCGTGACCGCTGATCTGAATTTTGCAAAGGGTGCCGCACACGCGGAACTGCGCCTGCCCTCGGCGCGTTTCTGGTCGCCCGACCATCCGAATCTCTATCCGCTCACGGTGGAACTGCTGGAAGGTGGAAAGCCGGTTGATTCCTACCGGATTGAAATCGGCGTGCGCACCTTTACCGTCAGCGGCGAACAACTCTTGCTGAACGGCGAGCCCATCAAGCTGCGAGGGTTCGGCAAGCACGAGGATTTCCCGCTGCATGGCAAAGGTCTCGACCGCGTGCAACTGGTGCGCGACTACGAGCTGCTGAAGTGGGTGGGCGCGAATGCCTACCGCACCTCGCACTATCCCTACTCGGAAGAAGCCATGGAGCTGGCCGACCGCTACGGCATCCTGATCATCGACGAAATCCCGGCCGTGGGATTTAACTTTTCCGAGAGCGAGCAATATGTGCAGGCGTGGACGAAGATGGCCGGCAGTCAGCTTCGCAGCCTGGTGGCGCGCGACAAGAATCATCCCAGCGTCATCATGTGGTCCCTGGCCAACGAACCCATGGCGGGCAATCCGCGTGCCCCCCAGAAACCCTCGCCGACCACCGTCGCGGCCGGTGACCGTTACTTTCGCCAACTCGTGGGACTGGCCCACAAGCTCGATCCGACCCGCCCCGTCACCTACGCTGCCGTGCAGAACGGACCCGTGGAGTGGATGGCGCACGTGGACGTAGTGGCGCTCAACCGCTACTATGGCTGGTACTTCATCGGCGGCCAGCTCGATGTGGCCATCAAGGCGCTGGAAAAAGAACTCGACGCGCTGCACGCTGCTTATCCAAAGCCTTTCATCTTTACCGAGTTCGGCGCGGAGGCCCTGCCGGGCTCGCACAGCACGCCGCCGGAAATGTGGACGGAAGAATACCAGTCGGAAACGATCGGCCGACATCTCGACGTTGCGGCGCAACGGAGCTACGTAGCGGGAATGCTGATGTGGTGTTTTGCGGACTTCAAGACCTCACAGAGCATCATCCGCACCAACGGCATGAACCATAAAGGCGTCTTCACACGCGACCGTCGCCCCAAACAGGCCGCTCGCATGTTGCACGAACGGTGGCAAGGGAAAGGTGTGTAGCACGGGGTCCCTCAGGCGGGGTTCCGGTCTTTAGGAAGGATGCACTTGCACACAGACAGCCGTCTGGGATCTACCTGCACGAGGTTATACTGCGCGAGGGCGCGGGTGCTTTGCCGGACTCAGGCATCGCGACCCGCGTCACTACGCTCGCGCAACTAGTGACGGCCGCCTCGTCCGTGGTTTCCACCGCCGTGGCCGCTATCGCCGCTGTTGCCATTTCCGCCGCCACGCACTTCCTGGCGCCCGGAATTCCCACGCTGCTCCGGCGCGGGACGGCTTTCAACCTGGCGCATTTCCTGCGGCCGGGATTGTGGCTGATTGCGCTCAAACGAAGTCGGCTGATTGTTGCGGTACGTCGGGCGCTGGTTCCCACGCTCGACGGGTGCACGGCTTTCAACCCGGCGCATTTCCTGCGGCCGGGATTGTGGTTGGTTGCGCTCAAAAGAGCGAGGCTGATTGTTGCTGTACGACGGGCGCTGATTCCCACGTTCGACGGGACCACGGTTTTCCTGGCGCGCATTGCGTTCTGCGGGGCGGGAAGAGCCGAAGGACTGGAAGCCCCTGTCGTTGTTCGCACGGCCCGTAGCGGGACGTGAAAACTCGCGACCGCCCGACCTTTGCGAGGGCCCGTGATAAGGAGCGCCGGCCCGTTCAGCGCGAACGGCGTCCCGGCCCCGGAAGTCCCCTGCTCTCCGCGTTGCGGCAACGTCCGGACGCCCGTGGTTAAACGACGCCCGCTGCGTGCGGTCTGACCGCGCAAATCGTTCCTGCCTCAACTGGTCATTAACAGGCCCGGACCGCCGTCCCCGTTCAGCCGCCATTTGTTGGCGCGTGGGCCGGACATTGATTCCACCCCGGCCGCCGTTATAACTGATGCGGGGCCCTCGGTCGTGTACATTCACCCGTTGGCGATAAACGTTCACAATGCGGACGTTGGTAATATGGTTCACTTCGCGGTTGTAGAAGTACCTTCCGCCGCGCCAGTATCCGCCGTAATAGCCGTAGCCGGTGTAGCCGAAACCGTAGTTAATTCCACCGTAGAAACCAACCGTGGATCCCCAGTAGCCCGGATGCCAGAGGTAACCGCGGGGTTCCCAGCCCCAGTAGCCGGGCGTCCACATGGCGCCGATAAAGGGCGCAGGCACCCAGGTTCCCGGAACCCAGTAATAACCGTAAGCCGGGTCCCAGGCCCAGTACCCCGGAGTCCACATATATCCCGGACCCGGACAGGGCGGCTGCATATAAACAGGCAGCGCCGGGGGACCGAATCCGACGAAGATTCCCACGCTCACCCGCGCCGACAACGGAGTGGGAGCCACAACCATCGCCAGCGTCAGCAGCAGGGTTCCAATCAGGCCCACCACAAGGGGCCGCCTTCCCGCGTGGCTCTTGCATTCAGGTTGGACCACTTTGAAGTCGCCTTCTCTCATCACACACCTCCAGATTTCCGGCCCTGCCCCGGCAAATCTATCCGTTATCTTCTTCCGCAAGCGCCTCTCCATTCGAGGAGCCGATGAGGCAAGCTACTGAATTGACAAGTGATAAACTTTATAATGGAAAGGGGTCGGCGGCTGGCAACCCGGCAAAAATCTCCCGGGCGGGTAAAACTTACCAGGCTGCAAAACCTTCAAAAACAATGGTTTGTCACGGAGTTATTGACCGTGCGGATAACTTTCGCGGGGGGTAATCCACCTTGAAACCGTTGCGGGAGTTGGTGACTGTGAAGCCTCCGTCGGGGCGCGCCGAAAGCTCCAGATAATGCCCCTGGTCCGGCTGGTTCTCGCTGTTGGCAATGTAGTCCGGCGCGGCGTTGGCCTCCTTCCCGCCCGCCACCGAATAATGGACCTCCCAGATGCGCTCACGGCCCGGCGCCTCATAGATCCGCTTCCACGCCTCGGGCGTGCCGCCCTTCTTTGCCCCATTGTCGATAATCGTCACGCGGGGCTCGAGCGCCCACACCAGCGCCTTGGAATTCGAGTTGGAATTGCCGTGGTGGCTGGCCAGGAAGACGTCGGCCCGGCCCAGGCGGTTCCGCGGGCACATCAGCGCGATCTCTTTGTTCCAGGTGAGGTCGCCGAGATCGACAAAACGAAATTTCCCGTAAGTGAGCACGAAGCCCGATGACTCCGCGTTCTCCGTGGGATCGAGTTTGATGGGTTTGGTTTCGCTGCAATAGGGGTTTGCCTGGCCCGCGCCCGCGAGCGGCTGCTCCAGATGCCTGCCCGCGGCGGCAACCACCACAACCTCCACGCCTTTCAGCGGGATTGTGTCGCCGGGTTTCACCACAATATGCTTGCCCTTCTCCGCTGCCTTCATGTAGGCGGAATAAAGCTCGCGGTCAGCCGCGCCCTTTTGCACGTCCGGCCCGTGGTCGAGGAAGTTGTCGATAGGAATTCGCTCGGCAAGCTGTGGAACGCCGCCCACGTGGTCTGCGTGGTAGTGCGTGGTCAGGAGATAGTTGATGCGTTTGATTCCCGCCAGCTTCGCCGCCTGCACAATGCGCTCCGCATCGCGGCCGTTGAAGCCCGGCCATCCCGTATCCACCAGCAGCGACTGGCGCGACGGCGTCACAATCAGCGTGGCCTGCCCGCCCTCAACATCGATGAAGTAGATGTTCAGATTCGCCGCGTTTGCGGCCTGGTCTTGCGCGCCCGCAGCAGCGCCGGCGGCGAAAACCGGCCGCCCGCCGGGCAACGCGGCCAGCACAAAGAAAGCAAGCAAGGTGAAGACGGATTTCAATCGCATAACGGTTCTCCCCAGGCGGGCTTCACGATTCCCTGCGCCACACTGATCAGCAGAATTCAATGTCGCCCCAGCGACACAGTGTCGATTTCCTTAACGCGCGTATGCGCAGTATAAACCCCTGACTGCGGGGTTACAAGCTGCCCGCCAGCACTCTTGAAGGATGCCGCTATGAAACCCTTTCGGGTTTAATCCCGTTTCAGGAGCTTGTCGTATTCGGCATGGGAACCGATCCAGAACCAGTTGATGCCGCCCTCGCATGAGGCTCCGAGTGCCCGGTAGCCCAGACCGACGCGGACCGACCAGAGGTCGCCGATCTGTTTCAATCGAAGCGCCGGGTGCTGAGGATCTGCTTTCAGAAGCTCAAAATTCTTGTCGGAGAGATTGCGGATGGCCTGAGGGAGGCGCCGGTAACAGCGCCAGAAACGGGGCGAAGCGAAGTGCTTCAAAGCGGCTTGGACCTGCCGGCGGCAAAGTCCCGTTTGGCTTCACGGACCAGTTCATCCAGCTTGCCGGCCTTGGCGTCGGCTTCCAACTGCTCGTCCCATGCCGTCGCCTGGAATTCGGCGAACCAGTCGGCCAATTGCGCCAATTCTTCCGGGGAGAGCTCCGAAATAGCCTTTTCAATCTCTTTCACTTTCATCGATCAAAGTATAAACCGCTGCCCGTGGGGTTACAAGCCGCCCGGCGGCAAGACTCAATTCACTGGGCGGCGCATCGATCCGGTTTCAAAACGGCTGCCACTGGGCGCTTTTGGCGTAGACGTTCTCGCCATGGCCGGTGCTGTTTTCTTTGATTGACAGGCAATAGAGCTGGCCCCGGTTGAAGCTGCCCTCCAGCGTGTGGCCCGTGCCGATCCAGGTGAGGTGCTGGCCGCCGGCAAAATCGGTGGTGCTGGTGTCGGGCGCGCCGAGCGACTGCTGCACTTCGGCAACGTCCGGAGTGCTCTTCAGACTTTTCGCATGCGTCCTGCCGACGCCCGGAGCTTCCACCGTGCGGCTGGGATCTTCCGACACCATGGAGTCGAAGAAATCCTGGATGCGGCCTTCGCGCGCGGCAATTTGCGCGGCCGCCTGGGCCTTCTCCGCCTGGGGCAGATAGACTTTGACGTAGGCGTACACCCCGGCAACGGTGGCCAGAAGGGCGAGCTGGATGATAATCAGGCGTGTTGAGATTTTGCCGGTGTCGGAATAGGTCAAAGCGTATTTCCTCCGCGTATTGTAGCGCGGGCCTTTATTGTCCGCAGCTTTCCTTTTAAGAAAACATGAAAAGACCGCAGGCCGCAAGTGCCGGCCCTACATGGCCCTGAGGTGATGAAAAAAGTTGTTGAACATGTAAGTCACTCCCGTCCGCAGAACAAAAGGGTCGCTGACGTCCGATAGTCCGAATTCAGGTTCCATGCGAAAACTCCAGTTGGGCGAGAGCGCGTAGGTAAACACGGGGCCGAGGTACTGCTGCTGCCGGGGCCAGTCGAAACCGAACTGGGAGCTATTTCCCAGCGCGCCTGTCCATTCCAGGCCGTAGCCGAGGCGCTGCCGGGAAACAAAAGGCGGCGCCGCCATTGACTTCATATTCATGTTCATTTTCATGTTCATCTTCATCTGCCCGCCCATATCTTCCATGCCGCTCCAGGCAGGCTGCCTGAAGATTCCCAGCACATACCCAAAGTCATTGCCGTAATTCTGGAGATCGGTTTCGGAAACAAAGTTGAAGGTCGCATCGTAGCGGCCCCAGTCGTGATAGACAATCACCCGCTGTTCAAAGGTGTGCGCAGGAGTGCGCCGCGCCACCTCCAGCGGAACGGTAAGGTTTTCACTGCCGAATCCGCTGATTTCCATCTTGTACAACGACGCCTGGTTCAGGTGCTCATACTCGCCGTAAAGGGTGAAATGCAGCAGGTGGTCGTGGGGAAAAAGCTGGAAATAGGTGTTGAACCGCACGCCGCCGTAAGTTGCGGGCAGGCCACCGATTTTCTCTCCTTCCACCATCACTCCGGCTGTCCACCGGGGGGTCGCACCGTACTCGGCCATGCCCATGTAAGTGAGGAAGTTCGGCCCCGTGTGCGCCACCTGGTAATCGGGCAGCAGCATCAGCATCAGGCTGCCTTTCGGCATCGGAGTGCTGACGGCGGTGAAGTAAGGGTCCATTTGCGCGTGCAAGGGTCCGGCGCCGATGGATGCGAACATTAAAAGAAAGATTGCGACTCCTCGTATCAAAGACAGACGCGCCACTTTCTCCCTCGCGAATTTAAATGAAAAGACGCGTGGAGAACCTTTAAGAGCTTCTATTCGATAGCCGTCAATCATTTCCAAACTCCCTTTTCTGCCGATCCTGAATGGGATGGCACTACGTCGCGGTCCAACGCAGGCATAGGCTGGCGTTGTTTCGGATTTTTGCGTTGAGGTGCGG
>OBIZ01000059.1_pt1 | contig 19278 bp, 11 predicted proteins | sample 1519801 | NCBI WGS metagenome assembly OBIZ01 (sample SAMN01911456, study PRJEB22533) | soil metagenome | biome: Soil | place: Malaysia | collected 2012-04-30 | depth DG_metagenome m | reverse complement strand
GTCGCTGTACTGATCAAAAGGGCAGCGGTGACCAATAGCAGGGCCGCCACGTCCCATCTCCGCGATAAGATCGGCCTGCGCAGGCCGATTGCGACAAGGAGAATGATAAAGGCGAGCAACATCGAGAAAGCAAACTGAGAAGGCTCAACGGCAACCGAAGAGACGCGGTGCAAGTCCAATTCGGGGAACTGCTCGATGTAAAGCTGTGCGGAAGTCCCCATGCTATTGTTGAAAAGGAACGCCGGATAAGCATGGCCGGTCAAAATGCACCACAGTTGAACAAAGCCCCAGAGCGAAACGAAGATGGCCGACGCAACATAGGCTCTCACGCTCTGCAAGAGCCGCCGGGGATCGCAATTCTCGACCGCCACGAAAATGATAAAGACGACTCCAAATGCAAAATATCCCGTTTGGGTGATCCGCTCGCCATTCAGCGTCAGCGGAATCATCTCGTTGCTGTTGAGCCGGTAATACTGGACCCATGCGGTCCCGTCCAGCATCAGCGGAACCAGCAGTGAAACAAACCCACAGGCCAGGAGGACCAGTAGCTCAATCCGTGCCCTCCGCGTCAGCCACCATCCCGGGTGCCGCCAGAACGGGCGCTCGGAAATCGACGTCCGCACCATCCACAGCGTCCCCATGAAGATCCATGCCGCAATTCCCTTTTCTCCTCCGCCCCAGCCGACATTCACTACCGCCATGGCCGAAAATGGGATCAGAAATACCGTTGCCAGATAGAGCGCACGAGGAGCAAATAAGAAAAAATAGACGCTCAGGGCGATCAGCAGTACGCCTGTGAGGGGAAAGTTCATGAGTGTGCGCTATTCTGCCTCCGCGCGGGCTTCCGCCGCGTAAGCGTCTTGCCGGCATGCTTCCTGTTTTGGGCCGGCCGGTTTTTGCCACACCAATATTGCATCGCCATAGATGTCGCGGGGTGTGTTCAGAGCCCCGTACCTGCCCGGCGGGGTGACAAGTCCTTCCTGGGCCGAGTTGCTTAGGCTCGAAAAGACCGGGTAGAGGAACCCGAACAGGCCGGCCACCAGCCCCAATCTGCCATGGGTATACCAGAGCAGACGCCCGCCCCTTCCGACACTGACGGCGCGACGCAAAACGAGGCCTGGCGCGGCCCGTAGGATACGGGCCTCCACTGCCTCGGTGGAATATATCCGCTGAAAAAAATACCTGGCATGGTCCTTTGTTCTTTGCGCGGCGGCTCGGAAACCAACGATCTCTTGTTCCTGATATGTCTCTCCGAAGGGAACGCTAACTGCCAGGACGCCCCCTGGCCTCAGCACCCGCGCCATCTCGCGAATGGCCTGGGTGTCACCTTCGCGTCCTTCGATGTGTTCCACAACGGACATCGAAAACACCGCATCAAAGAGGCCGTCAGCGTAACTCAGCGAACGGGCATCCTGTAGCGACAGGTGAACGCCACCCCTCGCCTTCTGCTTCACGCCGCCCCACAAGCATTCTGCCTCTCGTACTGTCGGCGCGTCGATGTCCGTCAGGTGAGCCTCCACCGCAAAATGATACGCGAGGTACAAGCCAAAGCTCTTCGGGCTTCCGACGTCCAGAATTCTTGTTCCCTGGACCCGACCGTGGCGGGCAAGGGCATCTTCGATATCGCCCCCGAGGAAGTAGTACTCGGCGAAGCGTGTGTGTGAGTTTATTGGCTGTGTGACCAGCCCCACGGTTCTCTTCAACCCTAGGCTGAAACCATTTCTGAAGAGATTCGTGAGCCCCAGCCGCAAACCAAATCCGTAGTAACCGGGTTCGTTATACCTGAAAAACCGCCCTGCCACTTCCACCTCAATCACCTGCAGGATTCCAGACCATAACTTTATTGCCGCCCGAACGATCCGGTTTGGACCCCCTCCGCGCTTCACCCTGCACTCTTACACACTGGCCGCAACCGGGGCGGCAGCCGGGCTGCGGACCAACTGCAAGTCCGGCTCGACCATCATGCGGATGAGTTCATCGAAACTCACTTCCGGCTGCCAGCCGAGCTTTTCGCGCGCCAGGGACGCATCGCCGCAGAGATAATCGACCTCTGCCGGCCGCAGGAGCTTGGGATCAATCTCAACGTACTTTTGCCAGTCAAGCCCGGCGGCCGCAAACGCCATTTCCACCAGTTCCTGCACGCTGTGCGTTTCGCCGGTGGCGATGACAAAGTCCGTGGGCTCCGGCTGTTGAAGCATCAGCCACATCGCTTGGACATTGTCGCCGGCGTACCAGGCCATATACTTCGTACTCCTTGTCAAGCAGAAGCTCGGCCAGGTAGGAACCGTCCTGCCCCGTTATACCGGTGATCAATGCCCGCATTTTGCCTCCTGAGCTGAGGTAAGCCTTCTATTGTAGGCTAGATAAGGTCTGGGCCGCCCCAAATGGGACGTATGGGATTTTTGTCCCATCAAATCCGTAATTTTGCATACTATTGATAATAAGCATGTTATTAAAATTTTGAGGTAACATTTAGCGTTCAATTTGAATTTTCTGTTTGTTTTTGGTACAGCGTGTAAAATTTACTTTCACGCCGGCTCCAGCGATTCCGCGCTGACGTCTACCAGCACTGATCTCTGGATGAGGTCGATGGAAAGAACCACCCTGGCCGTTCCCTGCCGCCTCACCAGGATCCCTTCCCGGCCCACCAGGGGTCCTGCCGTGATTCGCACACGCCGACCTTCCGTCAGATACGGGTGCGGCTCCGCGCTGACTCCATCGGCCAGCGCCTGGCGCAGGCTTTCCACCTGGTCGTCCGCAATTGCCGCCGGCATGCCGCTGAATCCCACCAGCCGCACCACGCCCGGAACCTTCAGCACCGGCAGCCGGTCAGCGAGCGCGAACCGCGCAAACGCGTAACCTGGAAACAGCGGCAGTTGCACAAGGTGGTTACCGTTCTTCCAGCGGCGCACTGTCGCGTAAAGCGGAAGGAACGTTTCAATGCCTTTGTTCTGCAGCTGTTCAGCAACTGTCTTTTCGTGCCTCGACTTCGTGTGCGCCGCATACCACCGCGCCTCGCTATGAGTGGCCGACATCGTTGCTCTGCTTTGAAGACCCCTTCGAGACAGCGCCGCTGATGCCCCTTCAATCCGCGGATTGTATGCTCCCTCAGTCTGCATCGCGATATAGCTCCGCCCCGTCACTTCGCTGGGTATCTGTGACATAACCCCGTTCCGATTAATGCAGGCGACCGAACCACACTAACTTCTGTTCGCTTCTGCTTCTTCCTGTCCATTCCCACCGGAGTGAGCCTTTCCATTCCGGAGGAATTTCCGTTGCAGCCAGGCTACGGCTGTTCCCGAACCATTATTTCCCCGCCACGGCAACCCGGCTTGCATGTCTGCCCAGACCTCTGCGGCCACAGCTTTGCGCGGGTCACTCTTGTCGGTGGCATCCCAGGCCGACCGGGCGAGAATCCAGGTGGTGCAAAGGACGACCGCCAAGGTGGCGCCGAGCAGCATAATCAGCAACCGGGGAGGAAACGACTTCTTCTGCGGCACCAGCGGCTGGTCCAGCACTTTCACGCTGGGCACTTCTTTGGCTTCCTGCACCTTCGCCAGTTCGTCCTGCTGGGTCAGGGTTTCAAAGATTGCCTCCTGCACCTTGGCGCGGCGCAGCAGGTCGGCATAGGTCACGCCGAGCAGCGGCAGTTCGCGGAGCGACGGGTAGAGTTGCCCAGCCGAACTGGTCTCGTCCGCGCCCTTACCGGCGATGTTCCGCAGTGAATTGCGCAACTCATTGACTCGCGCCTGCACTGCGCGCACACGCACATTGTTGTCGGTATAGATCTGCCTCAGACCCTGGAGCTCCGACTCAGCGGCAATCAACTGTCCCTGAAGTGTGGCCGCCGCCGTTACGATCGCTTTACCCTGTGTGGGAACGTCAATGGCGCCCTTCTGGCTGGCAAACTGGCTGAACTGCTTTTCGGCGTCTTCGAGATCAGCCTTGACCTGTTCCAGGCGCTGATCGAGAAAAACACGTTCGCGATGTGCCGCGGAAGTGCTCAGATGAGTCACCACCCAGTTCAGCTCGTTGACATATTCCTGGGCCATCGCCGCCGCTCGGTTCGGGTCACTGTCAACGACGCTGATGGTGATGATGCCGCTCTGCCTCTCCTCAGAAATGTTCGTCTTTTCCGCCAGCTTTTTCCGGGCGTCCTCGATGTAGCGAACCCCGTAGAGATCTTGCAGCTTGAACTTATTGATCACGTCGTCTCTAACGGTGTCGCTTTTAAGAATCCCTATGAACAGAGCTCCACTGGTTTTCATTCCCAGCGCGTTTTCCGCCAGCCCTGCGAGGCCCCCTCCAACGCGGGACGAGAGGGCTGCGAGCATCGCAGTCCCCGAACTCATCGATTGATCCGGCGGCATCAACTGGGCCGTAGACTGATACCGTTTGGGAATCAGGAAGGCGATGGCTGCCGCAAAGATCAGTCCCAGAAGCGCTGCCCGCATCAGCAGGCGCCGGTTGCTCCACAGCAGTCTCACCCGCATCATGCTGCGGTCCCGAGCCAGGCGCACAGACTCCCCATTCAGGGTTCCGATCACGAGTTCGTCGGGATCGTAAGTCCGCTCACGGCCTACAGCCGTTTCAGTCGGAAGATCGCTCACACCTTGCTCCCTTTCTAATTCTTTGAAGCACACCCACAATTCCGTTTAATGGATTCGCCAGCGCGGCCAGTAAGTGAGCTGGACCGACGAGGTAAAATTTGACGTCGGCCCCGGACGAAGCACGGGGAAGTTCCACTTTTCATACTGCAGCGAACCCGAGACGCTGAGTTCCTGCCCAAGCCAGAAGCTGGCATCCACGCCGCCGTCGTCCACATTTCCGCCGTTTGGAACGAACTGCGGGCTCACTTGCTGGTGCCGATACCGGAACCGGACGTAGCTGCGAGGGCCGTGCCAGTAGGTCAGCCAGGCCTGCTCTCCCTGTCCGTCACGCCCAATCCAGCTTCCGATGAGATTGCCGTTGTTTGTATAACCGTTCCGATAGCGCCCGTTGGAATAATAAAATCCGCAGCAGAGGTTATTCGTCGCATTGCCAATCGGGTTATCCGTATAAACACCCTCCAGCCGGAGGTCGAAGCGGGGCAGTTTAGGCAAATGCGAAAAATACAACCCGGCGCTGTTCGCCGACCGGTCGAAATAGGCGACCGGAGAGGGTTCGTCGTCCGAAAACGAATCCGTATAAAACGTCACCCAATTTCTCAACCCTGGTATACGGTACGTCAGATCAAATCCCGTCCGGCGGTCACCAGGGTCGATGCTGGGACAGACTGCACTGTACTCAAAGCATCCAGGCGTGCCGTTCGCAGTGGATATGAGGCTACGGAGAAACGTCTTGGAGGTAAGAGGCACGCCCTCGCCTGCAAACAGCCCTGTAAACGAAAATCCGAACTCCAGGTTCGGTGTCGGTTTGAAGCTGAGTTTTTCCCCATGAATCATGGGTTGATCTGAAAGCGGTTTTCCCCACTCGCCAAGCAGTCCTGTTGGCGCACCCCAAACGAAATCGTGGCCGCTGAGCCGCCCGACAAAGAAATCTGTCCGCACAGGCCCCAACCATCCAAAAATGCTCGGAAGCTTGGCGGGAGTGACCCTGCTGATTCTGAGCATCGTCACCGGCGCGGCGTTGTTGCTGAACATCATCGACCCGCCTTCCGCGGGTCCCCACCAGAGGCTCTGCTTTCCAAAAGATATCTGCCAATTTTCAAACTTCATCGCCACGTAGGCGTCCAGCGCGCGAAACCGGTCCGCAGAGGGCCACATCTGAGAGGGCGGCAGAGGCAGGCCATTGTCGGCGCTGGAGATGAACTGCCGGGCCCCCAGCGGCAGTGTCGGCCCTGCCGGAGCATGCTGAAATTCGCCCCTAAGGTAAGCCGTGAATGGCCCTGAAGAAGCCCAGCCTGAAACACCCGTCACGCTGTTGAATCCCTCGCCATAAGGGCGGCCATAGTCATTGGTAATCGTTTGCCCAAAGTGGTATCCGTCCCTAAGCGGCTGCCCCGAAATCCCCGTAAACCGTGTGTAGACGGACTCAAGCTCGATGCTTCGATTACGGGCCCCACCCAGCAGGCCAATATCGCCTGCAAACTCTCTTTCAAGGCTATCGATCAAGCGATCCGGCACCGGCGGGTCCTTCTCAAGTGAGGTCTGGTGGTCGACGGCCTCTTCCACCAGGCGAGCGCATTCAAGGCGTGTCCACGGCCGCATGCCCAGCATGGCCGTCTGCACGTAGCCCATCGCTTCCAGCCGCTCAATCGCCGGATAGACCCAGCTGTCCAACGGCACGTAGGGCGAACCCATGTTTGCCGGCTGGCGGTCGTGGCCCTCATCGCGGTCACGGCCCGGCAACTGCCAGCTTCCGCCCCAGAGTTCGGGATTATGGTGCGCATGGTAAACGTGCTGGGCGACCAGGTATCCAAGGATGCTGCCCACCAGGACGTCCGAGGGAAAATGTTCTTTGCCCGTCACACGCGAAGCGCTGATAGCGGAAGCCAGACCATAGGCAAACAGTTTGGTCAGGGGGCCGGGATATTCATGCGCCAGGACGCCTGCCGCAGACCACGCGGCGGTCGCGTGTCCCGATGGAAACGAATTCCCGCCCTGCCTGAAACGCCCTTCGGCATTGCCGACATAAGGACGCTCACGGCCGGCAGCGGTCTTGATAGCTGTCGTGGCCAGATAGCTGCCGAGGACCGCCTCGCCGCTCAGCAGGCCCGTTTCGCGCATGTGCTCGTTGTGCCGCAGCTTGCCCAACAGATAGAGCCCGCCCGCGCCGCCGATCAGCGTCGCCGCCCCCATATTCGAAAACGTCCGGCTGTTGCTGATCCGCGATGGATCATTCGAAAGATGGCGGCTGACTTCGGTGTCGGTAACAAGCAGGGCAGCTGCCAGTCCTCCCAACGGCACGAGCCAGTCGGCGTCACGCAAGCGAAGGTGAAACGGGCTGGACCAGATGGCTTTTTGATCGCCGGCCATGTGCTTTATCAGGGGAAGCCCCACGCTGTTGTGATATTGGCTCGGGTCCGGAAAGGACTCCTCCTTCGTCTTCTTATGGTGACCCCACCAGTCCGGCTGGGCATAAGGGCGAACCGGCCTGGTAGATTGAACTGTTGCACCCTCGGTCCTCGGGTTCGTCTGCCCCAGGACTGTCGCCGTTGTGGTTAAAATGAGGTACATAACAACCAGTGATTTCAGCAATTGCACTTTCACGATCCCCGTATGGCAAGGAGCAACGCCCATGATGTCGAAGAAAAAAAACCAACTGTCTTCTCGCGCGGGCCATCCTTGCCAATGAAATAGCGGCCTGCCCAGTCTTTACCCTGACCGACCTTTCGATGGGTCCACTCCTCAGTAGTAGCGAGCGACCAGCACCGCCGACGTTACAATTGACGCAATGACCTGCGCAGACTGGAAGATGCTCTTCCACTGTGGCGGCCCTGACACAGGTTTCTCAGGAACAACCACTGAGTCCCCGGGGTAGAGCGTGGCATCAAGGGGATTACCCCGCCACAATGAGAAACCGTCTTTCGCTCCAATTACACTCCCATCAGCGCGAATTACAAAAACTGCCTTCTTGTTGGCAAGATTCGTCGCCCCGCCGGCCTGATTGAGATACCACTTGGCACTCTTCCCTGGATGATAGGAGGCCGCTGTGGGGTTATACACCTGCCCCTGGACCATAACGTAACTTGGCCTTGCCGGGACGATCAGCACGTCTCCCGGCCGCACCGGGATGTCATTAGGAGAATTGGACCAGTGGCGGATTTCATCGGAAATATGGATCACCACACGCCCAAGCGGAGGGTTATGGAGCAGGTTCTGGAGTGTTGTCTGCCATTGCTGGTAACCAGCCTCCATGGCAAGCTTCTGGTCCGGATCGTTCACGGTAGTCATCTTCGTTTGCAGCTCACTCTGAGACTGCCTTACACGATCAACTAGGTCCTGATACGAGCCCATCTGTATCTTGCGAACATCTTTGCGCTCCAGTATCGCGCCATAAGGGTAAGCCTGGCCCGTAAACCCGCCGGCCCGCTCCAGCACTGAACTCAACCGCTCGCCGGGAGAAATCCCATAGGTTCCCGGGTGCGTGACTTCGCCGCGAATCGTGATCGAGGCGCCGATGTCTTTCCATCCGGGAATTTCCCTGATGGTCAGGACGTCTCCGTCCGTGAGAACCGGATTCTGTCTGGAAGTTCCCTTGAGCGCCGCCGCCAGATTAATCTGTTGATGCTCGGCGTTCGCAGGGTTGGCACCGCTGACGTTGTAGCTCGTCAGGTCAGCCATTTCCCGGTCGGCGCCACGCTTCAATCCACCGGCCAGCCCCACCAGATCACTGACGCGCAGGTCTGCCGTCAGCGGGAACCGGCCCGGCCGCACAACCTCTCCTTCCACATAAACGCTGGGCGGGTCAGCATTCAGTGGGTTGCGCTGCACCAGGATGCGGTCACGCGACTCGAGCAGCACGTTTTCCAGGGGATCTCCGTTAAGAGCCTCACGCAGGTTGATGCTCATGATTTTCAGCTTGCCGTCAGGCAGATTGCGCACCAACTGAGCGGACCCGAGATAAGCATCCGGAGCAATACCTCCCGCCTGGAAGACCGCATCACGTACACGGACCACGCCTGATGTCCGGAACGTCCCCGGATTGCGAACGTCTCCGGCCACCGTCACGGTCGGCGCATTAAGGAAATCGAACCGGCTGAAGATTCGCACCGTATCGAGTGGTTCGAGTCCTGGAGAAGTATCGGGATGGGCCAGGGCCGCCGAAAGATCAAAACTCTCGACGGATGGAGAATAGTCCGGCGCCTTCAGGCGGATGATTTCGGCATAATGATTTGCGGGTTCGGGCAACAGGTCGGAATAGGATGAAACCAGATCGCTCAGCCGCATTCCCGGGCGGTAAGAGTAGCGGCCGGGGCGCAACACGTGCCCTTCAAGGTAGACAGCGTCAACGTTGTAGGGCGCAATGGGGAAGATGCGGATGACATCGCCGTCATGAATGCCGAAAGACTCCAATTGCTGGTTAATCTCCGCGGACCCTTTCGGGTCCCGGATGTTCAGGCTCAGCATCGTCCGTTTTTCATGCGCTTCTACGCGCTGGACTTCAATATGACGCAGGGCCGCCGTGGGAAGGATGCCGCCTGCCAATTGAAGGACCTGCGCCAGCGTCTCTTCTCCGTGGATTTCATAAATAGCCGGGCGGCGCACTGTGCCTTCCACTGTGACTTCCGGACCCACTGGCGGCACGAGAATCGTGTCTCCATTCTCCAGCCGTTGGAGGTCTGACCGAACACCGTGCAACAGCAGATCGTAAAGGTCCACGTTCTGAACGAGGTCCTTGCCGCGATAGTGCTTGACCAGCCGCAGTGAACCATCCTTCACCGGCCCTCCCGCGGCTATCAGCGCGTTCAGGGGCGTCGAGAGCGAACTGATGTCATAGGCGCCGGGATACCGGACTTCGCCCACCACATAGACGCGTACTGTGCGGAGCCTCACCAGGCTGACGTCAGCAGAGACATCTCGAAACTGCGTCCGCAGCGCCTGCTGCACTCTGGCCTGCACTGCGCCCATTGTTTCTCCACTCACCATCAGCGGCCCAACTTCCGGCAGCGACACGCGCCCTTCGCGATCAACCACGCGGTATACGCGGGATGCCACGCTTCCCCACAAATTGATGGTCAGGCCGTCTCCCGGGCCCACCACGTAACTCGGCCCTGCCGGCAGGTCCATGGGAAGTTCACCAGTGTCCTCTGGAGGGGCGTTTTCAAAAATATCCAGGCCGAAGCGTTGGAGCCGGGGAGAATGGGGTGAAACCTGCTCGTAAAGATCGTAGAGCGAAGGAATGTCTGAATACGGATTGGCGCGGTGAACGACCTGGGGCCGGGGAGATTCTTCCTGATAGCTTTGCCCTGTCTGCTGGTAGTACGGCGAATAACGCCAGGGGCGGGAGAGACTTCCCTCCCTGGGTCCCGCCGGCTGCATCATCCGTTCACTGGGTACCTGTTCGAATGGAGTGCGCCCGAAGTTACCTCCAGGCTGCATCGTGGATAGCGGCGGATAATTTGCACCCGCCGAGAGGCTGTTCATGCCCTGCATGCCACCAGAAAGGCCATCCATTCCACCCAGGCTGTCAAGACCGTCGAGGGTGTCCTGGCCTCGTGTGCCGGACTGACTCAGCGAACCCGGTTGCAGCGTACCTTCTCCAGTACCATACGGGTCCGGGAACGATTGCGGGCCGGTGGTCTGATTGACCTGGCGCATTTTCAAAAGCTGGTCGTCGGAATTGTTCAAGTCAGGTTGATTTTGTGGCTCGCCGGGCGTGGGACCCCACTGCTGGGGCAAAGAATCCTGCTGTTTCTGCCTGAGTGTTCGCATGCGCGGATTGGCGGCCGGGACCTGTTCGTTCGCAGGTAAGGTCTCACCTGCAGGGGGAGAGTAAACAGGCGAAGGCTGCTGAACAGGTATCTGCTCTAATCGCTTTTCCTCTGCCAGGAATTGAATCCGCTGCTGGATCGCCAGTTTGGATTTGGGGTTTACTTCCGGCGTCAGGTAACCGTAACGCTGCAACAGGCGGGTTGCTACCGCCCGGAACTTGAGGTCGTTGGCAAGGCGGTCGTAGATTCCATCCTTGCTCATCTGTTGTTCATCCACCAGCTGGCCATGGTCAGTGGCGTCGCGCGCAACCCAGTGCTGCAGCTCCACCAGCAACCCCGGTTGCTCTTCCAGCACCTTTTCGATCTCTGCCACGGAAGCAGCCACGTATTCCAGGTTCTGCCTGGCCAGAGTGGACACAGGTGCAGATTCGAAAACCTGCCTGGGTTGCCCGTACTGTGTGCGCTGCGTCGTCTGCTGCTGTTGCTGCGCGGTCAGGAACGGGCACAGCACCAGAACTGCAAACGCCAGCAATGCTGCAACACTTGTGAATCGTGGTTGCAAGCCGGGCGCCCATCGTCTGATTTTGAAGCGGAAACTCACTGATAGCCTCCTACCTGCCGTCGAGGTCCCCTGAGAACGCTGAGAATGCCTTCTTCAGAAGCCTCTACATCGAAGGAATGAATGTCGATGGAAGCCCAGTAGAAAATGCTGCTATTGCGCTCAGGCGCCAGAGCCAGGATCTTCATGTTGGGGAACTTTTCGAGCAACACATCACAGACAGGGGGGCGCGCCCGGGGGTTGTCCAGCGCGACAATCAGGAAATCCGGCTGCTGTTGTTCCACTGCACCCAGGATGTCGGCTTCATTCTGTACCTCGCCGACCACCTCGATATCCGGCTGGTCGGCAATGGTGGCCAGGACAAGCTCTCGAATCAGTCTTGGCCGGTTAGCGACAAGCACACGTACGTTTCGTGTCATGCGGCTCTCCATCATCCTATCAATTATCGGCAAGCGGACTCAGAAGGAAAGGTACAAAGGAGAGGTCACGATGAAGGACCAACCTGCTTAGACCTGTACTGGTACCGCGAGCTGCCAAAGTACCAATTCCGGTCTAAGGTGAGGCATGGGAATTCCCCTGAGGCCAGAAAATATTGTTTTGATTTCTATAGGAAAACCTGATTGACCTTGACTATTTCCACCACCGAGAGGCGGTCGTCAGCCCCAACTTTCTGAAGCATACGATGGACGTGGTTCTTGACGGTTTGTTCGGAAAGGTTCAGTTGGACAGCTATTTCTTTGTTGGTAAGGCCCTGTGCGAGCAAAGGCACCAGTTGTTGCTGTCGCCGGGTTAGTCCCAGCTGGGTCTTCACTCTCATATTGGGCAGGCTTGTGCAGGTGCCGGCAACGTAGCGGAACAGCGACCGGCATAGCCGCGGCGGACATACAGCCTCATCCCGCGAAATGGCCCGGATTGCTGCCACCACATCCAAAGCTGAGGCATCTTTCAGGACGTAGCCGGCTGCTCCGGCACTGACCGCTTTCAGAAACGTTTCCTCATCTTCTTCCATGCCGATCATCAAAGCTTTCAGCCCGTCTACAGCGCTCAAAGTATCCTGGACCACCTGGAACCCAAAAGCATCGGTTACGGAAGAATCAACCAGGAGCACGTCGCATCCTGAGTCATCGATTAACCCGATACTTTCAGGGGAATAGGCCGTGGCGTGAACAACCGAAAATTCGGCCCTTTTTCTAAGGATTCTTGCAAGCGCCTCAAGAAGGAGGCGATTTTGGGCGAGAAGATAGATGTTCACCTGGGCGCTCACATGTCCCCTATCCTGTTTAGTCCACTACCTAAGGTCGACTCAACAGCGGTTGTACAGGTCGCCCCGCTCTCAAATCACTTGCATCGCCATGTCGTGACTGCTTGTCGGACCCAAAGTCTGGGGCGATCAGTCCAACGTACTGATTTCCCCCTCCCAACCCAGGTCCCTAAACTGTGCCGGTCTTGCTCTTAATAGAATCCAATATAGTCATAGTCCAAAGGTCGTGTCAAGAAAAATTGCCAAGACGGTAAATACAAGATATTGCATACTGCCATCTGGTTGAAATCAAGTAATAGTAGCAAGTGTGTAGTTTACACCTGCAAGATAAGTTCAACCAGAACCAGAGGATCCAGGAAATTTACTATGTGAATAAGTGGCGCTTGTCTTTTCTTCCCCTCGAGCGAAAGACCGCGTCTAGCCACACCTTCTCTTGCAAATTGCCCCTTTGCGCGCGCCTGCGGCAGTCCCTTCCCCAAGGCATTTTAATCGGATGCAACCAACGTGGGCTTTAGTTGTATGGGCGCCACTTTCTTTTATGGAGTTACTACGTAGTAAACTAACAGCACCGTTTTGCCGTCACTCGGCGATTGATTCCAATCCTGATTGTGTTTGAAAAAGAGGAAGATTAATAGATCAGACGGACCGAAAACTGGATCTGGCGCGATGTCCCTGCGGTCTTGCTGACAATCCCAAAGCCGCTACCCCTCAGCACATTGGACGGGATGCCAAAGTTCACCAGGTTAAAAACATTGAAGAATTCCGCCCGGAACTGGAGAATTCCCAACTCGCCCGCGCCCCGTCTTCCAAAAGATGTGTCCTTGATCAAAGCGACATCGAGGTTGTGGTATTGGGGACCCCTGAACGTGTTACGGCCAAGGGTCCCAAAAACTCCCTGGTTCGGCCCCGTGCCTCCGGCAACATGGATCGGGGTACTGAAGAATGAGGCGTTATTCGCGCCGCGCCCGAAGAAGTCTTCGCGAACGGTGCGACTGGTTGAAAAGCCGGGTTGGGCAATCTGGTCGGGGCGGTCTGCTCCCGACGTCCCCGCGCCAGTCTGCTGAATGCCGGAGTAAACAGTGAAGGGCAGGCCTGTCATCAAGGTTGTAATATTCAGAAGCTGCCATCCGTCCGTAAAGTGTTTCCCCAAAGGTCTCAAGAAGTTCACGCGATTAACAGGCAGCGCCTGAATCAGACTCAGCGCAAAGATATGGGTCACGTCAAAATATGAAGGCCCTTTTTCGGCGCCGGGGTCCCACGGATTCTGCGCAAACGACTGCAGGACGACACCGGGCCCTCCGGAGATGGCTCCCAATGCCGAACTTGTATCGTCGAGTGACTTGGAAAAAGTATAACTGGCCTGGAACCCCAGTCCCCACCGCGTGGAATTTTTGCTCAGGCTGGTCTGCAATGAGTGATAGGTGGAATGGGAGCGAGTGGTCATCAGGGTTTCGGACCCGAAGCCTCCCGTAGCCTGACCTGAAGAGTTGAATTGCGTGAATGGCGCAAAGCCCGGCGAGGCGCCGCTGTAGCTGTTCGGGGAGAAAATGCTGGCGAGGTGCACGCCGGCGGTGGCCACATAATTGGCGCTGAATTTCAAATGCCCGAAATCATGGTCCAACCCGGCCGTATAGGTTTCTATATAACCATTGCGGAAATCCCTGGCGATGCCAAAAGTTGATAGCAGTTGGATCTGGTTTCCAGGCGTCAATGCCGCCAGGTCGTTCTGAAACCTTTGGATATCAATGGGCGTATTGGGTACAACATCAGCGGTGTTCCCCGTCGGGAATACGGGCTGCCCGTCCGGCGTGTAAACAGGCGGCAACTGCACATGCGTTACCGAATTGCTGAACGGCACCGGAACACCCGGGACAGCGGAAGCGTAAGGAGTAAACAGAAAAGGAATGTTTCCTGTCAGGAAGTTGTCCTGCCACAGGTTTGTAAGCAGCGTGGTGATGGCACCGCCAGCATGAAGAACCGTACGGTCGCCCAGACGATAATCGATGGAGAGGCGCGGCCCCCAGCCGCTCCAGTCACTGGTGTAGGGAGGCTGCGGGTTCACAACAAAAACCTGTTTGGCGCCGGAAGTCCAGAAAGGAACGCTCGCGCCGTCCTGCCCCACAATGAGAGGCGAGGAAGTCCGCTTATGGACCTCGGCAATTCGGCTGTTTGTCTCATATCGGAAACCATAATTAACGGCCAGCCGCGTTGTTGCTTTCCAGCTGTCCTGGAAATAGAGATTGTAGGTTTGCCGTCGCACGCCTGCCTCATCAAAGCGGTTACCTCCGGGTGTTATGTCTGAGAGAGCGCTGATGGTATAGAGGTAGGGGGTTGCGGTTAGAAAACCCGTCAGCGCGTCCGGCAAGGGGTCGCCCGGCTGCACGTCACGCTGCCCGCTCGCCGACGTAATTGTTACGGGCGAGTAAGCTGTGCCGCCCCCAAAAGTGTAAAGGCCGTTAGGATTGACACCCCAAATCGTGGCGTCCCTGTTGACTCGTATTTCCACGCCCCATTTAAACGTGTGCTTGCCGTGAATGTCCGCCATGTCGTGCTTAAACTGGAAGAGGTTTCCGAAGGAACCGGTGATAGAGCCATCGGCGGAATTAAAAGGCTCATAGAGGCCATCGCTGAAAGTCATCGCGGGCTGGGTGTGGTTGATGGAGGGAAAGAAGGGCGTGCTCCGGGTGTAACCAAACGACGTATCAGAAGTCAGATGAGGAGACCAGACGCGCGAATATTTCAAACCCGCATTTCGCTGGTGGTCGAAATACTTGATGGCAAAACTGGGATCGATTGCTGTTTGATCAGGATTCGTGGTCGGCCCGTTTATCTGGTTATAACTGAACCGCGCGTAAAGGGATGACCGGCCAGAAATCTGATGATCAAGGCGGATTGAGAATTGGTCTGATCCCGTGAAAACCTTGGAGGACGTTGCGTACGTCCGGGCGCCGTAAGAGCCCTGCGGATCGTTCGGCATGGGGTAGCCATTCAGAACCGGGACAATCTCCTGGCTGACGGGAACCGTCAGAGTATCGCCGGCATACGCTGTTGTGTCGATACCATTGCGTTCCGCCATCGTGGGAACGGCAAAGACCTGCGTGGTGCCCAGCACCTGCCGGAACCCCTGATACTCACCGAAAAAGAAGGTCCCGTTGCGTCCGTTATAGACCCCGGGAATAACGACGGGGCCTCCCATCGTAAGACCAAACTCATTGCGGGTAAACGGAGGTATGCGCCTGGGCTCCAGAACGTTCTGCCGGTCAAAAAAATTCCGCGCATCAAACGCCGAATTGCGAACGAACTCGAAGACACTGCCGTGCAGGCGGTTGGTGCCGGACTTCGTGACAACATTGGTGTAGCTGGCAGCGCCGTGCCCGATTTCCGCAGGCATGACCCCGGAACTTGCCTGGACTTCCCGGATGGCGTCCACGTTGAAATTCGGAAAAGTCGCACCACCCATTTCCGGGTCTGTGGTGTCAATGCCGTCCATCGCAAAAACGGTGGCCGTGGCACGTTGCCCGTTCACAGCGAACTGCTGGGTAAAGTTGGCGCTTCCGTTGGTGTCGGTCATGGTGCCCGCCGCCAGCAGCAGCAGCTTGCTGAAGTCACGTTCATTAAGTGGCAGGCTGGAGACTTCCTTGCTGGAGAGGTTCTCGCCGCCGCTGGCGCGCGGAGATGAGCCTTCTGACACAGCCATGACCTGGAGTTGGTCCTGCCCGGCAGACATCCGCAACCCCGCCGTCAGACTCAACCCGTCTTTGATGACCACAAGACTCGATGTTCTCCAGGTCTCCCCGTCCTTGCTGGCGGAAAGCAGGTAGCCCCCGGCGACGATATGGTCGAGCGAGAACGCGCCAAGGGAAGAGGTCACGGAAGAATAATCAAGTTTTCCACTCGGGGAATGCAGCCTGACAACCGCTCCGGCGACAGGAGCCCCAGCGCTGTCCTTTAGAACGCCGTTCCAGGAAGTTATGGCATGCCCCTGCGCCGACAGCGCGGCCTGCAAGAACAACGCCGTACATAGGGTACGAATCAGGCAATTAACTGAACGGAACATGGACAATGTATTGTACCCGCGTTCAGCCGTTTCGCCAAAACTTGCTTTGAAAATTTTCGGGCCGGGGGTTTTTCGTAAACACCGGCGTAACCCGGGGGCTTATTGCGTGAGAGATGTCCCGGGAATTCCTGAGGCCTTATTATGAAAGGTTCCGTAGCAATTCTTCGAGGGAGAAAGTGCCTGAAGATTTGACTAAAACAGAGAACAGATTCCGCGGACTATTTTCGTAAGAGAGAGCATATTCCCCGCCCGCGAACAGCTTCTGGAGCAGGGGCGCAAGGTCCGGCTGGATGCCAGCGCGCGTTTCCGTATTGTTGGGGGCAAATAGCCGATCATTGATGGATATCTCAATCTCCTGACCATTGAAAAGAAATTTTGAATTCAGCCGCGGGTCCGATTCAAAACGGCGGCAGGCATTAAGGGCCGCGGCCGTAGCCTGCTTCAGGCGGTCCTGGTTGTTGCCTTCGAGTGGGGCTTTCCGATTGTAGCGAACGCCCGGCCGGTTACCGGAATTGTCCACGCTGTAATTCGCCTCGTGCCCGATCAGGACCACTCCAGGACCGGCATAAACGTGGCGGTAGTCGGCCACGTCCAGCAACAGTTCATCCCAGCCCTGCTCCTGAATCCAGGCATGAAACACCGGAATCAGGGGCTCAAGGTCAATTTCTTCATCGTTCTTGAGCAGAAGCTTCACGTTAACGTGCTGCAATTCCATAATTCGGGATACCTCTAGGTCAGCTCGTCACCAGAGCATCTGCCCGGTTGGAATAACTGTGTGATGCATCGATAAACAGCTGGGCCTCGTCGATCAGGTAACGCGCAGAGTCGGCTGTGTGAGGAACTTCAGCCTTCTCGTGGGCGGCAAAAAGATACTGGGCGAACTTCCCGCCGGCAAAAGGATCAAAGAATTTTTGGGTGTCATAGAATCGCGCTCGGAACTCTGTGACAATCCGGTTGGGATCGTCGTTAATGTTTGCGTCCTCAGTCTTGACCAGCGCCCTGGCAGCCCGGACCATTGACAGATAAGCAGTCTTCCCCGCCTGCTCGACTTCTCCGTTTTCAAATGCGATCTGCGCCTCAAAAAGCTGTCTCTCCGCTGCCGCCAGCTCGAATTCAATACTGGACACGACCTCGCCCGCGCACTCGCCCACCCCCATATCGCTCAGCGTGTATTCACGCGGATCGCCCCAATCCCTGAAGAACGAACGGTCTGCGAGATCCTCGGGCGGGTGGGTCAAGTCTTCCAGAAGTTTTTTCAGCTCAACCTTGCCAATCCGCTTAACGAACTCCTTAAACGATTCGCGATCCTGCCGCCCGGCAACGTAACGGTCGGTGAGCCGGGCGACAACTTCGGGAATTCTCTTCGAGGGCACGGCCACGACAGGCATTCCATACGACCCTCCGTTGTGTTCCCATTCGCCTCCCAGGACCACCTGGAAATGCGGGACTGCGAATCCACACATTTTTCGGCTGACGCCGTAAAACCCAAGGTCAGACACGTGATGCTGGCCGCAGCTGTTAAAGCAGCCGCTGATCTTGATGTGCAGACTCTCCACCGCCTTATCCCGTTGGAAACTCTTTTCCGCCAGGCGCTTTCGCAACTCTGCCGCCAGCCCCCGTGAAGACGAAATGCCCAGTTTGCACGTATCGGTTCCCGGGCAGGCAACGATGTCGACGATGCTCCCTGCGCCAGCATCGCCCAGGCCAACCGCCTCGAGGGCTTCATAAAGGTCAGGCAGATCGTTCTCGCTAACCCAGCGGATTACAAAGTTCTGCTCCACTGTAGTACGAATGCTTTCGCAGCTGAATTGGCGCGCAATATCCGCCAGCGCGCGCAACTGGAGTGACGTGGCGTCTCCGATGGGAAGTGTCACCGTAACCACGACGAAACCGTCCTGGCGCTGCGGCCGGATGTTTGTCTTGAGCCATTGCTGGAAGGCCTCGGAACCCGTCCGCTGCAGCTTCTCCGCGGATTTCAGCGGTTCTTCCCGGAACTGCTCGGCTTCTTTGATGTACTCCGTCCATCGTGGATCCGGCTCCAGCGACTTGCGCTCTTCCAGAACCAGCTCGCGGAATTTCTCAATACCCAGGTCCTGAATCAGGAACTTGATCCGGGCGCGATTGCGGTTCTTCTTCTCTCCGAGCCTTGCATAAACCCTGGCGATGGCCTGGGCCAGCGGCAGAAGCTCTTCCGGCGGGACGAACGGGTCGAACAATTTTGCCTGGTAAGGAACGGCGCCGAGCCCGCCTCCGACATACATGGCAAAGCCGCGCTTCACTTCCCCATTTTCCGTACGCTCGGCTGCAACCAGCCCAAGGTCATGCATATTGGCAATGGCGCAGGCATGCTGGGAACAACCGCTGAAGGCCGGCTTGAACTTCCTGCCAAAGTTCTGGACGTCCGGATGTCCCAGCAGGAACCTGGCCAGCGCCTTCGAATACGGGGTCACATCGAACACCTCATCCTGGCAAACGCCAGCATAAGGGCAGGTGGTCACATTCCGGACCGAGTTGCCGCAGGCTTCTCGGGTGGTGATGCCGACTGCCGCCAGACGGCGCATCAGGGATGGAGTATCGTCGATGTGGACGTAATGGAGCTGGATGTCCTGGCGCGTGGTGACGTGGGCAATTCCGTCGGAATATTCCTCAGCAAGGTCCGCCAGCGTTTCGAGCTGTGCAGCGTTAAGGCCCCCGCCGGGAATCTTGATGCGTTGCATCCCTGGCGCGTCCCACAGGGTGTTCGGCCCTTTGGTCAGTTCGCGGCGGACGTAGGCCATCTGCTGGGTCTTTTTCCCATCATGCCTCTCGCCGTTGTCGTATCGCTGCCCGTAAACGCCCCTGCGCAAACGCGTTTCTGCAAAGATGCGGTCATCGAGCTTGCCTATCTTCTTCAGGCTGATTTCGGCCTCAAAGATATCAATCTCGCGCGCCAGGGCCTCGGGCATTTTTCCCTCGAGACGTTCCTTCCACAACGTGTTTGAAGCTTTCATAATGGCACCGCCCCACAACTAAAAAACCCACCGTCA
>OBIZ01000058.1_pt1 | contig 19584 bp, 15 predicted proteins | sample 1519801 | NCBI WGS metagenome assembly OBIZ01 (sample SAMN01911456, study PRJEB22533) | soil metagenome | biome: Soil | place: Malaysia | collected 2012-04-30 | depth DG_metagenome m | reverse complement strand
GCACCTGCCTCAGGCGGCCGCACCCTCCACGTTTGACATCAGGCAGCGCGCGGCGTAGCATTCTCCCATGGATTCCATCCGAGACGAACGTGGCGAGATTGAGCTGGAATGTCCTTGCTGCGGAGCACGTCTGAAAATTGACGTTTCGCTCGGCAAAGTGATCTGGCATGGGCAGCCGCCCAAGACGACTGAGGCCCCTGACATTGATCACTCTGCGCAGTTGCTTGAACAGGAAAGGGCCCGGCGTGAAGCCCTGTTTCGCAAAAGCACTGAAGACGAAAAATCCAAGGCCCAGTTGCTTGAGAAGAAATTCCAGGAAGCCCTCAAACGGTCTAAAGATGAACCGGTCGTCCGGCCAACCCGCGATATTGATCTTGACTAGATAGAGGAGAAGACCTTTTGGAGTTCTTTTGCACATGCCGGGTCGCCAGTCTTGCGAACCCGGTTCCTCTCCATGCGCGTTGAACCCTGCCGAAAAGCTGTGTTAGGATGCGACGTTGCTCTGAAGCCTGAATAGAGTAAGAGGTAATACCTGAAACCTTGAGGAGTCTCTCGTGAAAATCTACGACGGTGAGAATATCCGCAATGTTGCGCTGCTGGGCCATGCCGACACAGGGAAAACGCAGCTTGCTTCGGCCATGCTCTACACAGCGGGAATCACCACGCGCCTGGGTAAAGTGGATGATGGAACCTCGGTGACCGATTTCGATGAAGAAGAAATTGAACGCGGCTTCTCGATCAGCGCCTCCCTGGCTAACGCCGAATGGAACGGCACCAAAGTGAATCTGATTGACACTCCCGGCTTCAACATTTTCCTTTATGAAGCTGAAGCCGCCCTGAAGGCTGCGGACGCGGCGTTGATTGTGGTCCATGCCGTGAGCGGCGTGGAGGTGCAGACGGAAAAAACCTGGGGGTTCTGCCAAAAGTATAACCTGCCCCGCGCGATAGTGATGAACCAGATGGACCGTGAGCGCGCAGGCTTCAAGCGTACTCTGGACGCGCTAACCAACGCCTTTGGGCGTACGGTCGTTCCCGTTCAGCTCCCCATCGGCGAAGAAAAAGATTTTCGTGGCGTGGTTGACCTGGTCAGGATGCGAGCCGCCCTCTATGAGAATAACGGCTCCGGGAAGGCCAAGGACAGTGACATTCCGGCGGAGATGCAGGAGGAAGCTACTGCGGCCCACGAAGCCCTGGTTGAGATGGTGGCCGAAGGAAACGATCAGCTTCTGGAAGAATTCTTCGAGAAAGGAACCATCCCGATTGAAGACCTGGTGCCAGGGCTCCGGCAGGCTGTTGCGGAGAATCGGCTAACTCCCGTTGTCGCCACTTCGGCGCTTCACAATCTGGGAACCCAGAACCTGCTGGAGTTTATTGCTGACTATATGCCAGCGCCTGTTGCAAAAGAGACGGTTGAGGGCGTCGATCATGAAGGCGGCCAGCCGGTCACGCGAAAGATCTCAAACGACGAGCCCGCGTCCGCCTACGTGTTCAAGACTGTTGCCGATCCCTTTGCCGGGCGCCTCAGCCTGTTCAAAGTGATGTCGGGAGTGGTAAAGAGCGAGGCAACGCTCCAGAACTTCAGCCGCGGTACGGCGGAGCGCCTGGCCCACATCGCAGTCCCCCAGGGGAAGTCTCAGACTCCCGTTGCGGAACTTCGCGCGGGTGACATCGGAGTAGTGGCAAAACTCAAGGAAACTCTAACCGGCGATACGCTGGGCGATAAAAGCGCGCCGATTATCTATCCGCAGGTGAAACTTGCGGAGCCTGCCATCTCATTTGCCATCGAGCCGAAATCCCGAGGCGACGAAGATAAGCTCTCCACCGCCATTCACCGCATGCTGGAAGAAGACCTTCTTCTCCGTTTTTCGCGCGATGAGCAGACCAAGGAATTCCTGCTATCCGGCTCCGGACAGCAGCACGTGGAAGTCGCTGTCTCAAAACTGAAACGTCGCTACAACGTCGAGGTAACACTGAAAGCCCCCAAGATTCCTTACCGCGAAACGATACGCGGCAAGGCCGATGCCCAGGGCAAGTACAAGAAGCAGACGGGCGGCCACGGGCAGTATGGCGACTGCAAGATCAAGATGGAACCGCTGGGGCGCGGCGAGGGTTTCGATTTCGTCAACGACATTTTCGGCGGTGCAATCCCTCGGAATTACATACCCGCAGTCGAAAAGGGAATCCTTGCATCGGCAGGGCGGGGTTTTTTGGCCGGCTACCCCGTGGTGGATTTCCGGGTAATTCTCTATGACGGCTCCTACCATGACGTGGATTCTTCCGAACTGGCCTTCAAGATCGCCGGGTCGATGGCCTTCAAGAAATGCATGGAGCAGGCCAAACCCTGCCTGCTGGAGCCGATCATGGACGTAGAGGTCACCGTCCCTGAAAACTATTCGGGCGACATCATGGGCAACATGACCAGCCGCCGCGGGAGGATTCAGGGAATGGAGCCCAAAGGCCATTCCACCATCATCAAAGCTCAGGTTCCTCTGGCGGAAATGCTGACCTACGCCTCGGACCTGACGTCCATGACCCAGGGTCGTGGAAGTTATTCCATGGATTTCTCCCACTATGATGTTGTGCCGCAGCAGATTGCCGACAAGATTGTCGCTGATGCACGGGCTGCCGGCCACGGCAAGGAAGAAGAAGAATAAGCAGGCTCCCGGTTACGATTCATCGGGGGCCGGCCAGGAGGCACAGAGCTTATGAAAAAAGCGATCTGGTTGCTGTTCCTGTTCATGTGGCCTCTTCTTTTGCATGCCGTTCCCCCCGAAAAGATACCCATCCTGCTTGACACCGATATCGGCACCGACATCGACGATGCGTTTGCCCTTGCCCTGATTGTAAGAAGCCCTGAACTGGACCTGCTGGGCGTGACAACGGTCAGCGGGGACACACAGGCACGGGCACAACTGGCAGCCAAGCTGCTCTGGGAATCAGGATTTCGCCGCGTGCCGGTTGTGGCGGGGGAGGCGGGAAGGCCGCTTCCGATTGAGCAGGCTCGTTGGGCCAAAGACTTCAGGAGCCCGCAACTGCAAGCCGGGAACGCCATCGATTTTCTGGATGCAACGCTCCGGCGACGGGCAGGAAAAACCACAATCGTAGCCATCGGACCTCTGACCAACATTGCTGCTTTGTTGAAGAAGGATCCACCGATTGCAAAAAAAATAAACCAGATCGTTCTGATGGGGGGGTCGATCCACCACGGCTACGGCGAAGACCCGACTCCCGTCGCGGAATATAACATCGCGGCTGATCCCCCAGCCGCACACGCGGTTTTCAGTTCCGGCCTTCAAATCCTGATGGTTCCGCTGGACGTGACGGCCATGCTCCAACTCCACGCGGCTGAGCGCCACCGCGTCTTCACCATGCTCTCGCCGCTGACGGATGGGCTGGCAATCCTTTACAACCTGTGGCATCAGAGGACGCCCACCCTGTTTGACCCCATGGCCGTTGCCATGGTAGTTGATCCCAGTCTCTGCCAGACCAAACCCCTAAGCGTCCAGGTCGATGCCAACGGATTTACCCACGTCGCCGATAACCAGCCGCCCAACGCAACGGTAGGCCTGCAAACCGATCCGGCAAAATTCTTCGAATTCTACCTCGACCGCGTTGCGCCGGAGCAGAAGCAGTAAGGCCCCCGTCGATCGAAAATTGTTATGCCAGCGTCTGGTCCGTGTACTAACGGCTAGCGGTAGGGCTCAAGCTTGGCGATGATCCGGTCGCGGACCCAATGTGGGTCCCACCACGCAAATGGATTTACAAAGACCCCATCCAGGAGAATGGAAAAGTGGAGGTGGTCACCTCCAGCAAGCCCCGTCTCTCCGGTCTGGCCGATAATCTGCCCGCGAGTTACGTGGTCACCTGCCTTAACGGCAAACGAACTCAGATGGCCGTAGAGCGTCTGCAGGCCGCAGCCGTGATCGATCAGAATGGCGTTGCCGTAAATCCCGAAGTATTGGGCAAAGACCACTACACCGTCATTAGCAGCGGGGACAGGCGAATGCGCGGTTGAGGCCAGATCGTAGCCGAGGTGGGTCTCCTCGTCCACCACCTGGCCGTTGTAAAGGTAGGTCCGGTAGTCGGCAAAGTGGGCTTCCACCATGGAACGAGGGAAACGGAGGAATCCCTGCGTCCACAGGAGTTTGGGAGCCGTCTTTTGTGAGTACGCCACCAGCAGCTGCGCATCAATCATGCGAAGATGGCGGTTGAGCGTCACGTAGTTCTTCAGCAGGTTTCCCTCATCCTGGATTTCGGGGGTATGGCTGAGAATCGCAGGAACAACGCGCTCCATAAAATCATCCGACAAGTTGATGGTGCCTTTGTAGAATTTCTGCGGAATGATCTGGCAGGAGAATCCAGATGCTGACTCATTCCCGACAATGTCGCGAGCGACAACCTGAGTGGGAGTGTTCGGGTCAACATCGTAAGGAAAGGCGAACAGGCACATCCGCGTGTCCGGGAGTGACTCTTTGACCGGCCAGCTCCGGAAGAAATACTTCCCCACTCGGACTCCGGATTCCGATGTTCCCTGAGAAACTCTAAAGAGCACCAGGTCACAGCCCCCCTGGATGACGTAGACCCGCGGCGTAAGTATTTCGACCTCCGGTGGGTGAAACCGGACCGGCACGTCGAGCTTGATTTCACTCCTCCCGCCGCGGAAAAATCGTCCCCAGGAGTTATTGGTGGCCGCAATTTCCAGCGTTGCCCGGCCTTCCCTCAGGGCGGGAATATGCTGGCGGCCGATTTGTGCTTTGAAATCACCACTGCTGGCAGCCCGCCTGGCCCGGAATTTCCACCAAGGTGGGGAAGGAGCATTATGAATTTCACTCGCCAGGGGTACGGAGAAGCTGCGGTTCTCCTGGCGGACGACCACGCTGACATTTTTCAGCAAATATTCATTGTCATGCACGGTGAATTCAACTGCCGTTTGGTTTCCAATTCCTTTTACCGCTTCGCTGAATTTGATGAGGGGAGCCTCGCGGCTGAAGACTTTCCACCCGAGAATGGCGATTCCGGCTATAAGAACCAGGAGTAAGACAATCCATCCGTTGCCTGACCCTGCTCGCGGTTTATGATAAGACTTCCTCAAATTCTTTCCTCCTGGGGCATCCTCATCCTGCCACTTTAAGAACTATAGCATCCTCACAAAAGGTGACGTAAACACGAAACGTCCTCCCGCTCCTTGGAAGGGTCGCACCTTAGTGGATGACAGGATTGATTGGCTTATCCCACCTTGGAAAACTACCGTCGAACGCCCTACAATGGGGCAGTTCCTTGTCAGCGGAGGAATCTTCGATGCTTCATGACAATTTGCTGCTGGATCTGCTCATACTGTTCGGGTTCGCCACGCTCATTGCGGTGATCCTGCGGCGCGCCCGCCAGTCCGCCATCGTGGCCTACCTGCTGACTGGAATTCTGGTGGGTCCTTCCGGGCTTCATCTGATCACAAACCGCGAAGCCATAGAAACGATGGCGGAAATTGGTGTGGCGCTGCTCCTGTTTACCATCGGTATGGAGTTTTCTTTGAACAAGATTGCCGCCATGCGCAAGCTGGTTCTGGGGGCCGGCGGCCGTCAGGTGATATTGACCATTGCCATGGTGCTAAGCCTGGCCATTCTCGCAAAATACCCCTGGCGGCAGGGGCTGTTCTGGGGATTTCTGGTGGCTGCCAGCAGCACCGCGATTGTCCTCAAGCTCCTTCTTGAGCGGGAAGAACTGGAAACCCTCCACGGCCGTGCTATTGTAGGAGTCCTCCTTTTTCAGGATCTTTGCGTTGTGCCCATGATGGCCATCCTGCCCGCGCTCACGGCCCCTTCGGGCGAAATCGCTTTAACTGTGCTGTATGCGCTTGCCAAGGTGATTGGGGCCGGCGCCTTGATTCTGTTTGCCGCCCGCTATTTCTTCCCTCTCTTGTGGAGGCGCATCGTCGAGGTGCGTACCCAGGAGATCTTTATTATTGCCGCCATTTTCTTCAGCCTCGGTACCGCGTGGGCTTCGGCATCTCTGGGATTGTCGCTCGCCCTGGGCGCGTTTATTGCCGGCCTGGCCCTTTCGGAATCCTCCTACGCGCACCAGATTCATGCGGACATCCTTCCTTTCCGGGATAGCTTCAACAGCCTGTTCTTCATCTCGGTGGGCATGCTGCTGGATTTGAGGTTCGTTCACAACCATTGGGCGGTTGTGCCCGCTATCGCCGCACTCATCTTCGGTCTGAAGGCACTGGCAGGAGGCGCTGCCGTTTTGTCGATGGGCTTCGCAGCCCGAAAATCGCTGCTTGTGGGCCTGAGTCTCGCCCAGGTGGGAGAATTCAGTTTTGTTCTGCTCCATCAGGGCGAACGGCTCAATCTTGTTCCCGCCGGTGAGTACCAGATATTTCTGGCAGCCGCCATCATCACCATGTTGCTGACTCCAACCGTCATCCAGCTTTCACCTCGGATCGCAACACACATGCCTGAGATGCGGCGATTGCGAAAATTTTTCCCGGAGCCCGGTGACGCTGAACTGGAAGCCCGGGCGGCGCCTCTTCACGACCACGTCATCATCTGCGGCTACGGCTTGAACGGGCGGATGCTGGCGCAGGCGTTGCGGCGGAAGGGCATTGCATACCTTGTTCTCGAACTGGATCCGGACATCGTCAGACGTGCCACAGCCGAGGGAGAATCGATCTTTTTCGGTGACAGTACGAAGGCCGACATCCTGGAAAAGGCTGGCGTAAGCCGGGCGCGGGCATTAGTTTTCGCAATTTCCGATCCCTTCGCATTGCCGAGGGCTGTGGCCACCACACGTGAGTTGAATCCCCGCCTCATGACCATCGTGAGAACCGCACGCGTGGAACACACCGGCGCGCTGGAAAGCGCGGGTGCATCACAAGTGATTGCGGCGGAACTGAGTGCTGCCAGCGAAGTGATTGAGCGGGTTCTTGACTTGTACGGTCCGGGAACGGGAAAGGAGCAGATTCATCCTCACGAGGATTCAGCGGAGCCGGATACCCACGCGGGGAAGATGACCTGAACCAGGTTCCACACTTACAACTTTATCCTTTCACCGATCCACATTTCCTCTTGTGCGGGACCTGTGGCTGGGCAAATTGACAGTTTCTGCGCACTGATGTTAGCATTCCCGCGCTTTTGAACACAGAGGCCAGACTCGCACATGATGACTTATGACGTATGCGTAATTGGTTCGGGCCCTGCGGGCGGAACAGCCGCCAAGGAGCTCTGTGAAGGCGGCGCCAAGGTCATCATGCTTGAAGCAGGGCAGCAGGTTGATCCCCCTTATCTATCCCACAAATGGCCCTATGAACTACCTTATCGCGGATTACGCGATGAGAAACAGGCGCTGTTTTACCCAAAAGACATCTCGAAGGTCATTTACGATTCAAGCCCCCGGGTTGATGTTGACCGCGTCCGGGTGCTGGGTGGACGCAGCCTTCATTGGAACGCTGTCACGCTTCGCTACGCGCCACAGGATTTCGAGGAGTGGTCGATGCGGGGAGTTGAGGAAGACTGGCCGATCGGTTATGAGGAGCTCGCGCCTTATTATGATCGTGTTGAAAAACTGATAGGAGTGTGTGGCCGCAACGATCATCTGGCCATTCTGCCCGGCGGCAACCACTACCTGCCGCCCATTCCCTGGCGCGCGAGTGAGCACGTCCTGGCGCGGGCAACAAAGTCTTTGGGCATTCCATTGATTTCTGTGCGAAAGGCCGTGTTGACTGTCCCTTACGACAACCGGTCGCCGTGCCATTATTGCGGCCACTGCATGGATGGATGCGACGTCTCTGCAATTTTCACCACGCCCGATTGCATGCTGCCCAAGGCGCGCGCCACCGGGAACTTTACCTTGCGGCAGAATGCAATCGCCCGCGAAATTCTTGTGGACCGCGAGGGTCGTGCGCGGGCCGTTTCTTTTGTGGACAGAATCACGAAGAAAGAAGAAGAGGTTAGTGCAAGGGTGATCGTGGTGTGCTGCGCCACCGTAGAATCCGCGCGCCTGCTGCTGAACTCCCGCTCACCCCGGCATCCGAACGGCCTGGGCAATTCGAATGGGGTGATCGGCCGGTACCTGCACGGCCATCACCTGACGATTGTTCAGACCTACCTCGAGGAGCTTAAAGGAACGCCGCCCATCAACCAGGACGGAGCCACAGATCACGTTTATATTCCCCGCTACAATCATCTTTTTGGAAAGCCGGACTATACCGGTGGTTGGGGAATCCAGGTGAATTATGCATCTTATATGTTTCCGTTCCAGGCTCATCACCTGCACGGCTACGGTGCAGCCTTTAAGACGCAGGTGAGAAAAATGCAACCCGGGTTCCTGCAAATGGGGGCTTTTGGCAAGACCCTCTCGACACCCGGCAACTCCGTTTCGGTGGACCTAAACCAAGTTGACCAATATGGAATTCCGGTCCCCGTGGTCCGCTACCAGTTTGTGGAGAATGATGTCGCCATGTGGAAGGCGCAGACCCAGAGCCTTCTCGAAATCTGCTCAAAGATGAAAGGATCGGTCTACCCAGATTTCGGTACGGGGCCAAGCGGTTTTGCCAGCCACGAAGTGGGAACTGTTCGAATGGGAAAGAACCCGAAAACCTCGGCCCTGGACAGTAATTGCCGGTCGCATGAGGTTGCGAACCTTTTTGTGACGGACGGCAGTTGTTTCACCACTTCGAGTGAAAAGAATCCGACGCTCACTATCATGGCCTTATCCGTGCGGGCGGCCGACTACATCAAGAAACAACGGAAGCTGGGACAACTCTAGAGCGCATAGGTGCGTAAAGGGAGACGGGACAATGGAACGGCGGACGGCATTGAAGATTGTGGCCCTCAGTGCTCTAGCGCCCGTCGGGATCACCGGACCTGCCGGGACCACACTGGAAGGGACAGCCTGGACGCCAGGCAGTTATCGTCTGCGCTTTTTTAATGAGCAGGAAATCGAATTGCTCGACAACCTGATGGAAATGATTATTCCCGCCGACGATCACTCGCCCGGAGCGCGCGCCGCCCAGGTCAGCCTGTTTGCGGATTTGATGGTCGCCACGAGCGATAACCATCTGAAGGAAGTTTGGAGGAGCGGACTGCAACTGATGCGCCATGAAGCAAGCCGGTCATCGCTGCAGGCGGCCCTTGCCAGGTCCGCTGTGAACGAAGGAAACCCCAAGAACGACCTTGAACGCTTCTATGGTCACCTCAAGGAAATGACCATCAATGGCTACTACACCTCCGCAATCGGGATTCATCACGACCTCCAGTACCAGGGCAACACCTACTTGCAACGCTTTCCGGGAACCAGCGAACCGTAAGGGCCGGACGGTGAGTATTAGCCGCCCAAGGCAGAGGAGAGACATTTATGCAACGCCGCGATTTCCTTACTGGAACACTAGTGGCGGGAGCCACAGCATTGGCATCGGGAGCACCGCGAACTTCGCACCGGTTCTCCCCCTGCCTGAATGAAGCAACGACGCTCGATGCGCCTTTCGAAAAGGATTGCGAGGCGTATTCAGCCGCAGGATTTCGGCACATTGAGCTCTGGTTCGCCAAGCTCCGCAAGCAAGGGCTCAAGGCACCACAGGTGGAGAGCCTGATGCGCCAGCACGGCCTTACGCCTGCGTCCGCGTGCGCTTCGGAGGCAGCCCTCTGGCGCCAGCAGGGAAGTTTAGAGTCGCATCTGCCTGGACTCGAGCGGAATTTCGAAATGGCTCAGGCGCTCAACGTTCCCCGCTACGTTCTCTTTTCTTCCGTCTCGGGCGAGGTAACACAAGATGATTATCGTGCTGCGGTGGAACGCTTTGCCCGGGTTGCCGAACTCGCCGCTGGGTACGAAGTGCGGATCGCTTTTGAGTTCATCGCACTCTCATCTCTCTATGGATCGCTTCTTTCATCCCTGCAATTGCTTCGCGAGGCGGCTCAGCCCAATGCAGGCGTCTGCCTGGACACATTTCATTTCTTTGCCGGGGTCAGCAAATTTGAAGATCTTCAGGAACTCCGGCCGGGCGAGGTGGAACACGTCCACTTCCATGATGTTCCCGCTTCAATTCCACGTGAGATTCTTGTTGATCCAAATCGGGTCCCTCCAGGCCACGGAGTGATTCCGCTCAAGCAGATTACTGCGGCGCTCCGTCGCATCGGCTATCAGGGCGCCTTGAGTACTGAACTTTTTGGCGCCCGGTATCAAAAAGGCGATCCATTCAGCGTGGCGAAACTTTGTTACAAGGCACTCGCGCTCTATTGCGCCGCGTGAGGGATTCTGTTCTGTCGGGTCTGGTGCAAGGAGTTCCGGAATTCCTCGGCGATACCAGAGCGACAATCTGAACGCCATTGCGCCCCTTGCAACCATCGTCGCCGATTCAGCCCTCGATGTATTTCCGGTGTAGTTCCGTCAGATAGTTGTCCGTCATCCCTGCGATATAATCGCAAACCACACGATAGGTTGGTTCTTCTTTCGTCTTGGCATAATAAAAGGGAGGCAGACTGCGTGGATGGTCCATATAAAATTCGAACATCTGCGCCACGGACCGAACGATCTTCTTCCGCTCAGCATAAATTTCCCGATGAGTATAAAGATTGTCCCGAAGGAACGCTTTCAGCGTCTGGTTCTCACGTGACATCCGTGGGCTGGGTCCCACAAGGCGCGACGACGCCGAGCGCACATCATCAACTGTACGCATCTTCATCCGTACCAGGCGATCGCGAGTAGCTTCAATCAGGTCCGTCACCAGCGAATCCATAAGCCCCTTAAGGGCCTCATTAAATTTCAATTTTTCCATGGCCTGCGGATGCTTCCGCTCAACCGGCCGAAGCAGGCGGCCAAACAGCGGTACGCCATCCCGAATCTGGTCCAGCGTTAGCAGCTTCGCCTCGTAACCGTCGTCAAGGTCGGCGCAGTTATAGGCGATCTCATCGGCCACATCGATCAACTGGGCCTCAATCGGCGGGCGTTCGTCCAGGCGATACTCTATTAGGTCTGGATATTGTTCCGCATCGTAATCGCGCGAATGCTTGACGATCCCTTCGCGGACTTCAAACGTCAGATTCAAGCCGGGAAAATCCACGTACTTCTGCTCAAACTGTTCGACAATCCGCAGAGCATGGAGGTTGTGGTCAAACCGGCCACCCTGCTGCTCCATCAAACGGTCGAGTTCAGTTTCACCTGCGTGGCCAAAGGGAGGATGTCCAACATCGTGTACCAGGGCCAGCGCTTCCACCAGGTCCGCATTCAGGCAAAGGGCCTTGGCAACCGTGCGGCTGATCTGGGTTACTTCAAGGGTGTGAGTCAGGCGGTTCCGAAAATGGTCGGAATAGCGCCGTGTAAAGACCTGCGTTTTGTTTTCGAGCCGACGGAAGGCGCGAGAGTGAATAATCCGGTCGCGGTCGCGCTCATACTCGTCGCGATAAGGGTGAGGTGGTTCCGAGAAGCGGCGGCCAAGACTCTTTGAGACAGACATCGCGAAACTGGCCAGCCCGGGTTCGCTTCCTTCACGCATAATACCCGCTCCAGAACTCTCGAGGAACATTTCGAGTCTATCATAGCGGATTCAGGCGCCGCGTTTGAGGCGGGATTGCCAGGTGCGCAGGATCAAACAGAACTCAGATTTCCCACTCTTTTCGATGAGAGGGGATTCCTTTGATATAATCCCCTTTTTCAAAGAGGGTATTGCAACGGCAGCAAGCTTCGGCATGGCAACGCAGCGAGGCCGTCCAAGCTCCCATTCCCGCTGAGAGGAGACCCGCTCTCATGGTCAGAGACACTATCGTTTGCCTGCTGGCAGGAGGGGCCGGCGAACGCCTTTATCCGCTCACCCGCGACCGCGCCAAACCCGCAGTAACCTTCGGCGGCATCTACCGCATCATCGATATCACGCTGTCCAACTGCATCAATTCTGACCTGCGCCGCATCTTCGTGTTGACCCAATACAAAGCCCTTTCACTCAACCGGCACATTCGCGAGGGCTGGAGCATGCTGGCCGGCGAGCTCGGCGAGTTCATCCAGATTCTCCCTCCCATGATGCGCGTGGGCGACTCCTGGTATCGCGGCACAGCCGACGCTATTTTCCAGAACATCTATTCGATTGGGAGCGAACCGTGCAGGTACGTTCTGATCCTTTCCGGCGACCACGTTTACAAAATGAATTACCAGTTGATGATCCAGAGGCACATTGACGCGGGAGCGGAAGCAACCGTGGGCGTAATTGAAGTTGATGTTGCCGAGGCGTCGCGCTTTGGCGTGGTGGAACTCGACTCGCATCACCGCATTGTCGGCTGGCAGGAGAAGCCCCCGGATCCCAAACCCTCCCCCCACGACCCGGACAAGTGTTATGCCTCCATGGGCATTTACTGCTTCAACCGTGACATCCTGCTCCAGTGCACGATGGACGATGCCGACGACCCGAATTCAAATCACGACTTCGGCAAGGACATCATTCCCAAACTGCTTGAACGGGGCAACGTCTACGCTTACGACTTTGTGGATGAGAACAAGAAAGAAGCCCAGTACTGGCGGGACATCGGAACACTCGGAGCCTACTACGATGCCAATATGGACCTGGTGGCTATCTCCCCGGTCTTTAACCTTTACGATTCCAGCTGGCCCATCCGAACCTACCAGCGCCAGTATCCACCCCCCAAGTTCGTCTTTGCCCAGGAAGGGCGGCGGATGGGGATTGCGGTTGACTCCCTGGTGTCTTCCGGCTCCATCATTTCCGGCGGCCGCGTTACGCGCTCCATCATTTCTCCGAACGTCCGCGTGAACAGCTACACGGACATTGAAGGGTCCATCCTCTTCTCGCATGTAGATGTGGGAAGGTACTCGCGTATCCGCCGGGCCATCATTGACCGGCATATCAGCCTTCCGGAGCGCACGGAGATTGGCTACGACCTGGACGAGGACCGCAAGAAGTATCATGTGACGGATGAGGGCCTCGTCGTGGTGGTCCCAGAGCGGCGTATGTTCGAAGAACCGGAGTAGCCGTGTGCCGGACGGCCGTGTGTGCACCACAGGGTCCGCAGGTCGCCATCCCTCTGCCCCGACAGGAGTGCAAACATGCCGCGGAATTCCAGTCTGAAATGCCTGCCGACGGTATGGCACGGCCGGAAGGCTTATCTCCTAGAAAACGGCGCCGTCCGGTTGGTCACACTGACCGGCGGCGGCCACATTGCCGAGTTCAGGTTCGATGACGCCTCTCCTTTCTCTCATCTCAACCCTCTCTGGGTCGCGCCATGGAAAACCATGGAACCCTACAACTACCGGGAGAAGCTCCACTCCCGGTCATATGGCTCGTTGCTCGAAGGGAAACTGCTGTCAGGGATTGCCGGGCACAACATCTGCCTGGATTACTTTGGCCCGCCCACGCAGGCGGAAACCATGCAAGGCCTCTCGCAGCATGGCGAAGCCCCCATGTTGAAGTGGCGGAAGACTGATTCCCGGACCGACCATCAGAAAACTTCACTGACCCTCTCGACGCATCTGCCGGCGGCAGGTCTTTCCCTCAGCCGCAATTTGCGGCTACAACGGGGCACGCCGGTTGTTTACATCACCGAGACCGTCACAAATGAAAACAGGAAAGACCATTTCTTCCACTGGGTGCAGCACGTAACCCTGGGGCCGCCCTTCATCTCCGAGCGCGACAGCAGGGTAGCCCTGCCAGGAACAAAAGGTATGACTTTTCCTCACCCCTACAACGGAAAGAACTCTCTGCTGGCTACAAATCGCAGCTTTCGCTGGCCGCTAGCTCCTGCTTTGAAAGGGGGAACCGTCGACCTCAGGCGAACGTTGCTGCGGGCCGGAACAGGGATCGTGGTAGGAGTTCTGCTGGACCCTCGAAGCAACCTGGGCTTTGTCGCGGCGATCAATCTTCGGCATCGATTGATGATCGCGTACTGCTTCAACAGAAGTGATTTTCCCTGGGTTGCCGTATGGGAGGAAAACCGGGCCATTGAAGGGCCGCCATGGAAGAAACGGACTGAGACACGGGGCCTGGAATTCGGCACCACGGCGCTTCCGGTCCAGCGGCATGAAAACGCCAGCATGGGAAATCTGTTTGGTGTTCCGACTTACGCCAGCGTTCCCGCGCGCGGCCGCAAATCGATCCGCTACCTGGCCTTCCTGGCGCAAATCCCGAGCGAGCTTGCTGAAATCCGAAACATCGGGATTGAAGGGAACGAGATTGTCGTGCGCGGAAAGGAAAAAGGAACTGTGGTAAAGGTTCCCGCCCCCGGACTCTCCGGCTTCGGCCTCACCGGTTGAACGGATCGGAAATAGAAGCATGCTTGAAAAAATTGTTTCCCGCCTGCTGTTCCCTGTTCCTGTCATTTGCGAGCTTCTAATCGTCGGCCTGGTTCTGCTATGGTTCACACGCAAACAGAAGGTCGGCAGGATTCTGGTCGCCGCAGGAACGGTCTTGCTGTTGGTGCTGGGCTGCGCCCCGCTACCCACAGCTTTTCTCAGAACGCTCGAACAACGCTATCAGCCGGTTTCACCCGCTTCCCTGCAGGCTGCAGCAGGAGGATCGGGAGGCACAACTTATATTGTCGTCCTGGGAAGCGGCTATTCACCAGACCCCAGCGTTGATCTCAACAGCCATTTATCGCAAGACGCCATTGTTCGCCTGCTGCAAGGCATCCAGCTTTGCCGGCAGGTGGAATCCTGCAAGCTGGTGCTGTCCGGAGGCCCGCCCGCCGCCGCACAGACGATGCAAAAAATCGCAGCATCGATGGGCATCAAGGAGCAGGATACTCTTCTCGAAGAGCATTCGCGCAACACAGAAGAGGAGGCGCGGTATGTCAAGCTAATCGTAGGCGCCAAGCAATTCCTTCTGGTCACTTCCGCCTCGCACATGCCACGGGCTATGGGCCTGTTTAGAAAACTCGGAATGCAGCCCATCGCGGCTCCTACGGACTATCGGGCAAAGACGGGCGGTCCATTTTCACCCGACCAGTACTACCCTGGGTCTGGCGACCTGTTCGAAACGGAAAGGGCTGTCTATGAATACCTTGGGATGGCCTGGGAAAAACTGCTTGGCCAGATTTGAGCGGCGGATCGTACCTCCGGTCGGGAAGGAACAAATGACCGGTCATGAAACTCCGTTATTTGTATTCGATTCTACTCGTATCTGTTGCTCCGGCGGCCTTTTCAGCCGGTCTAAGAGCGCAGACGGTCATTGCCCCGGCAGGGCGTCATGTAGCGCGGCTGCCCGCAACGAGATCGCCGCCGACTACGTCCGCAAGGCCGAAAGCCTGAAGCCCGTGACGTCGCAGCTTACATCCTCAAGGTACTGGGAAAGTAGAAGACCCGGCGGAGACGGCCCGGAGGTCGTCTCCGGCTGGTTGTTCAGTGAAGGATTTTCGCTTTTTGATATGGGAGACGAAAAGGGGGGCCTGAAGTTCCGGTTCGCGGGCCGAAATCGTCAGACAACGGTTGCATCTGTCTGGTAATCTAATAGGAAAGGTTTGAGTCCCCGCGGGGGGCACGAGGGAGGAAATATGAGTCATTTGAAGAACAGGATGACGGGTCTGGTCTTGGCCTTCCTTACGGCACCGGCGCTTCTTTGGGCGTCCGATTTGCCGAAACCCGAGCTCCCGGTCGGGACACAGGTAAGCGTGACCTTGATCTCCACCTTGAGTTCCTCCGCCGACCGCGCGGGCGACATCTTTACGGCCAAGGTCCAGGATCCGATTTTCGCACAGGGCGTTGAAGTTGTGCCGGCAGGCAGCACGCTGCGCGGGCACGTCACGTTCGTCAAGCCGCCCGGCCGGGTGAAGGGCAAGGCGGAAATGCGACTTTTGGCTGACGCCATTGTTCTGGAAGACGGGAGAGAATACACCTTCTCGGGGCAACTTACCGACGGCAACGACCAGGACGTCAAGGTGAATGGCAACGAAGGGACCATCGAGGGAAAAGGCAAGAGCAAGACCCAGGCGGCTAAAGAAAGCGGCATCGGCGCCGCCGCGGGAGCCGGTGTAGGCGCGTTGTCGGCCGGAGGCACGGGGGCACTTTACGGCGCGGGTATTGGTGCCGTTGCGGGCCTCATCCATACTCTTGCCAAGCATCACAAAGATGTTGTGCTCCAGCCCGGAACCCCGCTGCTGTTTGTGCTCACCTCGCCCGGGAAAATAGCCAATGCCAGCGAATCAAAGGGAACGCCAGTACCCTTCGTCTGCCAGAGTTGCCAGTAATCCAGCAGGCACATCCAGAGCTTCCGCAGCGGCTAGCTGCAAACGTTTTCTCCGAATTCTGATCCGCAACCTGCCCTCCCGTGTCAGGCAACAAGCGGCAGAATTCCCCCCTAATCTCCCCAGGCCCTTGTATTGACAACCCATTTCAAGGCAAGTAGTATCGAGGCCCGACGCACAACCATCCCAAGCGATGAATTCATTCGTTTGCGCCCAGCGAGGTGACCCATGAATCGAAGGCGATTTCTTCAATCCGGCAGCCTGGCGGCGATGGGAGCTCTTGCATCCCGCACCGAAGCCGTCGCAGGAACCGCCATTCCGCCCGCTCGATCAGACTCCGGCCGCGCCCATCTCACCGTAGTTGCCAACGAGTCGCTGGGAACCATCAGCCGCAACATTTACGGGCAGTTCACCGAACACCTGGGAAGCTGCATCTACGACGCGATGTGGGTGGGCCCGGGCTCGTCCATTCCGAATCACAACGGGCTGCGCAGCGATACCGCTGACGCTTTCAAGCGCATCCAGGCGCCTATCGTCCGTTGGCCGGGCGGCTGCTTTGCCGACACCTATCACTGGGAGGACGGAGTGGGCCCGCGGGACAAGCGTCCCAAGACCTGGAACATCTTCTGGGACCGCGATGAGTCCAACCTGTTCGGAACGGATGAGTTCCTGGGTTATTGCCGGCTCTCGGGCGCATCGCCTTACATCTGCCTGAATGTGGGTTCCGGAACGGTGCGCGAGGCGCTAGGATGGCTCGAATACTGCAACAGCGATCAGCCCACCACCATTGCCCAGATGCGTGCTGCCAACGGCCACACCGCTCCTTACAACGTCAAGTACTGGAGTGTAGGCAATGAAAACTGGGGCTGTGGAGGCCGTTTTGACGCCGAGGACTACGCCCGGCACTATGCACGTTTTGCAAATTACCTTGGCAAAGCGTCTGAGCATTCAAAAGTGGAGTTCGTTGCCTGCGGAGATTTTGGAGGAGACTGGAACCAGAAGTTTTTCGAGACGCTGCTTCAAAGGCCGGGGGCAAGGCGTGTGGAAGGCGTGCAGCACCTTTCCGTCCACCATTATTTCCACGACGGCCCGGCGGTGAAGTTCAGCGACCAGGATTACTACACCCTGCTGGCCGACGTGGCGGATCTTGAAGGCATGCTGCGCAAGACCATTGGCATCATCGACCATTACACGGGCGCCGGCGGGCCCACCATCGGAATTTCGCTCGACGAATGGGGGGTGTGGCACCACACCGAAAACACCGGCAACCAGGCCCTGATGCAGCCCAACACATTGCGTGACGCGCTGCTGGCTGCCGTGGTCCTCAACAGCCTCAACAATTTCGGTAGCCGCATCTCAATCGCCTGCATCGCCCAGGCTTTCAACGTGCTGCAATGCATGGCTTTTACGCGCGGCCCGCAGATGGTCATCACTCCCACGTACTACGCCTTTGACCTCTTCCAGCCCCACATGGACGCAACAGCGCTGAGAACTCTGGTCGATTCACCCACTTTCAGCGTCAAGCGGCCGGCAACGAGATCTGAAGTGCACGAACGTGAGATCACTCGGCCGTATCTCAGCGCCTCTGTTTCCCACAATGAATCAAAGGGAGAACTTTCCCTGACGCTGGTGAACCAGCACCTGACGGAAGCCTTGGAAGTGGAAATCCAGATTACGGATGAGGAATTTTCCGGCGCGCTCACCGGTACCCAGCGGCAGTTGACCTCAGCGAACGTTCGCGATGAAAACACCTTCGACCAGCCCAATGTGGTGAGGCCCGGCGCGGCAACGCCGATCTCGGTGAAGGGCAATTCCTTCGTCCATCAGCTCGCGCCGCACTCGGTGGAGACACTGGTGCTGCGCAAGGCGTAGACAGACGGCACCCTTTTGGAAAGGCCGCCAGGCTGGAGCTTGAAGTTGCCGCAGTGTTGTTCTTTTCGCGAGTTGAACGGGACAAGACAAGATGGATGAACGCTGGCAGGAGATCGAGCGCATCTATCACGCGGCGCTGGAACTGGATAAAAGTGCGCGGGCGGAGTTTCTCGCGAAAGCATGCGCGGGAAATCCCTCACTGCGGAACCAGGTTGAACGACTGCTGGCACTTGAAAAAGAGGCCGGAAACTTTCTGGAAAGACCGGCCATCGAGATGGTGGCGAAAGCATTTGGGATAGACGAGCGCCCGCCGAAGACCCAGGATGCGATGCTTGAAATCGGCTCCATGGTTGCACACTATCGCCTCACTGGAAAGCTGGGCGGAGGCGGGATGGGTGTGGTGTATGAGGCCGAAGACACCAGGCTCGGCCGCCGAGTGGCCCTGAAGTTCCTGCCGCCGGAGCTTGCGACGGACCCCAAAGCGCCCGGGCGTTTCCAGCGCGAAGCCCGCGCCACCGCGGCCCTGAACCATCCCAGCATCTGCACCATCTACGAGGTCAGCGAACACGAAGGCCAGCCTTTCATCGTCATGGAGATGATGGAAGGCGCCACGCTGAAGCACCGCATCGAGGGCAAACCCGTTGCCATCGGACTGCTGCTGGACTGGGCCATCGAAATTGCCGACGCCCTCGACGCAGCCCACCAGAAAGGCATCATCCACCGCGACATCAAGCCGGCGAATATTTTTATCACTGCTCGCGGCCAGGCCAAGATTCTTGATTTCGGGATTGCCAAATTGACGGCGCCTGATGCAGCTCCATTGTCCTCAGCGGCAGACGGCCTCACCATCACCGGTACGGCGATGGGCACCGTGGCTTACATGAGCCCCGAGCAGGCGCGGGGCGAAGCGCTCGACGCGCGCACGGACCTGTTCAGCCTCGGCGCAGTAATCTATGAGATGGCCACGGGCCGGCAGGCTTTCGACGGCGAAAGCACGGCGGAGACCTTCGCGCAGATTCTGCGGGAAGAGCCTCCCGCACCGCGAAGCCTGAATCCCGAATTACCACCCAAGCTGGAAGAGATCATCGGCAAGTGCCTGGAGAAGGACCGCAGCCTGCGCTACCAGGACGCCGCGGATCTTCGCGCCGACCTCAAACGCCTGAAGCGTGAGACCACTTCCAGTGAAGCTGCAGCGACGGCGCGCTGGGCACATGAAAGAACTCCACGCCGGCGGCTGCGGCAGGCGGGGATCGGTCTCAGCGTTGTGGGCCTGCTCGGAATCCTCTTTCTGTTCGCCCTCAAGATGGGCTTTATTCATCGCGGACCGGCGACAACCGCGCGAGCCCCCGAAATCCGTTCCATTGCCGTGCTTCCGCTCGACAATTACTCAGGCGATCCCAAACAGGATTATTTCGCGGAAGGCATGACCGACGAACTGACGGCAGACCTGGCAACCATCAGCCAGCTTCGAGTGATTTCACGCGGGTCCGCGATGCAGTTCAAAGGCGCGAATCGCCCATCAACTCCGGAAATCGCCAAAGCC
>OBIZ01000056.1_pt1 | contig 20011 bp, 23 predicted proteins | sample 1519801 | NCBI WGS metagenome assembly OBIZ01 (sample SAMN01911456, study PRJEB22533) | soil metagenome | biome: Soil | place: Malaysia | collected 2012-04-30 | depth DG_metagenome m | reverse complement strand
GGCGCAGCCCCTCGAAGGCCTGCGGGCTGGTCACCTCGTGCACCAGATGACGGTCGATGTAGAGCAATACCGAACCGTCGCCGTTCGCCTTGACGACGTGCTGCTCCCAAACCTTGTCGAACAGTGTCTTTGCTGTTGCCGTTCCCATAATCAAACTCCGCCCGGCCCCTGTTGATCCATCAGGTCGCATCAGGTTGGCCGAATAAATTTCAACGTTGGCACAGCATACCGTTGCATGATCCGTGCAAAAAGCGAATTATTCTCCATATGATGATGAGTTTTTCTCATGTCCGGGAGATTTCGTGACCGATATCGGGCGTTTGCCGTCGCTCAACGCCCTGCGCGCTTTCGTCGTGGCCGGCCGCACCCTCAATATGGCTACGGCGGCGAAAGAGCTGTTTGTCACGCCGTCGGCGCTGAGCCACCAGATCCGCGGTCTGGAGGAGACACTGGGAGTCGCCCTGTTCGTACGCAAGCGCCAGGGGCTTGAGCTCACCGACGCCGGCCGGCAACTACTGCCGGGGCTCACCGAGGCCTTCGACCGCATCGGCGACACACTGGCCCGCCTGCAACCGCCCCCCGAAAGCAACATCCTGACGGTGAGCATGCTTTCCACCTTCGCCATGCGCTGGTTCATTCCTCGATTATCCCACTTCCAGCAGCTGCATCCCGACATCGAGGTGCGCATCTCCACCTCCGTGGCGCTGGTCGATTTCGCGCGCGAGGACGTCGACTGCGCGATCCGCTCCGGCCGTGGCAGCTGGCCGGGCACCGTCGCCGTGCGCCTGTTCGCCGAACAGCTCACGCCGGTCTGCAGCCCGAAGCTGCTCAACATCTCCCCCATCGCCACGACCGCCGACCTCGCCAGGCAGACATTGCTGCACGCCAAGCTGCGCCCCGACGACTGGCGCGTCTGGCTGCATGCCGCAGGAGCTGGCGATCTCAGGCCTGCCCACGAACAGACCTTCGAAACCCGCAATTTCGCCATCCAGGCCGCGATCGACGGTGTCGGCGTGGCGATCATCGATCCGTCCCTGGTTGCCGACGAACTGCAGGCCGGACGACTGGTACAGCCGTTCCGGGTCACCCTGCCGGCGGACAGTGCCTACTACCTCGTCTGGCCTGATTGGCGCGAGGCACCTCCGAAGCTCACCGCCTTCCGCGACTGGCTGCTCTCCGAGGCCCAGGAGACATGATCGTGCACCCCCTGGAAATGTTTCCTATCATTCAAGGAGGGTGGGACGTTCTGATTCCGCTTTCAGTCGTCATATCCGATATGAGGGAAACAGCAGGGGGATAGCATGACCAGACTCTCTCAATCCGTAGCCACCATTATGATCGTCGGCCTGACAGGATTCATCGCTGCCTGCCAGCAGGCCAACAATACCGGCAGCAGTGCAGGCAACAATATCGATGCCTGCAAGCTCGTCAGCGCCGACCAGGCGAGCAGCATCCTCGGCACCAAGATCACGGTACGTGCCATCGACACCTCGGCGGCCGGGCCGGATGCCGCCTCGATGTGCAACTATGCGGGCGACAGCATCGGCAGCGGCTTCATGCTGATCGCCGCGCATATCGGTTACAGTGATGCGGCAGCGACGGTGGCCAGCCAGAAGAAAGAGGAATCGTCGCACCTGCCTCCGGGCATCCCGCATCCCACGTTCAGCGACATCAAGGGACTGGGCGACGCCGCCTATCTCTACGAGACGCCCGGCAGCTTCCAGTTGCATGTGCTGGCGCACGGCAACGCCATCGTGATCAACCGCAACACGGCCGCCAGCGCCGACGCGGTGGAACAGGCCAGGCAAATCGCTCAAGTTGCACTGCAGCGACTCAAATAAGGGAAATCCGGCCCGTGCAAAAACGGCCGGCTGGCAAGAGGCCATATCCGGGAGATCAGCGGCGTAGTGACAGGCTGGAAAACCAATAGCCGCAAACGCTCCCCACACGGTTTGCAACACACTTTGTCGAAAAGGCAATTCGCCGCTATTCTGCGGCTTCCTTTCCGGTCACCAGCCGGAGATTGCGGAGGAATTATGTCCATCAAGTCGGATAAATGGATTCGCCGAATGGCGCAGGAACACGGCATGATCGAGCCGTTCGTCGACAGCCAGGTGAAGCGTTCCGAGAACGGCACCGGCATGGTCTCCTACGGCCTCTCCTCCTACGGCTACGACGTGCGCTGCGCCGACGAGTTCAAGATCTTCACCAACATCAATTCGGCCATCGTCGACCCGAAGGACTTCAGCCCGCACTCGTTCGTCGACGTAAAATCGGACGTCTGCATCATCCCGCCGAACTCGTTCGCTCTGGCCCGCACCGTCGAATACATGCGGATTCCCAGAAATGTGCTGACCATCTGCCTAGGCAAGTCGACCTATGCGCGCTGCGGCATCATCGTCAACGTCACGCCGCTGGAACCGGAATGGGAAGGCCATGTGACGCTGGAGTTCTCCAATACCACCCCGTTGCCGGCCAAGATCTACGCCGGCGAGGGCGTGGCGCAGTTCCTGTTCCTCGAATCCGATGAGGAGTGCGAGACCTCCTACAAGGACAAGGCCGGCAAGTACCAGGGGCAGACGGGCGTCACCGTCCCCCGCCTGTAATCGAACCTGCGCCTGTAAGCGAGACAGAACCGTGAAACTTTCCGACATCCTGGCGGGGCCCGGCCCACACTTCTCCTGCGAGTTCTTCCCGCCCAAGACCGACAAGGGCGAAGAGAACCTCTGGCAATGCATCCAGGAACTGGCCGTCATCGACCCGGCCTACGTGTCGGTCACCTACGGAGCCGGCGGCTCCACGCAGGATCGCACCAAGCGCATCGTTACCCGCATCAAGCGCGAGACGAATCTCGAACCGGTGGCGCACCTGACCTGTGTCGGCGCCACGAAAGAGCAGCTCGGCGAACTTCTCGACGAATATTCGGCTGCCGGCATCGAGAACATCCTGGCGCTTCGCGGCGATCCGCCGGAGGGCATGGACCATTTTCAGGCCACGGCGGGCGGTTTTTCCCACGCCTCGGACCTGGTGCGCTTCATCCGCGACCGTGACGGCTTCTCGATCGGCGTGGCCTCCTACCCCGAGGGGCATCCGGAATCGAAGAACGGTGTCGATGACGACATCCGCTTCCTGAAACTGAAGCAGGATCACGGCGCCGATGCGGTGATCACCCAGTACTTCTTCGATAATGAGAGCTTCTACCGTTTCCGCGACCTGGCCGTAGCCAGCGGCGTCACCATCCCGCTGGTGCCGGGCATCATGCCGATCACCAACTTCGATCAGATCGAACGCTTCTCGGCCATGTGCGGCGCCACCATCCCGGCCTGGCTGCATGCGCGGCTCGACCCGCTGCGAGGCAATCTCGAGGCGGCCAAGACGATCGGCCTGGAAGTGGCGACCGAACAGTGCCGCGACCTGCTGGCCAACGGAGTGACTGCCCTGCACTTCTATACGCTGAACAAATCGGAAGCGACGATCGCCGTCTGCAACAACCTGCTCGCAGGTTAATCCTCCTCGGAACGGGGCGGCGCATCGGTCGCCCAGTGCAGCTGCTTGTAATCGAAGCCCTCGACCAGCGTCGGCTTGACGATGGCGAAATAGGGCGAACGGTCGAAATCGCTCGGCGTAAAGTGACTGTAATGCCGGAACTTCAGGCAGTCTTCTTCCGTACTGCCCGCCACATGTCGCGGCAGGATCGGATAACGCACCTGCTGGAATGCCTGCGCAATCATGGTCGAGCAGATGGCGCGCGTCGGATCGCCGCCACCGAATGCCAGCATGCGCCGGCGAAAACGGACGGGCATCGGCAGCGGCGCGTAAAAACGCAGCAGATCGAAAACGTTTTTCAGGTCGTAGGCATGGCCGATCTCACCGATGACAAAGGCGATCAGCCGGTCTCGGTCCGCGTCGGTCAGCCCGACAGGCCGGCAGATGCGCGTATTCAGCCGGGCGAACTTGGACAACGGCGAAGCAATCACTCCCTGCACGACATCGGCCTCGACCAGCATGTGCGGATCATCCCCGGCCAGGGCGTTGCCGACATAAAGCGCCGAATGAGACCAGTTGGACTGGGTGACATAGCGGATCACGCCACCGATGCGAGTGTCCCCTTCCACCAGCAGCACGTCGCCCGGCCGGAGGGCGGTCGCGAGCTTCGCCTCACCCACCACGTCGAAGGCTTCGTACCGGCTGAGCGGCTGGTTGAGGAACAGCGCCAGCCGTTGGCCGAGGCCATGGAGCCATTGGTTCATCCGGGTCCCCCGTTGCCGATCTCAAACAGGAGTCTAGCCGAAGCCGTCAATGCCAGCGGTGTCATCGAATCACCTCTTCCCAAAGCGGCCAGCGGAAAACTATACTGATAATATCGTTCGAACATGTGGAGGTGGATATGCAACGTCCAATCTGGGTTCTTGCTGCCAACAGCAGCAAGGCGATCATCTATCAGGCCAAGACGCCTGCCGCGCCGCTGGAGGAAGCGCATGTCTTCGAGCACGAAGCGGCGCGAAAACATACCCGCGACCTGACCAGCGACCTGCCCGGCCGAGCCTTCGACAGCGCCGGCGAAGGCAGGCATGCCATGGAACAGCCGGTCGATCCGAAACGCGAGGAGGCCATCCGCTTTGCCAAGCAGCTTGCCGATTTCCTCAATAAATCGTTGCAGGAGCAAAATTATTCGACGTTGCTGATCGCCGCCGCCCCCACCTTCCTCGGCCTGCTGCGCAGCCACTTCAGCGCCCCGCTGCAAAAGGCCGTGCAACAGGAGCTGAACAAGGACCTGACCGAAATGCCGGCGACCCGCATACGCGAAAAGTTCCCGCAGTTTTTATGACCACCGGTGGCGGGCCGATCAGCCCGTCGCTCGCCATGCTGATCCGGGCACAACCCCTGTTCGAGGGGCTCGATCAGCGGATGCTTGCGAAGTTGATCGACCAGGGACGACTGGTCGACTTCGCACCGGGCGACACGCTGATCCATGAAAACATGGATAACGATCAGCTGTTTCTGATCACCGAAGGGCTGGCGGCCGTCAGCAGCAGCGGCACGCCCATCGGCAAGCTCGCAGCCGGCGAACTGGCGGGAGAAATCTCCTCAGCGAAGATCAGCCCGCCGGTCGCCACTGTGCGCGCCGAAACCGCCTTGCAGACCCTGAGCTTTCCGGCATCGCTGATTACCGGCATCGCGGCCACCGATGCCGGATTCGCCCGCCGGCTCAGGCAGATCGCCTTCCGCAGGATTTCGGGACAACCGTCCGGGAAGTAGCGCATATTGCCATTCCGGCCCCGGCTGTGTATGGTGCGCCCCCTCCGTGGCCCGCCGCGGAAGAAACATACCTTGCTCCGGACGCGCACAAGAGTACCGGGGCGTACGTGATGTACACCAAGAGGAGCGCCGTGTATTACGAGACAATCTTTATCGTCAATCCTGACGTATCGCATGAAAACACCGAACAACTGACCAACGATTTCGTTGCCAAGGTCGAAAAGGCCGGCGGCCGTATCGTCAAGCGCGAGTACTGGGGCGTGCGCCCGCTGGCCTATGCCATCGGCAAGCGCAAGCGCGGCCACTACGTCATGCTGGTGACCGACGGCCCGGCCGAAGCGCTCAGCGTGCTGGAACGTGCCATCAGCCTGGAAGAGCGCGTCATCCGTTCGCTGACCACCCGCCTGACCGAGCTGACTGACGAACCGTCGCCGCTGGCACGTCGCCGCAGCGGCAAGGCCAGCGAAGAAGCGAAGGCCGAAGCGTCCGTGGAAGCCGGTGGAGAAGAAGCCGGCGCCTGAGTCGAACTTCGCCCGGGTCTCCGGCCTGCTGCAGCAACTGCGCCAGCGCTGGACTCCGGACGGCAGTCTTGCCGTGATCGCCGAAGTTCATACGCCGCGCCCGCAACTGGGACCGGTTCGCGCCGGAATCCAGGAGATGCAGCCGATACCTATAAGGGCAACCGGCAAGGCGGCGGAAGCGCTGGTACGCGCCGAGGGACGGCAGGTCGAAGTGACCGGCTGCCTGCGACGGCGGTATTACAGCCGGGAGGGAGAACCCTGCTGGGGACAAGTTGAAATCTGGGTGGAGAGTTGCCACCCCCTTGAAGGCAGCGATGCCGACAGGAATTGAGGAGTAAAGAATGAGTGAAGAAATCAGGGAAAATGAAGCTCAGGCAACCAGCGAGCGCGGTGAACGTGGCGAGCGCGGTGAACGTGGCGGCGATCGCGGCCCGCGCCGTGGTGGCGGCGGTGGTCGTTTCCAGCGCCGTCGCAAGTTCTGCAAGTTCTGCGCCGACACCAGCCTGAAGATCGATCACAAGGATCCGGAAATGCTGCGGCACTTCATCACCGAGCGTTTCAAGATCCTGCCGGCCCGTGTGACCGGCAACTGTGCCGCTCACCAGCGCCAGATCACCAGCGCCATCAAGCGCGCCCGTGTCCTGGCACTGCTGTCGTTCACGCCGCTGCACCACGATTAATCAGCGGCGGAGATGAACCCGACGACGACAGTGTTGCCACCGGCCGCAGCGTTCGTTCTGACGCGGCGGCTTCCCTGCGCAGCCCTGCTCGTCGTCATGCTAACAGCCGCCCTGTGGCTGCCGGCGTTATTGCAGGGCATTCCCCTGCTGGCGATGCTCGCCTCGGCCGTCGGCCTCGGACTGCACGTCCTGAGCCCGGCGCTGGTGGCACTCGTCAGCTTCGGTGGCGGGGCGATGTTCGGACTGAATGTCAGTGGCATCGCGGCATTGGCCGTTTATGCGCTGAGCGGATTCGAGCTGTTGCCGGCACTGGTGGTGCTGTCGCTGTACGGTCTGTTGCCGATCCTCACCGCCAATGCGCTGCGGCGGCTCGGTGGGGTACGGCGCAGCGCACTGCTGGTTGCCATCGGCATCGGCATGGGCGTGCTGGCTGCATTGCTGGCCGGCGCCATGAGCCAGGGAGTCGATTTGCAGGCGTTTGTCGCCCAGCAGATTGCCCCGCTGTTCGCCGCAGCCCAGGCTCCGCAAGGTGATGCCGATACAGCCAGGATGCTGGCTGATGCGAAGCACCTGACTTCGCTGGTCCTGCCGGGCATCGCGGCTTTCGGGCTGTGGATGGCCTGGTGGGGGGATGTCGTACTGGCGCGCAATGTTGCCCGCCGCTACGGCTTCTACCGCGGCGATGTGGCGAGCCCCTTGGGGATCGCCTTCGGCAAACCGCTGGCCTATGGCTTTCTGGCCATGCTGCTGCTGGCGAACTTTGCCGGTGGCAATGGCCAGTATGTCGGCATCAATGCCGCCATCATGCTGGCGGGATTGCTGGCCGTGCAGGGCGTAGCGGTCGCCCATAGCTGGCTGAAGGCCCGCGACATGATGCTGGCCATCGGGTTGATGTATATGATGTTGTTCATGTGGTCTGCGGTGATCGTTCCATTCGTCATCGTCGGCCTGCTGGACATCTGGTTTGATTATCGCCGGAGTCTCAATCCGGCCACTGGAGGACAATGATGCAGTTGATTCTATTGGAACGAGTTGAAGGGCTCGGCAATGTCGGCGACGAGGTTTCCGTTCGCCCGGGCTATGCCCGCAACTTCCTGCTGCCGAAAGGCAAGGCGATCGTCGCCACCGACGGCAACCGCAAGGTTCTGGAGCGCCGTCGCACCCAGCTGGAAGCGCACGAGCAGGCACTGCTCGACGCCGCCAAGGATAAGGCAAGCAAGCTGAACGGCCTGGAGCTCACCATCACCGCCCCGACTTCCGACGGCGAGCACCTGTACGGCTCGGTCAGCACGCACGAGCTGGCTGACCTGCTCGAGGCGCAGGGCTACGAGATCGAGCGCCGCGCCATCCTGCTGGACGACAACATCAAGACCGTCGGCGAACATGCATTCCGCGTCCGGCTGCATCCGGATGTTATCGCGGAGCTGTCCGTCAAGGTCGAATCCGAAAGCCATTGAGCAAGCCGATCCCCCTGCGCGCCGAAACGCTCAGGGAGCACGTCCCGCCGCATTCCATCGATGCGGAACGGGCGGTGCTCGGGGGGATCATGCTCGATCCCGAGGCGCTGGAGCGCCTCGAGGGCATACTGCAACCGGAACACTTCTACGTCGAAGCCAACGGTAAGGTTTTTGCAGCCATCCAGGATCTCTCCGGCCGCGGCCAGCCGGTTGATGCGCTGACGATCAAGGATCACCTCGATCGGCGCGACGAACTGGCCAAATGCGGCGGCGAGGCCTATCTCGCGGACCTCGTCACCTCGGTTCCCACCTCGGCCAACGTCAAGCATTACGCAGCCATCGTCCGCGAACGGGCCGTGCTGCGCGAACTGCTGGGTGTGTGCAGCCACGTCTCCCGCGACATCTACGACCGCGAGGTGAACGAACACCTCGACCAGGCCGAAAAGAAGATCCTCGCCGTCGCCGAGAATTTCAACCGCTCACGCCCGACCTTCAACAAGATGAGCGATCTGATGCTGCAGAGCTACAAGGAGCTCGAGGCGCGCTATGCCGAGAAGAAGGCGATCACCGGCGTGCCGACAGGTTTCCACGATCTCGACGAGATGACCTCCGGCATGCAGCGCGGCGACCTGATCATCATCGCCGGCCGTCCGAGTATGGGCAAGACTGCCTTCTCGATGAATCTGGCACAGAACTCCTCCATCCGCAGCGACGACACCGGCGTGGTTGCCGTCTTCTCGCTGGAAATGTCCGCGCAGCAAATCGCCATGCGTATGCTCGCCTGCGAGGCGCGCGTCGACATGAAGAACCTGCGCACCGGCCGTTTCAGCTCGGAGGACTGGCGAAAGCTGGCACACGCCAGTGGCACGCTGGCCGACTCGGCCATTTTCGTCGACGACACACCGGCCATCTCGGTGCTGGAGATCCGCTCCAAATGCCGACGCCTGAAGCGTGAGGCCAAAAAGCTCGATCTCGTCGTCATCGACTATCTGCAGCTGATGAGCGGCCGCTCCGATGCCGAGCGTCGCGAACAGGAGATCTCGGAGATCACCCGCTCGCTGAAGGGGCTCGCCAAGGAGCTCAATGTACCGGTCATCGCCCTGTCGCAGCTCAACCGCTCGCTGGAATCGCGCGCCGACAAGCGGCCGATGATGTCCGACCTGCGCGAATCGGGCGCCATCGAGCAGGATGCCGACATCATCATGTTCATCTACCGCGACGAGGTGTATCACAAGAAACCCGAGAACGAGGGCATCGCCGAAATCATCGTCGCCAAACAGCGTAACGGCCCGACCGGAACGGTGAAACTCACCTTTATCAACCGCAATACCCGTTTCGAGAATTTCACCTCCGCCACGGGCTTTGACGACTAGTTTCTTTCGGGCGACACTCTGCGCATGAGTCGCCCTGCCACTGCCCGCATCCATCTCGACCATCTGCGGCACAACTTTCGGCTGCTCGGGCAAAAGTCAGGCTCTGCAACCATCATGGCGATCGTCAAGGCCAATGCCTACGGCCACGGCCTGCAACTGGTCGCACCCACCCTCGCCGATGAAGGCTGCACAAGATTCGGCGTCACCGATGCCAGCGAAGGAGCGCAACTGCGCGCCCTGCTTCCCGATGCCCCCGCCGCCGAGATCACGCTGCTTTCCGGCATATTCGATGCGGAAGATGCCGGACTTGCCCGGGAACACGGGCTGACGCCCGCCCTCACCAGTAAGGATCAGGCCCGCCTGCTGTCCGCCGCCGGCTTTACCGGCAGCATCTGGATCAAGCTCGATACCGGCATGAAGCGGCTGGGAGCCGAACCGGCCACGGAACTTCTTGCCGCCTGCCGCGAGGCCGGACTCGGCATCGCCGGTCTCATGAGCCACCTTGCCTGTGCCGACGAACCCGGCCATCCTCAGAATATGGCACAGGCTGAAAACTTCCTGCGTTTCCGCCAGCAGCTCGGCATGCAGTTGCCGACGTCGCTGCTCAACAGCGCCGGCATGCTCACCCTCGCCGACTCGGCCGGCGACGTGGTGCGTCCGGGTATCGCCCTCTACGGTGCCGAACCGATCCCTTCGCGACCGATCGGACTGAAACCGGTCATGCAGCTGACCGGCCACATCATCCAGACCCGCGACCTGCAGGCGGGCGACAGCGTCTCCTATGGCGCAAGCTTCACGGCGCGGCAGCCGATGCGCATCGCCACCGTCTGCCTCGGTTACGCCGACGGCCTGCCGCGCCAGCTCTCCAATACCGGTTATGGCATGCTGGACGGCCGCAAGGCTCCGATCGTCGGCCGCGTCTGCATGGATTACACACTGATCGATGTCAGCGACATCCATGCCGCGCCAGGCGACGAAGTGGAGTTCTGGGGCGATCAGCTGGATGCCAACATTGTCGCCGAACAGGCCGGCACCATCTCCTACACGCTGTTCACCGGCATCGGCCAGCGCGTCCATCGAGTCCCCGTGCCATGAACTTCCTGGTGCTGATCGGCAGGGTTGTCGAAAACCTGTGTCTGCATACCGGCCTTTACGCCCAGATGTTCGGACGCACCCTTCGCCGCATGGCATCTCCGCCCTGGCACCCGCGCATCATCCTGCAGCAGGCGGAAGAGGTCGGCGTACAGTCGCTACCCGTCGTGCTGCTCACCGCACTGTTCACCGGCATGGTGCTGGCGCTCCAGTCCTACATCGTTTTCCACCGTTTTGCCGCCGAAAGCATGACCGGTCTCGTCGTATCGATGTCGCTGGTCCGCGAACTCGGACCTGTACTGGTCGGCCTGATGATCGCCGGCCGGGTCGGCGCTTCCTTTGCAGCGGAACTTGGCACCATGCGGGTAACCGAGCAGATCGACGCCTTGTGGACGCTCTCCACCGACCCGATCCGCTACCTGATCATGCCCAGACTTCTGGCCGTGACACTGATGATGCCGCTGCTCGTCGTCATCGCCGACTTCATCGGCATCTACGGCGGCTATGCCATCAGCATCTACCTGCTCGACCAGAACCCCACCGTTTACATCGAAAACACGACGATCTACATGGAGCTCCACGATTTCTACTCCGGCCTCATCAAGGCGGCTTTCTTCGGGGTGCTGATCGGGATCATCGGCTGTACCGAAGGTTTCAGTTGCGGCGGTGGTGCTGAAGGCGTGGGCCGCGCCACCACCCGGGCGGTGGTGATCTCCTGCATGAGCATCCTGATCTCCGACTACTTCCTGACGGCATGGATGTTCGGATGAAAAAGGACGACGCACAGCCCCGCATCCGCATCCGGGGCTTAAGCAAGCGCTTCGAGGACAAGGTGGTGCTCGATGGCGTCGACCTGGACATCATGCCCGGCAAATCGACCACCGTGATCGGCATGTCGGGCAGCGGCAAGAGCGTATTGATCAAATGCATCCTCGGCCTGCTCAAGCCCGATGCCGGCGAGATTCTGGTCGACGGCGAGAACTGGCTGGCACTGAGCGAAACGGAACAGCTGGCGCGCATGCAGCGGGTCGGCATGCTGTTCCAGCGCGCCGCCCTCTTCGACTCGCTGTCGGTATGGGAAAACGTCGCCTTTGCGCTGCTCCGGCATGGCGAGAAACCGCAGGCCGCACGCGAACACGCCATCGAGGTGTTGCACTGGGTAGGCCTGCCCGACATTGCCGACCTGATGCCGGCCGAACTCTCCGGCGGCATGGCCAAGCGCGTCGGACTTGCCCGCACCATCTGCCACAAGCCCGATATCGTCTTCCTCGATGAGCCCACCACCGGCCTCGATCCGATCATGTCGGATGTGATCAACCGCCTGATCGTGCGCCTGCACAAGGATTCGGGTACCACCATCCTGAGCATCACCCACGACATGAAGAGCGCGGCCATGATCAGCGACCAGATCGCCCTGCTCTGCCATGCGCGCATCCACCTGCAAATCCCGCCGGATCAGCTAGACTCGCATCAGGATCCGATGCTGCGGCAATTCGTCGAAGGGCGGGCCGAGGGACCGATCAACACCAGCGACTGGGGGAAACGTATGGAGGAGGCCACGCAGTCATGAATCCGCAAGCCCGGCTTGGTGCCTTTGTGATCGTCGCCTTGGTATTGCTCTTTTTCGCGACCGGCAAGATCGGCGAGGGGAACTGGTTCAATCCGCAAGGCAGCACCGTCGAAACGGAGTTCGATGACCTGCTCGGGCTCGATGTGGAATCACCCGTGCGCATGGCTGGTGTGAAGGTCGGTACCGTGCAGGATATCTACCTGCGCGACAACCGTGCCGTGGTACGCATCGCCCTGAAGCCAGGTGTCAAGCTGCCCGGCTCCACCCGTGCCACCATCATCAGCCGCGGCCTGGTGGGAGAAAAGAACCTGGCGCTGACCGCCAAACCGGGGGATACCACCCTGTTGCCGCCGGGCGCCCTGATCCCCTCGAATCCATCCGGAGACATCAACACGTTCATCTCCAAGGCCTCCGAAATCACCGACGATATCCGCAGCCTCACCCATTCGCTGGCCAGCGGCGTGGGCGGCAAAAACGGCGAAGCGTCACTGCAGCAACTGATTGCCAACAGCAACCGCACCGTCGCAGAGCTCAAGGACATGCTGCACGAGAACCGGCAGGAGATTCATCTGACCACCGAATCGATGCGGAAAACGATGCAGGCTCTGCAGAAGGAACTGCCACCGATCCTCGAACAACTGCATCAGTCGACGGAAAGTATCAGCGCCCTGTTATCCCAACACCGGCAGGATCTTGCCACGGCGGCCAGCGAACTGCCGAAAGCGGTGACGGCCAGCAAGGAATTCTTTACCGAAAGCGCGGCAGTGAGTCATTCGATCAACTCGACACTCATGGACAACCAGGAGAACCTGTACCGGATCCTGTTCGAATTGCGCAAGGCATCGGAGAACCTCGAAGCCTTCTCCGATGATATCCGACGCAATCCTTGGAAGGTGCTCACCGAAAAGCCGGAAGTGAAAGCCTCGCCGAAAGCCGACCGGCTGAAAATGGAGGAGATGATCCTTACGACCGGTCACATGGGGCCGGCGCCGGCAAAGCCATAAATGCGGCGGACGTGGGTTTTCGCGACCATCATGCTGGGCGGAGTCCTGGCAGGTTGCGCAGCCCCCCACAAACCGGCAACGGCCTTCTCGACAGCGTTCGAATATCGTGACAAAGGGGAGATGACCGAATACCGGCGCGCACTGGAGCGGGAAGTGAAGACAAATCCGGGCAATCTCGATGCCCGCTACGATCTCGCCCTTGACTTCGAAGAGAGTAATCACAAGGAAGATGCCCGCAAACTTTACGAAGAGAATCTGCAGCATCGCTGGCATTTCCCGTCCGCCATCAATCTTGCGAACCTGCTACAGCGGCAGGGAGATACCGCTCAGGCCGAGAAAATCCTGCAGCAAACCAGCGAGCATTTTCCTCACGAGGCGACACCCTGGTATCTGCTTGCCGGAATATCGGCAGCAAACGGACAAAATGAGCAGGCGAAGGATCAGTTTGGGCAGGCCATCGCCGCCGACCCGAACAATGGTTTCGCCCGCCTCCGTTTTGCAGAATTCCTCGCTGCCCAAGGCAACCTCGATGAGGCCACCGATCAGGCGCACAAGGCTGTCGCCCTGCTCCCCATGTGTGCTCCGTGCTGGCAAGGCTACGGCGATATCCTGCACCAAGCCGGCAAGGACCGTGATGCCGTAACGGCCTACCAGCGCAGCCTGGCACTGAGGCCCGACCCCGACACGCGACTGCGCCTGATCCGCTCCCTGCAGGCCATCAACGAAACCGTCAGGGCGGAGCATATGCGTGATGCGCTGAATGCATTGAAAAGCAACGCTCCATAACCGAAAGTCACCGGAGCTATAATCAGGATGATGCAACAGTCACCGACATTTCCGTTCCAGCCATCGGCACCCGGCACCCTCGGTGTTGAAATGGAATGGATGACGGTGGATACCGCAAGCGGCGCCCAGGTCCCTGCCGCCCCTTATGTCTTCGAGGTCACCGGCGATACACCGCGCATCAAGCCCGAGCTCTTTACCTCCACGGTCGAGATAAATACCGGCATTCATGCCGATACGCCGGCCTGCATGGATGAGCTTGCGGAACTTTACGCACGGGTCAGCGACATCCTGCAACCAAGACAAACAGCTCTGTTCTCCTCCGGCACCCATCCATTCTCAAAATGGCGCGATCAGACCATCACCGAGAATCCACGCTATTACAGGCTGCTTGAACGGCTGCAGTGGATGGCCCGGCGGTTCAATATTTTCGGAGTACACGTGCATATCGGCATGCCCGATGGCGACAGCTGCATCCGCGTCATGAACCACCTGCTTCCCGTCATGCCGGTGTTCCTCGCCCTGTCGGCCAATTCACCATTCTGGAACGGCGAGGATACCGGTCTTGCAGCCTGCCGTATCAAGATCTTCGAAGGCCTGAGCCAGGGAGGCATGCCGTTTTACTTCAACGACTGGCGAGATTTTGAACACTGTGCCGGCCGCCTGCTGGCCACCGGCAGCATCGACTCGGTCCGTGATATCTGGTGGGAGATGCGCCCGCACCCCGATTTCGGCACACTGGAGATTCGCGTTGCGGACATGCCTGCCAGCCGAAACGATGTGGCAGCCTGTGTCGCCTACATTCGCGCCGAGGCGATGGCGGCTCTGGCCGGGAGCGTGGCGGAAAAACGTATCCACCCTTCACTGATCCGCGAGAACCGCTGGCGGGCCTGCCGCTACGGTATGCAAACGGAGCTGATCGATCCGCATACGGAAACAACCGTACCGTTGCTATCCTGGTTATCCCGAAGACTGGAGACGCTCGCCACGCATGGCGCCACAACGACCGATATTCACATGGTCGCCGAACAGTTGCCGGCCTGGCAGAAAAACGGTGACGGTGCCAGCCGGCAGCACCGGCTCATGAAACAATACCGTGATTTTGGCCGGATGATCGAGACCATGCGCCAGCAGGATGGATGGAGATGAAACATTTGGACCAGACCACACTTTCCCGGACAGCTGCAGCGGTTTTGCCGGACATCATCAAGATTCGCCGGCATCTGCACCAGCACCCGGAACGTTCCGGTGACGAAAGCCGGACAGCCGACTACCTCGCGGGACATTGCCGGCAACTTGGGCTGGATGTCCGCACCGGCATCGGCGGACACGGATTACTGGCCAAACTGCAGATCGATCCCACATTGCCATGGCTGGCGCTTCGAGCCGACATGGATGCCCTTCCCATCCACGACAGAAAATCGACCGACTATGCGTCACAGCGCCAGGGCGTGTCGCATGCCTGCGGCCATGACGTTCACGCCGCCATGCTGCTCGGTGCTGCGATGGTGATCCGGCAACTGCAGCGGCACCTGCAATGCAACGTCGCCTTCATCTTTCAGCCTGCCGAGGAGACCAGCGAAGGCGCGGCAAAAATGCTCAAGGACGGCGTACTGAAGGATATTGCTCCGCTCAGTATCCATGCCCTGCACGTCTATCCCTATCTGCCGGCAGGCAGCATCGGCCTTCGGACGGGCATCGTTTGCGCAGCGGCGGATTCGTTCGATGTCGAAGTCGTCGGCCGCGGCGGGCATGCCGCCCGCCCGCACGAATGTATCGATGTCATCCTCGTCGCCAGCCATATCGTTCAGGCGCTGCACCACATTATCAGCAGGCGAGTCAACCCGTTGCATCCGGCGGTCCTGACCATCGGACAAATCCATGCCGGCCATGCAGCCAATGTCATCCCGGAGCGGGTCCGGTTCTCGGGAACGGTAAGAAGCCTGAACCCGGAAGACCATGAAGAGATTCGCAGCCGCATCGACAGGATTGTCCGGCAGACAGCGGAAAGCTGGGGTGCAACCGCAAGCTTCACTTTGCATCAGGCGACCCCCATGCTCTGCAATGACCCCCAAATCCTGGCCAAGGCGCGCCAGACATTTGAAAGGCTGTTACCGGCGACCCCGCTGATCGATATCAGTGATCCATCCATGGGCGGCGAGGACTTTGCCGAGTTCCTGCAATCCATCCCTGGATGCCTCTACAGGCTTGGCACAGGCAGTGGTCCAGAAACACGTTACCCCCTGCACCATCCCAACTTCGATATCGACGAATCGGCCATGCTGACAGGCGTGCTCGCCCTCGCCTCGCTTGTACTGGACACCTGACCCCTTGCATTCCGGAAGTTCCGACCCCATATATTCACCATGTTCAGATATCTCCTTCTGTTGTTGATTGTTATTCCATTGGCCGAACTTTACGTACTGATCGAGGTCGGAAACGGCATCGGCGGCCTTGCCACTGTTGCCCTCTGCCTGCTGACTGCGGCACTGGGAGCCTTCCTGATCCGCTGGCAGGGGCTTAAAACCCTGCTCGATGCACAACAAAGTCTGTCGCGGGGAGAGTTCCCGGCCGAACACGGCATACATGGCCTGTTGATCGGATTGGCCGGCCTGCTGTTATTCACCCCAGGATTCATCACCGATACGGTCGGCTTTCTGTTGCTCGTTCCGGCATTGCGCACGTGGTTGATCGGCAGGATGTTTCCCATGTCGAAGCGGAATCACTCCGACATTATCGAAGCTGAAGTAATCACGATCCAACATCCCCTGAATCCTGACAACCGCTAAGGATATTTGCGCATTATTTGCGCTAGCCATGACATTTCCGGCTTTCTAGTATGCGCGCGCCATGCAAAAGTCTTGTTTTCCGGGCCGTTTCCCTGCAACGGGTTCCATCACTCGATGGAACGCGGCTGTACTGCTGTGGCTCCTGTTTCTCACATTCGTCAGCCTGACATCGGATTACCTGCAAACCGCCCCCTTTGATGCCCGAACCGGTGAACATGTCGCCGGTCTGTCGCTTTCCTATCCGACCTGGGGCGCAGTGATCGAACCCTTTGCGGCTGTGGCGGAGATTCTCGGCGGCGCCCCCGATATGCGAAAGGCTGTTCTCTCCACCCTGGTGTGGTGCCTCCTGCTGCCGTTTCTCTTCGCTCTGCTGCAGGATATGGGAAATAAGGCCAAGCTTTCCCGCCGCGCCCGCTTCCGGCGCGCTGCAAGCATCAGCCTTACTGCCACATTGTGTTTTGCCATGTACCTGGCCTTTACCACCACCGTGAAGCTGCCGACCTGGGTGCTTCATGATGACAACGCTTCGGATGTTCAGGCTGACCTGCACACCCACACGTTTTATTCCCACGATGGCCTGGTATCACCGGAGGACAATCTGGCCCATCACCGGGAGATTGGTAACCAGGTTGTCGTCTTCTCCGACCACGGCATGCACCCGCACAACTACAACATGGACGGCGTCATTACCGGCACCGAACAGGGAGTGGCCAAAGGTGATTTCCATGTCATCGGTGTCGGCTTGATTCCCGATAAATTCGTCCCGGTTGCACTGTTCGGCAAACCGGAACTGAAAACGCTGGTCAAGCAGATTCATGAAGTTCACCACGGTGCGGTGATCGCCATGACAGAGCACCTGAAGCCCGAGGATATCCCGTCACTCGTCGCCCTTGGGATCGATGGTTTCGAAATTTTCAACCAGGGTTATACGCCGCCAAGCAATGCGTTGAAGACTGCATTGCTTGAGGCCCAGAAAAGGCATGGCATCGTCTTGGTTGCTGATTCTGACTGGCATGGCTGGGGCACGTTGAACCAGCAATGGACAGTCTTCCGGACCGGAACCATGACTGGCGACACGCCGGAAAAAATTGTGATCAACAGCCTCAGAGAGCATCTCGCTGATTCTGTTATCCCTGTGACAGCCAATCATGAAGGGCAGGTCTCGACCATCCATACGATCCTTTCTCCGCTGTTCGAAGTCTTCCGCTATGCCCAGGAGCTGAGCCTCTTGCGGCTGGCAGCATGGTGGATTTGGGGAATCCTTTTTATTCTGGCTGTCAGACTGCTCAAGGCACAAAAGCTGGCCCCTGCCCCGACCCTTGGCGCACTTATGTGCGGTTCGACGGGAGCGGTCATGCTTGCCGCCAGCCTCTACCGTCTCTACACGTGGCTGCCGTTTGATGGCACCAACGTATACGGGCGCAATCTTTTCCTGTTGATAATTTGCCTCTCTCTGGTGTGCCTTGCGGTTTCACGCATGATGCTGCAAAAAGTATTTGCTATGCAGCAGTCACAACTGGCCGATAGATTGGAACAGAACAAACCTGCCTACGCCGAGTAACTTCCGCGAATAAACGTCCTGAGATGGTTGCGCCCTATCTGTAGGAATCGATCAATTGCCGAATATCCTCATCTTGCACTTCCTCGGCGACGAATGCCTTGCCGATCCCATGCAGCAAAATATAACGGATGTGCGAGCCGATATTCTTTTTGTCATGCCCCATGACATCCAGCCACTGCTCCGCTGGAAACTTTGGAACCGCCACAGGCAATCCGACAGCTTCATAGCATGATCTGATCCGCGCCTCAGTTCCGTCGGGGGCATAACCTTTCTGTTCCGAAAGTCGGGCAGCCATCAGGGTCCCCAGCGCCACGGCTTCGCCGTGCAAGTACCCTTTGTAATGAGTCAGCGCTTCGATTGCATGGCCAAAGGTATGCCCCAGGTTAAGAAGGGCCCTTTCCCCCTTTTCCATTTCATCCCGCATGACAACTTCTGCTTTATGCCTGCAGGAATTATGAATCAGCGTCGCGAGTACCACATCATCCAATCCCAAGGCATCATCGATGTGATCAACAAACCAATCAAAAAAAGCGGCATCGCGGATCAGACCATATTTGATCGCCTCTGCCATACCCGCACGCACTTCGCGAATATCGAGCGTCTGCAAAGCCCGCGGATCGATCCAGACCAGCCTCGGCTGGTAAAATGCACCAATCATGTTTTTGCCATGCGGGTGATTGATCGCCGTTTTCCCACCGACACTGGAATCCACCTGAGCCAGCAATGTTGTAGGAACCTGCACAAATGGAATCCCGCGTCGGTAACAAGCGGCTGCGAAACCGGTCATGTCGCCGATCACGCCCCCTCCTAATGCGACGATAGGCTCCCCTCTCGACAATCTTGCATCCATAAGAGCATCCATCACCCGGCTCCATGTTTCCAGGCTCTTGTATTGCTCGCCGTCCGGCAGAACGCAGTTTGAAACCTTCCATCCCGCATCTACCAGCGACCCTTCCACTTTGCCGAGATAGAGCGGAGCCACCTTGGTATTGGAAACGATCATGCAGCGTTTCGCATTACCAAATAATTGACTCATTGCCTTACCAATATCTGGAAGGCAACCGGCTTCGATGTGGATGTTATAGGAGCGCGGGCCGAGGTCGACCCAGTAATTCTGTTCAGACATGACCCGATTCTGACAGATAGGCCATGATTGCATCTACAGTTTCCTCGACTCCTGCGCGTGAAGTATCGACGATGCAACTGGCGCAATCCCGATAAAACTCACGCCGAAGCCGATCCATCTCATTCACTTTCTGCGATGGGTCGGAGTTATAAATAAGCGGCCGGTTTGTATCGCCGCTTACCCGCTGGGCGATCACCTCCTGCGGCGCATCCAGCCAGATTACCGGCCCTGCCTGGAGCAAGCATTTCCTGTTTTCATCTCGTAGCACAGCACCACCACCAGTCGATATAATCCTGCTTGTTGATGCGCATTGCTGTTGTAGAAGTTCCGATTCGATATCGCGAAACCCTTCTTCCCCCGCTGCAGCGAAAATGTCCGGGATACTTTTGCCTTCCTGAAGTACGATTGATTCATCCAGGTCAGTAAAATGCAAATGCAATCGGGCGGCCAGATGCCGCCCGATTGTCGTTTTCCCCGTCCCTGTCAGTCCGATCAGACTGATGATCAACTTTACTCCGCCGTTAGCTCTCGTTTGCCAGGTTTTCCTTGCCAGCCTGGATGACCTTCGGCGTCAGGAAGATCAACAGCTCAGTTCGGTTGTCCGACTTGAGCTTTTGCTTAAACAGGTATCCCAATAGCGGAATATCCTGCAGGAATGGTACGCCATTCACTGTTGTTGATTGGTTGCGCGTGTAGATGCCGCCAATTACAACTGTCTCACCATTATCCATGTAAATCGACGTCTGAACCTTCTTCGTCGTGATGATCGGTGCGCCACCAGCCTGCAGGTCGTTGG
>OBIZ01000055.1_pt1 | contig 20031 bp, 18 predicted proteins | sample 1519801 | NCBI WGS metagenome assembly OBIZ01 (sample SAMN01911456, study PRJEB22533) | soil metagenome | biome: Soil | place: Malaysia | collected 2012-04-30 | depth DG_metagenome m | reverse complement strand
TAAACTCTGTGAAGCATCACGGCATTTGAATGCGGGGATTCTTTTCCCGCACTGCAGGCACAGAATGGCGAGACGAGGGCGAAGGCAATTGGTGATTGGCGATTGGTGAATGGCGATTGGAAGAACTCAAATAACCAATTACAAATTACGAATGACGAATTACAAACGACGAATGACCAAACGGCGTGCGCCGTCTTGAAGGCCCGGAGGGCCGGCAGAATTTAGCCCATGGCCCCCGGAGAGAAAGGTCACAATTTTATCCTGCCTTGCGGGACCGTAACAGCGCAGCACGAACCGGCTTGAGCCCCTGTCGCGCGCATCCGCATACCAAACACTTTGCACTTCGTTATGCATCCGGGGACCTCACTGCCAGAGGCTCCGATAATAGGCTACAAACCGGCCCTCTACCCCCAAATGGGACGTATGGGATTTTCGCACCCTGGAATTCCAAAAATTATAAGTTATTTATTATGTTATACTTATATAATTTTCTTGTTCCAGAAATTGCGTTTGCGCGCAAAAGTTGTTCAATTCTGAAACGGCGGGTAAAAATTACATCCCTTGTTGGAAAGTCACAATTCGCACGCACGGCAGCATGCTTCACTTCTTCTTTCGCGGAAGTTTGACCGAAAGCTCTTTGACCTTCTCCGCCAGCGCGGGCAGACGGCTGAGATTAGCGTACATCTTCTTGAACTCGCTGAGCGGGCGCGCAGGCGTACCCCACATCACACTTCCCTTCCGCACGATTTTCCCCGGCAGGATTCCGGTACCGCCGCCGATGATCGCGCCATCTTCAATCCGGGCATGGTCGCCGATGCCCACCTGCCCGCCCATCACCACGTAATCCCCGACTTGCGTGCTGCCTGAAATTCCGGTCTGCGCGGCAATCACCGAATGGCGGCCGATTCTGACGTTGTGCGCCACCTGCACGAGGTTGTCAATCTTGGCGCCTTCGCCAATTCTCGTGGTTCCCAGCGACCCGCGGTCCACCGTAGTGTTGGAGCCGATCTCGACATCGTTCTCAATGACCAGTCCTCCCAGTTGCGGGAACTTCTGGTGACGGCCTTCTGCAAACAGGTAGCCGAAGCCGTCCGACCCCAGCACCACGCCGGCGTGCAGAATAACGCGGTCACCCACCTTCACGTCCGGGTAGATGCTCACCCGTGGATGGATTACGCATCGCTCGCCCAGCGTGACTCCTTCACCCAGGTAGACTCCTGCACCCAGGCGCGTTCCCGCTCCCACGCTGGCGCCCGATTCGATGACGCAATACGGCCCAACGCTGACGTCAAGCCCCAGGCGCGCGTCGGTGGCGATTACCGCAGTGGGATGAATCCCGGGCTGCACCTGGCGCGGAGGGTGGAGCGCCTCGGCGGCACGGATGAAGGCCAGCCGAAGATTCCGCACGGCAACGGTAGTGTGGCCGGCAATGGAAGCTCCTTCCGGCACAAGAATGCATCCGGCACGGGAATCCGCCGCGCGCCGCAGCGCGAGCTCGCCGTCTGCAAACGACACTTCCTGCTCCGTCGCGGTGTCCAGCGCAGCGACGCCCGTAATGTCCTTTTCTTCGTCGCCCTTCGCTTCCCCGCCCAAAAGGCGAGCAATCTCCCTGACCTTCATTTCACCCCCGGATTTCATTCCCGCCACGGTCCCAGGCTCGTGCAGCCTGCTTCACCAACGAAGCTTAAAAAGGATAGAGCGGCTGCTCGCCGGGCGGGCGTGTTTTCCATCGGCGGTGTACCCAAAGCCACTGCTCCGGATACCGGCGGATGTATTCCTCGATGCGCCGCGTAAAATTCGCTGTGTTTGTCTCGATTTCTTTTTCAGGATCCTCGCACTTGATCCAGTCAATCCGGTCAAACCTCAGGCGGTACTTCTTCAGTTTTGAATCCCAGATCACCAGTCCCAGAATGACAGGCGCGCCGGTCCGCCGCGCCACGCGCGCCGGCCCTGTAGTGGTCGAAGCCGGCAAGCCAAAGAAGTCCACAAAGGTTCCCTCCCCCGCCATCATGTTCTGGTCAATAAGGATGCCCACGGCCTCATTCCGTTCAAAGGCCCGCAAGGTCTGCCGGGCGAATTCCCTCTTCTCGATCGCGTGCCCGCCGCTTGCGCACCGGTACCGGTTGATGAGTTCGTCCATCAGGGGATTATCCATTTCCCGCACCACGAAGTTGCAGGGATAACCGTAAACGCCGTGCGCAAACGAGCCAAGCTCCCAGTTCCCAAAGTGCGCGGTCAGGAAAATAATTCCCTTGCCTTTCTTCCGGGCTTCGTCGTAATTCTCGAATCCGTCGTAAATAATCAGCCGCTCGATATTTTCCCTGTTCAAACGCGGAAAATGCGCGAAGTCGGCCAGCATGCGCCCCAAATTAAGGAATCCCGCGAAAAGGACCCGCCGCCGACGCTTGTCGATCCACTCCGGAAAAGCAATTCGCAGATTGAACATACCCACCCGGCGAAGGCGGGGCCAGAAGGCGTAACTCAACGCGGCCAGCACCACACACAAGTTTCGCGCCAGCGGCTGCGGGAGCCATCCCAGGAACCCCAGGATGCTCCGGGCGGCCAGGAATTCAATGCGATGGCGTAACAACGGCTTTGGGGATGAGAAGTCTCGCTTCAAGAAAAACCTCAAGGCCGGAGTTTCCCATCCGGCCTCCGGCCCAGGCGCCAATCGCGGCGTCGCCTTGACTTTTTTGCCCGGAAACGTACTTCGCGAAAAGCTATTCTATGTCTATTCAGATCGTAGCGGGAGATTTTGGAGAAAGAAGTTGAGGACCTGGTCCTCGTATTCTTTTCGTTCGGGACCCGACACAGCGTCCGCCTGGCTGTGGGGCAGAATCACCAGGCGTTTCGGCTGCGGAGCATCAAGGTAAAGCTGGCGGGTAGATTTCTCAAGCATGGGAGCATCATCGGAGGCCAGAAAGAGCTTCGGTTTGCCGACCAGCCCGGAAAGGCCGGACTGGATGTCGGGAACCGCAGTCCCGAGGGTCAGCAAGTGGAATTCCGCATGCGAGATTAACCGGAAGACCCACCCCGCCCCACCAAGCGACCGGTTCAGATGGACATCGAGCAACTGCACGGGCCGGTTGTAGACTTCATCCATCGCCAGCGCAACAACGGCAGGGTCGCGTTCACCGGCGGCCATTGCGGCATAGGCGCCCAGCGAATTCCCGAAGATCCCGACGTGACGAGGGTCCACACCCTGCAGTTTCCTAACTCTTGAAACAGCCGCTGCAAGAACTGAAGCTTCGTGTGGACCGAAGTTCGACAGGTAGCCCCCCGACCGGGAACCGTCGAAATTGAAGAGATAAACATTGAAATGATTGGCCTGCAATACCGTCCCCAGTGACAACAGTGCAGACCGGTTGGAAGCATATCCGTGGCATAGAATGATGACAGGAGCCCCTCTCAACCCGATCAACAACCATCCTAGGTGCTCTTTTCCGGCGGCATCGGTGAAGTTCACATTCTCATAGCTTGAAAGCAGGTATGAAGCAGGAGTTACGTTTTCAACGCTGTCGTGCGCCGTCGTGATGCGATAGGTCAGGAAAGCCCCGGCTCCAACCAGGACCACCAGAACACCGGTCCCCACGATCAATGCTCCGGCGGCAAACCTGCGAAACAATCTCGAAAGCTTGCGCCCGGAAGAAACAACCTGTTTACCTTGCTGAGTCTCCATATCAGTTTCACTTACCAGCCCACAAACACCCTGTGAGACAGCGCACCGCCGCCAGGAACCCTCATATCTCGGTCCCGGCATCGGTTGCAATCTGGGCTATACTGAACAGGCCTTTGCGACAGTTTGCAGGAACACCGGGGGAATCTTGGGGTTGAGGATTGTGGATGTCCGGCGATTGCAGGTGCAACAGTTCCAGCCGCTCCTGGAGGCTGAGTCCAGGGCCTGGCTGGAAGACCTTCACTGGGACTATGCTCCCTCATCCGGACTGGTTTCCTCATACCTGGAAGAGAAACGGCTGTCGGGCTTTGCTCTGGTTGAAAACGATCTGGCACAGGCCTATTGCCTCTATTTCCGCGAAGGGTCAAAAGGGCTGATCGGAACCCTCTTTGAACAACCTGGCAATTCCCGCCCTGACGCCGCGGTGAGTCTGCTCGGCAAAGCCATCGACGCGCTGCTTGGTTTTGTTGATATCCGTCGCATTGAAGCTCAACTCCCGCACTTCAGCCTTGACCGGCTCGGCCCTTATTTCCGTTCCAGGGCTTTCCAAAGTTATCTTCGCCAGTTTATGGCTTTTCGTTTAGGGGTAAGTGCCCCGAACCGACGGGCCGCTCCCATCCGCACCGACCTTCCCGGGCGGATAGAAACTCCCGGCGACTTTGTCCTTCAGCCCTGGGAGCGTAAGCATGACCGTGAGGCGGCGCAACTGATCTACCACGTCTACCAGAATCATATCGACGCGGCGGTGAACGATCAGTATTGCAGCGTTACGGGAACCACCCGCCTGGTTGAAAGTATTGTGCGGCACCGCGGCTGCGGGGATTACCTGCCGCAGGCCTCGATTGCGGCCATCCACCGTTCAACTGGAAAACTCGCCGCCATCCTGGGCCTGACCGCAGTGCGGCCTGGAACTGCCCACATTCCCCAGATTGCCGTGGCCGCCGGCTATCAGGGAGTCGGCCTGGGCAGCACCATGCTTCGTACTGCCTTTGAAAAGTTGGTTCATTCGGGATTCTCCGAGGTTTCGCTTACGGTTACAGCCCTCAACAGCGGGGCGGTAAGGCTTTATGAACGGACGGGGTTTCGTACATTTCGGGAGTTCGGAGCCTTCGTCTGGAACCGTACCTGAGGCGGGGTCAAAACTTCAACTGGTCTTTGCCTTCAGCAGATCTTTCAGCTCATCCATGAATTCCCGGACGTCCTTGAAGTCCAGGTAAACCGACGCGAAGCGGACGTACGCCACCTTGTCCAGCATCCGCAGCCGGTCCATCACCATGCCGCCCAGTTCGGAACTCGGGCGTTCACGATCCGGCGATTCGGCGACGTAGGATTCCGCTTCGTCGACAATCTCTTCGAGCTTGGTCATAGGGACCGGGCGCTTTTCGCACGCTTTCAAAAGGCCACCCAGGATTTTCTGGCGGTCGAATTTTTCCCGGCTGCCATCCTTTTTGACCACCATATACGGAATTTCATCAATCCGCTCATAGGTGGTGAACCTGCGTCCACACTTCATGCACTCCCGCCGGCGGCGGATGGTATCCGCCACTTTGCCCGCTCGGGAATCAACAACCTTGTCTTCGATATAACCGCAGAAAGGGCATCGCATAATGCAAATTGTGACCGGTGGGGCCGCTCGATCTACGGGGCCTGGCCGGTCCCTCCCTGAAAACAAGAGCTCTTGTTACGGCCCGCTACTTGGCTTCCTTGACTGCGGCCTCCTGCTCCAATTCTTCTTCTTCGGTTATGGCTTCAAGCCGCTTGAAACTGAGACCCTCGTGGACCAGCAAGCCCAGGCTCACCAATAGCACGGGAACCGACATCATAAGCCAAAGCAGGATGGACGCTCCAGTAGAAACATCCGCCCCCACCCCGAAAATTTCGGTGAGGGCCAACACAATTCCCACCTGATACCCACCGCCAATCCCTGGAAACTGCACCACCAGCCCGAGAGAGGCGCAGAATAGCACCAGCGCCGCGGCCAGCCACACAAAATCTCCCAGCGTTCCGCCCAGGCTCTTCAAGGTCAGCCAAAAAACCGTTGCGTTCGTGCTCCACAGTACAACCGAAAGCACCACACTGCCGGCAAAGTCAGGGAGGCTTCGCACTACCAGCAGTCCTTCAGCGAACGAACTGAGGAAATGCTGAAGGTGCCGTTGGATGGATTGTGGCAGAAAGCGGGCCGTGCGCATCACCCAATCCGTCAGCGCCTGGGTCTTCAGCCGGTAGACCACTAACCCGGCCACCATCACTACCGTGACCACCAGCATAACGTCACCGGCTTTGTGCATCACGGAGAGCACCTGTTTGCCGGCGGCGCTCATCCCTACCGGGGCAAAGTAAAGAACCACCGAAAACAGCACCACCAGGCAAATGGTGTCAAAAATCCGCTCCATCAGCCAAACGGCAACCATGGAGGTGATGGGCAGAGACTCCTTCCGGGCAATATAGGCCGGACGCACAAATTCACCCGGACGTCCCACAAGGTAGATGGAACTGAACCCCAGCAACTGCCCTACAAACAGCACCCACAGCGAACCCTTCTTGATCGGGTGCATGAGGAACTGCCACCTCAGGGCCCGAAACAGGTAAGTGCCGTAAACACCCACCAGCGCCAGCAGCAGTAAATCTGGCCGCGCGCTGGTGAGCGACGCCCACAGGCGCCCCCAGTCAAAGTGCTGCCATTCAGGGTTGTGGCGGAGATTGTAGATGATCAGGGCCAGAATAAGGGTACTGACGCCCAGCCAGATCCAATGTCGTCGGTTCTTCTTCACGAGGCACTCATTCCTTAGCCCTGCCCGTCAAACTACCGAAAGCGCGTTTTGGAGTCAAGCAACAACCGTCACGGCATCCTGCGCGCCGGGCGGGCCTATTCGATTACGGACCCATTCCCGGCGGGCCTTGGAGATGCTTCAGCCCCTGCCCAATTCCGGTACCCGAACAACTTGTTCATATGGGGAAAGGACCTTCCCATCCTGAAGTCATTGCGCGGGGGTCCCGGGCTGCGGCTTCAAATCGACCACCAGGAGCCTCCCGTCACTCTCCCATTTTCCGCCGGTCGCCGTCAACCCCGAGCGGGCAGGATTGGAGACGCTCACCAGTTCTTCAGCAGCAACCAGCCCTGTCATTCCGAGGTCCGCGCCCACTTTGGCGCGTTCCAGATCGACGAGCGGATCAACCGAATGCGAGATCACGCCGGGACGAACGTCAAACCCATTGTCGTGGTCCGCAACAACCAGCCAGATTTGCCGCCCGTCAGGCGCCGTGGCCGGGGCCCTCCAGATGCGCAGGTGGTGTCGGTGGGTAAAAGTGTTCAGCATCTTTTCAAAGGCCATGTCTTCAGGGCGCCCGTACATGTAGAGCGTTGACATCGGAGCGGCATCGTAGCCTTTTCCCTTAATGACCGCTTCGAAAGTCTTCCATAAGGAATTTGCGTCCTGGTCCTGCGCTGCCGTCCACCCCCCTTTCTCAAAAGCCGCGCTGATTTCCTGCCGGCTTCCAATAAGGACCAGGTTGGTTGGCCCGCCCTCGTTTCCCTTCTTGCTTTTCACGCGCCGCGGCGCCTGCGCCAGCAGCTGCATGACGGATTCCTTGAGGGCGGCCGAAATCTGCCCGGCAAACTCCGGTTCAAACTGGCCGGCAACTTCGAGCGGTTTGTCCAGGACCACTGAGAATTCCGTGCCCGCCGCATAGTTGATGGACGTATCGGGGCTTCCGAACCACTTTCCCCCGGTCTGCTGGGTCTGTTGCGCCCCGCCTGTTTTCTTCTCTACTTTTGCGATTGCCGAGTTGAGCAGTGTGACCGGTAATTCGCTGGCCAGTACGCCCTGGATGGTTCCGTCAGCCAGCACCTTCTCCCGTGCATTGTCGACTTCGCTCACGTTGCATGAAAGTGGAATGCCGGATTGGCCTGGCAGCTTCAGCGAGTTGAATTCCAGAAGCATTCTGGCCCGGTCTGTAGGGCTGGAGCTTGGAATCAGCCTGGCAACCCGGCCGCTCACGACTGCCCCAAATGGAATGGCGACTTCGCCGTTGACCATTACGGCTCGCTCCACCTCGGCTTCAACTGCTTCATTCAGATGGGACATAGTAGTGCTGACGGGGGTCTTCAGGCGAAGGAAGATTTCTGTCTTTGCCGGGACCGTCTGGACCGGCTCCGCCGGCGCCGCCGAAACCGTTCCGGATGTTTCCTGGCCGCCGGACTGGGCAGACTGACCTGCAAGGAGACCTCCGGAAGCCAGCAAGCAACAGACAAGGAGGACCGCAAGCAACCACCTTTGAGGCCTGGTTGTCGGTCCATTGCGAGAACTCTTCGGTTTCGTTCGCGGTCCGGATAAAAAGTGGTTCGGCATTACCGGTTCCAATGAGGGGAGCAACCCTCCCCCGTGGCGGCACGGCATACAGACTCCAGCAGTGCCGGCCGGGAATATGGATACCAATCTATTTTACTGGAGAGAGGCCCGAAGTTCCTGAACGATCTCGCCCGCGATGGCACGCCCCCGGTCGAGGTTGTCCGGCGGCAGGGATATGGCGGCGACTTTTGCGTGACCGCCCCCGCCGAATCTCTCGCAAATGCTGGCCAGGTTGGCGTTCTTGGGCGTGGGATTCCAGGGATTGCTGCCAACAGCAACCTTGATCCGGTCCTTCGAGCGGCTGAGCGCCACGTTATAAACCGATTCAGGAAACAGGTAATAAGGGATGAATTTGTTGAAGCCTTCAAAGTTCTGATCGGAAAGGTCGATGAAAGCAACGCCTTCGCTGAGCACAGCACGGCTGCGAATAACATCAATCGTCTTCAGGTGCTGATCGTAAAGGCGCTCGAACGCCTGCCGGATGCGAGGCAGAGCAGCAATTTCACCCAGCGGTTTCGAGAGAAGATCCGGAATGAGGCCGGCGACAAAATCGTTGGAAGGCGCCCCTTCAATCACCAGAGTGATCTGCGTGGCAGGATCCTGCATCTCGACTGCCGTCTTGGGGTCCGGATACTGCGCTCCGTCAATGATGTCGGCCCAGTGAACGACCTCATCGAGATCGGGAGTGCAGAAGTTGAATTTTGTAGCCGCGATGTGGGCGATGAATTTTGTGCACGACCGGAAGGATGGATCGTAGAACTTCTTTCCGCTCCGGTCCTGATGGAAGTGCTCGGCATCCGCCGGCGACAGAAACGCGCTCTGGTGATGATCAAACCACCAGGTCATGCGCGGCGAACTGGAATATTTGAAATCGACAATGACGTTTTCATCGCCGTCAAACATGTCCTCGTCGAAAAGCTGGCCGGCGCGATGCAGAAGTCCGTGGTACAGAAATTCCGCGTGAGGGTCCACCACCTCGTGGTAGAAGCGCGAGAATACCGCCGCCGAGCAGGCACCGTCAAAACACCGGTTGTGGAAACAAACGCGAACTTTCATGGTAGTTGTCAGCGCCCCCGGACCCCCTACCCAGAGAGGCGCAGGTCATTCTGTAGAATTTGCTAAATTGCTCTGCTGAGGGCGAATTGTCAAGAGAAAAGAAGATCGGACGCAGAACGGCTTCAAACGGAAACTGAGTTTTCTCCCGGCAAGAAGCCATGCGAACGGCGCCGAGAATGGCTACTTTGACTTCTCTGCCTGCTGACGTGCAAGGTTGCCAATCACTGGTGCACTGTACCACTCTCCGTTATAAGCCTTATACATCATTACAATAACCATAACAAAAAAGGTAATGGCAAAGGCAATCCAGATAAGACCACCTGCAATCCACCCGAGCACTGGAATAAGTCCCAGAATCGACGTCACAATTTGAAGAGCAATGGCCACGACGATCCCGCCAAGCCACAGAAAAGCCGCCTGAAAAGCATGGAAGCGAACAAACCGGTTCCTGTTATACGGGCCAACCAGAAGGAAGAAAACCGGTGCAACCGGCCACAAAATGTAGCAGAGCAACCCCGCGACATTAAACGCAATTCCCGGCAACTCCACGCCCGAGGCCGCTCCGGGCTGGCTTGTCCCGCTTCCGGCGCCAGCTGCCGGTCCTGCCGCCGCGCTCACCGGTGATCCGCACGAACTGCAATAAGCCGCATCGGCTGATAACGCCGCTCCGCATTTTGCACAGGTTGCCGTAGCCTGCCTCCGTCCCCGTACTGAAAAGTCAATCTGGATGAAACCCGCGTAGGCCCGGGCACACAGCACTCCGTGGAGGGAGGCTGGTAACTAGTCCCGAACAATCTTATACTTACCACACTCTCCAGCATCACACAACGAACCGGGCGAATGTTCCCAGGGTTCATGGTTCGGAGTTCGGATTGTGAAATCGCATTACTCAGGCGGGCGGCAAGCTTCGCCTGCATTCTCGCCTGCCGGATTTCATTGAATCGTGGCACCGTTGAAGAAGGAATAAGAGAAGTAGACTTTGGGGCTTGAAACAAGCCGCGCAGCGATGTGGCAGCGTGCGCATGCGACAACACGCCAGGCCTCACGCATCTGGACGTGACCTTCCAGCAAGAACACGTTTGGCATGGCCCTGTGCGTGTTGGCGCCTTAGAGCGTTGGCTTCGCCGCCTGAGGTAAAGAACTTGTCAATCACCAGCCAGGTCAGCAAAGCAACAGGGAAATAGAGAGCAACCAGGAAGGCCAGAAGCTCATAAATCCATTGCATCCCGGGACTCAGCATAAACATGCAGCACTCGCTTTCCTATCCGGATATTGAGCCGGCACTCTTCCTGCCTCCTGGAGCAACCTCATACTTCGAGTCCATTTCATCACTGTCGCGCGACCGGTGCCATAGCACTCAGGTACTACTCGCCGCCCGACCCGCCTGCCACAGTCTTCTGCGTTCAGCCCGGCCAAAACGCCCAACCTTGAATCGGCAAATAGAAAGGGATCAATGACCCAGATTAGACTGAGAAAATTCCCTGTTCAGTGTGTCGCGCTCTCTTCATGCCTCGCCATTAAACCGCATTCCCGTCATTTTCTGCCTGGTCGCGAGGTCGATAAGCCGCTCGAATTTTCAAAAGCTCCCAATGCCCACTGAACAACCAGAGGGAGACGAACGCCAAGACAGTCAGGAGAGGTGACAAATGCCACAATTGTGATGGGACCAGGGGAAACGCAAGGGGGCTTACCAGGCGCCGGGGCCTGGCAAAGAACGGGTGTGGTTGAAGGTATATTCGCCGAGCAATTGTTCATGGCCCGATTCATCGACATTCAGGAGGCGCATGATCATTTTGCTGGTCGGCGCAGCTTTCACAAAGGTTATGGACTCCTGCATGATCACGTCGCCTGCGGAAGGATTGACTGGCAGGTCGCGCATCCGGGCCTGTTCTGCGCCGCGCTCGTCACAAATTGCAAGATCGACACGCTTCGATCCCTTCAGGTCTGCGGCGAGGTGCGCGATCAGAATGTCATCCTCGGCGGTCACCGTGCACTGGACGCTTCCTCCCCGCGGTAGGGCGTACTGGCGCACCCTCAGGCCTTCCTCCGCCGCGCGCCTGAGGAATTTGTCGCTCACCACCATCCGCAGATTTGCCCTGCGGGCCAGGTTGCGGAGCCCTTCAGCCAGTGAGATCACTTCACGCAGCCGGTCGCCGCATTCGTCGCAGGCAAACAAATGCTCCTCGACTGCTTCTTCTTCGGCCTCAGGCAGCAAGCCCGGCCAATAATCTGCCAGCACAGTTGTTTCAATTGGATTCGCACATCTCGCTCGGAGGCCGTTATTGCTGCTCATACAGCCACCCCCATGCATTCACGCAGTTGGCGAATTGCCCTATGGCGGATCACCCGCACGTTGGCTTCAGAAATGCCCAGGAAACTGGCGACATCCGCGCCGGTCTCTTCGTCAAAAAAACTCATCACAACCACCGTGCGTTCGCGTTCATTCAGGTTCTCCACGCAGCGCTGGAGATGGTCGTGGTCGAGCTGTGGCATCGGCGACGGGGCGACAGTCGGCAGATCGGCCCCGTATTGCTCCAACAGGCGTTCTTTTCGCACTGCTCCGCGGCGCAGGTTCAGCACCGTCATGCGGCAGGTACCCAGCACAAATGAGGCGAGTTTCTCGGGCTCACGCAGGCGGCCGGCCCGAAGAGCCTCGAGCGCTGTGATCAGCACCTGCTGGGTCAGGTCGTCGCTGGCGTGCTCGTCCCGCAGGTGACGCAAACCGTAGAGCCGGATTCGCGGAGCCATGCGGCGGAACAGCTCGGCTTCGGCTTCGCGGTCGTCTCCGGAGCCGATTTGCCGCACTAACTCCGCATCATTCAGTTCAATTGCCATTAACACATCTTTCATGTGTAACGAAACGGCTGCTCGTTACACTTCAGGGTATCAAGCGGGCACCATTGTACATCATGCGGGTCCCGCACGGACAAGCGGAAAGCAAGTGCTCGACAAAAAAGAACATCAAGGAGGGCAAGGTGATCTATTCCCACAAGGCGGCACCGGATATCGAGGTGCTCACGTCAAACTTTCCGATTCCAGGCTTCGGACTGATTCCAATCAACGCGTTTGTGATCAAAGGGAAGGAACCCATTCTGGTCGATACAGGGTCGGCCGTGGAGAGCAAGGAGTTCATGCCAGCATTGCGGTCGGTAATCGATCCCGCAGACCTGAGATGGATCTGGCTGACCCACACGGACTTCGACCACATGGGCAGTTTGCAGCAGTTGCTCTCCGAAAACCCGAAGATCCGGTTGATCACAAACTTTCTCGGCGTGGGCATCATGAGCCTGTTCGCACCGCTGCCGCTGGACAGGGTCTACCTCATCAACTCCGGCGAAAAAATCAACGTGGGCGACCGCACACTCACGGCGTTCCGGCCTCCTGCGTTCGACAACCCTTCCACCACGGGCTTTTACGATGACAAGTCGTCAATCCTCTTCAGCTCCGACTGCTTTGGAGCGCTCCTCTCTGAGGTTCCAGAGAATGCGGCTGATCTCTCCGACGAGGCTCTGAGCAACGGCCAGGTCTTCTGGGCCACGGTGGACGCACCATGGCTACACAAAGCGGACGAGGGCATTCTTGCGAAAGAACTGGATGTCATCCGCAAGATGGAGCCGAAGATGGTGCTCAGCAGCCATCTGCCGCCCGCCCCCGGAAATATGACGAACAAGTTGTTGAAGTCGCTGGCCGCCGCACCGAAGGCCCAGCCGTTCGTCGGACCCAATCAGGCCGCGCTCGAGGAGATGCTGAAGAAGATGACCCATGAGCCTGCATAGGTGGCGCTGGTAGTTCCAGGCGCCGGATGCATGCTACACTCCACAGTTCCCGACACGGACCTGGTGGGGTACCCGCTGTACCGCCCATGAGCAACGGGGCATACAAATTCATCAACAGAAAAGGAGCATTCAATGAGTTCCAACGATATAAAGGCAGTCGCTGATTTTCTTATCGCGGATTTTGAAAATGAAATGAAGACCACCCTGCGCGTCTTCGAGGCCGTTCCTGCCGGCCACCTCAATTACCAACCGGACCCAAAGGCTAAGGACGCCTTGGGGCTCGTCCGGCATATCACGCTTGAAGACCCCTGGATGCTAACCTCCGTCGCTGACGGGCAATTCACACCTCCGCCGGACGCTTCTGACGCCTGCGGAATTATGAGTCCGGCCGACGCCATCGCGCGTTACAAGCAGGAGGTTCCGGCCGCACTTGATCGCGTCCGGGCCCTGCCGGCGGAGAAACTGACGGCCAACATTGACCTGCTCGGCTTGATCCAGATGCCTGCCATCAACCTCCTGGCTATGGCGCTGAAGCACTCGGTGCACCACCGCGGCCAGCTCAGCACCTATCTGCGACCGATGGGCGGCAAGAATCCGTCAATCTACGGCCCTACGGCGGACACTGCCCCCATCAATGTCGGCTCTCACGCATGAAACGGACTATTCGATTTGTGGCCTGCTGACCGTTTGGGGTGTGGAGTTGCGGAGGCGGGCCTGGTGCCCGGCCTTCCTAACAGGCCGGGCAAGGGCGAGGGGGGTGCAAACCTTGTGCACCCCACGTCTTTGACGCTGCCCCTCCTGGCCGCCCGTCCCCTACCTTGGGGCTGCTTCGTCCGTAGCGGGCGGGCGGCGGGAGAACATCTCTTCAATTAGTTCGCGATAGCGTTCTTCCACCACCGGGCGCTTGACCTTCAGCGTGGCGGAAAGCTCGCCGGCAGCGATGGTGAGTTCTTTCGGCAGCAGCGCAATCTGGCGGATGCGTTCATGGGGCGGCAAAGGCTTGCAGGCTTCATCTACCTGCGCTTGCAGGAAAGCGTGGATCTTTTCGTTCTTTACAAGATTTTCGCGCCCGGCAAAGCCGATTCCCTGCTCCCGCGCGAAGGATTCGAGCGCAGCAAAGTTAGGGACGATGAGCGATCCGACAAACTTTCTTGCATCGCCCAGCACCACAAGCTGCGCCACGTAGCGGTGTCCCTGGAAAAGATTTTCCAGCCTTTCCGGTGAAACATACTTACCGCCGGAAGTCTTGAAGAGGTTCTTCTTGCGACCGGTGATGGAAAGGAAACCTTCCTCGTCGAGCAAGCCCAGGTCACCAGTGTGGAACCACCCGTCAGCAAAGGCCTCGCCGTTCCGTTCATCCTGGTGAAAGTATCCCGGGGTCACATTGGGTCCGCGGACCAGAATTTCCCGCCCGGTGTGGCCCTCGGCATCTATAGTTTCCTCACCCAACTTGACTTCCACGCCGGGAATCACCTGCCCCACCGTGCCGAGTTTCACTGCGCCCGGATGGTTGACAGCAATCACCGGGGAAGTCTCCGTCAGGCCGTAACCTTCATAAATCGGAATACCAATGGAGAAGAAAAACTCCGCCAAGTCCTGACTGAGCGGGGCGGCGCCGGAGATCAGCAGCCGCAGCCGTCCGCCCATCTGCGAGCGAATCTTTGAATAAACAACTCTATCAGCCAAGGCCCGCTTCAAGCTCAGGCCCGGCGGAGCCGAGCGGCCGCCAAGGCTGTATGGGAACCATTCGCGGCCCGTGCGCAGCGCCCACCCGAACAGCCGCTGCTTGGATGGCGGAAGATGGCGAACTTCTTCCATCACTTTTTCACGGATTTTCTCTACCAGCCGCGGGACAACGGCCATCAGAGTCGGACGCACTTCGCGCAAGTTCTGAGGCAGTGTATCGATGCTTTCCGCGTACGCAATCGAGACGCCCTGCGCCATGTAATAAAAATCGATCATCCGCTCAAAGATGTGGGCCAGCGGCAGGAACGCCATGCTGACGTCGCCGGGGTGAAAGTCAAACAAGCGATCGCAGGCCTGAATGTTTGAAGCGATGTTAGCGTGCGTCAGAACCACGCCTTTAAACACGCCGGTGGTTCCGGAGGTATAAACGATGCTTGCAATGTCTCCCGGCTGCGTACGAAGTGCCTGATCCTCCAGGGACTTTACCGGGTCAGTCCCGGCGGCGCTTTCCCGCCCGGCAAGTTCTTTCCAGTAAAGGACGTCCGCAAACTCGCCCGGATCAGAATCCATGGCCACCACGAATTTCAGCTCCGTCACGCTCGACCGCACGGCCAAAACTTTTTTGAGCTGGTCCCGGGTGGAGACCACTATCCCTTTCGAGCCGGAATCGCGAAGAATGAACTCAACATCGCCTTCCAGCAGGGTGGAGTAAAGCGGAACAGTGACGGCCCCGAGTCCAAGGATGGCGTAATCGGTGAGCGCCCATTCCAGCCGATTTTCCGACAGCAAGGCAACGCGGTCGCCCGGGCCGATGCCCAGCTCCTGGAACGCTTGCGCCAGCGCGGCAACTTTCAAAAGCACGTCGCGCGAAGCGACTCCGCGATAACGGCCTTCAGTCTTGGTCAGGAAGGCGTCGGGCTTCTGATGATCCTCCATCGCCTGCAGAAACAATTCATTGATGGTCTTAAATGGTTTCGATTCCATGTACTCTCACGCCCCTGGTTTGTGAAGGACAGCGGACCGATGAAAATTCTAGCACAGACCTGGCGCCAGCCACGCTGTGGGCGAACAAATCACGCAGGGCTGGACATGCTGGCACGCTCTAAGATCCGCCGCTTCGGTTCGTCAACCGGCGGCGGGCTTTTTCTCCGCCGCATAATCGACTAAGATTCAGCAGGAGAATTGTGGTAATGGGGCAGCCCAAGACAGGTATTGGAGATCGCGGCCGCCAACCCGGCGGGCAGGGACAGCCGGTGCGCGCTCCTCGCGGAGCGAACCTCAGTTGCCAGGGCTGGACGCAGGAAGCCGCCCTGCGCATGCTGATGAATTCCCTCGACCCTGAAGTCGCCGAACAGCCGGGCGATCTGATTGCCTGTGGCGCTACGGCAAAAGTTCTGCGCGACTGGGAAAGCTTCCACGCAATCGTAGGAGCTCTCGGGGCTCTTAAGAACGATGAAACGCTTCTGGTTGAAAGTGGAAAGCCGGGCGGTGTTGTAGAGACACATCAGGAAGCCCCGCGCGTCCTGATTTTCAACTCAGGCATCTCCATGCACGGCCCGGTTTCAGAAAATTTGCAATCACGGGCGCCGGTACAGCCGCAGACCTCTGCGACAAGCTGGACTTACGTGGGCACTCAGGAAACGCTGCCGACCGCCTTCTTGGTTTTGGACGCTATTGGTCGGAAGCACTTCAGCGGAGACCTGGCCGGCAAGCTGATTGTTTCGGGTGGGATGGGAGCAGCAGGAGGCGCTCTGCCGCTCGCTGCCGGAATGATTGGCGCAGCTTTCCTCGGCATCGACGTGGATGGCGAACGCATCCGCCGCCGCATCCGCGCTGGCTATTGTGATTACTGCGTCAATACTCTGGACGAGGCATTGCGAATCCTGAAAAACTCCGTGCGCCAGAAGCAGGGTGTCTCCGTGGGACTTGTTGGCAACTGCGCGGACGTCATTCCCGAGCTCGCCAGCCGGGGCGTTCTCCCGGACATTCTCACAGACCAGACCAGCGCCCACGATCTTCTCTACGGGTACTTCCCTTCCGGCATGGACCTGGAGGAAGCCGGCTCGCTGCGGCATAAGAATCCCGAGGAATATTTGTCCCGTTCATGCGAGTCGCTTGCCCGGCATTTTAACGGGATACTGGCGCTCCAGAAAATGGGCTCCATTGCCTTTGAGTTTGGAAACAACATCTGCGCCGCAGCAGAGGAGTGTGGAGTGGTGAACGCTTCTTCGGCTCTTGTGAGCTCCGCCGAATCTTATCTTCACCCGCTGCTTGATGAGGGCATGATCCCTGTCCGTTGGGTGGCGATTTCCGGCGAACCGGGGGACATTCGCCGGCTTGACGATCTGGCGCTCGAACTTTTTCCTGATGACGCGCAACTGGCCCGATGGATTCCGCTGGCAAGAAAACATGTGCGGTTCCAGGGTCTCCCGGCGCGGGTCTGTTGGATGCGGGAGGAGGCACGAGCTTTATTGGCCGAACGCGTGAACGGCCTTGTTGCAAAGGAAGCGTTCAAAGCTCCCATGGTGATGGCACTGGACCAGGCCGCCACAGCCGTCAAACATTCACACAATGCAGAATCCGAAGATCAGAAGGAAGCAAGCGAGACCACGCGCAATTTGACGGCGCTGAATGCAACGTTGAGCACAGCCTCAGGCGCAAGCTGGCTGTCGCTCGAAATCGGCGTAAGCAGCAGCCGCGCAACCGTGGTGCTGGTGGCGGACGGCACACCGCAAGCCGCAAAAGCTCTCCGGCGTGTCCTGAAAAACGACTACGCGCTTGAAATCATGCGACAAGTCTCCGGCGCGCCTGGGTAAACCACTTTTTCCGCGCGCGGCACCGAATGCAAGGCTCGCGGCCCCTGAGTCTCGCGCAACGGGACGATTAGCCTTCAACTCTTCTTCGCAGTGACGGCAAAGAAAGCAGCCGGCAACTGCTCAACTTTCCGGCTCTTGCATTTAGGGCACGCCGGCAGGAGCTTTTCGTATTCGGTTAGGCTAAGGACCAGGGTGAACCGCTTGTTGCACTCTTTGCACAAATATTCGTAGATAGGCATCGAGTTTCACCTCCGGCTGTTCTTATAACTAGATTATAGCAAGACAATCTGCTGCATCCCATGCCTTCCGATGGGCGGACCTGCCGTGAGCTGCGGAGTAAACCCTTAAATGATGGAATGACGATAATGCTTTTAAAATGTGGCAATTGGCCGATACCGCCCGGGACGGTTGTGTGTTAAATTCTCACTGTGCATACCATTGTGGAGTGCGTTCCCAATTTTAGCGAAGGGGAGGACAGGAACAAGGTCGAGTCCATCCTCCAGGCGCTGCTTGCCGGCCCTGACGTCCACCTGCTCGGCACCCAGATGGATGCGGGCCACAACCGTACGGTAGTGACGTTTGTCGCCAGCCGTGAAAGCGCGAGCGAAGCAGCGTTGCGGGCCATCGGACGCGCCGCCGAACTCATCGACCTGAACGACCACCGCGGCGTGCACCCCCGCATGGGCGCTACCGACGTTGTGCCCTTCATTCCCATCAAGGGTGTTGATCTCCGTCATTGCGTTAAGATCGCGCGCTCGGTTGCTCAGGAGACCTGGCGGCGCTTCCGAATTCCGACCTACCTTTACGAAGCGGCGGCCCGCGATCCCCGCAGAAAGAACCTTGAATACGTGAGGCGTGGACAGTTTGAACAGTTGCGCGAGGAAGTCCGAAAGAATCCCGATCGCCGGCCCGACTTTGGCGATGCCGAACTGCATCCGACAGCCGGGGCAACAGCCGTTGGCGCCAGGAATTTTCTAATTGCCTACAACATCAATCTGAACACCACCAATCTCAGCCTGGCCAAATCCGTTGCCAGAAAAATTCGCGCTTCAGATGGAGGCTTCCCGGCAGTGAAAGCGATCGGCGTGGATGTCAAAGCCCTTGGCCTCGTACAGGTCTCCATCAACCTGACGGATTTCCTGACCACTTCCATTGGCATTGTCTTTGACGCCGTTGCAGCCGAGGCTGCGCACGCAGGCGTCACTATTGAAAGCAGTGAGATTGTGGGGCTTGTACCGCGCCGGGCAATTGAGAGCGCGGACATACCACGTCTCAAACTGCGGAACTTCGGCCCTCACCTGATCCTGGAAAATCAGCTTGCGGAAGCACAGGGGAATGTCTCTTAAGTCGGACGCTTCCTGCGGCTCCGTTACAACAGACCGCGCCGGGCTAAAAAGAAATCCGGAATGCCACGCCGAAAATAGACCAGAAAGGGCGCGATCCCTGGCTAAGCCGTCTTTGCCTCTGCCGCAGACACCCATAGCTTTTTTGCAGCAGATTCGCCAAGGCTGATGGATCTCCTGCCCAAACGCAGGCTCAAAGTGCCATCGTAATTGCGCCGGGAGATCTGAATTTGAACGCCCGGACGAATTCCCAGTTGGTCGAAATACTCAAGCAGTTTGCGGTCGCGTTCGTGCACGCTGTCCACGCGAACCCATGACCCGGGGGCTGCCTCCCACAGCTGCCGGAGACCCAATTTGCGGCGCTCTCGGGCGCTTTTGTTGATCTGGTTCCCATGCGGGCAGGCGCCGTCTCGCCCCAGCTTTTCGATCAGCTTCCTTTCCAGGTCCTCGGAAACCGAATGCTCCAGGCGCTCCGCCTCGTCGTGGATTTTGTACCACTCCATCCCCAGGATTTCGTGAAGAAAGCGCTCCACCAGGTGGTGGCGAAATCGCAGCCGGTCAGAAATCTTCCTGCCTTCAGCCGTCAGGGAGATTCGGCCCTTGCGGTCCACCTGCGCAACCTTGTCCCGCCTGAGGCGCCTCAGGGCCAGCGCCACTGCGGGCGGTGTAACGTCCAGCCAACGCGCGATCGTCGCTGCAATAGCAATGCCCTCCTCGGCCTCGGCTTCTGCAATGGCCTTCAGGTAGTCTTCTTTTGAAATAGTCAGTTTCATTGAAAACGTTAACCCGGGTTTACAATGCCTTCGGCCAATGCGCCACAATCGGGGCCGATAACCAGGCAGGTTCTATGTTAGGCCTTTTTCGCGGCCGAAATAACACAAATTGCGGTTGACACCCTCCGGTCCATAGTATTAACTATAGTTTATTTTAATTGTGAATCTGTAGTAAATAGTTGCCGCGAGTCGTCTCTGGCATGGCCCATCAACAGGATAAATCAGAAACCACCGTCCAGCCTCCGCTTGACACCAGCAAGGCAGGAATTGAAGCCGGCACGCAACCACCCAGACGCGGTCTATCGCTTGAAGGGCTGCATGGCACCGTGGAAGTTCCGTCGCACGAAGCGGGCTTCTGGCGGAACTGGTGGGCATTTGTGGGGCCCGCGATTCTGGTCAGTGTCGGTTACATGGATCCCGGAAACTGGGGCACCGATCTGGCAGCCGGGGCCGATTTCAAATACGGCTTGCTTTGGGTAGTTGCCCTGGCGAGTCTGATGGCCATCTTCATGCAGGTCATTGCGGCGCGGCTGGGCGTGGTCACCGGCATGGACCT
>OBIZ01000054.1_pt1 | contig 20037 bp, 18 predicted proteins | sample 1519801 | NCBI WGS metagenome assembly OBIZ01 (sample SAMN01911456, study PRJEB22533) | soil metagenome | biome: Soil | place: Malaysia | collected 2012-04-30 | depth DG_metagenome m | reverse complement strand
GGATTTTCGCGCAGGATTTCAGCCGCCACAAAATCCAGATTTTCGTCGCGGCCCACCTGCAGCAGGCGGTTCAGCAATTCGCTGCCCAGGCCCTTGCGCTGGAACTGGTCGCTGATGACCACAGCGACTTCCGCGCCGCTTAATTCATGCAGCTTGCTGAGGCGCCCCACACCGAGAATCTGCTTTTCGCCGCTTGCGGGGTCGGTGTGTTCAGCCACCAGGGCCATCTCGCGGTCGTAATCGATAAAGCAGATGCGCGTGAGGCGGTCGTGCTCAATGCGGCGGCTGAGCGAGAGCATGTGGAAATAGCGCATGTAAACGCTGCGCTCAGAAAGCGTGTGATGGAATTTCACCATCAGCGGCTCGTCTTCAGGACGGATGGGCCGGATGACGACGGGCGTGCCATCACGCATCGTCCACTTGTAGCTGTACCGCGACGGATAAGGACGGATGGCCAGCTTGGGAAGCTGGTCTTCTGTAACTTCGCTGCTGTGCAGCACCACGCGCGCATCGAGCGCAATCAAACCGTCCGCAGAAGCCAGCAAGGGGTTGATGTCAATCTCGCGGATGCGCCGCTGCTCGATCACCAGCTGGCTGAAGCGCACCATCAGCCGCTCCAGCGCGGCGAGGTCAACGGCTTTCTGCCCGCGTACGCCTTTGAGCGCCGTCCAGATGCGCGTCTGCTCCATCATGCGCCGCGCCAGCGTGGTGTTTAGCGGGGGCAGCGCCAGCGCGCGGTCCCTGTAGACCTCCACCAGTTGCCCCCCCGATCCAAACAGCAGCACCGAGCCAAACTGGGGATCGAAACTGCTGCCCAGAATGATTTCATAGCCGCGATACTGCACCATGGGCTGGACGGTAACGCCGCCAAAATTCCCCGGGCCTGTCTTCTCCAGTACGGAGGCTTCGATGGTGCGATAGGCCTGCCGGACGGCGCCCTCGTCGCGCAGGCGCAACTGGACGCCGCCCACATCGGTCTTGTGGGTGATGGTTTCAGACAGCAGCTTCAGCACAACGGGGTAGCCCGCCTTCTGCGCAAGCTCCACCGCTTCATCTTCCGACTTCGCGGCAAAAGTGGGAACGGTCGGAATGCCATAGGCAGCCAGCAGCCGCTTCGATTCATACTCGTTCAGCAGCGACCTGGCGGACTGCTGGACGTGCTGAATGATTCCCTGAACTTCATCGCGCCGGATGCCGTTTTCTTCGCTGCCCGAAACCAGCATGGGCGTTTCATAAAGGCCGCGCAGGTTGTAACTGTGCCGCCACATGTACTGGAAGGTGCGGACGGCCTCGTCGGGATATGGGAAGGTCGGGATGTTAGACCGGTTCAGGATTTCCTGGCCGGCCAGGACCTCAGCGCCGCCCATCCAGCTTGCCAGAATCGGTTTGCCCTTCAGCTTTGAAAAGCGTTTCAATTTCTCGGCTGTGTCGGAGGGATTGGTCATCGCCTGCGGCGCCAGAATCACCAGCAAGCCATCGGTGTTGGGGTCCTGAGCCACAATTTCCACCGCCTTGGCATAGCGGTCCGGGTCGGCGTCTCCCAGAATGTCGACAGGATTGTTGCGGCTCCAGTGCGGGGGAAGAAACGCATTCAAGGCTTCAATGGTTTCGTCTGACAATACGGCAAGTTCGCCGCCGTGGATGGATAAAGCGTCGGTGGCCAGGACTCCGGGGCCGCCCGCATTGGTCAGGATGGCCAGGCGCGGGCCTTTCGGGCGCGGCTGCTTGGCCAGCACCTCCGCCATGGAGAAGAGGTCGCCGATGCTCGAGACGCGCAGCACGCCGGAACGCCGAAAAGCGGCTTCCAGAACCTCGTCGCTGCCCGCCAGCGCCCCGGTGTGCGAAGCGGCGGCCCGCGCAGCCGCTTCCGTACGGCCGGCCTTGATGACGATGATGGGTTTCGATAACCCGACCTCGCGGGCGGCAGAAAGGAAAGCGCGCGGATCGCCGACGGATTCCATGTAAAGAATAATGCTGTGGGTGTTTGGATCGTCGCCGAGATGATTGATCAGGTCGCCCCATCCTACATCGAGCATCGACCCGACGGAAACAAACGCGCTGAAGCCGACGTGCTCACGCAGGCTCCAGTCGAGAATGGCGGTGCAGAGCGCGCCGCTCTGGCTGATGAACGCCACGTTGCCCGGCTGCGCGCCCGTCCGGGCGAAGGTTGCGTTCATGCCCGACAGCGGACTCATCACCCCCAGGCAGTTGGGACCAATCAGGCGCGTCCTGCCGCGGCGAAGCTGCGCCAGAATCTCCTGCTCCATGTGTGCCCCGGCGGCGCCGCACTCCTTGAATCCCGCTGAAATGACGACAACGCCTTTGACTCCGGCGTCAACGCACTCTCCCACGAGGCCCGGCACCGTGCGCGCCGGCGTGATGATCACAGCCAGGTCCACCGGTTCGGGCAGCTCTCTGACGCTGGGATAGGCCTTCACGCCCAGCACCTGGCTTCGCTTGGGGTTGACGGGATAGACCGTACCGCCGAACGGGCTGCTGATCAGGTTCCACAAGAGCGTCCGCCCCACGCTGGCTGCGGCTTCAGTCGCGCCGATGACAGCAACACTCTCGGGCGAGAAAAAGACGTCCAGAGGATGGTGCATCTGGCGGTAGATGTCGTGCGCGCGTTCGATGGTTTGCTTCGCAGATGGTTTCATTGCGCTTGCCATGGTGACCTTTCCATTTTGAATGCTATCGGCATATTAATTCAAGAGGTTGTGGCACTCACAATCGCAGACTTTCGCAGCCCGCGCCGTGGCCGCGCCTCGAAAGAAGATTTCCTCTAAGGAGAAACCCCTTTTCAGATGTGCACGACCAGAACGGGGCAGGTGCCCAGTTGGATCACGCGATGGGTGGTTGAACCAAACAGGGCCAGGTCCACCGCGTTGCGGCCCCGAACTCCCATCACCACAAGGTCCGTCTCGGTCTCCAGGGCAATCTGAAGGATTTGCTGGTAGGGTTTTCCGATGCGCACGGCTGTGCGTATCCTGCACCAGTCGTCAGCTTCAGACGGCGCCAGTCCCTCAAGCCTTTTTGTGACTTCGACAACGCCCTCCTGCAGGTCGTCGGTGGGTGGCATCTCTTCAAGAACGTGGAGCAGGGTAAGCTCTGCGTTGTACTCCATGGCCAGTGACAATGCGTAAGTGAGCGCCCGACCGGAGTATTCAGAAAAATCGGTGCAATACAGGATCTTCTTCAGCCGGACCGGCTCGGCGGCGTCTATCGGATTGACGAAGTCATGCGCAGGCTTTCGGACCACCAGCACCGGACAACGGGCTTTCCTCAATACTTTCTCGGTCACGGATCCCATGGTGAGATGGTCGAACCCGTGTCGCCCATGGGTTCCCATCACGATCAGGTCCGCCTCCTGACTTCCCGCGAATGAAAGAATGCAGTCCGGCACTGTGCCCTTGTGCACAAAACGCTTGACCTCAAAGCCATCCCCCTGGTGAGCAGAAATCAGCTCAGAAAGTTTCTGGTCAGCGCTGCCCTCAAGGTTCCAGAAAACTTCGTTGATGGTGTCCGGAAAAGCGTAGTAGGGATAAGAGGAAGTCAGGGGCTGGACAACGTGCTGCAGCAGCAGTCTTGCTCCGTAATGCTGCGCCAGCGACTGGGCGTATTCAAAAGCCTTGTGGGAATACTCAGAAAAATCGACGGGGCAGAGGATCTTTTCGATTCTGAGCATCGCCAGCTCCTCACAAGAACGGCTGGGAGGAGCGAGTCCCCGTCTTGCTGGGGTCGGCTGGCTTGCCTCTCCTGCCCAGAAGCTTACCCGCACTCCTCGCGGTTTTCCCTCCCAGCAACTCGACTCTAGCAGGGGGTGAATCAGAACACCGTGACCCCCATTACCAGCGGCTGTGACCGTGCTCACAGCCCGGGGGTGTGCGTGGCGGGAAAATTAAAAAGGAGGATCAGGCCCGAAAGCAAATATGCCAGACCGGGCACGATCCGCCTGAAAAACTGCCCTGCTTGCAGGACTTCGGGGGCTCGCCAGAACCTTGCGTTGCCTGCAGCGGAGAAAGGAGCAAGCCATGGAAAAACCGAAAGTCATGGTAGCGTTGCGAGACACTGAGACTGCGGGAAGCCTTACCAAACTCGCCTGCCAGATGGCCAGTCTGGTGGGAACCAACGTCATTGCATTGCACGTGATCGAGGTGCCCCCGGGTTTGCCCATTGATGTTATAGATCCTGTTTTTGAAGGACCCGGCGAACAGGTGCTTTCACTGGCAAGGCAGATCGCTTCCAACAACTTCTCTATGCACATCTCGACGAAACTGCTGAAGGCGCGCCATGCCGGTGAAGCCATTGTGGGCGAGGCAATCGACGAGGGAGTTGAACTCCTGGTCATCGGGTACCACCATAATCATGGTCTGGCTGAAACACTGCTGGGATCGACCGTGCAGCACGTCACTCACCATGCACCTTGCAGAGTGCTGGTGCAGGTCCCCGCACCCAAGTCAAAGGCCAAGCCGGTTGTGGTGAGCGGTGAGAAAGCGAAAGAAGACCTCCCAAAAAAGAAGATTGAAGCGGCCTAGCGCAGAGAGTTCAGCCCAGCCACTTATATGGAACCGGAAGAAGATTGGTGAGATGATAGGGACACACGTTTGCCGATGATCTGAAGAGTACTGAGGAGGAGTGGCTATGCGGCTATCAGTAAAGGGTCTGGCCCTGGCACTAGGAGTCCTGTGGGCCGCTTGTATTCTTCTGGTGGGAATTGTCAACCTGGTATCACCTTCCTACGGAGTGGCTTTTCTTCAGTGGACAAGCTCGATCTACCCGGGCTTCCACAACGCGCGCCACTTTCTGGATTTGCTGGTCGGCACAATCTATGGCCTGGTGGACGGCGGAATCGGAGGGGCGGTGCTGGCCCTGCTTTACAACTGTTTTGCGGGCGGCGCCAGGCAGGCTTCCTGACCGGACTTTCGGGCATTGAGGACCAGCGGGCAGTTCTGTGCTCTCCTTGGGCGAAAAAGTGTGAACAATGAGGAGAAGGGGCGTTTCTGCCTTCTCTGCAGCAGGGCCTCACTGCGCTGAGCGGACGCGGAATTACCAGTTACTGTCGCGATACGGCCGGAGCAATTAATTTCGTGACCAGAAGGTTCAAACGTTGGCTGTGTCTTGCTGCCGGATGGAGCTTTATTGCTCTGGGCGTGTTGGGACTTATCCTTCCCTTTCTTCAGGGCGTGCTGTTCCTTCTGATCGGAATTACGATCCTCTCTGCGGAATACGTATGGGCCCGCAAGCTGCTCCAGAAGTTGAGGGACCGGTTCCCTTCACTCATCGGCCGGCTCGATGCGGCAAAGAAACGCGCCGGCGAATGGCTCAGGCGGATTGCTGCCACCGGAAACGACAGCACCCGGCATTGAATCGGTGGGTTCACTGAGGGCAAAGCGGTATCGCTTTACGGTAGTTGCGGGTGCAGATTGAAGTCACCGACCCTTGTGACGGCCGTCACCGAACGATGTGCGGGAATGAACGATCATGCAATTGGAAGGAGGGTGGACGCGGGCGAAAACGAAACAATAAATAAGCGGAGCATGGCGGCGGCAGCGAACGCGAGGCTCCGCAAGGCCAGCGACTTAACGCGGCCGTTTCGCCCCCACCCTCCTTGTGATTCCCCCCAGCACGAAATTCTCCTCCCAAGCTTCTGCACGTCGGACATTCCTACCCTTGATTGTCGCCAATCGTGAATGATATGTTGGCAACTTAGGAACGTATCCGCGATTGATTATAGTTCGAGTGTGGCCGGGAAAGCAGTTTGTGTCAGGGCGGTTCAAATGGTTGCGGATTCGATTTCACAGCGTGACGACCAACTCTGCCCTTTGCACCCGAGGCAGCTGTGGCACAGGAAAAATCTTCCAATCAGGATAATCTCCAGCCGCTTCCCGGCGGCTCTGACGCGAGGCATCCACTAGAAGCACAGGGAGAAACCCAGGCCCTGTTCGAGCAGTTCTTTGAGGCGTCGCCAGACGGCGTTCTGGTGGTGAACTCGGAGGGCTTAATCACGCGCGTCAACGCCCAGACGGAAAAGTTGTTTGGTTATTCGCGATCGGAGTTGTGCGGCCAGCCCGTCGAGGTCCTGATTCCCGACCGGTTCCGTAAAATCCACACTGCAGACCGTGACATCTATCAGGACGCGCCTCGCATGCGCCCCATGGGCGGCGCACAGGAACTGTTTGGCAAACGCAGGGACGGAAGCGAATTCCCCGCCGAAATCATGCTGAGCCCCATCAAGACCAACGGCGAAACGATCGTATTGACGGTGGTTCGTGACATCACAGAGCGGAAGCGCGCGGAGGACGCTCTGCGCACCAGCGAAGAGCAACTACAGAGCATTCTGGACAACTCCACCACCGTCATCTATGTCAAGGACCTCGAAAGCCGTTACCTGCGCGTCAACCGCCGCTTTGAGGAGCTCTATAACATCCCGAGGGGGCAGGCAAAAGGCAAGACCGATTACGACCTGTTTCCGAAAGAGATGGCGGAGAACCTGCGGGCTAATGACCAGAAGGTCCTGCAGTCTGCCGCGCCTTTGGAATTCGAAGAGGTTGTTACACACAGCGGTGGCATTCATACTTACATTTCGATCAAGGTTCCCCTGTTTGACCCCTGGGGACGCCCGTATGCTGTAGCCGGCATTTCCACCGACATCACGGAACGTAAAAAAGCCGAGGAAGCCCTCCTGCTGGAAATCAGCATGGTCCTGCTGTCTAACCTGGACGTGCGGGAACTCTTTACGGCAATCTCGGCGACGCTTCACCGCATCATGCCGCATGAATACGCATCACTGGCTCTCTATGGACCTGAAAGTAAAGATCTCCGGCTTCTTTCTCTGGAACACCCTGAAACCGAAGCCGCACTGGGCAAAGAGATGCTTTCACCGGCCCAGGAAGCCCTTGCGGGCCGCGTGATGAACTCGCGGCAACCGCTCGTCCTCAACGATCTTGAAAGCAGCGAAGTCAGGTCCACAGCCACTGACCGACTGATGGTTGAAGGCGTGAGGTCAGCCTGCTTCCTGCCGCTGATTACGCAGGACCGTGTGCTCGGCACCCTGAACATGGTCAGTCGGCAGAAAAGCGCGTTTGATCCTAAGCACGTTGACCTGCTTCAGCAGGTAGCGGGCCACGTCGCCATTGCTCTGGATAACGCGATGACTTACCGCAAGGTGGCCGAACTGAAGGAGCGGCTGGCCGAAGAAAAACTCTACCTGGAAGAGGAAATCCGAACCGAATACCACTTTGAGGAGATCATTGGGGAAAGCGCTGCCCTCAAGCGAATCCTGAAGCAGGTGGAGTCCGTCGGCCCTACCAATGCCACCGTCTTGATTCTGGGTGAAACGGGCACGGGAAAGGAATTGATCGCGCGCGCCATCCATGATTTAAGTCCGCGGCGTGACCGCACTTTCGTCAAGCTGAACTGTGCCGCCATTCCCACGGGCCTGCTGGAGAGTGAGCTTTTCGGTCATGAGAAAGGGGCCTTCACCGGAGCCATATCTCAGAAGATAGGCCGGCTGGAGCTGGCCGACCAGGGAACCCTTTTCCTCGATGAGGTTGGAGACATTCCGCTTGAACTCCAGCCCAAGCTACTGCGGGCCCTTCAGGAAAAAGAATTTGAGCGACTGGGCAGCACCAGAACAATTCCCGTGGACGTCCGGCTGCTGGCGGCAACTAATCGCGACCTGGCGAGTATGGTCGCTGACCGGCAGTTCCGAAGCGACCTTTATTACCGCCTCAGGGTTTTCCCCATCACCGTGCCTCCGCTGCGGGAGCGCGCCGAGGATATCCCCATCCTGGTCAGGTACTTCGCGCAGAAACACGCTGAGAGAATGCACAGGCGCATTGAGATCATTCCCCCGGAAACCATGGAGGCCCTCGTCCGGTGGCGCTGGCCGGGCAACGTTCGCGAACTTGAGAATATTATCGAACGGGCGGTCATCCTGTCGCCCGGGCCGGTTCTCCGCATTCCTCTGGCAGAACTGGCGCCGGCCGATGAAAGAATCTTCACCGGTGACAACTCCGGGACCCTGGAAGACGCCGAGCGAGATCACATCCTACGCGCCCTCCGGGAGGCACGGGGAATCATCGGCGGGCCCAACGGCGCAGCGGCCCGCCTTGGCCTTAAGCGAACCACGCTTAACTCCAAAATGCGGAAGCTCGGGATTACTCGCGAGGAAATCCGCAGGTTGCCTTCCCAGTGACTATATTTAGTCATGTGATGACCTAACGTCACTTCCAGTTCGTCACTTAACCGTCACCATCCGCTTGATGCTCATAATTAGTTGAATTCAAACGACAAAACTAGCGTCAAGGTTTTCAGATTTTTGGAACGGCAAATGCTATCAACTTGCATAGGGCTTTCAGCCCATCTACCTCGAAAGCCCCTTAACAGACTGATGATCGGCGGGAGAAGTGCAAAATGGCGGAACAGATCAATGCTCTGCTGGTTTACTCGGAGGATGAGCTATTCCGCGACTTGACGCGGGCCCTGAAGTCTCTCAGCGTAAGAGTGGTCCACGCGCGAAATTGCAGGGAAGCCTCCGTACTTCTGAAGAAACAAGGTGCGACAGACATGGTTTTTGCAGGAACGAACCTGCAGGACGGCGGATGGACCGACATCCTGGCGATGGCACAGCAATCCAGGAGCTACCTGCCCGTCATCGTAGTTTCGCGCATGGTGGACGTGCAGCTTTACCTCGACGTGCTGGGAAGAGGGGCTTTCGACTTTGTTACGCCTCCGTTCCTGGCTTCCGATCTGGCGCGCATTCTCCGTTCGGCGATTTACAAGGAACTGGTCAGCGTGAAGCAAGACTTGACTGCTCCACCGGTAGCTTGAAGCATTGAGTTTTAGAGACTTGTCTTCTGTCAAGGTTGGTGAAAGATGCTGAAAATAACGTACAATGATACCCCGGAAAGCACAAGCGTGAAGCTTGAGGGCAAACTTTCCGGGCCTTGGGTTGAGGAGCTGGAGCGAAGCTGGATTGAACACTCGTCGAAGGCTTCTGAAAATGTCATAATAGACCTATCGGGCGTTACCTACATTGACCCTGAAGGGAAAAGACTTCTATCCCGCATGGTGGAGAAAGGGGTCTGTCTTGAGGGAACTCACCTAATGACGAAGTATGTGATTGATGAAATCACGCGTGCGGGAGTACGTCCTGGAAGGATCGGAGGTTGAGATGAGATCGCCATACGGACTTGAGCTGGTGGAAGACTGCCAGACCTGCTCGAACAAGGCCGACGGGTTCTTCTGTGACCTTTCCGCGGATGGGCTGAAAGCATTCGAGGCGATTAAGTATACGACCGCGTACCCGGCTGGCGCAGTTCTGTTTGTGGAAGGGCAATCCGCACAAGGGGTCTTCTTGCTATGCAAGGGCCGTGTGAAGCTCTCCATGACCTCCAGCGAAGGTAAGACGCTGATTCTGCGGATTGTGAAGCCGGGAGAAATCCTGGGATTGCATGCAGCGGTCTCTGACACTGCTTTTCAGGCCACCGCAGAAACCCTTGAGCCATGCCAGGTCAACTTTATCAAGCGCGATGATTTCCTGCGCCTGCTCCGTGACCACGGGGACGCCTCCATCCACGCCGCACAGCAACTGAGCGGAAGTTATCAGACGGCTTGTGAACAGGTTCGCTCGCTGGGCCTGTCGCAATCGGCGCCAGAGAAGCTGGCCCGCTTTCTGCTGGAATGGTCAGCTAAGGGACAGCCCTCCAAACAGGGCATCAGGGTCAAGCTGACGCTGACTCACGAGGAAATCGGCCAGATTATCGGGACCTCCCGGGAAACAGTAACCCGTACCTTGGGCGAATTCAAGTCCAAACACCTTGCGGAGCTGAAGGGGTCAACCCTGGTAATCCAAAACAAGGCCGCGCTTGAGGCCTTCCTGGGCGGCTAGTTCCGGGTTCCGACGCCCGCCTTGCAGGCCCAGGAAAGGACGACGGCCATCCCGTGATTAGCGTCACAATCATCGGTGATGTGGCTCACTGCCGGGCTTGAAACCCTTGTCTAAACTGTGTTTAACATACCGCCCGGGAATCCGCCCCAGCGGCCGACGATTTGCCCCACACGCGCCGTTCGATTCCCGGGCTTACTCCTTTTTGGGGGCTTTTTACCCCCCGAAGAACCTCTCTGAAAACTGCCCTTGCCCGGCAGAAACCTGCAGCTTGCTGACTACCGGGATCGGGGAAGCGACCCTGGCATCGTCTTATGACGCGAAGCAGCAGCGAGGGCGGCGAGGGCGTTCGCTTTGTTCATATTGCGGAGGTCCCGTTCAACCACAGTGTAAAGGTCCAGCGTCGGGACCAATTTCGAATTGTCCGGCCCGTAGTTGGCTTCCTGAATTCACAGCGCTCGCTCGCAAAGATGCTCGGCATCGGAATATTCGCCCTCGCGCATTTTCAGTTCGGCAAGCTGCACCAGGGTGCGTGCAACATGCTCGCCGTGCGGATCAATGGCCTGCTCAGCCGCCACGCTGTCACCCGCCCGATAGCTGTAATAAGCCACATTCGGGAGGTCAAATAGGACCTGTGAGAATTGACCACCACGAACTGTCCGGTCCACAGCCAAAGCATGCTTCGCTGCAGTGACCGCCTCCGGGTAAAGGCCCAGTCGGAACTCGACCCGGCCCGGGCGGCTCAGCAAGAAGCCCAACCGCTGATCAGCGCGAGAACTTAGCTCGGCTTTGTGCACTGCAGCCGTCAAAAGCCTTTCGGCGTCAAGCAGCCGGCCTTCCTGCTCAAAACCGGTTGTGGTACTCCCACATTTTCCAATGATTTGCGGGCCGGTGTGGTCACAAGTGCTTGTGAATAGCGGCACGCGGCAGGGTGACAGTCATCACTGCCCTTCAATCGCAGGGGGGATAGACTTGGTTCAGCTTGAGGGTAGTCCCATGAAAGAAACCCACGCGGCACCTCTCGGCGTTTCCACAACAGGCAAGCTCAGAAAACCTTTGCCGCCCGTAGCTCTTACGGCGTTAAGGGCTATTCAGACGACGAAGGTCTGCCCGAAAGGCTTTCAGTTCTTTCTGGAAGGCCAGTCACCGCTGGGCATCTATGTTCTCTACTCGGGCCGCGTGGACCTCTCGGTAACAGACGTCCATGGCCGGCAAATGGTTATTGGAACGGCGATGCCCGGAGATATTCTTGGGCTGAGCGCGGCGCTTTCGGGCAAGTACTACGAAGAAACGGCCGTGGCTGCAACCACCTGCCAGACGGGCTTCGTGAGGTGCCAGGATTTTCTCCGCTTTCTTGATCATCACCCGGAGGCCGCCTTCTGGGTTGTCCAGTTGCTGAGTGACCGCGTAACAACAACGCTGGACCAACTCGCGTGCATCAATCACCTGCCGCTCAGGGGCCTCCGGCAATAGCAGGCAAACCTCTCCGCACGCAAATTGCAGCAACCTCAGTAGTGTCCTTCGTCCAGCCGCACTTTTCCGTGAAATACGCGATGAACGTAAGTGCTGTAAACAATCACGGCGATCATACCGAAGGCATTGGCAATCAGTGAGACGCGCAGAGCATGAGGCGAAGAAGCAGAGTTGTAAATGTTCAGGCTGTATTGAGGATCGACAGTTGAAGGAAGCAAATTTGGAAACACCGTGAGCGCCGCCGTAAGCATCAGGGCAATGATGAGAAGAGAGGACGAGCGGAAGGCGGAAGTGCTACGGTTCTCTCCCCGGGAGAAAAAGCCCCACACCAAACCGACCAGAATGAAAAGGGGGAGCACCCACGCCGCGGGATAAACGTTGAAAGTGCGGGGGCTGCCGGAAAGCACGACAAACGTAGCAATCGTGACCACAATCACCATCGCCACGACAATCCACCACAGCGTGCGCGACCACCTGACGGCCCGTTCAAACAGCGCACCCTCCGTCTTCACACGCAGGTAGTTCGTTCCGTGCCAGGCAAGGACCACCACAGTCAAGATCCCTGTGAGCAGCGCATAGGGATTCAGCATCAGGGCAAAGGTTCCCTGGAAATATCCATCGGCCCCGATCGGCAATCCGCGCACAACATTGCCGAGTGCGACACCCAACAGCAGGGCCAGCAACAGGCTGCCAACCCAGAAACCGGCGTCCCACAGGTCCCGCCACAAAGGATTCCTGGACTGGCTCCGGAACTCGATGGAAACCCCGCGCAAAATCAGCAGCCAGAGCACCAGCATCAGGGCCAGGTAAAAACCGCTGAAGCCGACGGCATAAACGCGCGGGAACGACACCACCAGCATGCCCCCAGCCGCCAGCAACCAGACTTCATTACCGTTCCAGACAGGCCCGATGGAATTGAGCGCCATTCTCCGTTCGTCATCATTCCTGGCAATCCAGAGAGACAACGATCCAACGCCCAGGTCGTATCCGTCCAGGACGGTATACGCCGTCAACATAGCTCCCAGCACAAAAAACCAGATTACGTTTATCACCTAAAACCTCCATCAGCAGGCGCCATTTTCGTCCCGGCTTCACAAGCAGGCGATTCCTGCCGGTCCGCCTGTAAGAACCTCACGCATGCGCCGTCACGTCCTCCTGCGGCCCTCGATTGATGATTCGAGCCACCAGGAAGAGAAATAGAATGCTTAGTACGGCATAAATACCGGCAAAGCCCATCGTTGTAAAAATGGTTTCACCGGCGGCGACGTTGGCGGAAGTTCCCGCCGGAGTTTTCATCAATCCATACACCAACCAGGGCTGCCGGCCAACTTCAGCAACCACCCAACCGGCCTCATTGGCGATGTATGGAAAGGGAATGGAGAGCATCAGCATCCACAGGAACCATCGGCTTGAATGGAGCTTGCGTCTCCACAACAGGAACAGCCCAACGAGCATTTGCGCAATAAAGATGGTCCCCAGCCCCACCATGATGTGATAGCAGTAATACGTGAGCTCGACGGGCGGCCAGAGATCGCGTGAATAGCTGTTCAGCCCGTCAACTGTTGCGCGGAAATTGCCGTACGCCAGGAAGCTGAGAAATTCCGGAACGTAGACGGGATCAATCAGTTTGCCGGATTCGGTGTCGGGCATTCCGATTATTGCCAGAGGCGCACCCTGCTCAGTATCAAAAAGTCCTTCCATCGCGGCAAGTTTCGTGGGTTGATACTGGACGACATTGGCGCCGTTTAAGTCTCCGGTGGGAAACAATTGAGTGAGGGAGAGAATCACACCTGCCACAACCGCCGTCTTCACCGACAACATCCCGAATTCCCGGTGGCGTTCCGAAAGGAGATAGAATGCACCAATACCGCCGATCACAAAAGCCGCGGTCAGTAGTGCCCCATTGATGGTGTGAGCATATTGCCAGATCGCGTAAGGATTCAACAGAACAGCCCAGAACGATCTCAAATGGATGGCCCCCGAAGAGTCCATCACATAGCCGACGGGATGCTGCATCCAGGCGTTGGTGGCGACAATAAAATACCCCGACAGCAGGGAGCCGCCGGCAACCCCAAGCGCTGAGATCCAATGAAGCCTCCGGCCGACGCGCTTCTCACCCGCCAGAAACATTCCCAGAAACCCCGACTCCAGAAAGAACGCGTAGACGCCTTCCAGCGGAAGTGTCTGCCCGAAGACACCGCCACCGAAGCTGGAGAATCGGCTCCAGTTGGTCCCGAACTCAAACTCCAGCGGAATGCCGGAAACAACCCCGAGGGCAAAATTGACGGCGAAAATCTTGGCCCAGAAGCGGGCTGCGTCGGCATAGCGTTTCTCCTTTGTGAGGAGACTCAGGGTAGAAAAAAGGGCGATGAAAAAGCCCAGCCCCATGGTGAGGATTGGGAAAAGGTAGTGGAACATCACCGTAAAGGCAAACTGAATGCGGTGAGCAAAAACAGCTTCGTTCATAGACCCTCCCTTGAACAGTTACGGAACGCTCTTCCAGAGTTCGCCTGTGTAAAGAAGGGAAAAAGCCGTTGAACCGTGCGCAGGCGGAATGCGAAAAGCCGTTGGCTCGGCAAACTCTGGGGAGTGGCGGTGATACGAGCCACTTCTACTTCGTGTCCGTCAAAATCCAGGTGCTCAAGCTGACCTGGCAAGCCGCCAGCATGCCTGTGCGATCGCCCAGTCTTCACGCGCGGCCACCACTACCACTCGGACGGCAGAATCCGGGCTGGCGATGTCGCAATCAACTGGCGACGCGGCGTTCTTCTGCCCGTCAAGCTTGAGACCGAGAAATTCAAATCCGGCGCAGGCCTCGGCACGCACCTCGGGTGAGTTCTCTCCGATTCCGGCTGTAAAGGCGAGCGCATCCACGCCGTCGAGCGAGGCGATCATCGCTCCCAGGTATTGCCGCAAACGGTGAATGAACGCATCAAAAGCCAGCCTCGCGCGGGAATTTCCTTTACTGGCGGCGGCCAGAATGTGCCGCATGTCGTCGGAAACACCTGATACTCCAAGCAGGCCGGACTCGCGGTTCAAGACCTCCTCCAGGCGGTCAGCAGAATAATTTTCTTTTCGCAGCAGGTGAATGAAAATTCCGGGATCGATTGTACCGCTGCGGCTGCCCATCATCAAACCCTCGAGTGGCGTAAAACCCATCGTAGTATCCACGCTACGACCGTCCTGAACGGCCGCCAGCGAACATCCGTGACCCAGGTGGCAGGTGACGATCCGCAGAGATTCGAGGTCCTTGTTGAGGATTTCGGCCGTGCGCGCTGCGCAATATTGATGGCTGATACCGTGGAAACCATAACGGCGGATGCCACGCTCATACCAGGCGTAAGGGCCGGGGTAGATAAACGTATGCATCGGCATGCTCTGGTGAAATGCCGTGTCGAAGACGGCCACCTGCGGCTGAGACTTGAAAATCCGCTCGGCCGTTTCAATCCCATCAACCTCAGCAGGATTGTGCTCCGGGGCAAACGCCGACAGCCGCCTGATCTCCTCTTTCACCTCGGTGGTCACAAGCGTGGGCTCAGAATACTTCGCACCTCCGTGGACAACTCTGTGGCCCACGACATCCACCTCCGCCGGGTTTGCCAGAACACGCGCCGGGCCATCCCAGAGAGTCTGCAGAAGATATCCGGTGGCATCGCGTTCCGATTGAATTGCAGGCTGCTTTTCTAGCTGGGGATACCCGTGGCGTTTCGCTCTAAGGCGCACATTGCTGAAAGGCTCTTCCCACTCCACACGGCCTTCCCATAACGGAGCTGCAGGCGATTGGGGTACCGGTTCATCAAGTTCGTACAGCGAGCTTTTCAGGCTGCTTGAGCCTGCGTTGAGTACCAGGACTCTCATGCGATCTCAGAACATTCCATGGGACGGTTCTTTGCGCCTTCCCTCTAGAAGCGACCAACTTGGTACGGGCTACCTTTCGGACAAGCTATGAGAGATATTGATTTACAACGCAGAATACCACTGGCGGCTGACGTCCGCAACCTGCCGAGCAACAGGTGAAGAGGAAAGCGCAAATTACTGAGACGGCTCGGTCCCCTCACCCAAACCCAGGTCCGTCAAAATCTTGGGATTGGCTTCGCCCATGGAAAGCAGGTTGTGGCACACGTTACAATCTTGCGTAATCATTTTTTCGGAATCAGATGCCATGTGCAAAGTTCCATGGCACCGGAAGCACCCTGGAAAATTCATGTGGCCGAGGTTGTCAGGATAAGTTCCCCAGTTGACCTTCATCTGCGGGAAAACATTCTGCTGATAGATGGCGACCAACCCTTTTACCGCCTGGGAAACCTCCGCGCGGCGCTGCGAAAATACCTCGGGATAGTTCTGCGTGTAATAGTTGACCAGGCCGGAAGAGATTTTCTGCTCGGCCTCAGACTGGCTGCTGTATTTCGCCTGCAAAAGGGCAAGCCCTTCTTTCTTCACAAACGGAAGCGAAGCTGGAATAGCCGCAGTTGCCATGGCCACATCCATCGCGTCACCCGGCAGGTGGAAAACATGCGTGGGCTGGTTGTGACAATCAATGCAATCCATCACGCGGCCGCTCTCGGGATTGACGTTCTTGGAATCAGTTTTCTCACCAACGAAGAGCGATTTCCTGCCCGTCTGCGCGTTGCTGTATTCCACCCAATTCATCTTTTGCCGGCTCTCGTCCGACCCGTACCGGATGGTGATGCCTGGCCCGACATGGGCGCCATGGATTCCGCCCTGGCCATATCCTCCCCCAATGTGCATCAGCAGGACGGTTTTGCTCAAGGTGTTGGGTTCATCGTCCGCGTAGTGCGGAATAACCACCAGTCGGTTTCCTTCAAATCTTGCAGGCCAGTGGCACTGCTCGCAAGTCTGCCGTGCTGGCCGCAGGTTGGTGACCGGAACGGGAATCGGGCGGGGATAGGCGCTGAAGATGGTGGCAAAAACCTGATAGGTGCCTGACAGTTTGCTCCGCACAAACCACGATGCGCCGGGACCGATGTGGCACTCCACGCAAGCCACGCGGGCGTGCGGTGAGTGTTCGTACGCGACGTATTCCGGCTGCATGACCGTATGGCACGTCTTGCCGCAAAAGGTGACGCTATCCATGTAATTGACGCCAGAATAGAGAAGCTGGGCGCCGATGATCAGGTTGACCACCGTCGTCACACCCACAAAAAACAGCAGCTTGCGCAGCTCGGTATTCCTGAAGTCCAACGGAGGAAAATCAGAAGGATAGACGCCCTTGTGCCGCTCGCGGCGCGCGCGGAGAACAATGCCCAAAGGGATGAGAATGAGCCCACCGAAGAAAACCGCGGGCAACCCCATAAAGGTCAGAATCCCCGCGTAGGGGTTATCGGTGAAACCGCGCAAAATTACGGGCAACAACGAAAGCCACAGGACAGTTCCAGTGGTAACGAGCACAACTCCAATCCGGCTTATCCAGTTCCCTGAAAGGTAAATGTACGGAGAGAGCCACTTCCTAAACCCGTTGCCTTGAATAGCCATCCGTTCCCTTATCCTCCTGCGGCTTCATCGAATTACCGGGCCGGCCCCAGTTCCACTGGATCTCTCTTCCTTTACTACTCCCTCGCGCCTTCAGGTGCAGGACTGTCTTACCCGTCCCCTGCGCCGAGCCCCATGGTTAACCCCATCAGTCCATCTTATCAGCTCATGGAACAGACCCGGAGGGACGCCCCTGGCGAACTCCACTTTTAGGAACTTCCCGGATCAACGCCCCTGGGAAAACGGCAAATGAAGCCGCCACGGGCACGAGCCGGTCACACTCACTGGCGGAAGGAAAACAGCGTAAGCAGGAGCAACACAAAGCCAGTCGCAATGGCAGCAAAGCCGACCACCATCCCGAACGTGACGAACCATTTCTGCGGCTCTGCCGCCCGGATATCCTCCAGTTTCCCCCGCGCCAGCAGCCGCTCATATTCCGCAGGATGTTTCTCAGCCAGTTCGTTTTCAGTTTGGCGGCCCGTGAAAATCACTTTGTCCATCGGGAAGCTGCCGGGCCGCAAGTGTGTATTGAAGAAATGGATCGTGAAAATAAACCATACCGCAAGCAACGCTTCATCACCATGGAGGAGCAGCGCAACGTTAAACCAGGAACCCGGCACGAACCTGGACACGGTTGGAGCAAACCACATGCTATAGCCCGAAAAACCAATTATGGCCATGCCCCAGAAAACGGCCCAGTAATCAAACTTTTCCCAGTAGGCATAGCGATCAAATTTGGGTTTCGGCCCAAGCCCCAAAAACCAGCGGACATGCGCCGCCAGGTCGATAAGGTCGGCGGGCTGCGGCACAAGAGATTCGGGTCCCCAAAGCATTCCAAACTGCCTTTTGATGAAAACCAGACGCAAAACGTTCCCGACATGAACCAGAAAAGCTGCCGTCAATAGAACGCCGAAGGCTTTGTGGAAGAAAAGAATTGCGCCAAGGCCGCCTACTGCGTGCGCAAAGACGGAAGCCCATCCAGCATAACTGAATCGAAGGGTCAGACCGGTCAGCGCCAGCCCCAGGAACGTGGAAAACAGAATGCCATGGAGCAATCGTTTGCCGGGCGAAAATCGGTAATAGTATCGAGGGTTGCCCTCTTGATTTACCATTTCACCTCTGCAGCCCTAACCGGAAGCAACTTCCTCACCCTTTCCTCCGCCTTTGCGCCGCTCCAACATGGAGCGGACGAACCAGAGAATGGTATGCAAGCCGAAAAAGCTAAAGACCGCCAGCATCAGAAAATTCATAAAGCGTGCCGTGTAATAAAGCCCCGGGTAGTGTTCCCTGTCACGAGGGTTGGCGTGCGGGTCATATGTGGTGAAACTCCTGGTCACCTCCCCATGACAGGTACCGCAGGTCTTCTGCAGATTTGCCGGGGCGACGGAGGAACGCGGGTCAGACGTCGGCAGGATCTCATGCGCTTCGTGGCAGCTCCAGCAACGGGCAGTGACCACGAAGCCCAGCGCCGTAACCTGCCCGTGGAACGTGTCGTGATAGGTTTCTGCCCTGCTCGCATGGCAGCTTCCACATTTGGCTGTCGTCTTCAGCTGCCAGGCCGCGGTGTTCACGCTCTCGATGGAATGCGCCGTGTGGCAACTGGTGCAGACCGGAGCCTCGGAAGCACCCGCCTTCAGAGCTTTGCCGTGGGCGCCCAGCAGATACTTTTGCTCAATCCCGGCGTGGCAAGCGCCACACGTCGCGGGAACGTTCCTTTGGTAAACCTGGCTCCGGGGGTTCTGTGGGCTCAGGATTTTGTGCGCCCCGTGGCAGCTTGTGCAGGTGGCCGCAACCAGCAACCCGTCTCGGGTGAGAGCAAAGCCGTGAATGGAATCGATGTAAAGCGAATAAACGTTTGGCAGGCCGTACTTCTTTGCCAGTTCGGGATCTCCGTGGCAGGTTCCGCAAGTCCGCGGGAGATTCAGTGCATAAACTGGAGAACGGGAGTCGTGCACGGAAACGATGCCATGCGGATCCCCATGGCACTTCAGGCAGGCAGGAGAAGACGGATTATCCATCACCTTATGATGGACGCTGTCGCCAACCTCTGTGCCCTCTGTGGAGTGACAGGTAGAGCAGGACACCTTTTCTACCGGCAACTTGTGGGGGAAGTCTGTGACGTCAGAATGGCACGTTTGACAACCGAGACTACCGTGGATCGAGGATGCGAATTCTTTTGGGTCTATGCGGAGACTGTGGCCCTTTTCATCCGCAAAGCCCGGCTGCCCGTGACAGGCCAGGCAATCGCTGCTTTGGAGCGTGCCAGAACCCCGCGCCCAGCCTGCGGCCGAGAGCACCAGCATTGTTATAGACACTCCAACGCAGCGCTGCCACGCGTTCATCTTGAGCCGTCGTTTCCAGGGACTTGAAGTTCATCCTGGTAATTTGGCGCCTTGTTGCCACACGTAATACAAGTACATGGCTCCAATAACCAGGCCATAAACCACAACAATGATGGTCAGGATTTTTCCCCACCTCTCAATGACTTCAAGCTTATGGCTGAGTTTAACCTGCGCGGCGACTTGTGGCGCATCGCCCTCCAGCACATGTATCGACTCGTCTTCGTGGCTGGCCATCATGTTGCGATAGATGGCCAGCACACCGACCACCACAGCGAGAGGTATCCACGTTGCAAGATAGAATGTGAGGTTCATAGTAACCTCCGGTTGCTACACCTTCGGGGCCCTTGCTCGAAGAAGACCCGGGGACTACTTCTTCTCTTCCTTGCTCCCGGTTTCGCAAGCCTTCAAGTCCTTCTTCTTCGTATAGCACTTGCCAACATCGTTCAAAGCTTTATCACCCATTTTCACATGGCACGTGGTGCAGGACGCCTTCTCTTTCTTGGCAATCTTCATGTTGCCAAAAGAAGAAAGAGAAGACAGCGAGATGGCCACGCCCAGGGCAATACCGAATACTGCTACCTTCGTAACCTTGCTCATATGTTGCTACCTCCGGACCCCTCGGTCAAGTGATGGTTTCTTCCTTTGATCGCGCCTATTTCTTTTTTGCCAATTGTCGAATGTAACCAACAAGGTCGTTAATTTCTTCCTTGCTGAACTGGCTTCCATATGCCGGCATGGCCCCTTGGCCTTTGGCAATCAGGTTGTGAAGTTCGGCGTCAGACTTGGATTGCACCGCTTTCGAGCGAAGGTCGGGAATCTTCATGCTCTTGCCCATCGGGCTGT
>OBIZ01000052.1_pt1 | contig 20123 bp, 17 predicted proteins | sample 1519801 | NCBI WGS metagenome assembly OBIZ01 (sample SAMN01911456, study PRJEB22533) | soil metagenome | biome: Soil | place: Malaysia | collected 2012-04-30 | depth DG_metagenome m | reverse complement strand
TAATGCATTTTTTCAACCTGTTTGTGTTCTCGAGGATCCGTGCCCGCTCGAGAGCCAGGACCGCGCTGCAGAACCTCGAGCGTAGGCCTGCTTAGGCAGGGCAAACAGGCCTTCTTTTGACCAGACGGTCCGGAGCGCCGTCCCGTCGGGCGGCAGAAAGTGAGTATCTTTGCACATGACAGGGAAACCGCTGAAGACCAGGGATGGCGGCGCGGTTCGTGCGAAATCAGAGGAAACGCGGAACCGGATTCTAAACACTGCCCTTGAATTGTTTCGGAAGGATGGGTTCGACGAGACGACGATGCGGCAAATTGCCGCGGAGTGCGGGGTGGCTCTTGGCGCGGCTTATTACTACTTCCCGTCGAAAGATGCACTGGTGATGGCGTTCTACGAGCGAGCCCAGAGTGAGCTGGAGCCAATTCTGGTCGAGGAACTCTCGCGGCACAAGAGTATCGACCGTCGGCTTAGAGCCTTGATTGAAGCGAAGTTGCGATACTTCCACCCCAACAGGGCTCTGATCGGAAAACTTTCTGCACACATCGACCCCCGGCATCCGCTTTCACCCTTCAGCAGCGAAACGCAGGCCATTCGTGACCAGGATATCCAGGGGTTTGCACGCGTACTCGAAAGCCCGGGAGTCCGGGTACCACCGGATATCCGCCTGCACTTGCCGCGGATTTTGTGGCTTTATCAGATGGGGTTGTTGCTCTATTGGGTGTATGACCGCTCTCCGCAACAGCGCAAGACTGTGCAATTGCTTGATGGAAGTCTCTCCATTGTCGCGCTGCTCATCAGGCTGATCGGCCTGCCCTTCCTGAGAGGCATGCGCAAACATCTTGTTGCTCTGTTGGAAACTTTAGACCAAGGAAATCCGGCGGCGAATTTGAGGCAGAGATGAAAACCATCGTTCTGGCAGGCGGAAGCGGCTTTCTGGGCAGGAGCCTCGCTCCGTTTCTTTCGGCCTGTGGTTATCGCGTGCTGGTCCTTTCCAGGTCGCCCAAAGCTTCCGGGGCAAGGTTTGAAACCCTCCACTGGGATGGGGAAACTTTGGGCTCGTGGTGTGACGCCCTGGATGGGGCCTCTGCCGTCATCAATCTGACGGGACGCAGCGTCAACTGCCGGTACACGGCGAAGAACCGCCGGGAGATCCTGGCTTCACGTATTAACTCCGTCCGCGTCCTGGGTGAAACCATTGCGCGGTCACCACGGCCGCCGGGCGTTCTGGTGCAGGCAAGTTCACTTGCGATCTACGGTGATGCGGGCGACGTGGTGTGTGATGAACAGGCGCCGCATGGGTCAGGTTTTGGGGCCGAAGTGTGCCTCCAGTGGGAAGCTGCCGTGAATTCGCTCAACCTGCTCCACACGCGCACTGTCGTGCTCCGAATCGGGTTCGCTCTGGGCAGAGGTGGCGGCGCGCTCGATACCCTTGCCGGACTCACCAGGTGGTTCCTGGGCGGCAGCGCAGGCAGCGGCAATCAGTATGTCAGCTGGATTCACATCGCCGACCTGCATGACATGTTCAAAGCGGCGATTGAGGACGATGCGATGCAGGGCGTCTACAACGCGACTGGGCCTGAGCCGGTGACGAACCGAGAGTTCATGCGCCAGCTGCGCTCGGTTATTGGGCGACCTTGGAGCCCGCCCGTGCCTTCCCTGGCCGTCGAGTTCGGGGCCTTCCTGATGAGGACGGAAGCCAGCCTCGCATTAACGGGCCGCCGCTGCGTTCCCGCGCGTTTTCTTGAAAGCGGCTTTCGTTTCGAGTTTCCGGATCTTCGCCCGGCGCTCGCCGATCTTCTGTAGCGCGAGGCCTCACGGTGCGCGGTTCTTCGGTTTTCATGGGCCGCTGGGCCGCCGTTCTGGGCTCCGTCCAGGAAATGCTGGGCCACAAAGGCCTCGCCACCACGCAGCGGTATACCCAGGTCTCCATCAAGTAGCTGATGGACGTCTACGACCGCACTCACCCAAATGCGTGAGGGCCTGGTAGCGTGGGCCTCTGCGGCCCGCGGCTCTTTTCTTTTGTTGCGGCAGTCCGCAAGGGCAGGTGAGTCTTTTTCCCGCAGTGACAGTCGGGAACATTACCAGCTGGGTGGGGCCCGCTGGAAGTCGGAAACTCTGGGGTGGCTGGTACGCTTTGATTGCGTTCCGCTCGTGTGAATTGTAATCTTGAGGATGCCCTTCAATCTTGAGTGGGTGTAAATATAGGACAAAATCATGAGCGGCCGCCAAGGTCCACCTCAATGAAAACCAACTAGATTCATGACAAATTAAGAAGCTCGAACGTGCGCTTCGACGGAAGCAGACGGAGACGTAATAAGATGATTGTAACGCGCGTCATTCTTAAGAACTGGAGGAACTTCCGTTCTGTAGATGTGAATCTTTATGAACGTGTGTTCCTTGCGGGGCCAAATGCTTCGGGAAAATCTAACTTCCTCGACCTCTTTCGCTTCTTGCGCGATGTTGCAAAGGCTGGAGGGGGACTACAAAGAGCGGTTAAAGATCGGGGCGGCGTCTCCAAAATACGTTGTCTAGCTGCGAGGCAGCACCCGGACGTGGAAATCGAAGTTCATCTAGCGGAGTCATCACGCTTGGACCCGGACTGGAAATACGCCGTCGGGATAAGGCAAGAGTCTAGAGGACACCGTCAGCCCTTCCTTGCCTATGAACGGGTTTGGCACAGAGAGACTAAACTCCTGGACCGTCCCGTGGAAGAGGATAAGAAGGATCCATTACGACTGACCCAAACTAATCTTGAACAAATTAATGCTAATCAGGCGTTTCGCGAAATTGCTAGGTTCTTCGAGTCGGTGCTGTATCTACATCTCGTGCCGCAATTGGTTCGCCACCCGGAATCCTTCTCCGGTCCCGGGATACCCGGCGATCCGTTTGGGCGGAGTTTTTTGGAACGAGTGGTAAAGACTCCGGAAAAAGTGAGGCGGAGCCGCCTTAGAAAGATCGAATCTGCGCTAAGGGTCGCTGTACCCCAGATCAAAGAACTTACAGATGTTAAAGACGAGGGAGGAGTGCCCCACCTGGAAGCAGTCTACGAGCATTGGCGCCCAAAGGCAGGAAAGCAACGCGAGGACCAGTTTTCTGACGGCACTTTGCGGCTCATTGGATTGCTATGGTCACTCCTAGAAGGTGACTCGCTGCTCCTAATAGAAGAGCCGGAGTTGTCTCTAAACGCCGGCATCGTCCGTCAGCTGCCTAGCGTCATACATAGGCTACAAAGGCAGCGCCGAAGACAAATTGTACTGAGCACACATAGTGCCGAGCTGCTGTCAGATAGGGGCATAGGGGCCGAGGAGCTACTTTTACTTACACCAAGCGTCGAGGGGACCCGTGTGGAATCGGCATCCTCGGTAAAAGAGGTACGGCTCATGTTGGCGGGAGGAGTCAGTGTAGGAGAAGCAGCCCTCCCACGCACAGAACCCCGGGACATCCGCCAGCTGGATATTTTTGAATAATGCCACCCGTACCGGTCAATTTGGCTGTTGAGGACGAGCTAAGCGAAGCGGTTTTGCGGAGAATTCTTGACCAATCCGGACGGGCGTACTCAGTCGGGACCTGCTACCGCAAGGGGGGTTACGGCTATCTAAGAAAACTAATCAGAGGATTTAACAATGCCGCAAAAGGGACTCCGTTTGTAGTACTGACGGACCTTGACGAAGCCGAGTGCCCATCACGCCTTATTCAAGATTGGCTAGGGATACCAAAGCATGAAAATCTCCTATTCCGGATCGCCGTTCGCGAGGTCGAAGCGTGGGTCTTAGCTGATAGAGCTGCGTTCGCAAGGTTCATCGGAGTGCGATTGAACCTAGTGCCTGACGAGCCTGACCAAATCCACAATACAAAAGAGGCCCTCATCAGTGTAGTAAGAAACTCCAGACGCAAGGACTTGCGAGAAGACATTGTTCCCCCTGTTGGCAGCACTAGAACGCAGGGACCGAATTACAATGGCCGATTGACTACTTTCGTTGAGTCGTATTGGGATGTGGTCAGAGCTTGTGAATCCTCGCCCAGCCTTCGTCGAACTTTGGAGACGCTAAGTACTTTCGAACCTGTATGGGAAACATAAATTTTGGCGACGCGGCCGTCGGCGTTCATTGTGTCAAGGCCAACCGCATTTCGAATCCAGGGGGCCCGCGCTGATTCTCCGCCGATTTTGCTTGACTTTCGTGGGCTAGTGTGGTAGCCTTATCGGGTAGTTCTTCGGGGCGGCTTGCGGGTGAGCGACAGGCAAAATCGGCAACCTTGGCAGGAGAATTTTGGGCAGAGGAATTTGCTTTTCGCCCTTGTTTTTTGAGAGAAAAACAAAAAAGAATACCTTTTTTTGAAAACGAACCCGAGAAGTTGTTGATAACAAAGTTTCGACTACTATAAACGAACCCAAACGAACCCAAAAACGAAGCCTGGAAGTTGGTGAAAATACTTAGCTGTGGAAAAAACGAAGCCGAAAACGAACCCGGCCATGTTGTTGAAAATAAAGAAGGGTAAAAATTGACCAGATAACAAGTTTAAGCTGACCGGCCGACCTCCATTCGGGGTTATTCTTTCACCAATCCGCCTGCCGCTCACTCCTTGGGCGGTGCACTTCCTGAGAAATTATGGTTTAATGTGCGGTCGACCTGGTTCAAGTCCATGGGAAAAGAACGTCTGAGGGGTTGGAATCCGAACGATTGGGTAAGTCTGGCACCTTACGGGCTCAACCAGCAGCACCCGAACGCCTACAGGGACATCCTGGAAACCATTTGGGAGAACCGCGACAGCCTGCGCTACGCCTGGCGCATCCTCAACGACGGCTGCTGCGACGGCTGCGCACTGGGCACCAACGGGATGCGCGACTGGACCATGAGCGGCATCCACCTGTGCTCCATCCGGCTGCGGCTGCTTCGCCTGAACACCATGCCGGCGATGGACTGGCGGCTATTGGAAGACGTGGAGCCACTGCAGAACAAGAGCGAGCAGGATTTGCGGCGGCTGGGGCGGTTGTCCGTGCCCATGGTGCGGCAGCGAGGCGAGAAGGGGTTCCGCCGTGTCACCTGGGACGAGGCCATCGGGCTGATTGCCGGCAAGCTGCGCCAGACGGATCCGCGCGGCCTGGCCTGGTACCTCACTTCCCGCGGCCTCACCAATGAGGCCTATTACGCGCACCAGAAAGTGGCGCGCTTTATCGGCACCAACCACATCGACACCAGCGCGCGCATCTGCCACGCCCCCAGCACGACGGCGCTGAACGCCACGGTTGGCTGCGCCGCCACCACCTGCAGCTACAGGGACTGGATTGGCAGCGACCTCGTGGTTTTTGTGGGCACCAACGTGGCCAACAATCAGCCGGTGGCCACCAAGTACCTCTACTACGCCAAGAAGACGGGCACCAAAATTTTCATGGTGAATCCGTATCTCGAGCCCGGCATGGAGCGCTACTGGGTACCGTCGGTTACGGAAAGCGCGCTGTTTGGAACGCGCATCGCCGACGATTTCTTCCAGGTGCTGCCCGGCGGTGACATTGCCTTTTTCTACGGCGTTCTTAAGTACCTGATTGAGAACAACTGGGTGAACCACGACTTCATCGACGAGCGCACCACAGGCTGGCGCGCGGTTGAAAAGAAGACACGCAGCCTGCGCTGGGAGGAATTGGAGCGCGGATCGGGACTCACCAGGGCGGACATGCTGCGTTTTGCCGAGGCCTTTGGAAAGGCCCGTAGCGCTGTCATTGTGTGGAGCATGGGCATTACCCACCATCGCTACGGCAGCGACAACGTGCGTGCCATCGTCAACCTGCAACTTGCCCGTGGCAACGTGGGAAGGCCTTACACCGGCCTGATGCCCATCCGGGGGCACAGCGGCGTGCAGGGCGGCGCCGAAATGGGCGCCATGCCGTCAGCCTACGTGATGGGTTTTCCTGTGAATGAGGAGAATTCCTGGCGATTTGCCCGGCAGGACTTCTGGGGCTTCCGGCCGCCCGCATGGAAGGGCATGGGCGCTGCGGAAATGATTCTGGGCGCCGAGCGGGGGGAAATCGATATGCTGTGGCAGAGCGGCGGGAATTTTATCGATACGCTGCCGGAACCTGAACGCGTTTACAGCGCGCTGGCCCGCCTGCGCCTGCGTGTGCATCAGGACATTGTGGTGAACCCGACCATGCTGGTTGATCCCGGAGAGACCGTTGTGCTGCTGCCGGCGCGCAACCGCTACGAACAGCGTGGCGGCGGCACCGAAACCAGCACCGAGCGGCGCGTTATCTTCAGCCCGGAAATTCCAGGACCGCGCCCAGGCGAGGCTCGCGACGAATGGGAAATACCCGTTCTGCTGGCGCGTCACCTGGACCCGGAGGGCGCTGCAAAAGCGTTCCCTTGGAAAGATGCTGGCGACATTCGGACTGAAATCGAACGGGTTTGCCCGACCTATCGAGACATCGAACAGCTGAAAAAGAAAGGCGACAGCTTCCAGTACGGCGGGCCGCGGCTGCTGGCCGAGAGCTTCGGGACGCCGAGCGGCAAAGGTTATTTCTCCGTTGTCGAAATACCCCAGGAACGGGTCCCCAAGGGAAAGTTCCTGCTGAGTACACGGCGCGGAAAGCAATTCAACAGCATTGTGCAGGGTGACGTCGATCCAGTCACTGGCGCGCGCCGCGAAGATGTCCTGATGGCCGCTGAAGACGCAGCACGTCTGGCGCTGCGGGCGGGCGATACGGTGGTCTTGCGCAATGAGTATGGCCGGTTTCGCGGGCGGGTGAAGATTGACCGCGTCAAGCCCGGAAGCCTTCAGGTCCACTGGCCGGAAGGCAACGTGCTGGTCGCATCCGACCGGCTGGACGAGAGCGGCGTGCCGGATTACAACGCGGTGGTGGAAGTTTCACGAAGATAGACAATGCTAGGCTAGCGAAAGGGAGGATTCCCGGCGGCAGGCACCTTAACCCTCCCCGAGGGGAGCAGTACCCCCCAAGCCCAGCCGCTGCCGCACAAAATTTACGAGGTCGTCGGTAAGTTCATTGGGGCGGATCAATTGGAAGGATGGCTTGCTGGCGAGCAGGTCGGAATCGACACCAGCCCAGGATCCGATCACCTTTTCAGACCCTATCCTGATCAGGGCGTCTGCCCAGATCAGATATTTCATGGCCGACGTCTTGAAATCATTTTGCGAAGGGTCGACGACAAACAGGTAAAGCGCAGGATTGATATGCCCCAGGATGCTGTTGCTCTCGATCATCACCCATTCTTCGCGGCGCAAAGTGCGCAGCAACGCCGGAAAGGCTCGATGAAGCTGCCCCTGGCGAACTCGCAACCACAGCGACCTCCGGGCGCCCGCCTGGAGAAACCGCCGCGTATCACCGGTTCCTTTCCGCTCACGCTCTTCGGTGAGGACAAATCCGTGCTCGCCCGGGTCGCAGGAGCAGGGTTCGCCGTCGAGAGAGCAGACGCCGTGTCCGTATTGCGTGATTTTCACAGCAGCCCATTCCGGCGGCCGTACGCGCCGGATCAGTTCCGCCATGACCGATGTCTTACCGATGTTGCGGGAGTGTCCCCCGACAATAACCGAGGTCATAAAAAGGGCCACTTGGGACTCGCCAACGGTTCAAAGCACAATGGAATGGCGGCGGGCGCGCTACACTTTCTGTTTCGCCTCTCTAGGTTCCTCGGAAATGTTTGCGGACTCGGGAACAGGCATGTGGCATTGACCGTCAAAGTATCCTCCCGGCTCGATAAGCAGCGAAGGCGTATGAATGTCTCCCAACACAATTCCGTTCGCTTTGATTTCAATCTTCTCAGAGGCGCGGATTGTTCCCTTGACTTTTCCGGCTATGCTGATGAACCTGGCCCGAATCTCCCCTTCCACTTCACCCTGGTCGGCCAGAACCACTACCCCGGCACATTCAACCTCGCCCTTGACGTGCGTGTTGACTCGAACCATTCCGGAAGAAACAGTCAACTTGCCTGCGAACTCAATACCCGGCTCGAGCAGCCCGACCAGTTCCTGGTCACCCAGTGGGTCCGCCGACCGCGCTCGGAACAGTTCACCAATCTTCAACGCCATGAGTTCCTCCATTCATACTCAGATTCATTGGATTCAATGGATTCCAAAATAGTAATGCCTGAATATATAACAGGCATTATGCGCGCATTATCCAATCGTATATGCGACTAAGATCGTCTGGAGAAAAATAACTGATCTCAATTTTCCCCCGGCGGTCACTTCCCACAACTTTTACCCGCGTTCCGAGGGCACGTTCTAATTCCAGCACGGCTGCCCGGAGATTCGGATCTGTTCTTGGGGCCGGCTTTGGGTCCTGCTTTTCCTGTCCACGCGTTCGAGCGGCAACGAGGTTCTCGAGATTCCTCACCGAAAGGCCTTTTTCAATCACCTTCTCTGCCAGCTTTGTTAAAGCATCAGGCGAGCTCACTGCGAGCAACGCCCGGGCGTGTCCGGCAGAAATCTTGTCCTCCATCAGTAGAGTCTGTACGGAAGGAGGGAGTCCCAGTAGGCGCAGCGTATTGGTCACTGTCGAACGGTTAACACCCAGCCGCTCGGCAATCTGTTCGTGTGTCAATCGGAACTGCTGCTGGAGGCGCTCGTAGGCCCTTGCAATTTCCATAGGATTGAGCGATTCGCGCAAAAGGTTTTCTGCAAGTGCGAGCTCAAGCGCCTGGGCATCGTCGATTTCCCGGATAACGGCCGATATCTTCTCAAGACCGGCCTTACCTGCTGCCCTCCAACGACGCTCGCCGGCAACCAACTGATAGCGTTCCCCGGCCGGGCGAATCAGTATTGGCTGGATCAGGCCGCTGGCTCGGATAGAATTGGCAAGCTCGTCCAGCGCGTCAGCCGGAAGTTGAGTACGCGGCTGTAAGGGATTGGGATCAATGAGGCTTAGCGGGACCTGTTCAAGCCCCGCAGCAGAAGGCGGTGCCTCAGTTTCCCGCAACAGGGCGTTCAATCCTCGCCCCAACGCCTTTCTGGTCATGGCTTATAACCTCTTGTGCAAGTTTTATATAACTTTCCGACCCCCGACAATCAGGATCGTACAAAAGTACAGGCTTGCCGTGGCTTGGCGCCTCTGCCAGACGGACGTTTCTGGGTATCATGGTCTCAAACACCTGGTCACCAAAAAAGTCCTTTAGGTCGTCTCGAACCTGATGCGATAGATTTGTTCTCTCATCAAACATAGTCAGCAGGATTCCCTCGATGGCAAGCTTGGGGTTATGGGTCCGCCTAATCCTAATCAGCGTATCAAGCAATTCCGACACCCCCTCGAGGGCGAAGTACTCACATTGAATCGGGACAAGAACTGAATCGGCTGCCACCAGAGCATTGAGGGTGAGCAAGTCGAGGGCAGGCGGGCAATCGAGCAAAGTATAATTATACCGATCTCGAATGGGGGCCAGCCTTTCGCGGAGAAACTGCTCTCTTCCAGGTCTCGAAACAAGCTCGACGTTGGCACCGACCAGATTCTTGTCAGCGGGGACCAACTGGATGCCCTCCGCCGGTCCGGGGAGGAGTAGGTCCGTGAGCGGGGCGTCGAGTATCAAAGAGTGATACAGGGAACGCCGCGAGGGGTCCTTTGGAAATCCAAACCCGCTGGTCGTATTCCCCTGTGGGTCACAATCGATGACGAGCGTCCACATGTCCTGGGCGGCTAGAGCCGCGGCCAGATTGATGGCAGTAGTCGTTTTGCCGACACCACCCTTCTGATTGGCAATTGCAATCACGCGTCCCATGGCCAATTCATCTCAATGCAAGAGGAACTGAAGCTATCAGACCGGGACTTCCAAAGCAAGCGAAATTCTTATGTTTCACGTGAAACATGACTAAAATCGCTCTGACATGACCTTATATATTCAAGAAAATAAGATAGAAAACAGAGTAAGCTTTACGCTCGTAGACCTGTCAGGATAAACCTCTCATGACTGAGGGGAATCGCTAGAGGAATCTGCCATTCCAGGTCGGGGTTCGCTTCCATGATTCCGCGAATCTGCTGTCCTCCAACCCATAAGCACAGGCGGCCACTACTTTTCAGTAGCACCGTGGCCTTCGGAACCAGTGATTCTAAAGCTCCCACCGCCCGGACCGTAATAAGATCAAATAACAGTGGCTTTTGAATGTGTGCAAACTCCTCGAGCCTCTGACCGAGAACTTGAACCGAACTCATGACGCATCCCCTTGCAACTTCTTTTAGGAAAACCCTCTTCTTAGAGACAGGCTCAAGAAGGACTACCTCAAGGTTGGGTGCAATAAGCTTGGCCGCCAGGCCGGGGAAACCCGCACCACTCCCAACGTCCAGCAGGCGTCCAGTCAGCGGAACGGCCTTCGAAATGAAGAAGCTCTCTCCAAAGTGTCTTGTGACGCACTTTTGGGGATCCTCAATAGCGGTCAGATTGATCTTGCGGTTCCATCGGAGCAGAAGGTCGAGGTAGAGAAGAAGCTTATCAATCGTTTCCTCTGAAATGGAAATGTCAAAGGGGACAAGCAACTCGCGTACGGTGTTTCTATCAACCATCACAAGGTATTGTAGGTTATGCGAAGAACTCTGGCAAATTGCCCGAATGGCGGCGTCAAAGCCCGAATTTCAGCCATTTGCACGTCTGGTGTATCGTCAATGGGAGGCCAATGTTTCACGTGAAACAGTCGGCTTTCGAACACGCCAACGGCGGGGTTGCCAAAATGAACAGAGCCTATTTAGCTAGCCTCTGTTCATTCCCAATCCTCGCCCTCAGGTTTACGGAAAGATCGCAGCAATCAATCGGTATCTGCTGCGAACGCGTTCGCAGCATCAACCGGCACAGCCTCTCCGGAGGCCGCGAGCGACCAGTCGCTGCTTGAATTAGCGAAACCGCACTCGGGACAGGATGGTTTGGGGTAGCGCGTCTGGCAGTGTGGGCAGACGACCCCTCCCTGAAAGGTGTCAAACGCCTTCCGGCACTGGCCGCAGAGCCAATAAAGTCCCAAGGTCGGCACCGTCCTGCAGGATGCACACGCAAAACCCTTACACCGAGGCGCATTGGCGACTCGCGGGATCGCCTGACCCTGGGGCACCCCTCCCTGGCAATAGATCAGGATAAAGGCAGAAACAGGGGCATTCCAAACTGATTGGGTCCAGTAGGAGTACATGAACAGGCCTACGACGCCTACCATCCCGAAGCCGCCATTAAACTCCTGGCGTGCCCCACCCAGAACCAGAGCAGAGAGCGCAAAATCTGTCCCCCATTCAGCGGGTAAACCTGCAACAAGTTGAAACCAAGCAACACTCCACTAATAAAAGCAAGTGTCACCAGAAAGGTGCGAATGTCGGGGACCTGGCGCCACCACCCAAAAACCGTGTTCATTATCAACAGCCCTATCAGAACCGGCATTTAAGACCACGTTCATCTAGGGGGCTGCGGTGATGCTCCAGAGAGTTGCCCCTGGCCGTTGTGGAGGTTGCACATAGATAATCCCCCCCCAGCGGCCTCAAGACGATTCGATTGGCCCTTCCTCCTACCTGCCGGCAGGCAAGCACATGGCCGAACTCGTGCAGCATCACGATCACGAACAGGGCCAGGTATTCCAAAATGTTCCAGGCGATTAACGAATACATCCCGGCTCGGGAGTCGATTTCAAATAGTGCAACCAGATACCACGACCAGTGCAGAAAAACATCAATCCCTTTATAATTAAGAAGATGGAGCGAAGTTTTCTGGGTGTTAGCGAACTCTGTGCCTCCTTATCGACTTCCTCATTCCTCTATAGCAGCCGTATTTCGCGTAACTGGAGGCAGTAAACCGGAACCAAGTGGTATTTTCCCAAAGACACTACCACACATGGTGAAGACAGCCTGTCCGCTAGAAATGTGGTTCTCCTGCCACAAACTCATTGGTTGCAGCAAGGTCTTGCGGAATTGCGCACAAAGCGCCATATTGCCCGGCTGAGGTCGAGGAGACAGCTTCCGACGATAAGATACTACCTGTCACAATGTGGGAAGGAAATTTTGCGATCATCGGCGCTGATTCGATCGGGTTGCGGCATGATGCCTCGTCGAAAATTTCCACACTCGAACCCGTTCGCGCCGTGTTAACCTACTCCGATCGAGGTAAAAGCATGGGATCATCAGTCTTGACGCCAGCCAAGCCGGATTTGCCCGGTCACTCTGGCCCGCCACCAGGAAGGGGCAATGACGGCCGAGGTGGGGGTGAGGGCCCGGGCGGGCAAGGGAGCCGGGGCCCATCGAACTCGCCCCTTCCTCTGGGCGCCTACCGGATTGCCATCTGGATTGCCATCGTTTCGATCTCGATGCTCTTCCTGGCGCTGACGGCAGTCATGGTGGTGCGAGCTGTGGAATCCAACAACTGGATCCATACGGCCGTCCCTCCTTTGCTTTATTTGAATACCCTGGTCCTCATCATCAGCAGTTTTACGTTTGAGCTTTCGAAAAGGGCATTGAAAACGGACGCTTCGGTGCAATTTGTCCGTTGGCTGTATATCACAACCGGGCTTGGGGTCACCTTCATCGTGGGGCAACTGGTCGCCTGGAGGGAACTGGCGGCACAGGGTATCTACATTACCACGAGCCCCAGCAGTTCCTTCCTGTACGTTCTTACCGCCGCGCATGGCTTGCATTTGCTGGGCGGAATTCTCGCGCTGTTGCACCTTGTCCTTCGCAGGCGCAAGATCGTCATAAATACCCAAAAACGCATTGCGGTCGATATCACAGCCATCTACTGGCACTTTATGGATGGCTTGTGGATTTACCTGCTCATCCTGCTGGCGGTAAAGCTATAATCCCGCGCCGCGTGGGCACATTCCCTCCAATTCCGGCAGACGATACCAAGTGAGGGATGGAGTGCCACAAATCGACAGAAAAGTGGTAGAATAGGCAACTTCGATCTCAGGCCAGAACATGTGCTCTCAGCCCTGAGGATGGGGTTATTGTTGTTTACTGGGTCTGAGGGGGCGCCTGGGCATGCATGCCGCGGGCTGATGTGACGGGGAACATTTAAAATTCTGCCAGTTCCGCAATGCGCTGGAGTAGGTTTTTGTACCAGGAGCGGAAAAGTTAGTTTGCTTCAACGAATTTCTGCGCGCGCCTGGGGAATTCATTTGTTTGCAATATCATCCGCAGCCTGGACTCTCCGCCACGACGGCAACAACGAGCCGCAAGGCTTTCCGACACTTTTCCGAGCATCGGGAGCGTGAAAGTTTTCGCGGCCGGCCGATAGGCTGTGCGCATGAATTAAGGGGCCAGGCAGAGTTGAAAGATGATTAATTCAGAAGAAAATATGATTAAAGACCCGGCACCTGACAGGGCGACCAGTGGCTTCCGGGGAATTCTTGTTGGCAGGCTCAGTGATTACTGGGTGCTGACCAAACCTGAAGTTAATTTCCTGGTGGTCATCAGCACGCTCGCGGGATACTACGTTGCCCTGCGCGGCCGTCTGGACTTTTTCGTGTTGATGAATGCGCTGATGGGGACGCTGATGGTCGCCAGCGGCACCGGAACCCTGAACCAATACATTGAGCGCAAGTCGGACGCGTCCATGCGGCGGACAGCGCGCCGGCCCTTACCAGCCGGGCGCATCAGACCAGTGGAAGCATTAGTCTTCGGAATCCTGCTGGCCATTGGTGGGGGCTTGCTTCTATGGTTTGAGGTCAACCCGCTGGCAAGCGTTCTCGCTTTGCTGACGCTCACCACATATCTTCTCATTTACACACCGCTCAAGAAGAGGACTGCCCTCTGCACTCTGATTGGCGCTTTTCCAGGAGCCATGCCTCCGCTGATTGGATGGGCTGCGGCACGGGGAAGCTTGAGCGGCGATTCCCTGGTTCTCTATTCCATACTCTTCCTCTGGCAGTTTCCTCATTTTCTCGCGATCGCATGGATGTATCGCGAAGATTATTCGCGCGCGGGACTGCGCATGCTCCCGCCCGAAGATCCGGATGGCCGCCTGACCAGCTTCCAGATCATTGCCTTCCTTGTCGCCCTGATTGTGGTAAGCGTGGTACCAACGCTGATCGGCCAGGTGGGGAAGGTCTATTTGTTCGGCGCTACTATCATGGGTGCTTATTTTCTACTTCACGGCGTGCGCATGGCCCGGAGCCGGACCAACACGCTGGCAAGGCGCCTGTTGATGGCATCCGTCCTCTACCTCCCGCTCGTGTTCGGCCTGATGATGTTCGATAAGATTCACCACTGATCGGCATGGTCTCCTATTTTCCGGCAATTGAAGCTTGCCTCAACACTCTCAGCACAATTCTGCTGGCCGTGGGGTACGTCCTCATCCGAAGAAAGCAAGTTCAGGCCCATAAGGCGTGCATGGTATCGGCTTTCATTGCATCTGCCGCCTTCCTGGTCTTCTACCTGGCTGGTCACTACCTCCGCGGCATAGTTTACTTTCAGGGTCATGGAGCAATCCGAACCTTTTATCTTGCCCTGCTGGGGACGCATACCGTCCTGGCAGCCGTGATTGTTCCGCTTGTCCTCATCACGCTCTACCGCGCCTGGCGCGGACGCTTCGACCTTCACAAACGGATAGCCCGCTGGACGCTGCCCATCTGGCTCTATGTGTCCGTCACTGGCGTAGTGGTCTACTGGATGCTCTACCATCTCTACCCACCCGCCTAATTTGCCACGGCCAGCAGTTTTGAAAACCAGGTGCTCATCCGCATGGTTCGGGAATCGTTACACAAGCCGCGGTCTGCTTATGTACTTCGCATGGAAATGCGTTTTGTGATTCAATAGTTGATTGCGGCGGGCAGAGATGGGGCGAAAGGCGCCGCAGGTCTCGAAATCATCTTCCGGAATCAAATGACTCTCTGAGGCGAATCATCATGAGTACCTTAATGACGTGGACCCTGGTCTTTCACATTCTGGGCATCGTATTCTGGCTGGGAAGCCTGCTGGTAGTCACACATGTTCTGGCCTCTGATGCCGAATCGGAGTCTGCGGAGGTCCACGAAGTTCTGAGCCGGCTGGAAGCGAAGCTGTTCAACGGCATTGCACATCCGGGGGCGATTATCGCCGTAATTTCCGGCGCCATACTGATTTCCACGAACACAAATTATTACCTTCACGCCGCCTGGCTCCACGTCAAACTGTTTCTGGTGGTGATCATCATCGTGCTGGACGCTGTCACGTACGTTCGCGCCAAAGCCTTCCACGCCGGCAGGATCACGCTGCAGCGAAAAGAATGCATGATGCTGCATGGCGGCATCGCACTTGTATTTATCGGGATTCTGATCATGGTCCTGATAAAGCCTTTTTGAGAGTCACGATTCATTGACGAGTAGTACTTATCGTTTTCAATCCAGGAGGAACCTTTGGCAGCAACAAAAGTTACGGTCCGCAGCAACGGCTCAATTCGTATCGAGGGAGATTTCGAAATCGTCGATTCTGAAGGCGGGGTGTTTGACCTTGCCGGCCGCACTACGATCGGCCTATGCCGGTGCGGGCATTCGGAAAACAAGCCCTTCTGCGACGGCTCGCACAAGAAGGTAGGATTCCAATCTGAAATAAAGGCCCGCGCGCTGCCGCCTCCGGTGCCAAAACCACCAACAACTTAACTTTGGGGCGCAGGGCGCTGCCGCGAGCTCCGCTGAACGGCCATATTACGTCCTGCCTGCATGTTGCCCCATTCTATTTCCCTACAGGCAAGTCGTGCATAGCCGTCTTTTCCCAAGCCTCGAGGATTCCACCCAACGTCCAGGCCTGGGCGATACATCCGCGTGGCAGGAACGGAGGGTCGGCATCATAAATCTCGCCGACCGTGCCGAGGCCCTGGGCATGGATTTGGTGAACCACGGGCGCGAGAAATGAAGCTGCGACAGATGGATCGTTGTGGACCCGGAGATGCGCTTTTGCAAACGGCCCAATCAGCCATCCCCAGACAGTCCCTTGGTGGTAAGCGCCGTCGCGATCTTCCTGATTGCCGGCGTAAGTGCCCTTGTAGTGGGGATCATCGGGCGCCAGGGTCCTGAGTCCCGGGGAGGCCTGCAAGTAACGGCCTACTGCGTCAACAATGGCCCGTTGCCGTTCAGGATCAAACGGACTCTCCGGTAATGCCACTGTAAAAATCTGGTTGGGCCTCAGTGAAGCGTCATTGCCCTCGGGCCCGTCCAGAACGTCAAAGCAGTATCCCTTTGAAGCGTTCCAGAACCGCTCAAACCCTTTCGTCGCGTCTTCCGCAGCCCGGTGGAAATCGTCCGCCGGGTTCCCGAGTTCATCCGCAAACTCCTTCATCGCCACCAGTGCATTCAGCCACAGGGCATTGATCTCCACCGGCTTGCCAATCCGCGGCGTCACTACCTGGTCTCCGACTTTGGCATCCATCCAGGTCAGTTGCAGACCCACCTGTCCCGCGTAGAGCAGCCCGTCGTTCCTGTCAAGATGAATGTTGTAGCGGGTGCCGCGCATGTGGGCGGCGATCATGTCGCAGAGCACCGGGAATACTTGCTTGAGAAACTCCTTGTCGCGCGTATGGCTCCAGTAGGAGCGTACGGCGTTGAAATACCAGAGGGCCGCGTCCACGGTGTTGAAGTCAGGCTTCTCGCCCGATTCCAGAAAGCGGTTGGGAAGCATGCCGCCGTCTACAAACCCAGACCACGCCAGCAGGATGTTGCGGGCCACTTCGGCTCGTCCGGTAGCGAGCGTCAAGCCCGGGAGGGCAACCATGGTGTCGCGCCCCCAGTCGCTGAACCAGTGGTAACCGGCAATCACCGTATAGCCGTCTTTCTCTTTCACCTTTCTCTTGACAACAAACTGGTCCGCAGCCAGCGCGAGCTGATCAATCCAGGCTGGAACCGGAACGCCGCGATGCACATCATGGAACTGCCTCATGAGCGTCTTCCCACGCTCATCAAACCGATCGAGTGCCGAGCGGGCATCCAAGTCTGGGCTCGCATCGGTACTGACAGCCATCAGGACCGAACCGCCCGGCTTGAGTTCAACCTCAAAGGTTCCCGCGTGGAGATGGTCTTCCTGATGGTTCATACCGCGAAGAGCTTCGGCAGAGAGCTCAAAAGCACGATACCACTGATGGCAGGGCTGCACATTGCTCGCAGAACTGAGCACATAGAATGGAGTTGCCCCATAAAAAGCGTTGATGCACAAGCCGCGTTCCACCTGGCTGATACCCATCCGCCAGTTGCCTGCGCGCGTTAGATTGTGGAAGTCGCGATAGTTAACCAACGCCTTGATGCTCAGCCGTGCGCCTTCGCTGGCCCGCTCCAGGCAGTAGCAGATGTAAGTGGTGTTCGCGCCATATTCCATCCAGACTTTCTTGCTCAGCAGGGCATCGGCGCACGCGTACGTCCACACGGGACTCATACCCTCGAGATGAAATTCCTCAATCCGCCGGTAACCCTGGGGTTCGATGACGCCGCTCCGCCAGCGATTGGTTGCCAGCGGATAGGGCCTGCCATCGTATTCAACCACCTCGTCGAACTTCGACACCAGCAGAGTACGTCCTAGCGGAGGATGTAGAGCGGCAATCAGCAGCCCGTGATACCGCCGCGTGAGCTGCCCGCCCACCGTGCCTGACGAAAACCCGCCCAGCCCGTTGGTGACTAGCCACTCGCGCGATTCCGCCGAAGCAACATCACCGCAGAGTTCCCGGCCAAAGCTGATGAGAGGCGTGCACGTCGTCCCGTTGGGATCATCCATCAGTGCACCTGTCGGAATTCCGCCGCAGCGCGGGTAGTCCTGCGCCGTGGCTCTCCCCACAAGGCTCAACCTTAACCCCGCAAGGGCTAGCGGTCAATTACTGGAACGAGTCAGTTCCAAATCCCCGTTAAATGGCTTTCACTTGATGTAGAGTTCGGGGTTCAGCGCTGAATTGCTTACGCTTCAGCAACCCACGCCGCTCTGTTGCAGCAGCTTGGCCACAAGCCCGGTCCAACCCGTCTGGTGGCTGGCTCCGATGCCTGCGCCGTTGTCACCATGGAAGTATTCATTGAACAGGATCAGGTCGCGCCAGTGAGGATCGGTCTGGAACATTTCAGTTCCTCCATAGACCGGCCGTCGCCCGCCTGCTCCTCGCAGAAAGATCCGGCACAGCCTCTGCGAGATCATCCGCGCCACTTCCCAAAGAGTCACCATGTTTCCTGAGCCTGTTGGGCATTCCACCATGAAATCGTCGCCGTAATAGTAGTGATACTTTTGCAACGATTCGATGACCAGGAAGTTTACAGGAAACCACACCGGTCCGCGCCAGTTGCTGTTGCCGCCAAAAAGCCCCGTCATGGACTCAGCCGGCTCGTAGTCCACCGTGTGGGTATTGCCTTCCATTTCCAGTGAATAAGGATGCGCCTCGTGATACTTCGAGAGCGCACGAATCCCGTAGGGCGAGAGGAACTCTTTTTCGTCCAGCATGTATTTCAGCACCCGTTGTAGCCGCTCGCGCATTGGTATTGAGAGCAGGCGCCGGACGCCCTGCTCAGACCTCCGGCTGGTATCCATCAAGTTGGCCATGTTGGGGTGAAAGTCAATGAACCACTGCATCCTTGCCTTAAAACCCGGAAATCGATTCACAATTTCCGGCTCCAGCGACTGCACCGCAAACAGCGGGATCAGACCCACCATCGATCGGACTTTCATGAAGACGTGGCGCGAATCAGGCATGTGCAGCACGTCATAGTAGAAGCCGTCCTCTTCATCCCACAGCTCGATGCCTTCGCCGCCACGGTTGTTCATGGCGTCCACGATGTAAACAAAGTGTTCGAAGAATTTGCTTGCCACGTCTTCATACGCAGAATCTTCCTTGGCAAGCTCAAAAGCGATGACCAGCATGGTCAGGCTGTACATGGCCATCCAGCTGGTTCCGTCAGATTGTTCGATCAATCCACCCATCGGCAGCGGTTTGGAGCGGTCGAAAATACCGATGTTGTCGAGCCCAAGGAAGCCACCTTCAAACAAGTTGTTTCCCTGCGGGTCTTTCCGGTTCACCCACCAGGTGAAATAGAGCATCAGTTTGTGGAATACCCGCTCCAGGAAATTCCGGTCGCCCTTGCCACGTCGTTTCTTCTCGATCTTGTAAACGCGCCACGCCGCCCAGGCATGCACGGGCGGATTCACGTCGCCAAACGCCCATTCGTACGCCGGGAGCTGGCCATTCGGGTGCATGTACCATTCGCGCAGCAGAAGGATCAGTTGCTGTTTGGCGAAATCCGGGTCCACCAGCGCCAGCGTGATACAGTGGAACGCCAGGTCCCAAGCCGCGTACCACGGATATTCCCACTTGTCGGGAATCGAGATCACATCGTTGTTGTAAAGATGCACCCACTCGCGGTTGCGACCCTGCCAGCGCTCCGCTGGAGGAGCCGGGTACGCCGGATCACCTTCCAACCACGTCCGCACATCGTAGTGGTAGTACTGCTTGCTCCACAGCATTCCGGCGAATGCCTGGCGCATCACTTTCTTTGCGTCGTCAGTAAGGCCGTCAGGCACAATCGTCCGATAGTACTCGTCGGCTTCCGTGATGCGCTGTTCGAACATGCTGGTGAACGAGTCTCCCAGCATTCCAGGCAAGGGCTGAATATTAGTGAACCGCAGCCGAATCTCCGCACTTTTACCCGGGTCAATCGTCAGGTGGTAGTGCGCCGAGCCTTTGGTACCCTCACTCGAATTCGCGGCGAACTGGTCGCCATGGACGATCACGTTGTTGATACCGTCTTTCACACAGGGCGTCAGGTTCTCCACTCCGAACAGCCGCTGCATATTGGTTTCGTTCTCGGTGAACAGCAGGTTGGGGGCGCCATCGCAAATCAGCCATCGCGTCCCGTAGTATTCGTGTTCCGCTTTCATGACGGCAGTGCCACTGATGCTCTGGTCTTTTGACACTTTGGGGCGATGATCTCCTCGCCCCCACGACCACCGGTTGCGAAACCAGACGGTGGGCAGAAGATCCAGTTCCGCCGCTTCCGGCCCGCGATTCCACGCCGTCACCCTGATTAGAATGTCCTCTTCCGTAGCCTTGGCGTATTCCACGAAAATGTCAAAGTAACGGTTTTTATCGAAAACCCCTGTATCCAGCAGTTCGAACTCAGGGTCCCTCCGCCCGCGCCTGCGGTTCTCTTCAACCAGTTGGGTGTAGGGAAACTCCGCCTGAGGATACTTGTAAAGAAACTTCATGTAGGAATGCGTTGGAGTGGAGTCGAGA
>OBIZ01000051.1_pt1 | contig 20270 bp, 16 predicted proteins | sample 1519801 | NCBI WGS metagenome assembly OBIZ01 (sample SAMN01911456, study PRJEB22533) | soil metagenome | biome: Soil | place: Malaysia | collected 2012-04-30 | depth DG_metagenome m | reverse complement strand
CCCACGGAGATTCGCACCAGGCCGTCGGTGATGCCCAGCCGATGCCGCTCCTCGGGCGGCACGCTGGCATGGGTCATCGTGGCAGGATGCGATATCAGGGTTTCCACTCCGCCCAGGCTCTCGGCCAGCGAGCACAGCCGCACCGAGTTCAGGACCGTCCGGGCATTGGTGATCGAGCCCGTTTCAAACGAGAGCATGCCGCCCGGGCCGCGCATCTGCTTCCTGCCCAGCTCATACTGCGGGTGCGACTCAAGGCCGGGGTAGTGCACCAGCTTAACTTTGGGATGCCCGGCCAGGAATCGCGCCACGGCCATGCCATTCTCGTTGTGCTGGCGCATGCGCACGGCCAGCGTCTTGACACCCCGCAGCACCAACCAGCTATCCATCGGGCCGAGCACTGCGCCGGCGGCGTTCTGCAGGAACTTCAGCCGATCAGCAAGGGCTGCGTCGTTCATCACCACCGCGCCACCAACGCCATCGCTGTGGCCGTTCAGGTACTTGGTGGTGCTGTGGATGACAATGTCGGCGCCCAACTCGAGCGGCCTTTGCAGATAAGGGCTCATGAAGGTGTTGTCCACTGCGACGAGTAATCCGTGACGGTGTGCCAGTTCCGAGGCCGCCGTGAGGTCCGTGATCTCCATGATGGGGTTGGTGGGCGTTTCCAGAAACAGCAGCCGCGTATTGTCGCGGATGGCCTCCTCGATGCTTGCCAGGTGCGTGGTGTCCACATAGGTGAATTGAAAGCCGAAATCCTTCAGCACGCGTTCAAACAGGCGGAACGTTCCGCCATAAAGGTTGCGGCCCGTCACAACATGGTCGCCGCTCTTGAAAAGAGTCAGCACAGCGTTGATGGCGGCCATGCCGGAAGCAAACGCGAAGCCAAATTGGCCTGCTTCCAGGCGCGCCAGATTGCGTTCAAGCGCGACTCGTGTGGGGTTGGCCGTTCGCGAATACTCATAGCCCTTGTGCTTGCCCAGTTCCTCCTGCACGTAGGTGGAGGTAAGGTAGATCGGAACGATGATAGCTCCGGTGGCCGGGTCGGGTTCCTGGCCGATGTGAATTGCGTCCGTTGAAAATCCCATACTGCCTTTCCGGGCAAATTGCCCATTACGCTGGTGGAAAAATTGGCCTCAGCACTGAAACTATCGGACTCTCAAATCAGTGTCAATGCCAGCCCTGGTGCAAGTGCACAGAAAATGGCAACGTTGGGTCATTCGTGATAAAACTTGAAGAAGGATTGCAGCATCGAAAGAAAAGTCAGGAAGGAGTGGGGCAGGGATGCTAAGGACTCTTTGGAAGCAGAGCAGTCTGGTTCGGTTCGGGGTAGTTGTTTTCGCCGCAGTGGCAATCTGCATGCCGGTTAATCTCGCGGCTGCGCAGAAGACCACCGTGCGTGTGCAGGTGAATGACGCCAAGACAGGTGACCCCATTTTTCAGGCGCACCTCACGTTGCGTTACCGCGTGCCGGGCGCATTCATGCGGCGCACCAAGATCGTCTCCTATACTGCAAAAACCGACAAGAACGGCAAGAGCCAGTTTCCTGTTGTCCCCAAGGGAACCATCACGCTGATGGTGACCGCACCTGACCACAAAACATTCGGTAAAGAGGTCGAAATCACCAAGGACGACCAGTTGATCGAAGTGAAACTTGAGAAGCCTCACGAAGTTCTCTAGCGGGTCGTGTCAGAGCATTCCTCGAAGAGCAAAACGCAAGAAACAGCAAGACCATTTTCATGCTGACCGCAGGTTTCTCCTCTTTTCTCCCGTTGCTTGCGAGGAATGCCTAAGGGGAGGACCTGAAAAGCCAAGGAGAATTCCGCCGGCAACAGCGTGTTTACATGACGGATCGCGAAAATTTCTTTGCAGGTCGCAACACGAGACTCCCAAAATGCTTAAGGTTAGTGCAAAGAGTAGAAAGTTATTTATTTGCTGTCTGTTAGGTGGTCGAAAAGGGCGTTTTCCACAAGCTTTTCAACAAAACTGTTGAAGATCTCTTATTGACTAAATAAGGCAAACTTATTGCCATGTCCCGTTCAAACAGCAGACGGCACAAGATGTGACGTCGAGCACAACGCCACACGAATTAATCTGAGGGCTTGCTGGGATGCCATGATGTTCAAACACCTGGCGCAGGACTTCGTTGTCAGGGCTGTGCCGGACCCTGTGGGGCTTCTGGTGCGCCGGAGGAAGCTTCGGTTCCCTTGAAATATTCCGGGTCCATCCAGATATTCGCCTTGGCTTTCATGTCGTCCAGCGTTGTGCGCACCTTTTCCTGGCGCAAGTTGTCCTCAATCTGGGGTGTCACAGTTTTCACGTCCGGCTGGTGGCGTGAAAGCATCTGCAACAGCACCACCGCCCGCGGCGTATCCAGGGGCGCGGAGAACTGGTTCGGCAAAAGGTCAAAAGCTGCCTTGTCCAGGGCGGGAATCATTTGCCCTTTGCGGATCGTTGCTGGTTTGGGATTCACTATGACGGTGTTCGGCACATCGAACTTCTTTGCCACGTCCTCGAGGCTGGTTCCGGCCTCCACCGCTTTCTGGATTTCCGCCAGGCGGGTCTTGGCTTCCTCGGCGGAAAGGCCCGGATCGCCGGCTTTGGCGTCAGCCGCCTTCTTGGTGACTACAAATTCGCGAATGTCTGCCTCTTCCGGAAAATCAGTCTTGTGCGCTGCGTAGTAGGTGTTGATTTCATCCGGGCTGATCTGGATGTCCTCCGCAATTTTCTGATATTCCTCTTGCGCCAGAATCTGCAATTTCTCCAGCGCGATTCTACGCTGAACATCAGGCGAGGCGTCCAGGTGCTCATCATGCGCCTTCTGCGAAAGCAGAACTATCATGGCATACTCGTCACCCACGGGCTTCCGACCCCGGGTCGCCACGGTCTCCCGGATCTGCGGGCTGAGGCTTCCAATCAGAAATTCCACATCCGCCTGGGTAACCTTGGCCTCTCCTACTTTCAGCACCACCTTTTCCGGCGAAGGTGCCGCGGCGGAAGCGGCGCTTTGGGCTGCCGGCTGGCTGGCGGGCTTTGGCGCGGGTGAAGTCTGCGCAAAGCAGACCAGAGCCCCCAGTGCTCCTGCCAAAAGACTGCTCGAGATTATGAATACCGTTTTAAGGCCACGAATTTCCATGCCAACGACTCCTTATGCGAAACGACTTACAAGCCAAATCATCCCATCTTACCACAGCCGGGACTGAGGCGCCCGTTATTCACCAGCCCAGTCAAAATCGCCGTCCGCAGCCTGCATAGATGCCTTCCCGGCTCACGCTGGGGAGTCCGAAACCGTTCCTGACGGCCATTAGCAGGATTAAGGGGGTGTTGGGAACTTACTGCGGCTGGTTAAACCACATTTCCCAGTAGGTTTTCAGCCAGTTCGGTTGGTCGGGCAGGCGGTAGACCTTGCCTGCCTTCATTACGAAGCGCACATCCTGGAGTGCCGAGATGTCCTGCAACGGATTATCCGGCACGCCAATCACGTCCGCTTCATACCCGGCAGCAAGTTGGCCCAGTTCATCTGCCTTGCCCAATAACCGTGCGCCTCCGAGCGTTCCGGCCTGAATTGCGCGTAGCGGAGTCAATCCGTAGCGAACCAGCAAGGCATATTCTTCGGCCTGCTTGCCGTGCGGGAACGGGCCGACGTCCGAACCGGCCGCGAAGGAAATGCCGGCGGCGATCTGTCTCTTGAACTGCTCAATTTTGTACTGCAGGAATTTCTCCATTAAAGGCCGCGCTGCCTGCGAAGCATGGTCGGTGAAATACTTAAAGACCGCAAATGTTGGCACTGCGGGAATGCCCTTTTCACGCATGATCTGCATCGTCTTCGGGCTGAGCTCGTCGGCATGGTCGAGCGACATCACTCCCGCCTCGGCCGCATAGAGCGCTCCCGGCTCGCCCGTTACATGGACGGCCACGCGTTTGCCGACTCGCGCGGCCTCCTCGACCGCCGCGGCCAGTTGGGCTTCGGTGAATTGATACGGAGTAGAGAACCGGCCCTGAACGAATTGGTCGTGGCCGGTTTCATAGATCTTGATGAAATCCGCCCCCTCCTTGATCTGATTGCGGATGGTGCGGATGAGTTCATCGGTACCGTTCGCCAAGTCGGCGTTGGGAGGAATGAGGATGGCAGGATTGAATCCCAGCGCGTCCTCATGGCCGCCGGGGATTGAGATGGCATTGCCGCAGACCCAGAGCCTTGGTCCCGGAATTTCTCCGGCGTTGATGGCGTCGCGAACCGCGGTTGAGGCAGAACCAACTCCCTCGGTACCCATGTCGCGTTCAGCGGTGAAGCCCGCCCACAAATCGGCTTTCTCCGCCAGGACGGCCTGAACCGTGCGCTCGGCGGCAGACTCGCGCACCGTCTGCATGTCCTCGGCGCGGCCAGGATGGAGAAACAGGTGGACGTGGGCGTCAATCAGGCCCGGCATCAGGGTCAGCCCCGGCAGATCAATCACGCGTGCGCCGGCCGGAACCGCTGCCTTGCTGCCCACAGCCACGATGTGTTCATCGCGTACGACCACGATTCCAGGCGAAAGCACCCGCCCGGTCTTTACGTCCAGAACGTGTGCCGCTCGCAGCACGGTCACGCCGTCCGGCTTGGCCTGGGCGGAGGCCATCACACACGGCAACAAGATCACGAGAAGAAGCGGCCAGACGGTCTTTCGCATGGCGTGTATTATAAGCCTCAGTCAGGGATTTCAAGGCTGAAACTGCATGAAACAGGGCCTGGCGGGGTGAGGTGGTCCAGAAGTCAATGGCGCCACCAATTTCAGATTTGAGAGTTAACCTTTTCTCCCCCGGGAGGAATGCAGGCCAGTTATGATAGGTGCGCGGAAATTGCAAGTGTATTGGCCGCGTAGAGAAATTCCATTCGAGGGTTTGCCGGAGAAAAACGCTCGTGGCCGGTGGCCGCGTTACAAGTCGTTCGGCTTCAAGCCGGTGTGTTTTGCAATACGCGCGAGCATGACGGGGCCAATTTCTTCCGAGTCGTGAAATGCCCACGTGTAGTCCGGCTTTTCAGGGTGGGTCAGTTGGACGTGAGAAGACCCTTTGCCCGGCTTTGGTTTCCAGCCGATTTTGAGAAGTGCTCTATAGACTTTGCGGGCTTTCGTGCTGGGCCACTTGCTCACGCAGAGATAGCCACTTCTTTGGGAGGTTTCTGACTGTTTTCCAACCGGTCCGCCAAAACGCGAAGGGCCAGAGCCTGGGCCTTAGCCACCGCTTCACTCTTTGTCTTGCCGTAGGCCATCACACCAGGCAGATTGGGAACTTCGGCAATCCATCGGCCATCGGTTTCGCGGTCAGTCTCTATTTTAAAGCGCATGATTCACCTGCAAGCCATCGTATCTGCAAAGCACCTTCCCGTCAAGCCACGTATTCGCAACCTGTCGTTCAGCATGATATCCTCCCATTGTGTCGCATAAGTTGCTCATCATCGCGACGGCTGTGGGCATAATTGTTGGCCCGTCTGCCTTCAAACTCCGCGCATCATCGCCGGAAAGGAGTGCGGAGGAATTGGCGGCCAAGGTGATTGACGCGGCTGTCGAGGCGTTCGCGGGGCCTGATTGGGGTCCCAAGTGGAGCGTGCTTGATGAGCGCCTCGGGCGCGTTTTGTCCAACAAGACGAAAGAAGCCGACAAAGCCGTTGTGATCCTTGAGAGTTTCTACCTTGGCGAACACAATGCGGAAGAGTTGAATGAGAATATTCTGACTCGTGGCCCGCGAATGATCTCTCTCCTCAACCAGTACTTGCACAAGGAACCAACATCTCTTCTAAAACGATACCCCGAACGAGTGAAGCTTGACCGCAGCACCACCGTTATGTTCTTTAAGGAAGACATCGAAACCCTGATGGTCCAGGCCGGTGCGAGGCGTGTTGCCAAAGCCACTTTTGATACTGCAATCGCGCCCCACCTGTCCAGTGCCTGCGCCCCAAAGCTTCTTCGGCACCCGGAGATTAAGCCCGGAGAGGTTATTGTCCGGCCGGGCGAGTCCTTTGCTGAGCCTGTCCTTCGAGCGGATATTTTGGAGAACGGAGCGGTAACCGACATAAAGCTCCTGTCCTCGTCGGGACTTCGGCGGTTGGACGCCATCTTGTCAGCCCCCAGCAACCAGTGGAAGTATGCTCCGCGGCCCCATTGCGGCGATGTTTCCGCAAACGTAGTCGTAAAAATTGACTGGATTCCTCCCGAGTAGGCTGTAGGCATGCCCGCGAAAAGTACAAGCGGACGGCCGGAAAGCCCCTCAAAGCAGATTCCTCGCTTCGCTCAGCATGACATTGACGCGAGGAATTACGCTGTTTTCAGTTACGCGGCACTGCTAAATTCCTGCGTTCCTTGCGGCTCGACGAGGCGTCTCTGCGGGTTGCGGGATATAATGAATTCTTTAGGCCTAACCCACTCCGGAATCCAGAAACGCTATGGACTTCAAGCTTGTATCCGATTACAGCCCGCGCGGTGATCAGGTAACTGCCATCGACCAACTCGTCCGAGGGATCGAGGACGGAGCGCAGCACCAGGTGCTCCTGGGCGTTACGGGTTCCGGCAAGACTTACACAGTGGCCAAGGTGGTTGAGGCAATCAACCGACCGACGCTGATCCTCGCGCACAACAAGACGCTCGCGGCGCAGCTCTACCATGAGTTCAAGGGATTTTTTCCCGGGAACGCCGTCGAATATTTTGTGAGTTACTACGATTATTACCAGCCCGAAGCTTACATTCCTTCCGGCGACGTCTACATCGAGAAGGAAGCCACCATCAATGACGAGCTCGACAAGTTGCGCATGAGCGCTACTCGCTCGCTTTTTGAGCGGCGCGACTGCCTGATTGTGGCCAGCGTCAGTTGCATTTATGGCATCGGCTCGCCGGAAGCGTACTACGGCATGCTGCTGCTTCTCGAAAAAGGTATGAAGGTCGCGCGCCAGGACGTGCTGCGGAAGCTGGTGGAAATCCAGTATGAGCGGAACGACATCGACTTCCGCCGCGGAACCTTTCGCGTGCGCGGCGACGTGATCGAGGTCTACCCCACCTACGAGGACAACGCCTATCGCATTGAGCTTTGGGGAGACGAGGTGGAATCACTCGCGCAGATCGATCCGCTGCTCGGGCAGGTGAACGAGAACCTGGTGCGGCTGCCGATTTATCCCCGCACACATTACGTGATGCCTCGCGACCAGCGCGACCGGGCTATTGACGCGATCCTGGCCGAGCTCGAGTGGTGGCGCGGCGAGCTGGAAAAACAGATCAAGATGGTGGAGGCGCAGCGCGTCCATCAGCGGACCATGTTCGACGTGGAAATGATGAAGGAGATGGGCTACTGCCACGGCATTGAGAATTACTCGCGGCATCTTTCCGGCCGCCTGCCGGGGGAGCCCCCGCCCACGCTGCTCGATTACCTGCCGCATGACGCGCTGATGTTCATTGATGAGAGCCACCAGACCATTCCGCAGCTCCACGGCATGTTCAAAGGAGACCGCTCGCGTAAGCAGACCCTGGTGGAATATGGTTTCCGGCTGCCCTCGGCGCTCGACAACCGGCCGCTGACGTTTGAAGAGTTTGAACACAGGGCCCGGCAGACTGTCTACGTTTCCGCCACGCCGGGGCCTTATGAACTGACGAAAACGTCAGGGGAAGTGGTGGAGCAGATCATCCGGCCCACGGGTCTGGTGGACCCGGAAATCGAAGTGCGGCCCACCCGCAATCAGGTGGACGATCTTCTGGACGAAATTCGAAAGCGCGCCGAAGCAAACGAGCGCGTGCTGGTGACCACGCTGACCAAACGCATGGCGGAAGACCTGGCGGAATATTATGCCGAGGTCGGAGTCAAGTGCCGCTATCTTCATTCGGAAATCGAGACGCTGGAACGCGTAAAGATTCTTCGCGATTTGCGGCGCGGCGAGTTCGATGTGCTGATCGGCATCAACCTGCTGCGCGAGGGATTGGACCTGCCGGAGGTTTCGCTGGTGGCAATTCTCGACGCCGACAAAGAGGGCTATCTGCGCTCGGCGGGCGCGCTGATCCAGACCATGGGGCGCGCGGCAAGGCACCTGCACGGCCGGGCGATTCTCTATGCCGACCGCATGACGGACTCCATGCGGCAGGCCATTGCTGAAACCGACCGCCGGCGTGTCAAGCAGATCCAATATAACGAGGAAAACGGAATCACTCCGGAGAGCATCATCAAGCCCGTCGATATGGCCCTGGTGAAAATCGTGGAGGCGGACTATGTGACGGTTTCCACCGACGCTGACGCGGAAGAAATTACCTCACAGGACCAGCTTGAGGAAATGATCCGGAGCCTGGAACACCAGATGCGCGAAGCGGCAAAGGAATTTGAATTTGAAAAGGCCGCAAAATTACGCGACCGGGTGAAGGCCCTGCGCGAAAAAGAAGCGGGTTTTGTTCCGGCCCTGGGGGAAGAAGCCGGAGCCCCGGCGCAGGAAGATTAAGAGGGACTTCCTTCGTGGCCGGTTGATTTGATCTTCCGGTAACCTCTTTCAGGTTGGTGTGCAAAAAATTTCGCGGCAATCGGTCGCCAGATCCACTTTCGAATGGCAGCAATCACAAATACCACCGTAATGATGGCGTAAAACAACAGGACGAAAACGACGAAGAAGCGGGAGAGAACATCATCCATAACGGTGGAGTTTCCTTTCTGTTCTTAGCAACTTAGATGCCTCCCTGCTGCGAGAATCACGAGAAAACCCCGGGATTCTTCTGCAGGCTGCCGCACCAAAACCTCTAAGCTCAAGTCGACCCCTTGTAACTGTCGGCAATTTGGTGACCAAACAGCGACGCAGATGCCTTCGGACTCATCGCAGGCTAAACTGGTGGGATTCGGAGCTGCGATAGTGAGGGAACTGATGAGGAGTGAATCGATGGGAAAACTGGGGGAATCAACTGTTGCGATTGTAGGACCGGGAAGGCTTGGGCAGGCCATGGGCAGACTGCTTCTTGCTGCCGGAGTTCCAGTGGAGTTTGTTGCCGCGCGACAACTTGCACGCGCCAGGAAAGCAGTTCGGTTCATCGGCGGCGGCAAGGCGCTCGCTCTGAAGGACCGCCAACTGGCGGGCGCCGGCGTTATTTTGATAACGACTTCAGACGCCGCGATTGGTCCCGTCGCTCGAAAGCTTGCGAACTTCCGCGAAGACTGGTCAGGGAAGATCGTACTTCACACTTGCGGGTCGCTCCCTGCGTCTGTCCTCGACCCTTTCAAGGAGCGTGGCGCGGCGGTGGGTTCGCTTCATCCCTATCAGACCGTTCCCAGTCCTTCAGCGGGTGTGAGAAATCCAGGTGGTTTCTGGGCGGTGGAGGGTGACCAGCAGGCCGTAGTGGTGGCCCGTCGATGGGTAAAGGCGCTCGGCGGGAAACCGTTTGTCATCGCGCCCGAGGCTAAAGCGATCTACCATCTGAGCGCGTTTCTTGTGTGCCCAACGTTAGTCACCCTGATGGATTGCTCCGAAAGGCTTCTGCGCGAGGCCGGGGTGCCGAAGAGCATCATCCGCCCCATGCTTGGAATGTTTGTTTCAGAAACCGTGAGCAACTTTGTCGAGTTCGGCGGCCGCAAGTCTTTGACGGGTCCCGCTGTGCGCGGCGACTGGGCTACCATTCAACGGCACATTGCGGAACTCCAGCGTTTTGCCCCGGAAGTGATTCCGGCGTATGTTGAGCTGGTTGACTTAATGCTAAACGTTGCGAGGCGGCCTGCCGCTGGCAGACGGAAGACCGCTATTGCCAAATCGAGCGCTGGGAAAACGCGTCCACCCAGACGCCGTGGAAAATAAGCGGAAAACAAAAAGGGCGGGGAATTGATCCCCGCCCTTGGGTTTTCTTCCTCAGTCAACTGACCACTGACCACTAGTCACTGACCACTGTTCTTAGTACATCCCGCCCATGCCGCCTCCCGGAGGTCCGGCAGGAGCTTTCTCTTCCTTCTCCGGAATTTCGCTGACCAGCGCCTCGGTTGTGAGCAGCAGTGAGGCGATGGAAGCAGCGTTCTGGAGAGCGGTGCGGGTGACCTTGGTGGGGTCGATGACGCCGGCCTCGACCAGATCGCCAAACGTTTCGGTCTGGGCGTTGAAGCCAAAATGGGCGTTGGAATTGGCTCTCACCTTTTCCACTACCACAGCTCCTTCCCATCCGGCGTTGGAAGCGATCATGCGCAGCGGTTCTTCGAGTGCCCGCTTCACAATGTTGATGCCGATCTGCTCGTCTTCATCAGCCTTGAGCTTTTCCAGTGCGTGGATGCTGCGAGCCAGTGCAACGCCGCCACCCGGAACAATGCCTTCCTCGACGGCGGCTTTGGTGGCGTGCATGGCGTCTTCAACACGAGCTTTCTTTTCTTTCATCTCGGTTTCAGTCGCCGCGCCCACCTTGATCTGGGCAACTCCGCCCACCAGCTTGGCCAGGCGTTCCTGCAGCTTCTCGCGGTCGTAGTCGGAAGTGGTTTCTTCGATCTGCGCCCGGATCTGCTTCACACGCCCTTCAATGGCTTCGCTCTTTCCGCCACCTTCGACGATGGTGGTGTTGTCCTTGTCGATGGTGACCTTGCGGGCCTTGCCCAGGTCTTCCATCTTCACGTTCTCGAGCTTGATGCCCAGGTCTTCCGTGATGGCCTTGCCGCCGGTCAGGGTCGCGATGTCCTCGAGCATGGCCTTGCGGCGATCACCGAAGCCCGGCGCCTTCACCGCGCAGCACTGCAAGGTCCCGCGCAGCTTGTTGACCACCAGAGTGGCCAGCGCTTCGCCTTCGACTTCCTCGGCGACGATCACCAGAGGTTTGCCCGACTTGGCAATTTGTTCCAGCAGCGGGAGCAGGTCCTTCATCGAGCTGATTTTCTTTTCGTGGATCAGGATCACCGGGTTCTCAAGGGTGCATTCCATCCGCTCAGGATCGGTGACGAAGTAGGGTGAAAGGTAACCGCGGTCAAACTGCATGCCCTCGACGACTTCCAGTTCCGTCTCCATCGTCCGGGACTCTTCCACGGTAATGACGCCGTCCTTGCCGACTTTCTTCATGGCTTCGGCAATGATGCTGCCAATGGTGAAATCGTTGTTCGCTGAAACCGAGCCGACCTGGGCAATCATGCTGCCTTCGACATCCTTCGAAAGCTTCTCAAGTTCACCCTGGACGTGCTTCTTGGAACCGTCCTTCTTCGTTTCATCGTAGCCGCAAATCGTGCGCACGGCGGTCTCGATGCCACGCTTGATGGCCATCGGGTTGGCGCCGGCGGCGACGTTCTTCACTCCTTCACGGAAGATCGCCTGGGCCAGAACCGTGGCCGTGGTGGTGCCGTCGCCGGCAACATCAGACGTCTTCGATGCGACTTCACGCACCATCTGGGCTCCCATGTTTTCCATGGAATCCGGCAGTTCGATCTCCTTTGCCACGGTCACACCGTCTTTGGTGATCGTGGGGGAGCCGAATTTCTTGTCGAGGACCACGTTGCGCCCCTTCGGGCCCAGCGTGACCTTCACAGCGTCCGCCAGTTTATTCACGCCGCGGAGAATTGCCTGGCGGCTCTCCGCTCCATGTACTATCTGCTTTGCATTTGCCATCTTTTAAATTCCTCCAAATTTTGCGTCCGCCCGGCGATTCAAGCCTGTCGGCGGGGTCTTGAAATTCCTTTCTGCAAATTTATCCACCGGGGGTGCTTACTTCTTGCCTGCCGCAGCTTTCGCGGTCTCAAGAACACCCAGAACCTCGTCTTCGCGCAGGATCAGGTATTCCTGATCATCGATTTTGATATCGTTGCCGGAGTATTTCCCGAAAAGAACGCGGTCGCCCACCTTCACATCGAGAGGAATTACCTTGCCGTCTTCAGTCTTCTTTCCATGACCGACGGCAACGACTTCGCCTTCCTGGGGTTTTTCTTTTGCCGTGTCAGGGATGATGATTCCACCTTTCACGGTTTCTTTCTCTTCAACTCGCTTGATCAAGATTCGATCTTGCAACGGCCTTAACTTCATTTTGGACTCTCTCCTTTCCTTATTTACTTTTATCGCGGGCAGCCATCGTCCGCCAGCCTCGAACCCCGAGGTATCGCAAAGGGGTCGAGTTGGAGACAGCCAACCCCCGTTTTGTTAATTGTTGAAACAAGAAGACTTATATTAAGATTGCCAGAGCATCCTATAAATTAGCACTCTAGGCCCAAGAGTGCTAATTTATAACTTCGCGCTTTTCCTGTCAAGTCCCTGATGGGCGAAATACCCGGCTTTGAGCCCTCAGGGGAGAGGGCTATAATGGCCATTTGAGAGAGGGGATGTTTCAATTGTCACGTTCTGAATGTACACGTTGTGAATACCTGATTCTACCTTTCATTAACAACCGCGGTGGAAGATGGGTTGCCCTTTTCCTGCTGGCAATGCAGACTGTTTTTCCTGTCGGCCAGACGCAGACCTTCGCTGCGGTTCTTCCGGCTTCTATCCTGGCCCAGGCAACGGCCCCGCAGACTGAGCTTGCAGCAAAACAAGGTACAGCGACATCCACGGCTGCCCTGGCGGCGATTCAGAAGGCCATAGCCGGGGTCCATTCTCCTGGCCTTCAGTTACTGGCCGGGGCCCTTGGCTTGAGTTCCGGGCAGGTCGGCCAGCAGGCCTTTGAAGATTCAACCGATGGAATGGAGCCAATCAGTGGCCTTGGCCACGGTGCGATTTCTGCTGTTGCCGTTAAGTGGCAACCCGTGGGTCAGAGGCAGCCTGCAAAAGATGAACCTAAACTTTTTCTGCTTTCATGGGACGGCGTGGACTGGCAGGCGTCGTACCTTATGGAGGCTGCTGACGCCCTCACGGTTGAGGTGTTGGCAACGGAAGGAAGCGCGGCGCCGCTTTTTGCTGTGGTCATCTACCGAGGTGCGACTGCTGTTCCCTATCCGATCATCTTCCGGCTTCAGGACCATCATGCTTCGCTTGTCTGGGACGGACGCTCTGATTCCACTTCCTACGCCGGTTACACTTTTGGTTCCGTCCAGTTTGAAAAGGCTGGAGAAGGCAATGTTCCGGTCATGATCGCTGCCGGGCAGGCGGACCCGGGGTTACTGGTGTTTCCTGCTTCCCAGGAACAGACCGGACGAGGGTTTCAGGTGGCTACCGCCTACGTCTGGAAAAACGATGCTTACATTCCGCTGCGGACCGAATATACGCATAACCAGGATTACGTCCTTTACAGTTTCATCGCAGCGCTTCACTTGCATGATTTTAAGACGGCATATTCCTTAATTGATCCCGGGCAGTTTCTCAATACGAAAAAGCCGACCCTGGAGCTCTTCCGTGAGACGATCCGGAATGTGTGGCCGGAGTTTATCGACGACCACATCTTTGAAATCCCCGTCGCCGCAAGGCCGGAAATTGACCCCGAAGACCATATATTTATTCTGAGGCTCGGGGACGGGAGGATGAACGGCTACCGCCCGACGTTCACTGCCGGTCCCGACTATCGCCTGACAGGTCTTAAGCGGTTTGAGAGAAACGAGTAGCAGGCCGTGAGGATCTTTTCAGGCCCGTGGTTGCGAGGGGTGTTGTGGACTGGTCTATCCCCATTACCGGCTTGCGGCTTTGGAGGGTCCCGGTGTGTGGAGTGAGGCCTGCTCCAGGCCTTCCTTATGGCCGCGCAGGGTAGCCAGATCCTCGATCATTTGGTCGCGTACCTTCGCAAACTCCGGCCAGTCCTGGCGTGAAACGGACCGGGCGGGTGGAAGCTTTAGCGCGAGGAAGTTCCGGAATTTGCCATGCTGTTCGATCCGGAAATCCAGATGTGGCCCGGTAGCGAGACCGGAGCGGCCGCTCAGCGCGATGGTTTGCCCTTGTTGAACGCGCTGGCCCGGACGCACCAGGATGCGAGACAAGTGAAGGTAGAAAGTTTCATACCCCATGGCGTGCCGTATCTTGACTTCGCGGCCGCCGCCGCCGTCCCAACCGGCAAACACCACCGTTCCGGCGCCCACCGCCTGCACCTTGGTACCGACCGGCACTCCGTAGTCGATGCCAAGATGGGGCCGGTAATGCTTGAGGATGGGATGGAAGCGGTGATAGCTGAAGCGTGAGGTGATGGGAGCGGCAAACCTCAAGGGCGACCGCAGGAAGGCTTTTTTCACGGCTTTCCCGTCGGGCGCATAATAGGCCGGGTCACCGGAGGGGTCGCGGAAAAGCACGGCCTGGTAACTCTGCTTACCGCTGTCATATTCCGCCGCCAGAATTTTCCCGTAGGTGGCAAACTGCCCGTTCAGGAACTTCTTTTCAACGATCACTTCAAAGCGGTCGCCGTCCTGCGTGTCGGTGTTGAAGTCAAAGTCCCACGCAAAAATGTCGGCAAAATTGAGCGTGAGCTGGTCCTGCTCGCCTTGATCTTCAACCGCGTTGAAGAGTGAGCTGTGAACCGTTCCCGCCAGATGGGCTACTCTTGTGACGAACGGTATTACCGTGATGCTGGCGTCAAATCCGGGTGATTGCTTCCGGATCCACAACACGTGCTCCTGGTCAATTTCGTAGCCGATCTCTTTGAGGCCGTCCTGTTCTGACGAGATCAGCGTGACCTGATTTCCGGCACGTACCTTCGCCAGGTTGTAAACCGGGCGGATGTCTTCAACCATCTTCTGGATGGTGCTCGCCTCGAGTCCCTGTTCGGATAGAAAATCGCTGAAGGTTGTCCGCGGAGGAAGTTCCCGGGTCAGGCGTACTTCTCGCTTCGCTGCTATGACCTTGGCGTCACGCGCTGCAAGGATTTTTTCCTGGGCGAGAGCATTCTCGGCGACGTTTCGCCGGTGAAGGATGAACGCGAGGGCCGAGATTTCAATGACAATCACAGCGGCCGCCGCGATGATCAGCGGTTTGCGCCACTTGGTAAGCTGCAGACGCTCCAATGCGTTCCTAGGTCTCCACGTCCCCCAAGCCATATTTGCCGAATTTATCACATGTATTCATAATCTCAACCCTTTTTATCTGCATGCTGCGGTCATGATGATATGCATCTGATTCTGCGATGGTTGCTTTTTCCGGAGAGTCGGGGCTAGCCTGCCCTGTAGTTTCAATTGGTTGCGCGAATTTTGCAGGGAATTCGAGCCTTCCGCGAAGTCTGTGGGCCCTTGATTCTGCGGGAACCGGATATTTCCGTGCCGCGACGTGCAGGCCCGCGCATGTCAGGAAACAAAGGCGCTTGATGATCTATCGGGAGGTGGCTCAGTTGGCAGGCGGGAGTGAGGTCAGAACGACGTTGGGCGGGAATTGGCGCCCTATGAGGCGACTCGATGTTCACCGCAGCGTGGCTGGGTAGAATAGAGGAAACACCGTGCGAACCATCACATTGGTCGTATACTGTGGCCTGCCGGGTTGCTAATCAGGAAAATTCCTGTGCAAGGAAGCGTCAAGTGAGAAGATTGCGCTGCTATGCTGGCGACATTTTTCTTGTCCTGATCGTACTGCTGGCCCTATTCACAGCCACCGCTGACGCCCATCCCGGCGCAGGCATTGTGGTGGATGCCCTGGGGCAGATCTACTTTGTTGACACCGGGCAGGGAATCTGGAAGCTCGATTCCCGCGGACAACTGACCCTCATCAGCAGGACGGCGTACCACTTTATGGCCATCGACGTAGAGGGGCGCTTCGCAAAGTCTCCGGCCCTCGGAAACGTTGATCGCGGCTCATTCGAGCGCATAACGCCTTTCGGCGCCGCACCCGCGCTTATCATTTCCAGCGACTTTCCTATCGCGGTGGGCGGGGATGGCTGGCTTTACTATGTTCCGTACAACCCCAAAGGGCCGCGCGACCTTGTCCGTCGAGCGCCGGACGGCCAACGGACCGTTTGGGCTCGCCTGCCGATCAATTCTGGCGAAGAGGAAATGCGGTGGGTTAACGGCATCGCCGCCGGGCCCGGAAAGTCACTCTACGCGACGGACGACGCCCACATATACAAGATCGGGCGCGACGGTAAGGTTTCTGCTTTGCGCAAAAATATCGAGGTGGCCGATTGTTCCGATCCCCCTCCAGAGACGCCGAAACTCCCCTATTTTCGCGGTCTGGCCGTTGCCCGGGAAAGAACGGTCTATGTTGCCGCCAGCGGTTGCCGCTCTGTCATCGCCATTCCGGAAAAAGGGCCCGTCAGAACTGTCTTGCGGTCAGAACCCCCCTGGGCTCCCACGGCCGTAGCGCTCTCCGGCAATGGAATATTTGTCCTCGAATATTTGCACACGCCCGGCGATAACCGGATAGAGTGGATTCCCCGGGTTCGCAAAATCGGGCGCGATGGCAGGATCAGTACTTTGGCAGAAGTAACCCGGCCCGCCCCGTGAGCTCAGAAAGCCTGAAACTTAATGCCGAAGAAGACAGCCTGGTAGCCTGATTTTGGGGATAACGTCTCGAAGCCATAATCTTATAACATGCCTCGTCGCGACTATCGATTAACGGGTTTTGTGCTTGTGGGAGGGGCCAGCAGGCGTATGGGCCGCACGAAGGCGTCTCTTCTGTTGGATGGGGAATCCATGCTGGAGAGGCAAATCCGGGTGCTTCGGTCAGTGGCGCGCCGGGTCGCCATCGTGGGCGGCCCCTCGGATTACCTCGACGAATTCGATGTTCCCTCCCTCACGGATGCCATTGCCGGCCGCGGACCTTTGGCTGGAATCTACACAGCGCTGCTTGAAAGCCGGACGGAATATAACCTGGTTCTGGGCTGCGACCTGCCTTTCGTTCACCGAAGCCTGCTGGCCTGGTTGGTGTTCCGCGCCATGATAGACGGAAGCGACGCTACCATTCCCCGTTCCCGAGATGGCCGCCCTCAACCGCTTTGCGCCGTCTACCGCCGCCGGGCGCTTTACGCCGTGCGGACGAGGTTGACTCTGGGAGAAAACAAGCTCAGTGGCTTCTTCCCGATGGTTCGTTGCACCACCATCCAGTGGCGGGAACTGGCTGACGCCGGGTTCCGGACTTCTGTTTTCGACAACATGAACACGCCACAAGACTACGAGTACGCCAGGAGAAGGGTTGAAGCGCCAGGAGCGGCATTTGCCTGAAGGAATCGGACGCCATCCTGGCCGCTTTGGGGCTAAACTGAGAAAAGCGCTGAAGACGGAATGCGCTGAGGAATTATGCGTGAGCGTGAGACAAACGAATCGAAAGAGCAACCCTACATCCAGTTTCTGAACGTCTACAAGGCGTTTGGTGAAATCCCTGTGCTGGTTGACGTCAGCTTCGAAGTCGAGCGCGGAGAAATGGTTGTGGTTCTGGGCCGCAGCGGAGTGGGCAAGAGCGTCACGCTCAAGCATATCCTTGGTTTTCTTCAACCCGATGACGGCCGGGTGCTGGTTGCTGGCAGGGAAGTGTCAGCGTTGGAAGAGGAAGAACTTTTTGAAGTGCGCCGCCGCGTGACCATGGTTTTCCAGTCCGGAGCGCTGTTCGACTCCCTGACTGCTGGTGAGAATGTCGCTTACCCGCTGCGTGAACGCATGGCCCGCGGAGAGCGCCTTGATGAAGATGCCATCCAGACCCGCGTGGATGAACTGCTGTCGCTTGTGGACCTGAATGAAGTCCGTGACCTTATGCCTTCCGATCTGAGCACGGGCATGAAGCGCGCCGTCGCCATCGCGCGCTCGCTTGCGGCTGAGCCTGAAGCCATCCTTTATGACGAGCCGACCACAATGGTGGATCCGCTGATGGCCCAGACGATCGGCGACCTGATCCTGAAACTCAAGAAGCAGACTGGATTGACTTCCATGGTGGTAACTCACGACATGAAGCTGGCCCGCAAGCTGGCTGACCGTGTTGTCTTTTTGGTGGACGGCCGCGTGGCCTATTTTGGCCCGATGAGCGAGCTTGACGAATCGCATGAAGATGTTATTCAGGATTTCATCCGGCTCGACGAAGTATCGCTCCTGCCAGAGACCTCCTCGTGAGTCGGGTGTCTATAGCCGCACCTGCGCGTCTGCAAGTGGAGAAATGCAGGAGTTGTGGGGTGAAAGTGTGGGCCGGCTCACTTCTCACGGCCGGCACGTTAACAGCCTGATCAGCGGTCCGGAAAGAATCAGTTCTCGACTGCAGGAATGCTGGCCGAAGCAGGCATGGGCCTTGGAGTGACGCTGCGGTCGACGACAAAAGTCAGGTGCGTACCCTGCAAAAGGACAAGCGGCTTTTCATGTTTGAAGACGTTATAGATGAGAGCTCCGCCCGCGCCGATCGCAGCGCCGTACCCGATGTCGGCCCCAAAACTGGGACCGCCACACCTGCCATAATAGTTGCACTCAATTTGGTGGCCCATGCCAACTGTCGCTCCCGCGCCAGCCCCGATGGCCCCGGCGATGGCCGCGCCTTTCAGTGCGTCCTTGGCGCTTTTGCCGCACCCCTTGAGGGTCCCTTCGGAGTCGCTTGCTGTCTTGGCGCAAGGGCTGCCTTGCGCTTCTTCGAGCGATCCGTTCAGCAGGAACTCGTCACCATTCTCGGTTGTAATGTCGTCAAGCACGATGCGCATCTGGCCCACGCCCTTGATGCGTTTTGAATTTTTGACCATCACCACGTGGCCGTCCACGAGGCTGCCGACCGGAACAATTGTCTTTCCGTTTGCAATTATGGGCTGCTCGACGTAACCGGAAAACTTATCGCCCGTCTTATTGGTCTTTGATGTCAAAGTGGTTTGCAGCCTCACGTGCAGCGAGCTGCCGGCGGGTAGCAGGGAGGCTGTGGGCTTGTTGTTGGCGGTGGCGGCATCGCTGCTGGGAGCAGTGGTGTTTGCCGCAACCCCACTTGGAGGGCTGCCGAGAACGGGAGGGTTATCCTGCGCTGCAAGGGCCAGGCAGGGCAATGCCACAGCCAAAAGGAGACTTGTGACCAGTGTTCCCTTTGCTTTCAACATAAAATTTCCTCCCCCGGCCCTATCCGGCTTCGCTGTTGATCTCCTTGCGAAGCCTGCTCACCCTCTTTACCTCTAAATATGCCCTCAAAGGTCCCTCTTTGCAAGGCGAACCTCTGAGAATTTGATTCGTCTCGCAGGCATTAGGTTGCACTTTTCGCTTGTTATATCAGTGACCCATGGGGACGTTCATTCAGGCTGTACGGGTCGCGATCTTTGTCTGGAATGCTTTCCGGGAGATAGCCCGACCTTCTGCGGCCTTGTATAAAGACCCTTTGCAATCAAAGCATTTGGATTATCGCTTGTGGAGCCCGGCGACGTAATTATTGATGTTCCAGAAACACTGGCGATTCATGCATTTCGTGACCATTTGCCGGCGATACGCACTGGTCTTCCTGCTCACGGAGGCTGAATTGGTTGATTAAGCGATGGAGACAGCCTCGCGTGACACCCAGGAGGCGTGCTGTTTCAGTCCTGTTTCCTCCGCATCGGCGCAACGACCTGACCAGCAAGCGGCGCTTGAATTCCTGCACCTCTTCCTCGTATAGGGAAGATGCTGAGGTCCGGACGAAGCCATTGTGGATTTTTTCAGGCAGGTGGACGGGTTCAACGGTGTCACTTTCAGCCAGGACGACCGCCCGTTGAATTACGTTTTCCAGTTCCCGAACGTTGCCTGGCCAGGAGTATTCTTCAAGCGCGTGTAGGGTGGACTGGGACATCCGCTTTGCCGGTTTGTCGAACTGTTGTGCATACTGCCCCAAAAATTTGTGGGCCAGCAACGGAATATCTTCCGGCCGTTCGCGGAGCGGAGGCACCCGAAGCTGGACAACGTTCAGCCGGAAATAGAGGTCCATCCGAAAGCTGCCGCCTTGGACCATATCCTCCAGGTTCTGATGGGTTGCACAAACCACACGCACGTTCGTGTTCAGGGGAGTGCTGCTCCCAAGACGTTCAAAGGAGCGTTCCTGAAGCACGCGGAGCAGTTTCGCCTGGAGTCCTGGCGCCAGATCACCAATTTCGTCCAGGAATACTGTTCCCTGGTCGGCGGCTTCAAACCTCCCTTTGCGTGCATTAAATGCGCCGGTGAAGGCTCCCTTTTCGTGGCCGAAAAGTTCGTCATCAACCAGCGTTTCCGGAAGGTTTGCACATGAGAAAGGAACGAAAGGTCCGGTCGCGCGTGGGCTCAGTTGATGGATGGCCCGCGCCAGTAATTCCTTGCCTGTCCCGGTTTCCCCCATGATCAGGACGCTGACATCGCATGCGGCGACTTTCCGGGCCATCTCGAAGACCTGCTGAATGCTTTCCGAGCAACCTGCCAGGTTTCCCAGTTGGCCAGAGGTTTGGTGCCTCGAGCTCGACCGGGTCAGATCGAGTTCGATCTGATGGTAGCGACAGGCCCGTCGAAGCACCAGCCGGAGTTCCCGGATGTCTGGAGGGCTGGCCAGTGTT